>Ga0209887_1000001_pt1 | contig 68585 bp, 49 predicted proteins | sample GWRWN1_30_40_FD_187230 | JGI IMG/M metagenome (GOLD analysis project Ga0209887, IMG submission 187230) | Riverbed sediment microbial communities from areas with no vegetation in Columbia River, Washington, USA - GW-RW N1_30_40 (SPAdes)... | ecosystem: Environmental > Aquatic > Freshwater > River...
GGCGTACGTGTAGTCCTTGGTGGGCTTTGCCGGGTCCACGGGGTCGTTTCGAAGCGAGATCCGGTGGCCGTAGGCGTCGTAGGAGTAGGACTTGGTGGCATCCTTCGTAGCGTCTCCGGACTGGGACTCCTGGGTCACTAGGTTCGTGAGCCCGAGGTAGGCAAAGTCCGTGGTCCTAGTGGGAGAGGACCCGTGCTTCTCGGTCTCCTTCAAGAGCCGGTCCAGGGGGTCGTAGTCGTAGGTGGCCTGATCCTGGACAGAGCCTGTCGCGTAGGATTGGTAGCCGGCCAGGCGGTTCAAGTAGTCGTAGGTGTAGTCCTTGATCAGCTGGGTGGGGCTCGCGGCCGCACACGAGCCCGCGTAGGAGGAAACCACCACGCAGTCCAGGTTGCCCTCAGTGTCGTAGGCGTACCTGGCCACGTAGTTGGTGGCCGTCCCGGTGGCCGCCTTGTCCAGGCGCTGGCCCGAGTAGGTGAAGAACGTGGTGAGTGAGGGGGTGACCTTCTTGGTCACGTTGCCCGGGGCATCCAGGGTGTAGGTGATCGTGGGCCCCGGGGTCCGCTGCTCCTGGGTCAGCCGGTCCCTGCCATCGTAGGTGTAGGTCGCCGTGCAGGAGGAAGCGTTGCAGTCAGAGTTCGGGCCCTTCTTGGTGAACACGTCGCTCACCCGGTTGCCGTTCACGTAGATCCCGGCGGGGTCGATGTAGTCCACATCGTGGGACTCCACCAGCGCTCCGGTGCCGATCGGTCCGCTCCTAGTGGTCAGAGTGTCCAGCTTGCCGTTCTTGAGGTACGTCCACTGGCTGGACTGCTTGACCGAGAAGGACGGCGAGGCGTCGCAGGCCTGGGAGGCCTTGGACACCACCCTGGTCGCCTCCCACCCGTTCGGGGTGAACGTGTTCTGGACCCTCTGGCACCCGGAGGCCAGGTAGTCCAGCTGGGTGGTGAGCCAGTCGGACTGGTCGTAGGCGAACGTGTGGCGTTTGGCAGGGGTGATCAGGGCTCCTGCTTCAGACTCCACCCCGTTGTTGGCCCGCTCGACCACGTTGGAGTTCAGGTCGTAGGAGAACGTGGTGAATTGGTAGTTGGTGCTGGTGTCGCCCTCGTTCCGGTTGCGGACCTTGGCCACCCGGTCGAGCGCGTCGTAAGTCACCCTGGTCTCGATGGGCTTTCGTCCGGGCGTAGAGATCCCTGCCCGGTCGATGGCCGAGGCCAGGTTGTTGTTGGCGTCGTAGGTGTAGACCACTCCCTGGGTGCCGCGGTCCTTGTGCTCCTCGAGCATCCCGTCGGACGCGTATCGCCACAGCTCGGGGATGGAGGATCCGGACCGGCGGAAGGTCTGCTGGCCCCTGGCGTTGTAGTCGTAGGAGACCGGTGGGTTCACGTGGTCGTCGGTGCTCTTCACCCACCCGCTGTCGAAGTAGGTCGAGGACACCTTGCTGTCGGCTGGCACGCCGGCGAGGGTGGACGCAGCGTCCGGTAGCGTGGTGATCATGAGGTTCCCGTTCGGGTCGTAGCTTCGGTGGATGTAGGCCTTGGCCTCGCCGGCCTTCGAAGGGAGCTCGATCGAGGTGAGCTGGTTCACCGGGTCGTAGGTGTACGTGGTCACGTATTCGGTGAAGGTCACCTTGTCCGATGATGCGTCGTAGGCCCGCGGACTGATGAGCTTGGTGAGGTTCCCGACCCCGTCGTAGCGGTACAGCGTGCTGATGGTCCGGGAGGCCGTGAGGGGCTCGACAACCTTGGAGAGCAACCCTCGCTGGTCGAACGTTCGGGTGGTGGTGTCGTTGGAGGCGTTGGTGATGGAGTCCGGGTTCCCGTCCGCGTCGTAGCCGTAGCTGGTGGCGTGGCCGAGCGGGTCCGTCTCCTTCTTCAGCCGATGCGCGGCGTCGTAGTCGTACGAGGTCGTGAAGCCGGGCGGGGTGGCGCAGGTCACCGAGGCCACGTCGGCCCTGGGGGCGGTCACCGTGCGAAGGTCCCCCGCCAGGTCGTAGCAGAAGTGGGTGATCTGGGCCTTGACCGGCACCTGGCCGGTGTCGTAGCGGGTCTCCCTGATCACCCGATCCAGTGGATCGTAGTCGTTGAACAGCGCGAAGTCCTGGTTGGTCCCGGTGGTGGCCACGCCCTTGGGGGACGTGACCCTGGTGAGCCGTCCGGCCCCGTCGTAGAGGTACTCGGTCTTCTCGTTCTGCGGGTTGCTCGAGCTGAGCACCCTGTCCATGGCGTCGTAGGTCAGCTTGGTCTCGGGGCCCCTCACGAACTGCCAGCCGAACTCGGGCGCGAACTGGGACAGCAGGTTGTCGTTGGGGTCGTAGGCGAGGGCCGTCCAGATCAAGGGAGCGGTCTCCGCGGTCGATTTGGGCGTCGACTGCCGCCCCATCCGGTGAAAGCTGTCGTAGTCGAAGTACGTCCGGTAGGTCCGGGGATCCCCGCCCGTGTACGAGGCGTGGAGCGGGTCCTGGATGAAGCGGAGCAGGCCGTCGTCGTCGTACCCCAATTGGGTGACCTGGCTCTTGGCGTCCGTGATCTTGGTGACCAGCCCGTTCGCGTCGTAGGTGTTGAACGTGGTCACCTTGGCGTTCGCGTCGGTGAGGGAGGCCAGGGTGCCGTCGGCGTTGTAGGTGTAGTTCGTGGTGAACCGGGGGCTCCCCTCCGGCTCGGTAACGGTGGTGAGATTGCCCTTCGGGTCGTAGCCGAAGGTCCACTGGAAGTCATCCGTAGGGGTGGCCGTGGCCGTGCCCCTCGGGTTGGTCTTATTCACCAGCTGGCTGATGTGGGGGATCGTTCGACCGATCTTCCACTTGGCGGCCACGTCGTTCGCGTCCACGGCCACGTTCTGGTACTCGAGGGTCGTCCGGTTGCGGAGCTGGTCCCAGACATCGGTCAAGTAGCCGTTGGCGTTGTAGGCGAACTCGGTGAAGGCGCTCGTGGGCTCGATGACCTTGGTCACGTGGCGGTCGGCGCTCCATTGCACCGTGGTCGTCTCGTTCTTGGGGTTGGTGATCCCGGTGACCTTGCCTTCGGTGTCGTAGGCGTACTTCGAGACCCGCGAGAGCGGGGCGGTGACCGTGGTGAGGCGGTTGGTCAGGTCGTAGGCGAACGAGGTTGTATTTCCTGTGCGGTTGGTCCTCGACTGCAGCTTCCACCGAAGCTGTCCCGAGGTGGGTCCGAAGTAGGCGAAGGTCGTCTCCTTGCCCTTCGGGTCGCGCACGCTGAACAGCCTGGCCGACTGGTTCGGGGTCTTCGGGTCGGGGTTGACTCGGAGGGCCGGATCAGGGATCGCCGGACCCGACCCGTCGGAGGTCGTGTAGGTGAACACGAAGGTTCGATCCGCCAGCGGCGTGCCGTCGGCGTTCGTCCCGCCCTTCTGGGTGATCCGAAGCAGGTTCCCGTCCTCGTAGTAGTCGAAGACCAGGGCGCTGCCGTTGTGGTCGGTGATCTTCTCGATCTTTCCCCTCACCTGAGGCTTCTTGGCCTCGTCCTTGGAGTAGTAGTCGATGGTGAACGTCCGGTTGGGAGCCGGGGTCCCTCCCAGTCCGGCGGCGTCGGTGATCTGGGTGACGCGCTTCTTCACCCCGCCGGGATCCTCGGCCGGGGGGACGTCCTCCAGGGTGAACCTGATCTCGTTCCCGTTCTTGTCCTGGACGAAGGTTGGGAACCCCAGGTCGTTGTAGAAGAAGGTGACCCGATCGGGCCGGGTGAGCGCCCACTTCCTGGCCGGGTCGATCGTCGAGTATTGCCGGAGGTACAGGTGCACGCCGGGCGGTTCGTCCCACCCGCCGGCCGCGTTCTGGGTGAACCGGTGCGTGGTCCCGTCGCCGTCGGTGAACTCGATGTACTTGTTGGAGCGTCCGGCGATCTCGTCGGCCTTGTTCGGGTGGATGTCCAGGGGCAGTCCGAGGCGGGTGAGGCTGGAGATCGACAGGGAGAAGTTCGACCCGATCGGCGACTCCGAGTGATCCTCCAGGCTGTTGTACGTCAGGCCGACCACCGTGGACAGGCCCCGGCCGGGCGAGGAGAACGGCGTCCACGACAGCAAGGAGTTCCCCGAGGCCACGTTGGTGAGGTGAACCATCCCCGCCCCCACCGGCTCGCCCTCGTAGTGGTAGTACCGCTCCAGCCCGAGGGCCGCCACGGAGATGGCCTTGTTCACGATGATCGGGTTGTCCAGCGGCGGGTTGCCCTTGGCCGCGAAGAACGAGGCGAAGGGCTTGTCGTACAGGTCGAAGCGGAGCGTGTACTGGGCCTTGTCGACGCCGGCGGCAAGCGCCGGCGGTTGGACCATCGCCGTGAGCTGGGCCGTGACCCCGGCGGCGAGGTCGGTGGGGAGCGGGATGTCCGCGCTGGTGGTGGCGGTCCCGTCCGGGGCGAACCATCGGTACCGGAGCACCACGTCGGCCCGGGTGAACGTGACGGTCGAGTTGTTCTTGATGCTGAGTGTGACCCCGTAGGTGTCCTGGGTGGGTTTGGCCGGGTCGTAGACCACCGACGGGGGCACTGCCGTGATGGCGGTGATCGCGGCTCGATACTTCGTCGTCGCCGTGTTGGCCACGGTAACGGTGACCTTCGCCGAGGCCGTCATCTGGCCGTGGGTGTCGTAGGCCCTGGTGGTGAGATCGTGGGGCCCGTCGAAGGCGGGCTGCGCGGCATCCAGGGTGTTCCAGGACACCGAGTAGGGCGCGATCGTGTCGGGCAGACCGATCCGGTTCCCGTCGAAGAAGAACTCCACGCGATCTACGCCCAGGTCGTCGCTCGCGCTCGCCGAGATCGTGGTGGATCCGGCAACCGTTACACCGGCGCTCGGGGAGGTGACGGCGGTGGTGGGCGGCGCGGAGTTCTGGACGGTGATGCTCACGGCTTGAGACGTGGTGACGTTTCCCGCGTCGTCCGTGGCCTTCGCGGTGAGCGAGCGAATGCCGTTGTTCGCAGCGGTGGTGCTCCAGGTCGCCTCGAACGGGGCGGACGTGTCGGTCGCGATCGATACGCCGTCCCTCAGGAACTGAACGCTTTGCACCCGGCGGTCATCAGACGCGGCGGCGGTGACCTTCACGGCGCCTGAGACCTTGGCCCCACCCATCGGCGAGGAGATGGCCACGGTCGGCGCGAGGGCATGGCTCCCGTCGGCGTAGGTGACGGCGAGCTTGGGCCGAAGGGCCGGGGTGATGGTGTAGTCGTCGGAGCGGTAGCTCACGTCGTTGTACGTGCCCAGGTTCTCGGTCTGGGTCTTCAGGATCATCCCGAGGTTCGGGGCCTGCCCGGTCACCCACTGCTGCACCAGCTGGGTGATATTGAAGTTGTCCCAGTGGGATCCCTCGTTGGCGGCCTTGGACACCTGGGCAGCCGGCGTCGGGTCGAAGTCCCCTCCCTGGCTCGTCCAGTTGATCCCGCCCTCTGGCTGGTACCAGGTGACACCGTCGTTCGTGCACTGGTTGATCCCGGTCCCCTCCTTCCAACTTCGGGTGACCCGGTGAACGTTCACGGTCATGGGAGCCTCGGCGTGGTAGTACTGCCACAAGGAGAGGGTCGCGCTGTTGATCGTTGCCCCGGTGGGGATGTCGCCGAGGTCGAACCCGAGCGCGGCCCGCCATTTCGAGGTCGTGTTGGTGCCCACGATGAACGTGTCTTGCGCTCCATAGTTGGAGCAAGCGACCAAACCCTGCCAGTACGCGTACATCGCCCCCTTCCCGTCCGCCGGTCCGGGCTGCAGCAGCTTCGTGGCCTGCCCGTCCGCGGGAAGGGTGACCGTCCGAGGGATGGAGGGGCTCGAGTTCGCCACGACCTTGTACGTGAAGGTCTTGTTCGGCGAGGCCGTGGTGTCTCTGTATGAAGTGACGTTGATGTCGGTGATCGTCGCAAGCAGCGTCTGGGAAGAGGGAGTGAAGCTCGGGGTCGTTCCGCGATGGACCTCGTACTTCTGGAAGGGCGCGCCGCTCGGCCCGGTGTAGCGGGTCCAGTCCAGATCCGCCCCGTTCGCGTGCAATGTGTCGGGTGCGAGGAGATCAACTGCGTCCCCCGAGTAGGTCACCTCGAGCTGGGGGGCGAGCGCGGGCTCGGTGAACCTGCGGCCCGGAGGGACTGGGCCGCCTGCCCCGAGCGGCTCGGTGCTTCGCTTCATGAGCAGGCCGTGGTTGGGCTGGGTCCCGGTGAGCCAGTTCCTCACCGTCGTCGTGATGTCCCAGCTCATCCACTGCTCGGGGGAGTTCGGCCCCAGGGTGAAGCTGGACAGGGGGGTCGAATCGAAGGTGAGCTGGGACGACGTGGAGGACGTGGTCCACGCCCCGGTCATCCGGTGAGCGTTGAGCTGTTGGGTGACGTTCCAGCAGGCGTTCGCTGCGGCCATGCACCAGTTGTCGAAGTAGAGCCGGAGCCGAGCCGACGTCACGCTCGCAGCCGTAGGGGCGTTGGCGAGGTCGAACTTCAGAGCGGCCCGCCACGCGTTGCTGTTGTCCGGACCGATGAACAGCCGGTCGCTGAGGAACGGGAGACAGTTCGGACATGTGGCGGCGAAACTCGCGTCCTCCAAGCTGGGCTGGAACGTGATGGTCGGGTCGATCAGCACCGGGAACTCTCGCGTGGGATCGTGGAGCCACTTTTCGTCGACGGCGAGGTCGATCATGAAGTCGTCGGCAACCTTCCTCACGTCCATGGACGCATGTGGATCCACAATCGGCATCGCGGTTCGCTCGGGCGTGGCCTCGACCGCGTACGGCGCCTCCAGCACGAACACCGGTCCTGCGTTCGTGCCCGAGAAGAACGCCCACGAGCCGTCGGGCTGCTCTCGGGCGTCCACGGGGACATCCTCGGGCGGCGTGAGCACGAAGCGGTAGTGGGTCGGGGTCGAGGCGTCGGCAAGGAACACCGTTTCCTTTATCCCGGTCGCAAGCACTTCGTACTGGAGGTCCACAGCCGGGAAGACGCCGGGGTAGGCGATTCGGGAATTGGATCTCCCCGCACCTCCGGCCTGCCCGGCGGCGGCGGCGGCGGACTGCATGCTCAGGTCGAAATCGTCCGCGCCTACGCCGAAGCGCATGAACCCGGTGGCGAGGGAATCCTTGAACAGGACGTCGAACCGGTTGGCCTCGTTCCTCCAGGCGTAGCCGGCTTCGCCGGCGGGGATCAGGTCCGAGCTGATCGGCCGCCATTCACCATGCTGCTCGTAGTTGATGGGGGTCGTGAAGAACTGGGTCGTGAACGACCCGTCCGGGTTGCGGAAGGTCCGGCTGGTGGCCGTTCGCTCTTCGGGCAGCTCTTGTCGGGCTGGCTCGTCCGGGGGGCCGGTCTGCGCCGAAGCACCCTCAATGAGGGCAAGGTTCGAGGCGACGATCAGCGCGACGAGGAGGGAGATCGTGCTTCGCCCGCCCGGACGATGGCTTCGCCTTCCACCCATACCTGCCCCCCAACATTCGCTCAGGTTTCCGTGGACAGGTCGATCCTTCGTTCGATCCGGTCGCGCCGCAATGGATCGACGGATCCAGAAGCGATCTACGAGGCGATCTAGATCCCCGGGGCGTACGCCAGGTCGGGTGAGACAGAGGCGGTGGTCAACGTGCAGACTCAGAAGCCGGAGTTGAGCGGGTATGAACCGGCGCGGACCCGCGAGAAGGATCCGTTCTTGAGTCCTGTGCAATATCGCCACACGGTGGTTCGGCTCTCATCCGACGTCGCAGTGGGGTCAGGATGTATTGGGCCGATCGGTCGCAGAAGTCGACGCGGCCCCGAGCAGGACCGTAGACGAGGTATAGGACGTCATCGCCCGTCTCCTGCGGCAGACCCAACCCGCCGACGGGCGGGTCCAGATCGAGCCCTCGTCGCAGCCCAAGTAGGCGATCTCCTAGTCGGTCGCCGCCTCCATGCGGATCGTGCCGAAGCTCCGGACCAGCGAGCGAGCAGTGAGGAAGGCCCATTGCAAACGCTTTAGGTCGCATGGCGGACTAGGCCGCACAGCTACGACGTCGTATCCATAGGCAAACTTCTCCGGGACGGACGGTTTGGGGGGAGGATGTGCCAGACCGAGGGGAGTGCAGCTGCCGCGCCTCCCGGCGTGATGCTCGCCCCTCACGCTGGTTCGCCCCGACCGGGCGGGCGACCGCTAATGGCTCGCGATGAATCGCGTGCTAATCGGCTGTGATACCCGCCTTTACCGGGAGGGTCTGGTCGACAGCCTGAGTCGTGTGGAGGAACTACAAGTCCAGGGCGCAGTCGACAGCGTCAACGACCTTGTATCGCGGACCGACGAAGTACGACCGAACGTCGTCTTGCTGGACATGGCTATGCCCGGTAGCTACGCGGCAGTCCGCACCATCCGAGAAGCGGCACCCGATGCCCTGGTGGTGGCTCTTAGCGTCGCGGAAACCGAGCAGAACGTGCTCGCCTGCGTCAATGCGGGCATCGACGGCTACGTCTCCAAAGACGCATCGCTCCATGATCTCGTCGACACGATAGAGAGCGTTGCAAGGGGGGAAGTCCTCTGTTCGCCGCGAATCGTCGCATCGCTCTTCCGCGAGATGGCCAGGCGAGGTCCTGAAATCAACGGTGATGCAGGCATTCGACTGACATCTCGCGAGCATCAGATCTTAGACCTGATCGATCAACACCTGTCAAACAAAGAGATCGGGCGGGCGCTGCACATATCCCTGTCCACGGTCAAGAATCACGTGCACAACATCCTCGCGAAGCGACGAGTACACCGACGCGCCGACGCTGCAGCGGCGTTTCCGCCGGCTCACTAACGGTGGGCCGGGCGTGATTCCGCGTCTGTCCGCAAGGTAGCGGCACTCCCCAGGGGATCTAGATCCCTCCATAGATCGCTTGTGGATCCATCGGTCCATTGCGGGTCGACCCGGATCGAACGAAGGATCGCCCATGCACACCGACGCCTCGATGAAAATGCCCGGGATTCGTCCACGTCGGCGGCGCCGTTCCTCGTCGACCCGGCCACGGTCCCTACACACAGATTTCGCCGTGCTTCTGAGATCAGAGGAGGTTGAGGATGTATCCAGCGTCGTCGATGTTGCATCGCCCGCTCGACGAGGTTCACGACCTCGCGTACGGCCGCCGACGTCCGTCGCGACGACGTCGACGCGCGCTCCGAGCGCTCTCCCCAGACACAGGCGGTCTGCCCGCGCCGCCGGCCGCACAATCAGTCGCGGCCGTCGAGTCGGCAACCCATGGCGGTGACCGCGACGGCGGATCCATCGGCGTCGACTCAAAGCCGGGACGCGTTCGCGCACGACTTCGCCCGAAGACCTTCGCGGTCCCTGTCGCGTTCGTCCTCGCCGTCGGGACCTTGCTCGGCTTTGGGCAGCGGACCATCTCCACGGCCGATCGCGCCGAGCGCTACGCCGAGCGCTACAAGGAGCAGCTGGATGCGGCGACGACCCGGCTGAACCAGCTCGTCGACGGGAGCACGCAGCAGCTGACACTCATTTCATCGCTTCAAGGTCGGCTGAGCACGATGCACGACCGGATGGCCGAGATCAAGGCATCGAAGGTTCGCACTGTCCTGAAGACCAAGATCGTGACGAAAGAGGTGCCTCGCTGGGTACCAAACGGCACGGGGATCGAGGTGGACACGACGGGCTTCGAGGGCCGGATCGAGATCCACGACGTTCAGCTCACGCATGCCTACGGCTATAGCCATCTCATCGGGATCGCTATCAACCGGAGCGGCGAAACGATGTCGTATGCGCAGCTCGGATGCACGTTCGTGGACGACGACGGCCGCCTGCTGGCGAACGAGATGGTGAACAAGGCGACATGGGCACCTGGACAGAGCTGGGGTTTTGACTGCAGCGCCCAGGTCGACGGCTCGGGCGGCGTGCTGCGGGTCGATGAGATGACCTGATGGTCGGGCGCAGCCGGATCGCCGTCGGCGCCGGCGTACTGCTCATCGGCCTGACGATTGCCTCGTCTGTCCAGCTCTCAAGCGCTGCGCCCGGACCCACGACGCGTCTCACCAAGACCGCGGCACCGGTCGCCGAGTCGGCGGCGGGAACCGTCGTCTCGATGCGACTCGACGCGCGAGTCGAAGCCCTTGGGGGCGAGCTCGATCCGATCGACGCACAGCTGGCCGAAATCACCGCCGCCCTGAACACCCTCACCGAGTTGGTTCGGATGGCGGATCCCGACATCCGGCGAGCCAGACACGAGTTCACCCAACGGGCCGGTGACGCAAAGCAGGCGGCGCTCCCCTCGTCGCTCGCCGCGGCCGCCTCCCTCGCGGCCGCGTCGGCGCTGATTAAGCCGCTCCAGACGGTGAACAGCGCCATGCAAATGAAGGACTCCTACGTCGCCGCGCTCCTTCGAGCGCTCACCGCGGCACACAGGCAGGAGGTTTCGCTCGACGCCTTCGCCGACAGGGTCCGGCTCGTCCGTTCGGAACTCGAGCTCCGGATGAACGAGGTCGCGCAGCTGCTGTCGGACGCGACGCGGGCGATCGGCGACGGGGAGGACGGCGCCTCGTCGCCCCTCGAGTCGGTTCGACTGGCGATCGGTCGGACGGAGGAGCTTCTCTCCGTCGCCGAGCGCGCCGACGTCGATCTCAGGATGTTGTCGATCCGGCTGGCAACACGCCGAGACGTGCTACTCGATCAGCTGGAGCGGGCCGACGCGAGCGGCGAGGTTCTGCTCGGCGCCATGGCGACGGTGGAGGCATTCGTCGGCAAGACGTTTCCGGGGCTGCCGTTGTCATGGGCGACGCCCGTCGTCGGCGGCGTCCTGCATGTCTGCCCGGTCGATCAACCCCACACGTACACCGACGACTTCGGCGCGCCGCGATGGGCCGGCGGGTACCATCCTCACCAGGGCAACGACATCTTCGCGCCGGAGGGAACGCCGATCCGCGCCCCCTTCGACGGGCTCGCCGTCCATACGCCGAACACGCTCGGCGGTCGAGCGGTAACGGTCTACGGAGAAGCCGGGTACGTGTACAACGCGCACCTGTTGGAGTACGGGACACTCGGCAAGGTGACGACCGGCACGATTATCGGATACGTCGGGAACTCGGGTGACGCGATCAACAGCGCTTCGCACGACCACTTCGAGTGGCACCCGGGTAACGGAGAGGCCGTCGATCCGTTCCCGTACCTGAACGCGGTGTGCCTGCTGCCGTCGGAGACGACACATTAGGCGGCGGCCTGAGGCAGCTCTAGGCGGTTCCTCCTCCGATGCGGTCGCCGGCTTGCACCGCCCCCACCTGCGGTTTCTCTGGAGCGGACGACGGGATTCGAACCCGCGACCCCCACCTCGGCAAGGTAGCTGGGCCGGGTTCTCTGACCTGCGACGATGCTGCGACCTGACCCCTGAGCAAGGTGTTTTTGGTTCCCACGCAACCGCGCCATTGCGCGTCGTTTCCCGTTCGTTGACGGGACCCCGACGGGACTCCAACGGCCGACTCCGGGGGCGCAGATTCGGGAACGGACCGTTGCTCCCGAGCGGTCTGAGCCAGTGTGAGAATCGAGGCCGTGCGAGGAGCCGCGCTCAAGGCGATCGTGATGCCGACAGCATTCGTGCTCTTTGCCGGCTTCTTGGTCGCTTGCGCTTCAACCCGTGAACCATCGGACTCGTCTGGCGACGCGCCTCCGGCCACACCTCCGCCCATCACGCTAATCGCGAACCTCGATCAGGATTCCGTTGAGTGGAACGAGGTCGCATTCCTCCCGGCGGGCAACGGCACTGAGCAGATCGGATTGGACCCCTGCTTCCATTGCGAGGCGATCGTCCCAGCTGCCCTCGCCGTGGCGCCCGATGGCTCCTACTGGATCGCCGACAGCTACAAGCGGCGTATCGCTCATTTCACCGAGGACGGATCGTTCATCGAAGCGATCCCTGTCGAGCGTGGCCCGGCCGACCTCGCGTTCGTCGATGAACGCCTATACGTGCTCTTCGAAGAAGGCGGTCGAACCGTGGCTCCAGTCGAATCAGGGGCGCTGGGTGAGCCGGTGTCGCTGACCGCCGCAGGGAAGCCGATGCACGTCCTCGCCTTCGTCGGGGGCCAGGAGCAGCTGCTCGCGTGGTTCACGGATGCGGAGAAGACCCTCGGACGCTTCTGGGCCGTCGGAGCCATCGATCGGGCAACTGGGCAAGTGACCCGTGCCCCGGGCGTGCACGCCTCGGACGGTGTGGTTATGGATCTCGTGCCGCTCCTCGAGACCCGCCCGCTCTCCTACGAGGTCCGCTGGTCGGAGGGTGGACAGATCATCAGACGACAGGAGCTCCGGTTCCAGCTCTCTCGCGATTCCAGACCCGTTCGCACCACCGTGGGCGACACGTACCTCCGCACGTCCAGGGCGACCGGAGTTACCGCGCTGGTCAGCATCGGGAACGGACAGGGACTTCCGGTCGGGATCTGGTACCTCGAGATCCCGATGGACGGCAGCCAACCGACATTCGAGCGACTCCCCAGCGACGGGTTCATTGGGGACGCTATGCGGTACATCGCGTTGGGGCCTGGCGAACGGATCTACTGGATGCGCCTGCTGGAGGATGGTCTCCACATCTATCGGCGCTGACTGGGCGAGCCGCCGTGGACCTGGCTCGACCGCCACCTCGCGCCCGTGCGACCCCTGGCCGTTGCGGCGGCATCGAGCGTGCAGTAGGGCCGCCTTACACCGCCCCTGACCTGGCATTTCCCCGGAGCGGACGACGGGATTCGAACCCGCGACCCCCACCTTGGCAATTGCATGGCGGCTGTCTCATGCGTCTCCGTCCGTCTCAGCAGTGCCCCTGAGCTACACGTTCGTGGCGCTCTCGTCTCATCCGTCTCACCAGATCACTGGAGTCGACTCCATTTCGTTGGTGATTTCGTTCGTGGTTGGCCTACCGGGATTCGCGACCTCGGACCTTCCGCGCACCTTCGCACCTCGGCCGGTGGAGCGCCCTCTAGTGCTCGCGCAGATACATCATCACGGCGAGCACGCGGCGATGCTCGTCCGCGTCGGGCAGGAGCCCGAGCTTCGTGAAGACGTGGGCCACATGCGTCTCCACTGTCTTCAGGCTGATGTGCAAACGCTCGCCGATCGCGACGTTGGAGAGCCCCTCGGCCATCAGCCTCAGAATCTCGCGCTCTCGCTCCGTCAGGTCCCGGATCGCGCCGTGTTCTCGCGTTCGAGACAACAGGAGCCCCACGACCTCTGGGTCGACGACCGAACCGCCCGATGCCACCCGACGAACCGCGACGACGAACTCCGCCACGTCGGACACTCGATCCTTCAGCAGGTACCCGACCCCCTCCGGCGCCTGCTCCAACAACCTCACGGCGTGGCGCGACTCGACGTATTGGGACAAGACCAACACGCCGACCATCGGGAGCTCGTCTCTGAGACGGCGGGCGGCGACGAGTCCTTCCGTCGTGTGCGTCGGCGGCATCCGGATGTCCGTGACGACGACGTCGGGTTTCGCATCCCGCGCGCTCTCGACGAGAGCCCCCGCGTCGGACACCTGCGCCACCACCTCCAGACCGGCGTCGGCCAGGAGTCGCGCCACCCCTTCGCGGAACAAGACCGAGTCGTCGGCGATCAGCACGCGGATCGGGCGTGGATCCACATCCTGGTCGGCCATCATGTCAGCGGGATGTCCGCGACGAGGCGCGTGCCGGCCCCGGACGGGCTCTCGAGAGACAACTTCCCCCGCATGGCGCTCACTCGGTCCTCGAGGCCCTGGAGGCCCGATCCCGCCGAAGGCGCGGCGCCACCTCGCCCGTCGTCGACGATCTCGACGACGAGCGACGCGTTCCGTCGGCGGATGCTGATGTCCACGTGAGACGCCTCCGCGTACTTCGCGACGTTCGTGAGCGACTCCGCGACCACGAAGTACGCGGTCGCCTCGACCGGCTCCGGCAGCCGATCCATCGGCTCCAGGTCCAACTCGATCGGGACGCTCGAACGCTCCGCAAGGGAGTCGAGGGCCGCTGCCAGTCCGTCCTCGGTCAAGATCGCCGGGTGGATCCCGCGGGCGAGCTCCCGCAGCTCATCGATCGCGTCGCGGAGCTCGCGGGACATCAGGTCCATCTGCTGCGCCACGTCCGGTGACACATTCCCGTCGAGGCGCTCGCGGAGCCGGCCAACCGAGAGCGCAAGCGTCATCAGCCGCTGTTGCGCGCCGTCGTGCAGGTTGCGTTCGACGCGGCGGCGCTCGGCGTCTCCCGCCTGCACGATGCGCGACCGGGAGGCCCGGACCTCCTCCAGCTTCGCTCGGACCTCGGCCTGGAGGCGCTCGTTGTCCAGCGCGAGCAGAGCCGCCGCCGAGACGGACTCGACCAGCGCAGGCTCCTCGTCGCGAAGCAGCGGATCGTGGATGATGGCCGCCAGCGGCTCCCCCTCGCGTTGGACGTACGTCACGGCGCGTGCCGAGCCGTCCTCCGGCAGCGCAATCGCGGCGCCGGCCGCGTCGACGAACCGCTCATAGGCCGGGACCCAATACGCCACCTCCACCGACGGATCGTGCAAGGCCCGCGCGAGCGCGTCGCGGAGGGGCCTGCCGGCCGGCGCCCCCAGGTCGATCACCAGGTCGCCGACACCGGATCGGACCATGCTGCTTCGGAGGAGTATGTACAGGTAGGCGGCGGGAACGCTCAGCTTGGCCACGACGTTCGCGTAGAAGATCGCTCGATCGGGCGGCATCCAGTCCCCCGCCCGCGCGATCGAGGCCACGACCTCGACGGCCGCGAGCAGCGACGCCGACGCCAGCACCGGCGTGAGGATGTGTCGAGCCGCGGCCGTCGCGCTCAGCCAGCGCTCGAGCAGCAGGAGCAGCGCGACGAAGGCGAGCAGGCCGATCCCGTACGACGTGACGGCGTCGAGCAGCGGATACGGGGGCAGGCCCTCCAGCACCAGCAAGGCATGGTCGACCGGATGGATCAGGATGCTCGCCTCGATCACGATCGCCACCGTCCACACCGCGAGCACGACGATGCGAGCCAGGACCGAGTGAAGCCGGCCATCCGGAAAGCCGAGCACGAGGTACACGAGGATCGAGTAGTGCACGGGCATGAGCAGCACGCCCGTGACGATGAGCGCGTCGTCCAGGAACGAGGCGGCATTCGGCGTGCCGAGCCAGTATGGCCACACCGCATAGGCCCAGACGCCGGATAGCGACCAAGCCGCGCCGGCAACGTAGAGCAGCGGACCCGTCCGGTTTCCTGGACGACGCGACCACGTCGCCACGCCGGCCGCCATGGTCACGAAGCCGACGGCCATGTCCAGCGGGATCGTTTCGAACGGTGCGAACCGGTTGAGGAGGAATCCACCCTCGCCCACGAATGCGATCGCGACCGCGAGCAGCGACAGGGCGACCTGACGCTTCCTGCTCATCGGTTGGTTCCGATCAGCGCTCGAAGGGTCGCGGCGGAGAGCTCGCCCTTCCAGATGAAGCCGAGTGCGCCCGATCCCTCGATCCTCCGCCCGTAGTCCGAGGCGTCTCGGCTCGAGATCAGGATCACGACGGGTGGGTCGCGCCATGAGGCCAACGACCGGGCCACGTCGAACCCGCTGCCGTCGGGGAGCTGGACGTCGAGGAGCACGACCTGGGGTCGAAGCTTCCAGGCCTCCTCGATGGCACCAGCGGCATCCTCGGCCTCGCCGACGACCTCGAATCCCGCGCCGTCGAGCACGCTCCTGGCTTGGGCTCGGAACCCAGCGTGGTCATCCACGACGAGAAGCCTCCACGCCACCCGCGAATCCTCGAATGCAACCACACCGGAAACATCCGGGCTAGCCCTGAGCGGAGCGGCGGGGTCCGCTCGGATGTGCCCTGCCTCGCGCGGACCTACCGTCCCGGACCGATGAACGGGGAGACTCGCGGGACGGCGAACGGCGAGCTCCAGGCCTTGGAGCCCAGGGCCCGGTGGCCTCGCGTCATCGGCGCGGCGATCTTCATCGCGATGCCGCTCGTGGGTGCTGGGTGTACCGGGGAAGCTTCTGGCGACGGCGCGGGACCCGTGTCGAAGGAACCGGCGCCCGCCGCGCGGGTGCTTCCCGGCTCGTTGCGGCTGGTCGGACACGACCCCCTCTTCGCCCGGGGGATGAACGCGGCGCTCGCGGTTGTCGACGATTACGTCTACGTGGGCAGTCGCACCGACGGCTCACGCAGCCACGCCCACCCGGGCGTCCTGGTCGTGGACGTCAGCGACCCCTCCAGCCCCCGCGTGATCCACGAGATCGGACCACCCGATCAAGGGGACCCCGGCGAGACGTCCCGTGAGCTTCGGGTCTGGCCTACAAAGGACCTGCTCCTGGTCATGAACTTCGGCTGCGACTGGGGCCTTCATGATTGCGCACGCCGACCGACCGAGCCCTCGATCCGTTTCTACGACATCCGCGGCGCGCACGCGGCGCGACCTCGATTGGTCACCACGTACCGGCCCTCGGCATCTCCACACGAGTTCTTCCTCTGGCAGGATCCGGCCGATCCCAGTCGCGCTCTCGTGTTCATGTCGACCACCGACCCGGTCGACCACCTGCTCGTGGCCGACATCTCGGCGGCGCGGGACGGCAGGGTGCGCGAGGTTGGGACATGGGGGACCGCGTTCCCCGACCCCGGCCCCTTCGACGCCCTCCATTCGCTCTCCGTCTCACCCGACGGCCGGAGCGCGTACCTCGCGTACCTGACGGCGGGATTCTTCGTCCTCGACGTCTCCGAGCTCGCCGAGGGCGTGCCACGGCCACAGATGCGGACGATCACATCGCTCGAGGCGCGAGCTCAGTGGCCCGGAGCGGGCCCGCACAGCGCAGTCAGGATTCCTGGCCGAGAGCTCGTGCTCACCACCGACGAGGTGTACGGGAGCGCGGTCCCTCAGGTCACGGGTGGCTGCCCATGGGGTTGGGTTCGCTTGATCGACATCACCGACGAGGGCGCGCCCTCGGTGCTCGCCGAGTACCGGGTGCCGCCTCACAACGTTGCCGCCTCGTGCGAGACCGTCGATCAGGAGAGCGATGCACGGTCGAGCTTCTCCTCTCACAACCCGACCGTTACGGAGCACCTCGCGTTCGTCACCTGGCACAGCGCGGGGCTCCAGGTGATCGACACGTCTGAACCGGAGCGGCCTGCGGCCGTCGCGGAGTTCCTCCCGGAACCGCTCCCCATGGTCACGACGGAGGATCCAGCGCTCAGCTCCGGACCGGACAGGGTGGTGATGTGGAGCTATCCAGTGATCCAGGACGGGTTGATCTACGTCGTGGACGTTCGGAACGGACTGTACGTGCTCCGCTACCGAGGGCCGTTGGAGGAGGAGGTCGGCTCCATCAGCTTCCTCGAAGGGAACTCGAACCTCGGAGACGCATCCGGCACCGGGCGGCCCTGACAGGAAGGAGGCCAGTATGGCGAACAGAGGGAGGACGCGAGGCGCCAGGTCCGGCGGCAGGATTGGACATCCCTTCGTGCTGCTCGCGGCCCTGTTGTCCGTGGGGATCCTGGGCTCGGCCGCTGAGGCCGCCGGCGACCCACCGGTCCGGCAGGAGTTCACCAGCGAGGTGTCCGGACCTCACTTCCTTTCGGGCATCTGCGGATTCACCATTCTGCAGGACGGAGCGGTGCACGGGATCGAAACGGCATTCGACGATGGACGGACGATCGTCCACCTGGACGTCGATCTCAGGTTGACGGCCAACGGCAAGGTGGCCTTGGAGAACCCCAGGTTCACCGTGGTGATCGACCCGGCCGATGGGACCGTGACCCTGACCGGAACGCTGGTGAACGTCCACGCTCCGGGCCAGGGGCTGCTGGTGAGGGAGGTGGGCCGGGTGGTTCAGGACCTGGCCACCGGCGATCCCCTGTTCTCGGCGGGGCGCTTCATGATCAGGGAGGGAGAGCTCGGCAGGATCTGCTCGTTCTTCGGCACAACCTCCTGACCTGATGTGACGGTGCTCCGTTCCCGCGGGCCGTTCGACGAGGAGGCTGGCTCCATCGACTTCCTCGAGGACAATTCGAACCTCGGAGACGCGTCTGAAGGGGCGGTGGTGAGAGGGATCCCGCCGCTGAGCTCGATTGTGGTCGACGTGAAGAAGTCGACGAACTCTGACCCAACCGGGGCCGCAAGTCCGGAACGGATGGGTTGGTCCCATGACTGGCGAGTGCCACCCGGAGGTCATGGACAAGCCATGGCCAACTCAAGGACAGATCTGAACCGGCGCGGGCACCGGGCGCGGGATCAGGGCTGGTCAGAAGCAGCATTTCTCGAGCGGGCACCGGGATTCGAACCCGCGACCCCCACCTTGGCAATTGCATGGCCAACGTTTCATGCGTCTCCGCCGGTCTCAGCAGTGTCCCTGAGCTGCACGTTCTTGTCGCACTTGTCTCATCCGTCTCATCAGATCACCCGAGTCGACTTCATTTCGTTGGTGATTTCGTTGGTGATTTCGTTGGTGGATGCCGTCAGGATCCGGGCGAAGAGGGCCCTCTAGCTCAGATCGATCCCCGTGGTCGTCCGGCGTAGTTCCCCACCTACAGCGAGGCCGTCGAGGGATCGAATGCCAAGAGGCCGGATCGTGGTTGGCAATCAGCACGCGCTCCCGGACTCGGGCAGCGCACGACTTGGCTGATCGCAACGGGCCGACAGCGAACCACCCAGCGCGAGGGAGCGCACGAAGCGCGCTGTTCTACGGGAGGTCTGCCAGCCGGGGATCGGAGCACCGCCCGTCCTGGCGATCGCTGACGACCGATCCATCACCCCACTGGGTCAGCCGCGAGGCGTTCCTCCAGCCACTCGAACTCCGAACGGTCGTCGGAAGGCATCTCCGCATCCAGCTCGTCCAGCGTCGCCTTGGCCCGACCCAGGAGCTCCGCGGCGCGCCCGCGATCCCCTCTACCGAACGCCACAACGGCCTGGTTGAAGTCGGTCAGCGCCGCGTCGTACGGATCGTCGAGATCAGCGCGCTCCGCGGCCTCGGAGAAGCAGCGCTCGGCAGCATCGACCCTCCCCCGACGCGCCTCGACGTGACCAAGGTTGTGCAGCTCGACCAAGACCATCCCCTCGTCGCCGATGCGTCGGTTCAGCGCCAAGCTCTCCTCGAACAGCGACGCGGCGTCGTCCAGATCTCCCGAGGCGCGTACGCTCTGGGCCAACATGTGCAGCGGTGCCTGGGTCATCGCCGGCTCGAGTCCTCGGGCGAGCTCCCGTGCTTCCGCAGCGAAGGAACGGGCGCCCGTGATATCCCCTTGCTCGAAGGTGGCGCGGCTGAGGCCCAGCAGACCCAGGACCCGTCCGTCGAGGTCACCGGTCTCGCTCGCCGCGTCGAGCGCCGCCTGCGCGCGGTCGCGCGACTCGACCAGTTTGCCTTGCTTGATGGCGAACAAGGCGTCGCCGTACAGCGCGAGTGCCCTCGCGCGCGATGGAATAGGGGTGCCTGCGTCGAGAACCGAGGCGAGGAGCGCCCGCCCTCCGTCGAGGTCATTGGCCATGAGCCACAACCGCCACACGTTGGCCGCCAGCTCGGCCGCGGCATCCTCGTCTCCGCTTCGTACGAGGACCCTTGCCGCCTGCGCCAAGGCCGGGCGTTCGGCCGAGAGGCGCTCGACCCACAGCTCGCCCCCCGGTCGCACGATGGCGGAGTTGCTGAAGGAGGTTGGGAAGGCCCAGTTCGCATCGCGAGAGAGCTTGACGAACCGCTCCGCCTCTTCAGTGTTCATGCTGTCCCCCACCCTACGGCGTCAGACACGGCCCCGATACCCGCGGGCGTCCGCGCGGCCGAGTTCGTCACGGAGTGAGGAGTCGAACGCCGCGGAGGTGATTTCGATCACGAGGCGCATTTCGAGCAAACGAGCAACGAGAACGTCGGCCGCGACGTCGCCGCAGGCGTCGCCCACATCCGATCGCCCGAGGGTGGTGGGGCGTCCGCGCGATCCACAGGTCTCCTCGACCGGCAGCGAGCGCATCGGACCGTTCAGCTTGGGAAGCTCGATGATCTGCGCGACCTCGTTGCGATCAGGATCGACCCGGACGAGAGCCCAGCCCTCGGCGATCCCCTCGTCAGCTTGCCAGCGCCCACAGCGAGCCGGCGGCCTCCACCAGCGCTCCCGGGTCAGCCGCCACTCGGATGGTGGCGATGACGTCGTTCCTCTCGGGGTCGATCCTCAGGATGTCCGATGCCGGCCCCGGTCCCCCATGCGCTCACCGACACCGACCCGAAGGCCGCCACGATCCTGTACGGACCGGCTAGGGGCATGGCCTCGGTCATCTGCAAGGTCGACGGGTCGAGCCTGGCGAGGCTGTACTCGCCCGGGAACTCGGGGGTCTGCGGCGGTGGAGTCACCTCCCATGCCGCAGCTGTAGAACAGGCATGCCCGCTCGAGCTTGGTACCACAGGGTCCCGAACGCGAGAACGAGGTCCTCATGCAGGTACCCGAAGTTGGCCTCTCGCCGGACGCGTCCGGTGGCGGGATCCAGGCGGAGCACCGGGCATCGGCCCGGCCATCGCCGCTCGACGAACCGGCGACCCAGATCGTCCCTTCCCCGACGACGAACGGGTTCGCGCCTGGCGTCCGAACGCGCTCGACCTGCCAGGGCTCGCCGGACGGGGGCGGCCGCTCACCGGAGGGAGAGCCAAGCTCAGGGGCGCGGTCCGGGTCGCCTGCGTGTCCGTACTGGGGGGTCCGGGTTGGTCCCTTTGACGGCAACCCAGCAGACGCTTCGTTGGCTTTCGTTGGTGGATCGGCCCACAAAAGAGGCCCCGGTTCGGGGCCACCGCATTGCCGCTGGTAGCTGGCTGTTTTCCTTGAGCGGACGACGGGATTCGAACCCGCGACCCCCACCTTGGCAAGGTTCCCCGGGAGGCTTTGCGGACCTGCATCGATGAGCCGATCTGGTCCTTGAGCAGGGCGTTTACGTTCCCGTGCAACCCTGCCCTTTCGCGTCGTTTCTCGGTAGTTGACGGGACCTCGACGGGACCCCTCGTGCACGTGGCCGGCCTGATTCTCGGCCCCGCTTGAGTCCTGGCCCTGATTGCGGCCGACGGGGGGTTCACGCTGAAGTGGATCGCCTCGAGGCGTACATCCTGCGGTCTCGGCTGGCTTGAGTCGGTGGCCGGGCGCCGGCGTCTCGCCGACCGCGTTACCCGAGGCGCCAGGAGCGACCTCGCAGAACGGCTCTCACTGTTCTGATTGAGGTATCTCGCACTTCTCCATTCCGCGTTCGCGGAACTCCGTCTCGGTGACGTACCGCTCCGTCGAAAGGATGCCATCGATCCTTACTTCGTCGAGGGTGAACTCCGCTGAACCGATGACTTGGATCGTCGAGTCGATGAGGATGCCAGACAGACGGCCAGACACCAGCGTGGTGTGTAGCTCGACCACCTGCTTGAATCCATCAGGTACCTCGCCCACGACGAACTCTTTTGGTCGCGGCTGCTCCCCTTTCTGGGCCACGATCTCCCATAGCAGGCGATCGTCGCGGTTCCCGACTATCGGATCGTCCCTGGCGCCGACGAAGAGCTGCACGCTCTTGAGTGACTCATCGGGACAGTAGACGTACCGGACGAGGACGTTGCCGTCAGGTGTTTCGGACAGGCCGATCGCCTTGCTCGGCAGTCCAATATACGGATCGCAGGCGGCCGCAAGGGCGGCGAGCACGACCAGTCCTCCAGCGATTCCACCCGCGAAGCGAACGCTACCCGTCAAGCGAGCACCAGCGATAGCCACCCCACTCCCATCCGGCAGCATATTCGAGGAACCCGCACCTACCGCCGGTCCCTCTATCTCTTGTCTGCAAGTAGCCCTACCACCACGGCGCCAATTCCAACAAGGATGAAGAAGATGCCGCCTATCCTCGAGATCAGTCGCTGAATTGGGTCGTCTGTGCGCACCTCACCACCCGAAACGCGACCATGCAGGAACGGGCGGGAGATGAGTCTCGCCCACTCGTTCCTCAGGGCAATCGGCACGCCTGGCTTGATCAAGCTAAGCACTCCGACCAGGACGACGACTGACCCAACAATCACGGTGACTACATTCACCTCATCAGGTCACCTCAAATCAAACCGCTCGTCTGGGCATGAATCAGGCCACATCCGAACGTCACGAACAGGCCAGCGTCCGGTATGACTGGAACGAAGTCGTTCGACTCCAACACCAATCCAGGATTGATTCCGGCGCCCACGGTCCGTCTTCGTCAAGCCCAACTCGCCACTTACCGTCAGGGAACCAAGTCCAGCGCTGGCTTCCAACTCGAAGCATGGATCGTCTCCGATTAGGTAGGTGGAACTCAAGCCCGGGCGTGCCCAGTCCTGCACCTAGCTGGCCAACGTGCCAGCCAGCGCAGTCGTCCTCGGAGAGCGTGATCTCGCAAATGAGAAGTGTGAAGGTGAGGTTGTGGACCAGTCCACACCCCATTCTCCCGCTCAAGGCCAAGTCGGTCCGCAAACATCGCTGGCGCGTTCGACACGTACGCGTACAGGTTGAGGTCCGGTCCTCCAGGGGATCCAAGCGGATCCTCAGCCGATCTAATACGCCCCCTTCCACAGCCAGAGAAGGCCAACCAGCAGGAATGCCAGACTCAGCACCGGGACGAATACGTTGCGCCACGCCCATTCCGATGTGTAGACGCGTCCTATACGCCCCTGGATACGCCCAGGGCATCGCGCGAGCGCGGGCCTGCTGTCGCCGTTCCACATAACGAGCCAGCCGATCCCGCTTTCATAGCATGACCGCGCCGATCAGGACGATCAGAACCTCAATCGCGAACACGAGCCAGGCCATCACACCCCAGGAGTGGCTGAGGGACACCTAGATTCGAGGTCATCCGACCTCTCGGCGGTAATCGTGGCTCATCCAGCACCCCGCCACGCGTGCAGAATTCCGAGTGAAGGGCCGCCCTGAGACCCCAGTTGCGAACGCCGACTTCCCGTGTAGATCCTGCTTCACGTTCTGATGCTCTCCGACCTCGAACGCCGAGCAGCTCGGCGAGTTCTTGGGCTACCGGCAGAGCCGCTGCTCGTCGAGAAACTTCGTCACCGAGGACCCGCCCTGCTTCGCAGCCTCGAGCAATTCGTCATCTGCGTAGGCGGCGATAAGGATCTCTTTGACAGCCGCAAGACCCTTGCCGATCGTTTGGATTCTGGCAATCGGATCTTTCATCTCAGGGATCGGCGCCCCATGCGCGAACCAGTGACGGACCTTGTACAGACTCTCTAGCGTGCCGCTTGCCTCAGGCGCATACCGTGCGAGTCTTTGAATGACAGCCGACTCCTTGTAGCTCACCGCGATGGCTTCGAGGGACGCACAAAGCAATACCGGGATGGCGTGAATGTAGGCGGCTTCCGCTACCCCGGCCCGGTAGGCTCCCAGCGAACGCCTCAGACCATTCTCCTCGGACTCCTCAAGCAGACGCTTGATGTTCGGATAGGTGTTCCGAACAGCGTCGATCGTCGTCATTCCGATTGGTTGCTGGAAACCTTGTGTTCCCCACGACGGAAGGTGAACGGTCCGGAAGAGTCGATGTCCCAAGTGCGGAAGGATTCGTTCCTCATCCGAGATCTCTACCTCGAAACGGAGCACCTGGATCCTCAGGGGAGCCTCCGTGTGAAGGGATAGGGCATTGACGAACGCATCGGGACTAAGCCCCGGCGCGAGATCCACGCCGGGCTCCTCTGACGCAAGCAAAGTATCCGCCCAGATCATCGCATCGGCGTCCACGACGGCGTGACTCTCTGTGTAGAAGTCGTAGAAGACGTTCATGATCTCGCGGTCTGTCTCGGTCGTAGTGCGCCAAACGACACCGGCTTCTAGCTCCCGACTAAACATGCTCTCGGTGAACGGATCGCCCTCTCCTTGGTCTTGGAACACGCCCCCAACAGGGACACGCCACGTCAAGAGAGGCGGATCAAAAGGTGGCACCTTGCGGCTGATAGTGGGAGGGGGACTATGCTCACGATGCGACATGTTGGTGGCATGTTAGCTACCTCAGATCAACCCAAGAGCCTTTCTGGGACCCGCCGGTCCAATGCTTCTTGTGACCCTCTGCTCGGACTGTCACCCCAAAGTGTCACCGGGCCGCGAGGACCAAGTGGCCGATATGGCTTCTCTGGAGCGGACGACGGGATTCGAACCCGCGACCCCCACCTTGGCAATTGCATGGCGGTCGTCTCATGCGTCTCCGTCGGTCTCAGCAGTGCCTCTGAGCTGCACGTTCTTGGCGCTCTTGTCTCATCCGTCTCACCAGATCGCTGGAGTCGACTCGATTTCGTTGGTGATTTCGTTGGGGCTTCCCCTGAAGGGCACAGAATCCCTCGATTCTCCGGTCAAGCAGCCAGTTCGTCCTCACGGATGAGCCCGCCCAGCACGCGCTGCGTTCGGACCGTTGGTCGGTCACTCGGCCACCGAGCCCGATCCGGCCTCGGCTCCGGCGTCCGCAGCTCAAGGCCCCGATGGGGCCGGGCCCGGTTGTAGTGGGCCACGTATGCGCGAAGCACATGCTCGAGGCGCCGGCGGCCGAAGATGAGCATCCAATCCAGGCACTCTGCTCGGACCGTGCGGACCCACCGCTCCGCGAAGGCATTCGCGCGGGGAGCCAGGATCGGCGTCCTGATGGTCCGGATGCCCTCAGAGCGGAACACCTCGTCGAAGGGACCGGTGTACTTGGCGTCCCGGTCCCTGATCACCAAGCGGATCCCGTCGAACCGCTCCCCCATCGCGAGGTTGCGAGCCTGCTGGGTGACCCACGCCGAGTCCGGGTTCCTGGTGACGCCTAGGACGTGCACGCGGCGGGAGCTCAGGTGGATGGCGAACAGCACGTAGATCGTCCGAAGCAGGACCGACTCAGCAGTGAAAAAGTCGAGCGCTAGGATCCCCTCCGCCTGCGACCTCAGGAACTGGCTCCACGTCGGACCGTCTCGCCGGGGCGCCGGGCCGATGCCGTTCGCACGTAGCAGCGTCCGGATCTTGGTGGCCGAGACCCCGATGCCGAGCTTGGCGAGCTCGCCCCGGATCCGGATGCAGCCCCACCGTGGGTTCTCCCTCCCCATCCGCAGGATGAGGTCTCGAACCTCATCTGGGATGGGTGGTCTGCCGCCGGCCGGCCTCCGCCCGAAGGTCCACTTCCGCCTCACGAGCTCCCGGTGCCACCGAAGGAGCGTCTGCGGGCTGACCAGGAACGAAGACCACCGAGCACGAGGAAGGACCCTGCTGATCGCGGCCATGAACAGGCGGTCGCGACGGCGAAGACGCGGCCTGCCGACCTGGCGCTTGAGGACCTTCAGCTGATGGCGAAGGACCAGCAGCTCGACCTCGGTGCTCAACTCGTTGTTTGAAGAGCCTGCGATCAACCGGACGATACGGCGCAGCAACAGATAGACGAGACCGAAGAGCACGAACCGAACCTCCTACGAGACGGAGGCTCGATGGTACGAACGCGCTGGTCGAGCCGACGATCAGGGTTCTTGTGCCCTTCAGGTTCGGAGCCCACGGGCGTGGGTGTGGACGGCCGCGTCGCGTCTGGCGTCAGCGGAGCTTAGGGGAGCGGCGCCGGCACCTGCCGATTGCCGACGCCCAGATCGAGCCGCGCGACCTCGGCGTCCCGGGACCCTGCCCTTGCAAGATTCGAGAATCGCGACTAAGCAGGCAGGTATGCGCAAGGACCCTGTGGGTACCCGGGCCTGGGTTGAGGCGACGGGCGGCATACTCCGCCCGGAGGAACGCCTGAGCTTCATTGGCCAGTGGCTCATTTCCGGAATGCAGGAACTGCCGGCGGAGCTTCTCGGCAGGATGGGATGGAAGGGGAGCGACCTCGTAAGTCCCGCGCCTGCCGAGCCCACGGTCACTCAGGGAGCGATAGAGCGTGCCGACGCAGAGTGCTCCCAGATGGTTCCGGCGTTCCTTCAGGACCACTCCCATCGATCGTATCTCTGGGCGATGTTGCTCGCTGCGCATGATCGTATCCCGACCGCTGAGATTGACGAAGAACTCCTCTACGTCTGCTGTCTGCTTCATGATCTGGGGCTCTCGCGGACTCATCCTTCGCTCGTAGGGGAGAAATGCTTCACCATGGTTGGTGCTCGCGTCCTACGTGAGATCGCTACAGATGCAGGGTGGGAGGAGGATCGCATCCGGCGCGGGGAAGAAGCGATCACGCTCCATGTGAATCCACGTGTAATCACGGGTCAGGGTTTGGAAGCGCACCTGCTGACGAAGGCCACTCAACTCGATGCGATCGGGATCGGAACCTGGCGAGTTTCCCCGGAAAACCAAAGGGAGGTTTTCGCACAGTACAGACGGAGCCATGACCAGAAGGGGGGCTTCAGCGCCCTGCTCAGTTTCTCACACCACGTACCGGGATCCAGGGCCCGCACCTACAGGTATCTTGGGAGTCGGTGGTGGTTCTACTTTGCTCGCTAGGAGTCGGTGGACCGAGCGCCGACTGGCTTTCCTTCGGCTCGCCCCATGGGGAGGTCCTCATCCCAGTTCTCCGCCGTCTGGACGAGCCAGTACGTGGCGAACAGCGCGATCTCCCACGCTTCGAGCCAGAGGATTGAGTGGTCGCCGCCGACATCGAATACCCCGAAAATGATGAAGCCGAGGATCATGAGGACTACGACGCCCCCATAGACCACCCACAACCGCCATTCCCTTTTCCTTGCAGGCTCGTTCCCTGCTGCTTTCGACTTCCTCGCCTTCCTCCGATGCGCCCCTGCGTTGATGAGGATGGCGCCGCCGAGGAAGACAAAGAACAAGAGGGCCGAGTATCCGTGCGCTTGCGTATAGAAGCCGCCCCAATGCTCAATCAGCAACCAGCCGATGAGGATGGCCACGGCGGTGATGATGATAGAGAGCCACGTCCCCTTCTCGGTGGCTTTCTTATCTCCTCTGTTGGACGCACGGTATTCAATTGCGATGACGAGGATGATCGAGAAGGTCAGACCGATGACCGCGGCATACAACAAGGCGTAGAAGTTGTTGTTGATGTTGTCCTTCACCCACGCGGCGAGCGTATCGTTCGGCCTGACCGGAAGTGGAATTGGCCGCACCGACCAGCAAGGACCAACGTCTGTGGTTGGTGCGACGGCGATGATGGGAGCCAAGAGGCCTGCGATATTCAGGCAGAGGTCCTCTGGCCACTTTCGTCCCTTGTACACGATCAGGGCGAGGCCGACCGCCATCATGGCGCCAACGAAGATGGCTCGGACTGGCGTGTAGTAGTAGGCGCTGATCGAAGTCTGGAAGCAATGGGATGGGACGGTGCGCCATTCGATTGCGATCGCCACGCCAAGCAGGCCGACCGCACCGATCATGCCAATCCGAAGGTATCGGTAGGTCTTGATCGCATCGCCCTTGTCGAGCCGCCCAAGCGACTCCGCTTGCTCGTCGAGCACCTTGTTGGTTCGTTCGACGATAGCGTGTATGGGGTGCACTGATCGCACGGAGCCCGACATGAGAGATCCCCCTTCCCTCCTACTCGATGCAGACGGTACGCCGCACGATTACGTGGGTACATAGGCCGATTGGGCTAGTGTGTTGTGGAACGGCGATTGACTCGGGACGAGGCTGTCATTGGGCTCCGCAGTGATGCAGGTCCGGCGTGAAACCGACTACGATTTCGCCCGACCGACTTTCCAGCGGATCGGCCACGCTTCGCGGAATCGAATGTCATCGGCGGATCCCAACCGAGCGCCAGTTTTGCAAACCGGACCCTCGGCTCGTCGCCTCTTGGACCGAGCAATCTCGTCGCGCTGCGGAGGTGCACGCGAGTTCCTTGTGATTCATCACCGGGACTGCGGGATACGTAACTTCACGACGAGGACATCTGGGCGAAGCTCGAATCCGGAACCGGCCAGGATGTGTCGTCGATTGACTTCTTGCCCTCTCCGATGTTGAGGCGAGCGTCAAGGAGGATGTCATCATGATCCGCGACAAATCCGGTCTTGCCCTCTGACGTCGAAGTAGCGAGGTGGGCGTACGACACGACTTCCGGCGGCTGCAAGAGGTGGATTGACCGCTCCGTTCCGAGGGATATGCGCCGCCGAAGCGGTGACCGGCGTCACGCCTCCGGGCACGGGCTCTATCCGAGGTCGCGCAGACCCTCGCGCAGCATCCCGACGAGCATCGCCCGCAGCGTCCGGTCCTTCTCGCTGTCGATCAGCAGCTCAGCGAAGGCGCGGCTCTGCGCGTAGCCCCAGAACTCCCCGATCCTGTCGGCTCGGTCGAAGTCGGAAAGCATCAGGCGTGGAGCAGCTCGCGCATGGCCGGCGGCGGGATGGGTTGGAGGCAACTAGCCGCCCGAACGCCGCCCAGCTGAGGCGTCCAGCGGGCGTCCAGCCAGTGATCAGTACTTTCTGTGAGCGTCTGACTTGCTATCGGGTCCGCTCAGTGAGTGATTGTTCTCGCGAATCAGGTGCGCCTTCCCTCAAGCGTGAGACGAGAGCCCGTAAGGAGGAGCTCTGGTCCATCGTGGATCCGACAAGTCGAGACGCGACAGCCGCCACCTAGTGTAGACGCTTCGCCTCCTGGCGCTGATGTTGCCTCTTGCGAGGAAGCGGATTCAGGGCGAAGATTAACGCTGAGTGGATTGGTCGTCTCTCCTGTCGGCTCTGATTGGGGCCGGGGCAGCTCTTGTCGGTGTCTGGTTCACGCAGCAATCCGAGCGGAGGAAAGCTCGTGACGAGCGGCTCTGGACCTCCCAGTCCCAGGCTTACCTGACCGCTATGAAGTGGGCTGGCGAGGTCGAGGAGTCGCTTGTTGCATGGTATCGGGCAGTGGATCAGGTGGACACCGAAATCATGGACTGTTCACTGTTGCCGGAATTGGATACTCTCACCCACGACGAATGGGCTGCCATCGCACTGTTCGCGCCTACTCCGGTTGACACCCTCGCCGACCTCCTCCGTAAGTCAGTCAGCAGGTTGAACGAGTTTAGGGTAGGAGGGGTATGGGCGCGTGCCGACATCCGCAATAGTCTCAGCAGGACAACGAAGCATAGAGCGAGGCTTGCGCACGCGCTGAAGGACCACGTCGGGGTACACGACTCAGGCCAGGCTGTTGACCTTCTACTCGGGGAGATGGGCGAGCGGCTGCCGTAGGGCCAGTCTCCCGATCAAACGTTTGGTGAGTTCGGGACGCGAGTCTCCGTGCTAGCGACGCGTGCTAACGGACATGCCGTCTCAACCGCGGTGAGCGACTCTAGAGACGTCGGACCCCACTATCAAGGCACAACGAAGACGCGGAGGCACGGCCCACCATCACCCAGGCCCAGGACGGAGGGACTGCCCAGGTTCGGTTGACTCCGTGAGGTGTGAGGATGAATGTCTCACCGGAAGTAAGGTCGACACGCCCAAAGCGTTCCCCGAGGAGTTCCGCCGTGACGTCGTCGCGGTCGCATCCACGAGAGGCGTCCATGAGCCAAGTGGCCAAGGACTTCGGCATCTCCGAGTCGTGTCTGGCGTGCTAGGTCAAGCGCGGCGGAGATCGAAGACGGCGTCCGCGACGGTCTCACCCTCGCCGAGCAAGCCGAGATCCGGGAGCTGAAGAACCGGAACCGGCTGCTCGAGCAGGAGAACGAGGTGCTCCGCCGTGCGGCGATCTATCTCGGGCAAGCAGTGAACCAAAATGATCTACCCGCTGGTCCGTGACCTTGCCTCAGACGGGATCCCTGTCAAGGTGACCTGCCGGGTCCTGGGGTTCAGCCCTCAGGCGTTCTACAAGTGGCAGGCCAACCCCGTCAGCCATCGTGACTGGGACGATGCCACGTCGTCGATGCGCTCGCGAGATCCACGCGGACGACCCGGTGTTCGGCTACTCGGTTCATCGCCGGCGAGCTCCGAGCGGAGAGGCATCGCCGCATCTGAGAACCACGTGCACCGACTGTGCAGCTCCCACGACATCTTCTCTGTGCTCTGCCGCAAGCGTGGGCGGGGCCTGCGGCCAGGACCGGCGGTCCACGACGATCTCGTGCGCCAGGAGTTGGGGCCGAGCGCCCCAACGAGCTGTGGCTCACCGACATCACCGAACATCGGACCGACGAGGGCAAGCTCTACCTGTGCGCGATCACGGACGCCTGGTCCAACCGGATCCTCGGCTACACGATCGATGACCGGATGAAGCTACTGATCGACTGCGAGGAGGACCGCACGCTCGGAGGTATCGGGACCATCGACAAGCTGCTCGACGAGTGGCAATCCCAAATCGCGCTGGACCGGCGAAGGTCGAGATGTGCGACGCACTCGTGGCGCTCGACGCTGCCAAGGGCGGTAGCGCCGCTTCCGGGCGCTGCGCGGCGAGCCCGTGGTCTAAGGAAGCGGATCGATGGGGAATCCATACATCGCGCTGCGAAGAGGTATGGAGAACTCCACGAACGGGGAATCAGCCGACATACTTGATCGTTGCGAAGTCGGACCATCCGGTCGGGCCTTCGCTCTCTCCTGTGACGTAGAGAGTACCGTCGGGACCAGCACCGATGTCGCTGGCGTAGTGGTATCCGCCCAAGCGGCCGCCGTATGAGTTTGCCCAGAGTATCGTTCCGTTCGTCGCGTCCAGGACGACTGTTCCCATGGAGAAGATCCAGGTCTTGTGTCGACCCTGGTTCCCCGTGACCAGGACCTCTGTCCCGTCAGCACTCACCGCGATTGCCCGGGGGCTGGCACCCAATCCTATGCCGTCATATCGGGTGCGCCACAATGCGGCGCCATCGCTTCCATCGAAGGCAACGATGAGGCCATTGTCCCTACTTTCTGCCGCGAAGAAGACGGTGTTCCCGACTGGGCTGACGGCGATGAATGGATACCCGAAGATCGATGACCCCTTCTTTACTCTCCATTGCACAGAACCATCCGCCGCCGCATACGCAGTCACGGAGTACCTCTCATCCTTGCTGAACGCGGCAACGAACACGGTCAGTCCATCCGAGCTCGTGACGATCGTCGCCGGCTGCCTATATGCCGCTCCGTAGTCCTTCTCGGCGCGTGCGGTCCAGAGCCGTAGACCCGTTGCGCCATCGTAGGCCACGGTCTCAATCAGACCCTTCTTTCCAGGGCCTGTTACGAAGATGTCTCCGGCCGCATTGACGGTGAGGGCGGACGCGAACGCGGAGCCTTCCGCACCCTCATATTCGTCGATCCAGCGGCGGGCGCCGCTACTCGCGTCGTAAGCGGCTACGAGCCTGCTGTAGGGGCAAGGATCGCAGTCAACGTCCGCCTGAATGGTCCCTGCGACGTAGACTGTGCTCCCGTCGGGAGAGGCCGCTATGTCTGCGCCGACGTCAGCACCCTGAAATGGCCGCACTTCCCGAGCGAGCCAGACCTGTGATCCGTCGACTGCGTCGTATGCGATCGTGACGATATCGCCTGCGTCGGATTCCTCGGCGTTTCCCGTAACGACGACGAGCTTCCCTTGGTCTGCGATCACAACCCCGGCGAGATCATCACAGGAGCGAAGCGCCCCGTTGTATTGCCGTGCCCAGAGCCCAGATCCGTCGGCGGTGTCGTATGCGACCGTCGAGTAGTTCCCGCATCCTTGGCGTCCGCCTGTATAACTTGTGCCTGCAACGAAAACCCTCGATCCGTCTGCACTTACGGCAAGCTCGGTCGGGAAGTCGCTTCTGTGATGCCCGTCGTAGCGAGCGACCCACGATCGCTCACCGGACAGTGCATCCGCCGCTTGCGGGGTGCCGGACAGGATCGTCGCAATGACAGGAAAGATCAGGACCGAGCACCGTAGGGCCTTTGCAGCGGCCACGAGGCGACGCTAGTCTTGGTCGCCTCCAGGTGCAACCGGCACCTTCTTTCCGGGGGGTCAGCAGCGGTTGTTAAGCTCCCCTCCGTGGCACGCCCAGAGTGCGACATCCTCGAACGTTCCGTCAACGCGATCGCGCCGACCGGATCGGCGAGTTCTGGGGGGAACCCGAAGAGCGGACCTTCGCCGAGCTCCTGATCGACTGCGAGGAGGACCGGACGCTTCGGGCGGTGCTGGTCGGGATGCTACGTGAAGGTGACTGAAACTACCCCCAAAACCGCTACTGCCACTCCGGCTACGACGAAGAGACGCCGAAGATGACCGTCGTTGCCACCTAAGGCGCGGGTCCAGCCGGTGGCCCATGCCCGGGATGGCGTAAACGGCGATCCGGCGGTGGATCCACTATGGAGCCGTATGTCGAAACCTCGAGAACGGACCGGGAAAGGCGAAGGGACCGGGATGGAGGAACCCGACCCCTATCGCCACCAGCAGCCGTCCCTCGACACGTCACCTGGGCTGGAATGACCCCTCGGCGTCGTCCCGCACTGCTCCGCATTGCCTCGGGCTGCCCTGGCGGCGATTCACGCCGGCGAGGGGTCGAACCTGATCGTCAGGAAACGCCTCCCGGAGCTGGCTGCGAGGTATACGGCTCCGTCGGCGCCGGCGGCGATGTCCGCGGCCCCGTACTCGGCGGCATGGGCCCACACCCGTCGTCCGTCGACAGCATCGAGCGCGATCGTCGCGGATGCTGGACAGCGAGGACAGTAGATCGCGGGGAAACCGGTGACGAACACTCGCGAGCCATCCGCGGGAACCGCCATCTCGATCGGATAGTCGTCGCGCCCGGCTTCGTCGTAGGTCGAGCGCCACAACTCGCGACCCGTCGCTGCATCGATCCCCGTGATGAGGTAATCGTCGTGGTTCTGATCGGCGAGGAAAACGATGTCTGACATTGGACTCGGCACGATCATTGGCCAGCTCCACGACGACCGGCTCGTCTCAAGCGTCCAGAACTTGACGCCATCCCTTGTCGCATAGGCCGCGACTCCGTGTCGGGAGCCGCCTACGCTCCCCGCGACGAAGAGCGTTCGGCCGTCGGCGCTGATACCGGCCCAGTCTGCGAACTGGTTATAAATCACTTCAGTCGCGCTGAGGTCTCGATCGTGACCGACCCATCGCTCGGCGCCCGTCGAGGCGGTGTACGCAATCGTCGTTATAGTGCCCCGCAGCTGCTGCTCGATGCCTATCACGAAGACCTCCTCGCCGTCCGCGCTGGCCAGAATCTGGCCGGGGAAGATCGAGCCCCCGTCCACGGCGTATCGCGCGAGCCACCGGGCCTCTCCGCTCGTCGCGTCGTACGCGATTGTGGTCATCCGCGAGTAGCACGCAGAGGAGGCGCCGGGGTCGCACCCCGTCATCTCGTCGCCGGTGACGAACACCATTCTCCCCGTCGAGACGACGTCCACGCCGTTGTCCTGACCTGAGATCGGACCATCTTGCCTTGCCACCCACAGCTCGGTCCCGTCAGAGGCGTCGTACGCCACCGTGGTGATGTCCGAGTCGGATCCGTCCGTGGTGCTGTCCGAATCTCCGACCGGACCGTAGCTGCTTCCGGTGACGAACAGCGTGCTGGCGTCCGGGCTCAGCGCAGTGGCGTGAACGTCATCGCACCAGTGCGCAGGCCCATCGTATGTCGCGACCCATCGGGTGGTTCCGTCAGTGGTGTCGTATGCAACCGTGACGAAATCGGAGGGGCACGCGGGCCGTCCCTCGGCGATGTCCCCCGAGACGAAGGCCGATGCACCATCGGGGCTCAGGACAAGGTTGGTGACGGTCAGGGCTTCGTGGTTGTGGTTTCCATAGGCTGCGAGCCAGGTCGGCGGAGGGAGCTCGGGTGTTTCCACGACCGTTTTCCCCGGCGTCGGCGCGTTCACCGGACCGACGTTGCCTGTGCACCCAGCGACCAAACTGCCGATCGACAGCGACGTCGCGACTGTTTTGCGCCCGATCGACAGCACCCGGCAACGAAACCACGACGCGATTGCCGGTGCAATCCGTTTCGTGGTGTCGCGCGTCCATCACCCCGCTAGCCCGTGCCTGCTTACGAAGCAGCCTCTTGCCCGCCCAGAAGTCAACCACTCCCGCTGACGCGGCAAGCAAGCCCACGACGCCCGCCTTCGCGCTCGCTGCCCTGCAGTAGGGCGAGGAGGACCGGACGCTCCGGGCGCGTACTGCGAGCCGGTGGTCCACCGAGTTTGCTCGTTGGCCTAGTTCGCTCTCCCTGCTGGGCAGCTCGATCCGGACCATGGACGCCATCTGTGGCTCGCGGGCTTGGTGCGGGTAGACGGTTGGTCACGCGGCGCGTCGAGCAGGATTGCGGTCGCCCGCCTGGGCCTTCGGCCTCACATCAGGCGGATCGTGCTCTGTTCTGTTCCATCGCTCGTCCACAAGTGCGACGCCTCGCCGTCTGTCGCAACGAAGAACAAGGAGTGGCCGACGGCGGTCAGCCAGGAAAGGGACGCGTTCTTGACCTCCGGAAGGACGTCGCGCACGAGCACCGTACCGGACTTGGTCCCGTCGCTCATCCACAGCTCCGCTCCCGGAACAAGACCTTGGGGCCAGAAGTAGACAACGTCGTCGACGGCCGTCATCGTGTATGGAGCCGACCCTTTCCGCCCAGGGGCGATGTCCCTCACCAGGACCGTGCCCTCGGACGTGCCGTCGGTCCTCCAGAGTTCGTCACCGACGCCGCGCGCGTATTCGACGAAGAAGAGCGTGCCGGCGACGTCGGTCAGGGACATCGGCCCTGAGGACCCGAGGTCCCTCACCAGGACCGTGCCCTCGGACGTGCCATCGGTCCTCCAGAGTCCGTCACCGACACCGCGCTTGTATGCGACCAAGTAGAGCGCCCCGTCGGACGCCGCAAGCTGGGAGACGCAGAAGTCGATGTACCCGTAGCGTGGTCCGAACCAACAGTCGTCGAACTTCGTGAAGTCCCGGACGAGCACGGTCCCCCGAGGGGATCCGTCAGTCCGCCACAGCTCCCCGAGGTCGCCGTCGCTCGGCGTGAAGAACAACGTTCCGTCGACGTCTGTCAGCGAGCCCGACCATGAGGTGCCCCTTACATCGGTCAAGTTCCGTAACAGGATCGTCCCCGAAGAGGTGCCGTCGCTCCTCCAGAGCTCGGGGCCGTGGCCGCCGTCGTTTGCCGTGAAGAACACGAGTCCGTTCGAGCCGACAGGGCTCTGCAGCCACGAATCGCCCGGTCCTTGGTGGATGTCGCGGACCTGACGGGTCCCCTCGGCGGTGCCGTCGCTCGTCCAAAGCTCGTAGCCATGGATCCCGTCGTCCGCCGTGAAGAACAGGGTCCCGCCGACATCAGCGAAGGCATAGGGACCGTATTGGCCGAACCCCTTGGTGCCAGGCACGATGTCGTCGACGAGCACCGTGCCCTCGGCAGTGCCATCGCTCATCCAGAGCTCGCGACCCGAGATGCCGTCGTTGGCGCTGAAGAACAACGTTCCGCCGACCGCCGCGAGCTCCGACGGTCCCGAGCCGTGCGCGCCGGGCCTGATGTCCTTGACCAGGACGGTTCCCGACGGGGTGCCGTCGCTCGCCCAAAGCTCCCGCCCGTGCGTTGGATCCTTCGCGACGAATAACAGCGAGCCGCCCGCCTCCGTGAGCCATTGAGGGGAGGGATTGTCGACGGCCGCCGTTCCGCTCGGATGCCGTGTGGGCCTGGGTAGCGCCGATCTCGACCGGAACGCGACCAGCCCGAGGACGGCCACAAGCGCCAGGCCGACCACGAGGAGGACGATCCGGCCGAACCCCGCCGGGCGGTACCTCCGCCGCCCCTCAGATGACACGTTCACCGCCCCGCCTCGAAGAAGTCCCAGTGTGCGCCCATCGGCAAAGGATGCATAGAGCCCTCGTGCACTGGATCCACGCTCGACGCGATGGGGCAGAAGAAGACAGGCCTGGGGCACGCCGAACCGGCGCGGGGCGCAGCGAGCCGGCCACAACTACGGCACGAGACGTTCGACGCCTCGTCACCCGACGCTCTCGGCGAAGTACGGAACCTGCCAGCTGGCGCCGCAGGCGCCGCAGGCGCCGCAGTCGCAGCCCTCGCACATGCGAGGCTTGACCTTCAGCAAGACCCTAAACACCGATGGATCGTCCGCAGAGAGGCGAACTCGCACTCGCCCGCGTGGCGGCTGGTCTTTGGATCGATCGGGTGGGAACTACATGGGTCTGCGTTCGCCTGGGCACGGTGAACGTGGATGGCTTGTCGACATCCATCCGATGGATGACATCGTTCCGTGGGACGAAGCCGGCGACGACACAGCTGCCTTCACAGCGAATCCGTGGGTCGGGCGCATAGTCGATCGCAACGAGCCGACCCTGAGAAGTGGCTGCCGGGCGACCCGTTCGGTCAGAACCGGACTCGACGTCGTAATAGCGCAGCACAAGAGCCTACACAACTCGACCGTGCTCTGGCCCGACCTGCCACACGTTCACGGCGTGGCACCCTGAGCGAAGACCTGGGCGGCCCACTCGTTGCTCGTCACCAAGACGTTGCGGTAGACGCCCGCGATGGTTGACGCCTGGTCCGAGTGGAACGCCGCCGGGTCACTCTGACCCTTTGCCTGACCCGGCGCCTCGTGCTCTCGCCGAGGACGGTCGAGACGCATCTCGGCAACGCCGACCGCAAGCTCGGCGTCCGCACCGCGTCCAGGCGCTGGCCCGTGCCTCCGGGCTTGGGGCTTCTGAAGCCGTTCTGATGCCCGGTAGGGGCGCTACAACTGACCCTCGACTAACCCGAACGGAAGCTCGCCCCCGGATGAGACGTCGGAGCGCCAGCGGGCGGCAGCCACACACCAAGATTCGCGGCGTCGGCCGGTGCGGCGATCGCGACGACCATCGAGTGCGCACACGGAGTCGCGCTCGGGGTACCGAGCCGAGATCCATGGCGCCCCGCAGATCCGCCAGGATTCATGAACCGCCCGTGACGACGCCGCGGACGAGACGGGACCCCCGACGGGACCCCTCGCCCTCCGAACGATCCCGGACGTGTCGAAGGGCAAGCTTGCACTGGCCCTGCCTGCGCCTTCTTCGGAGCGGACGACGGGATTCGAACCCGCGACCCCCACCTTGGCAAGGTAGCTGGACTCGCTTCTCTGACCTGCGGCGTTGCCCTACCTGGCCCGTGAGCTGTGTCTTTTCGTTCGCGTGCAACGCCGTAGTTACGGGTCGTTTCGCGTTCGTTCACGGGACCCCGACGGGACCCCTGCGCCGTGAGCCGGAGCCGAGTACGAACTCTTAATCCGCAGGTTCCGGGTTCGAGTCCCGGGAGACCCACTCGCGAATGTGCGGTTGACGGTCTTCGTTCACGCCCGAGCCCTCGTCTTCTCCTGAAGCCTCTCATACGGCGTCTGGCCGCCGAGAGCCCCGTGCGGACGGTTGTAGTTGTAGAAGTCCTCCCACTCCTTCAGGCGCTCGTTGAACAGCCCGGTGTCGTCGATCACACCCCGTCCAGTATGCGGTAGAACTCCTCCTAGTCGATCCGATGCGAACGCTCCACCTTGCCGTTCCGCCTTGGCGAGCAGATCTCACCGTCGGGGGTCTGGCGGATCCTGGAGAAGCCTGGACATGAGCCGGCTCCCCGCGTCCCAGCGCTACCGACGCCACGTCGACCGGTGGAAGCGCGGCCCACCAGGCTTAGAAGGATCAGAGAGATCCCCGTCGCCCCTCGCCGTGAATCCCTAAACGACCGACCAGACGTGCGTTGCAGGCGTGGGATCCCGGCTTCCATTTGCATCCACTGCCCGGACCTCGAATGTGTGGTCCCCGGAAACCAGATCCTCGTACGTCGCGGGACTCGTGCAAGGTGTGAAGTCGCCTTGGTCGAGGCTGCACTCGTAACTCTTAGCCTCCTCGCTCCCCGTGAAGGTGAACTTGATGGAGGTGGACGTCGTCTTGCCGAAGTAGGGGACATTAATGCCATCCCCGTCGACGGCCGAGACGATGAACGTGTCAAGAAGCAAGCAGATGAAGGTCGCCGTATCGTCGGCGTTGTTGTTGGCGGGGTCAGTGTCAGAGAGTAAGAGACTTTCCACCGACAAGTGACTAGTCACGGTGCGGTCGGGTGGGCAGGTCTTGAGACGCGCGACCACATCGATCTGCACACCCTCACCGTGCTCGGGGGAGGCGTCCAGACCGGCAACCCGGCACGTGACCAGGTTCGACTCGGGATCGGCAGAACATCCTGCTCCCGAAACGAACTCCAGTGCTGGGTCCAGCTCGAGCTGGCCCACAACACCGAGCGCAGGTTCGAACCCTGCATTCGTGATGAACAAGTGGTAGGTCAACTCCCCACCGAGGACCGGTTCCGGATCGTGGCGCAAGCCAGTCTGCAGATCCGTGACTGGCCCAGTCATCTCGAACACGCTGCGCCCGTACGTGCCGACCCGGAGGAGCTGCGGAGTGGCGCTCGAGTCGTGCGCGAGCTCCATCGCGTACACCGTTGGGAGCCCGGCGCCGAGCGGAAGCCACGTGGCTCCAGCCGACGAGTCCGTCGTGTACATCACGCCGTTGTCGTTGGCGACGATGATGCTCGCTGGGGATGTGCTCGGGTCGAACACGACGGAGTTGACGGGAAGAGCAGGCAGGTTGCCGGTGATATTCGTCCATGTGGTCCCGCCGTCGGTGGTAAGCCATACGGGCTGGGTCGTGGACGTTACCGCTGCATCCGGACCATATCCGACAACGATTTCCGAGGGGTTCGCGGGGTTGATCGCAAGCGTGGCGACAGGTCGTGGTGTCCCCAATGCAGGCTGCGAGACATTGCCCGAGGAGTCCGTCGGCTCTTGCCAGGTGAGTCCCAGCGACGTATCAGGCGACGTACTGCATGGTTCGGTCAGCTGCTCATCGTCGGCGGACAGCGCATCACAGGCAAACCTCAGCGTGCCGTCGGTCATGCCGAGCCAGACGACGTTGGGATCGCTCGCTGAGATCGCGATCGCCCGGGGGAAGTTCGAAGGTCCGGCAAAGGGGATTGGATTCGTCCGTGTGAAGTTCACGCCGGCATCTATGCTCCGGTAGACCTGCCTCTCCACCAACGCGTACACGCGCTGGCTCGTGAAGGGCGGCGAGGCTCCTCGGCTGGCCCCATCAACGGCCATCCGCCAGACGGTGTCGGTCAGATCGCTGGGATTCCCAAAGGGCGGTCCATCGAAAGGCGGCATGCCTGCGGTACGCGCGGTCCAGCCATCGGCTCCCGCAGAGTCCGTGACGTAGAGGGCGCTGTTGGCGCTGCCGTATGCCCGTAGGGGATTGTTCGGATCGACGGTAACGAACCCGCCGTCTTGTGGCAGGATGCCCAGGTGCCAGTCCATCCCCGGATCGCTCGGACGCTTGCTGACGAGACCGTGGTCCCATACCCCCGCGTAGCTGTAAGTGTTGTTCGTTGCGGACCCGCGACCGATATCCGCGGAGACGATCCCCAGGTTCGCCAGTCCCTCGTTCCTCGACCGCCAGCGGTAGTTGCAACCGAGGATGGGGATACACGGTTCCCCGGGAATCCCCGCCCAGACGCCGCCGTGATTGCCGACCCAGACCGACGTAACGGAGGCTCCTGCCAGACGGTGTGTTAGCGGGCTCAGAGTTATCGCAACCTCGTCGACGTGCCCCACACCGCCCTGTTTGGCGAAGAATTCGGCACTATTGCTCGATATGAAATAGTCGATTAGGCCGACGTGGACGACGTAGGGAGCTACGGGGTCGACGCCGATCGACTGATCGACAGCGCAGACGGCCTGACAATTCTCGAGGCCGGCCGAACTGGCCTGCGCCCAAGTCCTTCCAAAATTGACCGATCTCCAGACTCCCAGCAGGGGGCAGCTCCGCGACGCACACGGTGTGCTCGAAGCAACGCTCGCGTACATGATTCGGTTGTTGGGCAACGTCCCTTGGGCAGTCGATTGCGCAAACGCGATCGAGCTGAACGTCCCGGCGGCGGGACCGCCGGGCCGGAGAAGAACGTTGCGTGGGAACGTCGCGCCCCCGTCGACGGATCTCAAGATGCCCACGCCCGCAATCGAAGCATAAACCGTAGTGCCAAGCGACGTGTCGACGTCGAGATCCGTGATGTTGGGGTTAGGTTCTCCGCTGATCGCGACGGGGTTCCATAAGGTTCCGCCGTCCGTCGATCTGAACAGTCCGTTGTTGGTCCCCGCGATCACCACGTTGGACGCGCCTGGGAGCACAACGATCCGAGAGATCCCCCGACCACACGTCTTGTCGCGTGTCGCCGCACACCTAGCCGGCGAGCCGAACGTACTCTGCCCGAGCACCGTCCAGTTGTTGCCGCCGTCGGTCGACTTGTAGACACCCACCGCCCGGTAGTTGATGCCGAGCGGATCGATGAGCGCGCCCGTTCCGGCATAGACGGTGTCGGGGTCGTTGGGGTCCAGCGCGATGGCTCCGGTTGAGCTCGACGGCATCAAGTCCGTCTTCGGCTGCCACGTCACCCCGCCATCAATCGACTTCCAGACGCCTCCATTCGTAGCGAGGTAGACGACCTCATCTCGGGTTCCACGTGGGTCAACCGCAATGTCGTATACGACGCCCGCATTCCCTTCTCCGAAGAGGGGCGATCTCGGGTCGTCGAAGCGGATCGGCGCCGGGCCGATCTGTCGCCAGGTCCAGGGCGATGGAGTCCCGGTCGTTCCGGCCCAGACGACCTGCCCGCCATTCCCGACGCCGGTGAGGAGCGCAGCCACGACGATCGCCCACGCGGTGATCGAGCGACAAAGCTCCAGCGTCGTCTGCCTCGTCTGGTGTGAGCCCGCCCTGCGCGACATAACTGCTCCTCCTCCGGTTGCGTCCGTAGCTTCATGACAATCGATCTGTCGCCGTCATGTCGATCCGGCGTAGAACAACCCCTTCGATGTCAGCCAGGCCAGGACGACTCGACCGGAAGCGTCGACCGTCAGGACCGCCTCTTCGACAGCGGTGCCTGCCGAGGCCGGGACGGGCGCCGGGTCGGCCCAGGTTCCGTCATCCCCCTGCTCCGCAACGGCGACGCCTTCAGCGGTCGCGAGGGCGATCCGGCCACGACCCTCGGCGTCCACCGTGAGCCGAGCCTCACCTTGCCCCGCCGCCACGACGTTCGCGACCTCGCCCCAGCCGTCCCGTGCCGTCCAGCGACGGTACGCACCGCTCGAGCTGATCCAGTGGACGTTGCCCTGCCGATCGGCGACCAGCTGTTGATCGAAGGCACTGTCGCCATCCTCGTCGAGGGCTATCGGATCGGCCCACGTCTTGCCCGCGTCGCTCGAATAGCGGTAGACCAACCCACTCGGCTCCTTCGTTTGATTGGCGAATTGGAGCCACGCCGCGTGAAAACCGCCGGCCGCATCGATTGCGAAGGCCGGATCCCCTGCCGTGACGCCGGCCGAGGTGAGCTCGGTCTCCGAGAAGGCGACGAGGTTAGGCGGAACCGCGTACGCAACCGCCGGCGTCCCCGACGCTGTGAACGCAGGGGCGTAGACCGCGGTGAGACCTCGCGGCTGGACGGCCCTCTCTGCGGTCGACCACTCGCCGCTCGTCCAGCAACGCATGTACAGGCCGGCTTCCGGAGCGGTCGCCTGCCAGAAGGCGCACACCGTTCCATCGGGCTTCGTCACGAGCCGGGATGCACTGTTGTACCGGTAGCCCTCGCTGAGCTCCTCGGGTGCCGACCACTCCCCCTCTGGATCCAGCTGCCGGACGACCACGCGGGCCGTGTCCGTGGACCCTTGAACCCAGACGACGTGGGTGGTTCCCGTGCCATCGACCGCGACGTCCGGGGAGGAGATCGGCTCGCCCGAGCTCGCGAGCATGAACGAGCGTGTCTGGGCAGCGCCGTTCTGTTGATCGGCGCGCTCCTGTCCGCCGGCGCAGGCCGCGAGGACGAGCATCATCGCCAAGCAGACCGCGATGATCCAGCGTCGTCGGGGCATCTCGGTCACCCTTCAGCCGCCCAGGTTCGCGATCAGCAGGTCGATGAGGTCCCTCACCAGGTTCTGCGAGGAGCACGGATCCGCCGGCGTTCCCTGGATCCAGTCGTTCGAGTCTGGAGCGACCGGCGGCGACGACGTCGGATCACATCCGTCCACCCGTCGTCGGAGATCTTCCAGGTCAGTGATCGCCCCGGCGATGTCACCGGCCGCAATCTTCGCCTCGACGATCTCCAGCCGAGAGAGAAACGCCGTTCGGGTCCCCCCCGACGGGCTCCGAAAGACCGGTCCGGGCAGGCTTCGGATGATGGCCGCAATCGTGTCCGGATCCTCCCCATCGGCGATGCCATCGTCGTCGCTGTCATCGTCCAGGCGGTCAGTGCCCGACGCCCCTTCGAGGGCATCCGGGAGCCCGTCATCGTCCGAATCGAGGTCCCGGTAGTCGGGAGCGCCGTCGCCGTCCGTGTCACCCGGCCCTTCGTTCGCGTCGGGGATTCCGTCTCCGTCGGAGTCCGCGTCCAGGGCATCGATGATCCCGTCGCCGTCCGTGTCCACCGGCGACCCTCCGGCGGTCTCGACGAAGTCGTCGATGCCATCGCCGTCGGTGTCAACGAGGCCCGGATCGGTCCCGAGGAACGCTTCCACCTGGTCGGGAAGACCGTCATCGTCGTTGTCCGCAGCCGTCGCGAGGTCCTTCACGTATACGTCGGTGACTTCGTCGGTGTCCGCCGGATCGAGGTTCGTCGCAGCGGATTGGAACGCAACGCGGCTTCCGTCGGCGGACAGGGAAGCTCCGACGCTGCTGTCGTTCCCTCGGGTCCCATCGTCCGCGCTGGAGACTCGCGCCACATCACCGGCCTGGAGATCCTTCAGGAAGACCTCGGGGAAGGGTGCTTCAGCGAACTCACAGAGGAAACACGACCCGAATCCCACCCTCGTCCCGTCTGCCGATATGGACGCTCCGAACTGATCCCCGATGACATCGGGCATGGCCGGCGTCGCAAAGGTGATGTCGTGAGTTGTGAGGTCCTTCACATAGATGTCGCTGAGGACGCCTCCATCGCCCGGGTCAAGGTCCGTGGCGGTCGACTCGAACGCCATCTTGGTCGCGTCCGCATTCAGCGAAGGCACGGAGCTCCCGCCGACCGTCCCGAAGCACGTCCCCTTCGTTCCGTCGTCGGCCAACGAGGCCAGGGTGATCTCCCCGGTTGCCAGGTCCTTGACGTAGACGTCCCGGCACCCGTCCGTGTCGACCGGGTCGAGATTGGTGGCCCTGGAGTCGAACGCGACACCGGTTCCGTCCGCCGACAGCGAAGGCCGAGAGCTGCCGTCGTTCCCCTTGGTTCCATCGCCGGTGCTGGAGGCCAAGATGACTTCTCCGGTCACCAGATCCTTCACGTAGACGTCCTGATCGAAGTCCCCATCGGCGGGGTCGAGGTTCGTCGCGAACGACTCGAACGCGACCCTCGTTCCGTCCGCCGACAACGAGGGTCGGATGCTGTCGTTGTTTCCCTTGGTCCCATCGCGTGTGATCGAGTCGAGTGCGATGTCGCCGGTGACCAGGTCCTTCACGTAGACATCGACGTATGCGTCGGTGTCGGCCGGATCGAGATTGGCGGCCGTCGATCCGAAGGCCACCGTGGCGCCGTCCGCGGACAGCGACGGGTCGAAGCTGTCCCCGTTCCCCTTTGTGCCATCGTCGGCGGTGGACACCAGGACGATATCTCCGGTCGCCAGGTCCTTCACGTAGACGTCCGCGTGGGCATCGGTATCGCCGGGATCGAGGTTGGTGGCCAGGGAATGGAACGCGACCGTCGCCCCGTCCCCGGACAGAGAAGGCAGGAAGCTGTGGCCGTTCCCCTTCGTTCCGTCATCCGCCGTGGAGACCAGGGTGATGTCTCCCGCAGGCGTCAGGTTCGCCCAGGCGACCTGCGCGGAAGCTGCGATCACGAGGAACATGACGATCAGAACGGCGACGGCGTGACGCGTCACAATCCGCATACGGCTCCCTCCTTGGCCCCAGCCTCTTGGCCGGCGTTCTCCTGGAGCACCCGCGGAAGAGCCGGCATCCCGTGTATCACGACCTGGTGTGACTTGAGATGCGAAGAGCCGTCTGCGGTCGATCCGTGAGATCGACGCGGTTGGTCTCGCCCACGCTCCTCGGATCTCCGATGATCTCGACCCATGCGCCGCCATCGCTCTCCGACGCCAGCCGCGATGGCCGGCGCAACCACGAGGAGCAAGAACACCGACGGCGATCGCGCGAGGCGGACGACGCGCCCGATCATCGGAACAGCCCACAGCACATGCCCTCGCACCAGTCGCGCGGGGACCGGGAACGGATCGCGCACGGCGTTCGCGTCACCCTGGGTCCAGAACTGCAGCGCTTCTCCCGGGGCTCGGCCTACGACGCGGTGCGCGACGAGCCGGCCGTCGTTGGACGGATCATCGAACACGATCGGCATGCCATCCCGGACCCGGCTGGCGTCGGCCGGGGCGACCACGAGCAGCGATCCAATGGGGTACGTGGGCTCCATGCTTCCGCTCTCCACAGCCAGGAGCTGCCATCCCATGAGCCAAGCGGCCACGAGGAAGGTCGCGAGGGGTACCGCGACCGACACGACGCCGACCACCGACGCGGCCGCCCACCAGCCCGTGGGTCGTGCGCGAGACATCACTCGCTCCCGATGAACGCGAAGCGCCACACGAGCTCGTCGGTCTGCGCGAGTTGTGCGACTTCTTCGGGAAGTCCCGGGTCGTCCGGATATGTGAGCGTGACGCCGAAACACGCGGTGTCACCCGGGTTGAGGCCTTGAGGGCTCCCTCCCTCGATCATTACGGAGTCGCCGATGAAGTCGAGAAAGGGATGATCCGACGTGGCCTTCGCCTCCGACGTGGCACAATCCTGGCGTTCGAACCGGACGCGAAGGACGTAGCTCAGCTCGCCCTGGCCCGTCCCGCACGTTGTGTCCACGACCGCTTCGTCACCCGTGCAGTCCGTCTCGCTGTCGGAACGATCGACGACCGTCGCCGACACGTAGACGCCCACGGATCCCGCGTTCCGAAGACAGAACGTCGAATCCCACGACCCTCCGGGTTGAGCGTCGGTCACCGAGAACAGGCCGGCGTGAAGGTCATCAACGAAATCACCGCAGTCCCACACCCCGGCAGCGGCCGTGGCGGGCGCGATTTGCAGGTCCACCGCCTGCCCTCTGGGACCGCTCGTGATCGAGTTCGTGCCAGTCGTCGCCCGGTCCGAGAAGACCGCGAACACTCCGGCGCCCCCGGCAAGCGTCATGATCAAGCCCAGTCCCAGCAACGACGCGGGTAGCCGACGATCCATCCGTGCCTCCCTTCATTCCGCATCGGTCGACCCGATCCGACGCTCTGACGCGTCGTACTCAGATTCCCTGGTCCATCGAGTTCCCGATGGAAGTTCCGGGCGGCAGACGTCTTGCCCGAAAGGATGGGAAGGACCAGGCAGATCTGATCCATGACGCTTCCTCCCTTCGATGCCTCTCGGCTCAGGCTGGCCGCCTGGGCTGACCGCCCGCTGACAACGCCGCACCCACTGCGAGAAGGAAGGCCTCTTGAGGAGCGGATCTGTGCACGTAGGCCCCGTCATGTCGCCGCTCCTCCTGGGCGCTCGGGGGGGAGGCCCACGTCTCGTTCGGATATCTGCATTTCGGACAGAGACACCAGCTCGGAGAGTTGCTGAAGGAGCTGCAGCCACCCTTCGAACGGGAGCGGCGACCGTCCCTCCAGTTCGACGTGACCCGCGATCGGTTGGCTCGCTCCGATCCAGATGTTGATGTGCACGCGAGTCGGTTTCCCTTTTCCTGGACTGGATGCGACGATGTGCAGCGCAGCTGACCGCGGACTGACGAGGCGCACGCACGGGTAACGGTGGCTGAATTCCGGATCCTGGGGCCGCTCGAGGTCTCCCATGAGGGCCGGCCGGTACAGCTCGGCGGGTATCGGCAGCGCGCGCTGCTGGCTCGGCTCCTCCTCGATGCTAACCGGATCGTGTCCCGGGACCGGTTAATCGAGGACCTGTGGGGAGACACGCCTCCCGAAGGCGTGGCGAACGCCCTGGAGGCCGCGGTCTCACGTCTGCGGCGTGCCACCGGAGCGGCCGCGAAGCTCATCACAAAGTCCCCCGGGTACGTGCTCGAGGTTTCGCCCCAGGCTCTCGACGTACGTCGGTTCGAGGACCTTCGGACTCTGGGGTCGGAGGCCGCCACAGCGGGTGATCCCGAAGCGGCGGCGCAGTTGCTTCGCGAGGCCCTCTCCGTGTGGCGAGGCCCGGCCCTCGCGGACTTCGCGTACGAGCCGTTTGCCCAGGGCGAGATCGCCCGAGTCGACGAGCTCCGGCTCGCCACCATCGAAGGACGGGTCGAGATGGACCTCTTGTGCGGCCGACACGGGGACGTGGTGGGCGAGCTCGAATCCCTGATCCGCGAGCACCCCCTCAGAGAACGGCTTCGGGCCTTCCTGATGCTCGCGCTGTACCGGTCGGGGCGGCAGGCCGACGCCTTGGACGCCTACCGGTCGGCGCGAGAGATACTGGTCGAGGAGCTGGGGATCGAGCCCGGTCCCGAACTGCGCAGTCTCCAGGAGCGGATCCTTCACCAGGATCCCGAGATCGCGACACCGGCAACCCAGGTCGTTGGCAGGCCGATGGTGGCGTCGGGTTCGGCACCCGGTGGCGCTGCGGTATCGGACGTGCGGAAAACCGTCACGGTGGTGTGCTGTTACGTCAGCGCATCGTCGGTCGCGGGGGAGGGTCTCGATCCGGAACGGATGACAGCGGTCATGCCCCGGGCTTTGGAGGTCGCCGCGGCGGCGTTTCGCAGACACGGCGGGATGGTCGAGAAGCTGATGGGCGGGGCCATCACCGCGGTGTTCGGCATCCCGGAGCTCCACGACGACGACGCTCTTCGGGCCTTGAATGCGAGCCATGACCTCACGAGGGAGCTTGGGTCGCTCCACTCAGACATCGATCCAGCAGAGCGGATCCGTCTGGAGGCTGGGATCGGCGTCAGCAGCGGTGAGGTCGTCGTGGGCGGGGCGACCGGAGAGGTGGGCCTGACAGGGGGTCCGATTGCGGCCGCGACCCGACTGGCGCTGGCCGCCGCGCCCGGAGATGTCCTGGTCGGCGAGACGACCAAGAGGCTCGCGTCATCCGCGGTCGTCCTCGAACCTGAGTTCTCTCTCACCACGGATGGAGCCAGGGGGCTGCGTGCGTGGCGATTGATCGACGTGATCCCGGGCGCTCCCCCATTCGACCGGCGCGTTGATGCCCCTTTCGTCGGCCGGGAACCGGAGCTGGCCGAGCTCCGCCATGCCTTCGACCGAGCGGTCGAGGAGGAAACAGCGGTCATGCTCACGGTCGTCGGGCCGCCCGGGGTCGGCAAGACGAGGCTGGCCCACGAATTCAGCGTTTCCATGATGGCGGAAGGGTCGGTGTACTGGGGCCGATGCCTGCCGTACGGGGAAGGGATCACGTATTGGCCCCTCCGAGAGATCGTCCTCGATGCGTTCGGCGAAGACGTGCAAGACGGGATCCGGGCGCTCCTCAACGGCGACCCGGAGGCCGCGTCGATCGCCGATCGCGTTGCCGGCGCCGTCGGCCTCCTCGATCAGACCTTCCCCGCCGAGGAGATCGCCTGGGCTTCGCGCAGGACGCTGGAGGCACTCGGGAAGCATCGTCCCGCCGTCGTGATCCTCGAGGATGTTCATTGGGCTGCTCCGACCTTCCTGGACCTGGTGGAAAACTTCGTGAAGTTCCTCACCCACGGAGCGGTGTGCCTCCTGTGCCTGGCTCGGCCAGAGCTGGTGGACGACCATCCGGGATGGGGGCAAGGGATCACCCGGGCACAGATCCTGTGGCTCGAGCCACTCGGACACGATGACGCCCGCGTGCTTGCGGCGAACCTCGTCGAGGGAGGGTCAATCCCGACCGATCGGTGGCATCGAGCGATCGAGATGGCGGAGGGGAACCCTCTGTTTCTGGAGCAATTGCTGACATCCCAGGTAGAGGCGTCGTCTACTGAGGTCGTCCCGATCCCCCCGACGATCGCGGCCGTGCTTGCGGCGCGGCTCGAGCGACTCGGGCCGGGTGAACGCATGATCCTCGAGCGAGCCGCCGTCGTGGGCAAGGAGTTCCGGTTGGACGCGCTGGCCGAGCTGCTCCCGGAGGCGGCCAGGGGGCCGATGCACCGCCATCTAGAGACCCTGGTCGAGAAGCGGTACGTCCGACTCGTGCCATCTCCAGCGCGCGAGGGGGGATCGGCGGCATTCCGTCACATCCTGATCGTTGAGGCCGCATACCGTCGCCTCCCCAAGTCGGTGCGAATGGACCTCCATGAGCGGCTCGCCGACTGGATGGAGGACCGGCTGAGGGACAGGATGCCGGAGTTCGAGGAGATCGTGGGTCACCACCTCGAACGAGCGCATGGATATGCGGTGGAGCTGGCGGCCGATCCGATGCTCGTGCGCGTCCTTGCGGACCGTGCCGCCGCCCGCCTTGCCGCCGCCGGAAGGCGGGCCTTCTCGCGAAGCGACGCGCCGGCTGCCGAACACCTCCTGACAAGGGCGGCGTACCTCATGCCCGAGGCGGATGCCGAACGGCTCGAGCTGGAGGTGGATCTCGCCCAATCCATCTTCGATCGGCGTGGTCGGCCCCCGGCGATCGATCACCTGCGAAGCATCATCGGGCGCGCTGAGGCTGTTCCGGACGCCCTCCGGGCCCGTACCAGGGCGAGGATCCGTTTGACGTTCCACCAGTGGACCTCGAGCGGCTCGACGGATCCGAGCGACGCCCTCCGGGCGATCGAGGAGGAAGGGCGGCGACTGAGGGCGCTCGGTGATCGGTCGGGGCAGCTCCACGTCCTGGATAGCGAGGGGTGGATCCTCTACTGGAGCGGGCACTGCGCCGACGCTGAATCGGTTGCGAACCGTCTGATCGCTCTTGGGGACGACCTCGCCGTCCTGCCGGAGGTCGACCACGGATTGGGTCTCCTCGCAGGGGTCCTTCGCGACGGTCCCACTCCCGCGGAACGGGCCATCGCCCGGATCGAGGAGCTCCTAGCATCGCACAGACGAGGCGCTCGATCGGAGGCATCGCTGTTGTACGGGCTGCCGCCGCTCTACGCGATGCAGGGGCGATTCAAGGAGGCCCATCGGGCCACAGAACGCCTTCGATCTATCCTCACGCAACTCGGGATGGTGACCTGGCTGGGCGCGGCGGGGGCCCCGACAGGGGATGCCGAGGCCATCGCAGGAGACGATGAAGCAGCCGAGCGCCTGTATCGCGAGTCCTGCGACGTGTTCGAGCACATCGGCTCGACGCACGCCCAGGCGAGCATGGCGGCGAGGGTCGCCCTCACGATGCTGCGCCGCGGTCGCGTCGACGAAGCCCGCCCGTTCGTCGACCAGGCCGACGCGCTGGCCTCTCCCGATGACTGGGGGTGGCGCCGGGCAAGAGCGAAGCTGCTCCAGCGAGAGGGCCGTCTTTCCGACGCGGAATCCCTGCTACGCGAGGACTTGGATCTGGTCGCTCGGACCGATTATGTGACGGACCACGCGGACATCCTCGTGGACCTCGCCGAGGTGCTGGCGGCCGCCGGGCACACGGAACAAGCTATCGATTCGTTGGATGAGGCCTTCGGGCTCTACCAGGCGAAGGGCAACGTCGTCGCGGCGGCGCGGGTTCGGGCGCTGCGTCCCGCCATCAACGACGGATGAGCGCGCCGTACATGACTGCCCTAGGCCAAGCCGTGCAGGGCGATCCGCGAGACCGCGGCGCAGGCTTAGGCTGTCGCAGGGCTTAGGAACCAGGTCGAACCGACGCCGGTCTGGCCATCGGGGGGTCGCGTGATGATCCTTGGAGCAATCGTCTATGTGGTTGCTCTGTTGATGCTTCACACTGAGCAGCCTGTCGAGCAAGACACCGATCCCACTGCGCAGCGACTGGACTGCACCATAACTGGCACGCCCGGGAACGATGACGACGTCAGAGGTACTCCTGAGCCGGACGTGATCTGTGGGTTCGGTGGGCAGGACCAGATCTTCGCCAGGCTAGGTGCGGATGTCGTGTACGGCGGGCGTGGCGTCGACACCCTGGTGGGGCGAAGCGGGAAGGATCGCCTGTACGGCGGGCGCGGCGACGACATGATCATCGGGCGCGGCGGGCTGGATGTCCATTCGGGGCAAAGGGGCCGCGACTGTCTGGCTGGGAAGAGCAAACCCGCCGCGACCGCGGCGACGCGCTCCGAGTCGGGCGCGGGAGAGACCATCACTCCGCTGACCCAGGTGAACTGATAGTGACCGCTGAAGTGTCGAGTCTTCGATGCTGAAGGTGAAGGCCGACGTAGAACGAACCGAGGAGCTCGGCAAGCGGTCCGTGACGGAAGCCACACGGGGCTGATCATGCGATCCCGCTACCGGGCAGGCATATCCTCCGCCAGGGAGCCGCGCCGACGTTCCCCTGGGCGGCCGGCATCCGAGGCTTTGAGATCTCCGAGGCGGATCGAGATGGGTGGGCTCCCCGGTTTCTCGATTCGAATCGAGGGGATGTCCGAAGGCCGACGCCTCACCGTAGAAGCGGTCATCCTCGTGCGAGGAACGACCCAGTACTCCCGGAGTGTCAGTTCACGCCCGACCACGCCAGCGACATCCAGTCTGGATGCGAGCAAGTCATGCGCAGATTCCGCGCCACATGACCAATTCCTTCAACGACCCTGATCGTCTCCACGTAGCTGCCCAAGCTCCGGATTCGAGCCTTCTTTCGGTGTAGGCGGATTGGACAAACTTCCGTGGAGCTTGCGATTCTTCGCTTTGGTGGACCTTCCTAAGTCAGTCACCCCGGTCTCGTAGGACCGTCCCAAAGCCTAGGTCCCGGCATCTTGAGTGCTACTTCCGCAGGACGGCTTAGCATGCTCGCTTCCACCTCTTCCTGCCGCGATGCGCCGCGGTCGCAAAGTCATCGACGGCTTGCTCTGCCTCGACACTACCCCCAAATCACGACAACCACTCCGGCAACGACGAAGAAGGCCCCGAACATGACTGTCGTTACCACCTGGAGGCGTGCGTCCAACCGGTGGCGCATGCCCGGGATAGCGTAGAGCGCCGGGATTCGGCTGTGGATTCGTTCATGGAGCCTCATGTCGAACCTCGAGAACGGACCCCTGAAGAGGATCTGTACGATGCCGAACACCACCATTGCCACGCCAACGAGTTTCATATGTCAACCATCGGACTAGCATCCTCCAAAATTGAGGAAGGCCGATGGTGTCCCGAGACCACCGCCCACAGAAATGTTGCCGTGGGCGTCGGCGTCCGCGCCGAGTCCTGCCGTCGCGGATCCCGCGAGTCCGTATTTTCCATAGGAACCTGTTAACCCAATGCAGCTCTCCTGGCTTCCAACGACCGTGTGCGTCACGGACCCTCCCAAGCCGAGGCCGACTCCAAGATAGGGCTTCCAGCCACAAGATCCGACGCTCCAGCCAAAGTCGATGAGGAAGAGTTGAATGTTCACGTTCCAGCCTCCACCTCCGCACCCCTCTTCGGACTCCAATCCAAGTGGGTCACGGAGCAGCGCAGGGCTATTGCCAACGTACGCGTACAGGTTGAGGTCAGGTCCTCCAGGGAATCCAAGTGGATCCTCCGAGATGAACCGCCCGAACGTCGAGTTGTAGTAGCGGGCGCGGTAGAAATAGAATCCCGTCGATCCGTCGTTTTCGCGGCCCGTGAACTGATATGTGTTGGTGTTGGTCGCACCGGACGAGGTCACCGCGCCGAAGGGCTCGTAGGTGTAGGAGGTCTGGACCGCCCCGTTCGCGTCCCCGAGCCCGATCGTGGAGCCCAACGCGTCGGTAAGCAGGCTGGAGATCGCCCCGCCCACGACTTGCCGGGAGAAGGTCTGGTCGATCCCGAGGCCGGTGAGCAGGTTGGCCGTGGCGGTGTTGCTCGTGTTCTGCTCCTGCACAACGTTAGCCACGTCGTACAGGAACTTGGTCGTCGCTCCACCGACGGTCTTGGAAAGGCGCCGGCCGAGACCGTCGTAGGCGAACGAGGCCGAGCCGGCACTGGTGGCCGATAGCTGGTTCCGGTCGTTCCAGGTGTGCGTCTGTGACCCGAAGCCCGTGAGGTTCCCGTTTGGGTCGTAGGTCGGGTTCGTTCCGTTCCAGGAGGCCAGCTGGTTGTTCGCGTTGTAGGAGGCGTTGGCGCTCGTGGCCGGCGGAAGCCCGGTTCGTGCATAGCTGCCCCACAACGCCCTCAGGCGCCCCGCGAGGTCGTAGCCGTAGGCCAGGTCGCCGAGCGTGGCGGTGCCCTTGGTGTAGGCGATCGATGTGAGCTCGTTCGCGTCGTCGTATCCGTAGGTCTGCACGATGCCGTCGGGGAGCGTGAAGGTCTTCGGGCGACCCGCGGCGTCGTAATCGAAGCCGACCGACGAGGTTCCCTGTGTGATCGCGGTAGGCTGGTCCGCGTTGTTGTACGTGTAGGTGATGGTACTGAGGCTGCCGACCTTCATCGTGGCTCGGCGGCTGGCCTTGTCGTAGGTGTAGACGATGCCGCCGCGGGGAGCGTTGGGTGCCGTCTCGTTGGTCAACCGGTCGAAGTCGTCATAGGTCCTGGTGATGGTGCCGCCGCGCGTGTCCGCGATGTTCTTCAGGCGGTTGCCGGCGTCGTAGGTGTAGGTGATCGAGCTCGAGTAGGTAGCCGAGCCGCCCGAGCCAGTCGTGCCGAACCCGGTGAACGTCCGGCGGTTCAGCCCGTCGTACTGGTAGGTCGTCACCTGGCCCTTGCGGTCGGTGAACTTGACCACGTTGCTGTTGCCGTCGTAATCGAACGACTCCGTGTTTAGCAGTGCGTCCCGCCGGCTGATGATCCGGTCCATCGCGTCGTAGCCGTACATCGTGACGTTTTGGCGCGCGTCCGTCACGGCCTCGAGGTTGCCGGCGGGGTCGTAGTCGAACAGCGTCGTGCCGCCGAGCGGGTCGGCGACCTTCGTCAACTGGTTTCGGTCGTCGTAGTCCCGTCGGATCACGTGGCCCAGCGCATCCGTGGCCGTCACGATGCGTCCGGCCGAATCGACGAAGCGCTTCGTCGTTCGGCCGAGCGGGTCGGTGACCGAGGTCAGATCGCCCAGCGTGTAGTGGTAGGTCCACACGTGATCCAGCGGATCCCTCGCGGTCTTCAGCTGGCCCGCGTTGTTGTACGTGAAGTGCGACGTTCGACCGAGGGCATCCACGACCGATTCGAGGTTCCCCTTGGCGTCGTACGAGTAGTTCACTGAGTGGCTCAGCGGGTCTGTCACCGAGGCCACCTGGTTGAAAGTCGGGTCGTAGGTGAACGAGGTGGTCAACGCGCCCGGCTTTCCATCCAAACGCTTGACGGACATCACGTTGCCCTTAGCATCGTAGGTGAACGACGTCTTTCGACTGAGCGGATCGATCACGTTGTTCAGCAGACCCGTTCCTGCCTGGCGGTTGTACGTGAACGTCTGCGCGTACGTCTTGCCCTTTGCCAGCGTCTCGCTGCTCATCCAGCCGTCGGCGTTGAACGAAATGCTGCGGACGAACCCGTTCGGATCGGTAATATCAGTCTTGGTCACGGACCCGTTCGTCAATGTGTACGCGAACTGATACTTGCTCGTGCCGTCCGCCAGGGTCTGCGTCTTGACCCGTTGATTCGCGTCGTATTCGTTGGTAAGAACGACGTTGTCCCTGGGGTCGGTGATACTCGCGATCTGGTTGCAGCTCGGCGGGACGGGTGTGCCGGTGCACGTCCCCCATGTGTACTTCGTGAGGCCGCCGTTGACATCGGTCACCTGATCGAGGCGCCCGTTCGCGTCGTAGTGGTATCCGACCGTGCGGCCAACGTTGTCTTGGGCCTGGATGATCCGGTTGCTCGTGTCGTACGAGAGCTTGATCCAGCGCCCTCCGGTCGCCGAAATCTGGGTGATGTTGCCGCTCTGCCCGTTCGTCCTCGTAAGCGTGATCTGGTTCCCGTAGCGATCACGGATCCGTTGAAGTGGTCTGTTCTCGCCGAAGACGTAGACGGTCCCGTCCTTCATCGTGAGGTTCCAACCGTCCCCGTTCCAGACGATCGTCGACTTGTAGAAGGGGCCCGGGGTCGAGGTGGACTCGAAGACCGCATCGACGAAGCCTGTCCCCGGTGATGTCCGGATGTAATGGACCCGGGCGCCGTCGGGCATGACGAGGTCGGCCTGCTGGTACTGCTGGGCGGACCACAGGAACATGCCATAGGAAAAGTTCGTCGCCAGACCGAACGCCCGGGCGTTCGTGTCGTTCTGGCGGTAGACGCGTGTCAGGCTGATCGGGATCGGTCCGGGCAGGTACAGGTCCGTCGTCTGGCTGGTAAAAAGCCCCGACTGGGGGTCGACCGGATCGCCGGCATGGCACGTTGCACCGCTATACCCTTCCTCCGTCACGAACCGTCGCGGGTCGTTCGCGGAGGCGCCGGAGCTCGACCAGGACGAGCACTTTGGACCGCTCGGCGGGGGTGTGGTCCCGTCGTTGATCATGGCACCGGAGAACTCGTACACCCTGACACTGGGATCCGGGACGATCTGCGTCCCGTCGGCGCTCACCGTGCCGTGGCCGTAGACGTACCAGCCTTCGTCCTCGGGGTCGTAGTCCCAGAACTCGGCGCGGGCCCCCGGAGGCTGGTGCAGGTAGTTGGGGTAGATGATCTGGGCGCCGTCCGGGAACACGTAGGAGCCACCGGGCTGGACCGTGAAGTACACAGGGGGCTCGAAGAAGCTCGGAAGCGGGAACGGCGTGCGGTCGATCGGGATTGGCGTGATGCTCAGTTTCGTGACCGCTTCCCCGTCCTCGTCCTCGACCCTGCTTCCAGCCGGGATCTTGACCTCGAGCCCCGGGATCCCGGGTGTGGAAAGCGTGACCTCGCCCGTCGTGGGCGAGTCGAAGCTCTGCTCGTGAGCCGTGTCGATCAGCGGCATCCAGATCGTGAACGGCAGGAGGTTCTGTTGCCCCCTGTCGAGATCGACGCCGTACTCGAACGTGCCGTACGTCTTTCCGGGCCGGTTGGCCGTGGTGCCGTCGATCTCCAGCACCTGGTGTCCGGCCGGAATGTCGGGAAGAACGAATCGTCCCGTCTCATCCGTGGCGGCCGATAGCTCACCGAGCTCGAGGGTGACGCCTTCAAGCGGCTCGCCCTTCAGCGTCAACACCTGTCCCGCGAGCGAGGTGCTGTCGTACGAGACCGGTAGCGGGGCGAGCTGTGTGAGCTGTGAGGGCGGCCGGCCGGTCCGCCAGTACCCCGTAAGATTCGCATCGGTCGGAACCCACTCCTCGGGTCCGGGCGGATGGAACTGGCCGGCCCACGCCGGCCCGGTAGGCGCCGGCTGCTCGGGTGATGCGGACGAAGACCCCGCGGGAGACGTCGGCTCAGCGCCACCGTCGACGCTCGGCCCGGTGGGCGATTGGAGTTCGCCATCGGCCGATTCGGACGAAGACGACCCCGACGGTAGGGCCATTGCGCCGCCTGATCCGCCGGTCAAGGTGAGCGTTGCCGTGATGCTTCCGGTTAGGAACCTGTCGGGGTCCACCACGAGCGTGTAGGTCCCGGTGACGGGCAGCGTCGTTGCGGGAATCGACCCGGAGGTGCCGGAGGTGTAGTCCTGGGAGATCAGGGTCGAGCCGTCGGGCTTGAGGATCCTCGCGTGGAACGCGTAGCTGCCCAGGCTGTAGGCGAACGTGCCGTTGGTGAAACTCACGCTCGCCTGCTGGCCCTGGGTGGCGGCGAAGGTGAGGTTGGCGTTCTGGCCTGGCGTTGCGAAGGTCAGGGCGCGGGGAGTTCCCGGTGTGATCGGTCCGGTGGTGTCCACCACGTTGTAGAGCGTGGCCGTGATGTTTCCCGTGAGGTACCTGTCGGGGTCCACCACCAGCGTGTAGGTCCCGGTGGCGGGCAGCGTCAGGGCATCGACGAATCCATCGCTCCCGGAGATGTAGTTCTGGGCGTTGAGCGTGGAACCGTCGGGCTTGAGGATCTTCGAGTGGAACGCGTAGCTGCCTAGGTCATAGGTAAACGTGCCGTTAGTGAATCTCACGCTCACCCTCTGGTCGGTCTGGGTGGTGGTGAAGGTGAGGTAAGCGTTCTGGCCGGGCGTGGTGAAGTTCAAGGCGCGGGGGTTTCCCAGTGTGATTGGACCGGTGATATCCACCACGTCGTAGAGAGTGGCCGTGATGTTCCCGGTGAGCTCCCGGTCGGGGTCGACCACCAACGTGTAGGTCCCGGTGTCGGGCAGCGTCAGGGCGTCGACGAATCCCCCGCTCCCGGAGATGTAGTCCTGGGCGTTGAGCGTGGAGCCGTCGGGCTTAAGGATCTTCGAGTGGAACGCGTAGCTGCCCAGGCTGTAGGTGAACGTGCCGTTGGTGAAGTTCACGCTCGCCTTCTGGCCCGCGGTGGCGTCGAAGGTGAGGTAGGCCTTCTGGCCGGGCGTGGTGAAGTTCAAGGCGCGAGGGGTTCCCGGTGTGATCGAGCCGGTGATGTCGACCACGTCGTAGAGCGTGAAGTTGAGCGAGCCGGTCTGGGATCCGGGGTCGAAGGTGATCGTGTACGTCCCGGTCTGGGTAAAGGTCGGCGCGTCGATGAACCGGTTGGGGTAGTCGAAGCTGTCGACCAGCGTGGACCCGTCGGGGTTGTAGATCTTGAGCCTCTGACAACAGCCGCTGAATCCGGAGGCGACGGAGGTCCTCAGGCTGATTCGCTGGCCCTCCGCGCCGTCGAACACGAGCATGCCGATCGTGCCGGAGGTACCGATGGTCATGGTCTTGGTCTCACCGATGGCCATGCGGCCGGTGAATCCGACGTTGCTCACGGTGTAGCCCGACGGAGGAACGAAGAAGTCGGCCGAGCTGACCCCGCTCCCCTCGGGCGTGGCGACGCCGATGCGCCCGGAGGTCGCAAAGGGCGGGACCGTAGTCGAGATGGCGGTTGCGCTGGTGGAGCTCACCTCCGCGCGTAGCCCATTGAAGGAGACGAGGTTGTTCCCTTTGCTGCCATCGAAGTTCGATCCGTTGACCGTGACGCTGGTACCTGGAGTGCCGATGGTGGGGGTGAACCCGCTGATCGAGGGGGCCTTGGAGGCGGCAACGGTGAACGACGAGCTGCTGGTTGCCGAACCATTCGGGCTGGTAACGCCGACCAACCCCGTCGAGGCTCCGGGGGGGACCGTCGCCACGAGTGTCGTCGAGGTCGCCGAAGTGACCGCGGCGGTCGTCCCGTTGAACGTGACCGTGTTCTCAGCAGGCGTCGGGCTGAAGCCGGTTCCATAGATCGTTACGGGCGAGCCTACCGACCCGCTGTCGGGATCGACTTCGATGATAGATGTAGCCGTCGCACTCTGCCGAGCGATGGATACAAGGTTGCCGACGGCGTCGTATGAATAGACGGCCGCGCCCGCCGACGGGTCGATGACCGCTCGCAACCTCCCCGCCTCGTCATAGGCGTAGGCGATCGGATCGGATTGCGTCGCTGCCTGAGCGGTGAGCGCTGGCAGGCCGAGAGCAAGCAGCGGGATCGAAACGAGCAGCGCTACCCACGACCGTCTCCCCATGATTCCCCCTCGGGTCGGTGGTGGCGCCGAGTCTCGACCCGCGGCGCACAGAGGTCAATTCGGCCGTTTGCGGTTACCCGAATGGGCTACTTCAACTCTTGAGCAAGGCGGACGGCAAGTTCATCGCGCCTTCCTTCCCGAGTGTGCAGGCGGAGTATCGCTTTACGCGTGGCAAGCGGGCAGCTCATGGGCGCCGCTCCCTGAGTCTTGGCGGAGCTTGCGGCCCTGGATCCTGCATTCAAGGTGCTCGACGCCAGCGCCGTGGACACCGAGCCGGCAGACGTTTCGTTGGTCTTTCGTTGGTTGCTCGGTCCGCAAAAGGAGAGACGCATGTTCGAGGCCGACCGCGTTGCGCTGGTCAGAGGCCACTTCCCCTGGAGCGGACGACGGGATTCGAACCCGCGACCCCCACCTTGGCAAGGTAGCCGGGCCGAGTCCTCTGACCTGCAGTGATGCCTGCATCTGGCCCGTGACCTGTGCACTTACGTTCGCATGTAATGGGGTTGTTTCGCATTGTTGCGCGGTCGTTCACGGGACCCCGACGGGACCCCTGCGCCGTGAGCCGGTGACGAGCACGAACTCTTGGTCCGCAGGTTCAGGGTTCGAATCCCTGGGGCCCACTCGAGAAGTTCTCTGTTCCGCCGAACGAGTGACACATCGACTCCGGCTGACGTGTTCGCGACTCCCGAATCGCTGGAGGAGTCGAGGCAGCGATCAGCCTCGGCTGGCTCGACGGTTCGATATCGATGACGGTTCGCTATGCACGGCCGCGATGTCTCACCCGCGTCCGCGGCGTCAACCAGCCGTCCGCGCGCCATCCGGGATCCCGCCGGTCGATGCATCATCATGGATGTGCCAGCTACTGTGCCTCGATGCGCTCTGCCGCGACGGTCCCGCCTGCCGTGAACACAGCATGCCCCTCGGTGTCCGTTATCGTCGACAGGAACGTGCCGCCCAAGACGCCCGATGCGTTGGTCTCGAGCTGGAGGGCGACGTCATCCATCCCCACGGGCACACCGGCCGAGGGAGGGGCCTGCTGAAGCAGGAATCGGAAGAACGCGTCGTAGCGTCCGGGACCTGTGCGCTCCCAGGCGCCGTGCCCCCCGGTTTCGAGCACGGGGCCGAACGGCGAGTCGGCGAGGAACAGACGACGGGACTCGACGAGGGTCCCATCAGCATGGAAGCTCAGGAGCGAGGCGAACGATCCGAGTGGAGGCATCGTCACCGTGACCGTGGCGGACCACGAGCCGACGATCTCCTGGCTGCCGTCTGCCCGTGCGGGACTGGGGATCGCCACGAGCGCCCCGGTCGCCGCGGCACCTGCGGCTGATAGCAGCCGCCTCCTGGTGAGACGTCTCTCTGCGATCATGCTGTCTCCCATTCTTCTCCCCGCCTTCACGCTTCCAAGGTCAAATCGCGGCTGCGAAGTATGTGCAGACCTGCTCGAGATCTCCCTCCAGGATCATCCAACGCCCCGACCGCGAGAGAGGGTCGAACGTCGCCAGGTCCAGCACGACCCGCCCCACCTCTTGCACCAAGAGCCCAGCGTCGGGGGCATGGATGTTGACCAGAGTACCCGTCTGCCTCACGGTCCCTCGCGTTCGGATCGACGACCACGGTGAACGTCGCCTCCTCGTAATCGATGTTGCCTTTGGCGGTCAGCGCGAGGTCCACTGGGATGTGTTCGATCAACCGCCCGTCGCCGTACTCGGTTGAAGCGATGTGTGCGCTGCCTTCCTGCATGATCTGCGTCCCGCAGAATGCGGATAGGAAGTGTGGCCCGGAGAGCGGCACCGTGAACTCGGTCCGTGTCGGCGGGTCCGCGGCGGCCGGCGCGACCACATGAGCCCACCGACGCGAGAACCGCGATGACGGAGACTGGTCGCAGCGAGCGGCGAGGCTTCAACGTCGAGATCGTCCTTCCCAACGAGCTACTCACGTCAACCCCCCACCATGACGCTTCTCATCGACTAGCCTCCTCCCACCAGTCGCACCGGGCCGGTGTTCCGGAACCTCGACGCGTCACTGTGGCCGTCACAGCGTCAGGTCGAGTCAGGCCGCGACAAGGTTCCGGTCAGGATCTGCTCGTACTCGAGCGTGGAGAGGTCCGCCGTACCGACAACGTGGAGAGTGCCCGTCGCGCCTGCAAGGCGTCCCGTACCGCCGCTCAGCTCCAGCTCCTCGTGATTGATAGGCGATGACGTCTGGATCGGCTGTCCCGGACACCTGGCCATGGTAGGTCCCCACGATCGTGTCCCCGTTCGCCGCCCTCAGCGTCGCGGACCCGGCGAAGGTTCCGTTCTGCGGGTCGAAGCACTCAGTGGCCGCGTACGCGTACGCACCCAGATGTGTGGCGTGGCCGGTCCCGTTGATGACGACCTCCTCGCCGCCTGGACATGACCCCGGAAGCTCGAAACCGCCGTTGTCGGATCCGCGGAACGGGACCTCGGCGGCTCCGAGCGCCGGGTTGGCGAGGGCGGCCTGGCCAAGGGACATCGCCAGGACGACGATCGCGATCCACGACTTCGGCACGGCTGATCTTCCTCCTCCCGCATGTCCTGTCGCCGACCTCACGCCGGCACCTCCTCGGCGGCGTACGAGGCGAGCAGCTCGGCCGGCTCCAGCGGGGGCGGGTCGTTCAGATCCACCCCGGTGCAGGCGGCGAACCGCTCCTTGAACCACACGTCGAACGGCTCACGGGAGTCGATGAAGGCCCCCAACGATTCCCCGAGCGACTCTCCCTCCAGGTACATGACGAGTTCGTCGTGGTCGCCGTCGCCGGCGAGGAAGAACACCTCGCGGGTGACGCCGATCCTTTCCTCTGTGGCGCCGAGCTCGCGGTGCCGCGGTCCGTCGACCTCGCGCATGAATTCCATCAGTTCACCCCGACGCCCAGGCCTGACCGGGACCAAGAGGCACATCCGCTCCATGCCGACCCCCCCTTCCGTCGACCGACGCCCCATCGTCGAGCACTCGCCGAACGTACCGACGCGAACCACCTCGGGCATCGGTGAAATCCGCAGGTTTCACCCGGCCACGGTGAGGCGTAGGGTTGAGTGCGCAGCGGCCGCCTCCACGCGTCCCGAGCGGCCGCTCCCCCACCCGGGAGGTTCGGATGGTCGCAGTGGGCGCCTCGATCGACCGGTTACTCGTCGGACGTGACGAGGACCTCGGAGATCGAGGCGGCGCTCGGCCAGGGCCGACCTGGCGCTCTCCTCGAAGGTGACCCAGGGATCGGCAAGACCGCGCTGTGGATCGCCTGCGCCGAGACGGCTCGGGACCGGGGAGCGTGCGTGCTCCAGACACGTCCGGGGGAGACCGAACGACGGTTGTCGTACTCGGCTCTCGACGACCTGCTGTCGGCGGAGCTCGACGAGGTCCTGCCGCATGTGCCGCCACCGCGTCGACGCGCGCTCGAGGTCGCTTTGCTCCGAGCGGACGATCCAGACGCCGCCCCCGACCCCCGCGGGGTCTCCGTGGCCGTGCTCGAGTTCGTCCGGTGGCTTGCACGCGATCGCCCGGTCGTCGTGGCGATCGACGACCTGCAGTGGTTGGACCCCGGGTCCGCTCGCGTGCTCACGTTCGCCCTCCGCCGGCTCGAGCCGGGCGACGCCGCGGTGCTGGCGACGCGAAGGGCCGGACCCGACCCGACGCCGGAGCCCCTCCTGCGGACGCTCGACGAGCGATCGGTCACCCGGCTTACGTTGCGGCCGCTCGAGATCACCGCGATCGAGACGATCATCCGGCAGCAGCTCGGCGTGAGACTCTCTCGACCGGGTCGGCGACAGGTGTTCGAACTGAGCGGGGGCAACCCGCTGTTCGCAGTCGAGTTGGCGAGGGCGCACGGCTCCGAGCCTCCATGGTCTGCGGGTGCCGAGCTACCGGACCGGTTGGCGTCGGCGATCCGTCGCCGCGTGGGTGCGTTCGCGGCGCCGGTTCGGGAGGTCCTCTGTGCGGCCGCGCTCACCCAGCAGCCGACGCTGCGGATCCTCGCGTCGGTGACGGCCCGGACCGACACGGAGGTTCTCGATGCCGCCGTCGCCGCCGATCGCGCAGGCGTCGCGGTGTTCGGCGACGGCCCGAGGGCCGAGGGGGCGGAGATGGTCGGGTTCCGTCACCCGTTGTTCAGGTCGGCGGCGGCCGAGCTCCTCCCGCCGGCGCGTGTGAGGGCGCTGCACCGAGCGTACGCCCGGGTCGTCGACGACCCCGAGGAGCTGGGGCGCCACCTCGCTGCGTCCGCCGCCGGACCAGACGACGACGTCGCGGCCGCGCTCGATGCGGCGGCGAGGCACGCACGCGGCCGAGGCGCGCTCGATGCGGCCGCCGAGCTGTCCGAGCTCGCGGCTCGGTTCACACCGGACGACGACGAGGAGCATCGCGCCCGTCGGACGATCGCAGCGGCCGTTTCTCTTTTCGATGCCGGCGACCGATGCGCCGCGGAGGGGCACCTGCGTTCGCGGCTCGACGCGTTCCCGCCGGGCGTCCAGCGGGCCAAGGCCAACACCGCACTCGCGATCATGTGTTGGAACGACCTCGTGCACGGCGACGAGCTCCTGGATCGCGCCGAGCGCGAGGCGGGCGGCGACCCGAGGATCCGTGCGAACGTCCTCGCGACGAGAGCCTGGGTCGAGGCGTACGGACGCTCGCTCGAGCGTGCGGCGGCGTGCGCCGGCGAGGCGGTGCACCTCGCGGATCGGCATGGGATCCCGGTCGTCCGCGGTGCCTTCGCCGCCTTGGCGTGGACCCAACTCCTGCAGGGCCGGGATGCGAGCGAAGCGCTCGAACGCGGCCTGGCGCTCGGTGATGGCTACGTGCGCGCGGACCAGTGCACTCCCCGGCTGTCGGCGGCGATGGGCCGCAGGTGGGTCGGGGACCTCGTCACGGCGCGCGAGCTCTTGGAGGCGGAGGCCGAGACCATCTCGGCGACGGGGGCTGAGACGTCGCTGCTGGAGGTCCTCGGTCCGCTCACCGAGATCCTGTGGCGGTTGGGTGATTGGTCGGCCGCGTCGAGGAGCTTGCGCCTGGCCCAAGACCTCGCGGATGACGTCGGCGTTACCCCTTCCCGTGAAGCGCAGTGGTCGCACGTCGATGCGCTGCTCGCGGCGGGCCAGGGTCGTGTCGAGGAGGCTCTCGACATCGCTCGCCGAGGGGTGGCGGCCGCGGGATCGGTGGGCGACCGCTTCTCGGAAGCGCACAACCACGCCGCGCTCGTGCTCGGACAGCTGCTGGCGGACGACGCGTCGGCGGCCATCGTCTCCTTCGAGCGAGCCCGGAGGCTCCTGCGCGAACTCGGCGTACACGAGGTGGGGGTGCTCGGCGTGATGGGAGACGGGATCGAGGCGCTCGCCTCCGCGGGGGATCGTGACGGACTCGCGGGGGTGGTTGCGGATCTGGAGGCGACATCCGTGAGCGCTCGGCCGTGGGCGGCCGCGGACGCCGCTCGAGGGCGCGCGTTCCTCCTCGAAGGAGAGGACGCGGAGACCGAGATGGCCAAGGCAGCTGATGCCTACGTGGAAATCGCCATGCCCCTCGAGGCGGCGCGCTGCGGGCTCTGGCTGGGGACGTGGCTCCGGCGCCGCCGCCAGCAGCGACGAGCGCGCGAGGCCCTCGTTCACGCCAAAGAGGCATTCGAGCGACTCGGCGCAGCGCCGTGGGAAGCGCGCGCCACCTCGGAACTGTCTCGGATCGGCGGTCGCCCTGCGGCGCCGACCGAGCTGACCGAAGCCGAACGGCAGGTGGCGCTCCTGGTCGCCGAGGGGCTCACGAACTCGGATATCGCGGCGCGGCTTCATCTATCGACCCGCACCGTGGAAGCTCACCTCTCGCACGCCTACGTGAAGTTCGGCGTCCGGTCGCGGGCTGCGCTCGTGGCCGAAGGTGCAGCTCAGCTGACCGAGGGCCGACGGCGCGCGGCTCCCGCTACGAGATCTCCGCGACCAGCTCGCGGAAGACGCTGAGGTATCGATCGACGTCCTCGTCCGTATGGGCGACCGAGACCGCAGGTCCTCGCCACCAGCCTGCCTCCCAGATCCCTCGATTCGCCAGGTAGACGCGCATGAGCGCCCGGAGGTCCGGAACCTCGGCCGCCCGGTACTCGACGGCGTTCCTCGGGGGCCGCAGAGCGTAGACGTAGTACGAATGGGCGAACAACCGGACAACGGTCCAAGGCAGGCTCGCCTCGTCGACGACCGCCTCGATGCCGTCGGCCACCCGACCCCCGAGGCGGGTGGTCCTGTCGAACGCCTCCACGGTGAGGACCTCCCCGAGCGCGGCCTTCCCGGCGGCCATGGACAGGGCGTTCGCGAACAGGGTCCCACCCGTCGCCACCTCGAGGACCGCGTCGCCCGTAGCCTCCCAGGCGACCTCCGGCGGTGCGATGAGGTCGGCCAGGGCCTCGGTCATGCCATACGTGGCAAGCGGGACACCGGCCGCGAGGGACTTCCCCAGCGTGAGGAAGTCCGGCTCCAGACCCCACTCCCCCGTGAGCCCTCCGTAGGCCGAGACCAATGTGTGCGTTTCGTCGATCGCGAGGAGGGTGCCCGTCGCACGGGTGAGGTCGCGAAGCGCCTTGTGGAAGCCCGGCTCGGGTCGGATGATGCCAGAGTTCGTCAAGGCCGGCTCGGTGAGAACGAGCGCGACGTCCCTCCGCGCCAGGGCGGCCTCGAGCGCCAACACGTCGTTGAACTCGATGACCCTCGCCTGCCCGCTCGCCCACGCGGGTAGTCCGAGCATCTCCGGCGCTACGCGTCCCTCCTCCAGCACGACCATCGCTTCTTGAAGGTGCCCGTGGTACTTCCCATCGAACACCGGGATGAGCTCCCGGCCGGTGGCCACGCGAGCCATCCGGATGACCTCGGTGTTGGCCTGAGTCGCCGACAGCGTGAACTGCCACTTCGGCAAACCGTAGCGGTGAGCCAGGTGTTCAGCGACCCAGATCGCGTCTTCGCTCGGAAGCTGGAACTGGTTGCCCCGCTCGATCTGCTGCGTCACTGCTCGAACGAGCGGCTCCGGGGCATGCCCGCAGAAGGCGCTCGCATCGGCGATGTGCATGTCGAGGTAGTCGTGGCCGTCGACATCGGTAAAGTGAGCCCCGCTACCTTCGGCAACCCACATCGGCGGGTGATCCCAGAGGTCATCCATCCAGGACATGGGGACGCCTCGTGGCATCGACCGGCGTCCCTGCTCCAAGAGGGCCATGGACCGAGGTCGCGCCTTCACGAAGCGGACGTCCTCCCGCTGCTTCAGCCTCTCGACACGTTCGAGGTCGATCCGACCCGGTCTAGCCATGGCCCGCATTATTCATCTGCGGCGGGGAGGCACGTCGGGGTGCGGCTTGCGCTCGATGAAATCTGCGGGCTTCACGGATGCCAGCGGCGGACGGCGACGGTACGGTCGGCGACCTTGCAAGAGGTCGGATGATGATCGGAGACGCGGCAACAGAGTCCTGAGGAGTGACCATGATCATTACGGTCTTCGGCGATACGGTCGTGAAGCCAGGGAAGGAGAAGGCCGAGGACAAGCTCGTCGAAAAGCTCGATCCGATCTTGCGAGCGATGCCCGGGTTCATCTCGATCAGGGCGTATCGGGGCGAGGACGGCGAGGAGATCGGGATCATCCGTTTCGACTCCCGCCAGTCCCTCGACGCATGGATGCAAGAAAGCCTGCACGCCGAGGCTCAGGATGTCGCCGACCAGATCTACGAGCGCTTCTGGATCCAGACCGCCGAGACGTACCGCGAGTACACGTGGGTGAACGGGAAGCATACGGACGGTGATCTCACCCACCTCTTCATCGAACGGTGACGTGGTCCATCCATAGCTCTGGACAGTGGGGAAGTGTGAGTCCGCCGCCGACCGCCCGGCCATTGAGTGACGCTCGTCGGCCGATCCTCACGGGCACGGTGCGCCTGCGTCGCAGAGGACCAGATCCTCATTGTTCTCGACGAACCGCACCAACTGGGACCGCGGGACGAACGACAGGCCGCCGTCGGCTTCGAACGACGGCATCGGCTCGAGCCCGGTCGGAGCGACGAATGGTAGGTGAGCACCCGCCCTCGACCTCGATCGTGTGATCCGTCTGATCGTCGTCCTTCGCACAGGTGGGTGTTCAGGGTCACGTCGATTGCGGGACTCTCGTCGCCCGGGCCCAGCTGCAGCTGGACCGATCCGCCTCCGCTCGCCAGCGACAGCACGACTTCGGCGTTCAGCAGCTCGTTGGAGTAGTCCGCGGTCAACCAGACCACACGGCGTAGCAACAGATGCACAAATGCGACGAGCACGTACGGGTCCCGCGAGAAGGAGCCCCGATCGTACGAACGCCCAGGCCGGGTGAGGATCGGTGGTTTGTGTGCCCTTCAGGCTAGCTTTCACCCGGCGTCGACAGAGGAGCGTCCAGATTCAACCGGCGAGAGGTTTCCAGTTTTCAGCCACCGTCGACACTCGAGTGTTCACGAAACCGGGCGAAGCTCAAGTCGAGGTGCCGATGGGTTCATCGGCCAGCACCCAGCCCTGGATCGTTATCGGGCCTGGGTGTTCAAGCTGTCCTAGGGCCAGTCTGGTCCGTTGGCACTGTTCTTCGCGCTGAGTGCAACTCCACTTGTCCACGAGACGCGCTCCGCTACATCCCCGTGCCGAGGCTTACACCTAGCGCCCCACGATAGGGACTGCGGCTACACCCTTGGATCCCGAGGCCGCGCGCGAGGCGCTGACTGTCTTGAATCGCCAATGCTCATCGCTGAAGCGGTGGGTTGTCAATCTGGAAACGTGCCTTTAGGACCAGCAGCAGATGCACGGCAGCGGCAGCCGCGAGTTGGGCAATGAGGTGATGCGGCTGCAGGCGCGCAACAGTGAGGACGTACAGGACCACGACGATCGACGTGATCCATGCGGCATCGAATCCCGGTACGCGGAATCGACCAGGATCGTTACCGCGTAGTACAGGCAGCTGGCTCTCGACGCGCCGAGCGGATCCTAAAACGTCGCCTTGGTCACACCGACGTGCAGATGCGTGTCGTGCCCCGTGATCGGGTGGTTGGGAGCCTCGTCCGGACTCCCCTGTTCCTTGATGTAGCCGAAGCCATTGAAGAACATCTCATCGAGCGGCCAGTCGAACTTGGCGGCGGCGTGGAGCAGCCTGAAGTAGATGAACGTCAGGCCTTCCTTCTCGGTGCGGAAGTCCTTGCGAAACTTGTCGTCGATCGGGTCGTTGTCATTGACATCGAGGGCCCTGCCCTCGAGTCCTTGACGTTTCATGTCGGCGACGTCGTCCGCGCCCCCATAGTGCAGTGACCCCTTGGTGTGTACGTTGTGAACGATTCCGAAATCGGGATGTTCGGACGGCGTGATCCCCATGCTCTGGAGCCACGTGCCCAGATCGACGATCGACTGGACCTCGCGGAGCTTCATGCGATCTCCCCCTTTCCCTATCGAGCAGTGCTCGACCACGCTAGGTCGGCTTCGGGGCGAGCGACGCTAGAACTGGGCGTTTCTCTCATTGATGTTGCGCAGTCGTAGATGAACAGCCCCAGTGCCACGGCGTATCCGGACGCCCAGTGGGCGGTCAGCGGCGCGTCTTGGGGGCGCTGTTCAAGAAGCAGGAAGATGCCGGCCCCCGACGCAATCGGAAGTAGCGCAAGCAGCTTGCCGCGAGAGTCGACGATCGCGGCGTGGCTGCGACACTCTTCCTCGTACTCGAATTCGAGTGTCTCGCGCCCTTGATCGGAGGACGTCTCTAATCTGGCGCTCGCCATCGCTCCCTCCCGGCTGGGCTTGCCCGCCCACAAAGGTAATAGCCGACGCTGGTTGGCCGAGCAAACCCGAGTCAACCTGCTAGTGCTCCACGCCTTCCATATCTTCGTCGCCGCGCTCGATCTGCAGCACCGCGCGCGCAACCCGCTCCCCTGCACCCCTGGCCGTGGCTTCATCCTCGCCTGGCTTGAGCGGCTTGGTAAGCGCGTCGAGGAACGTGGTGAGCCGCTTCAGCGTCGCCTTCTCCTCCGGTGTCAACTCATCCCCCCCGAACTCATTGCGAGCCCTCTCCGTCAGGTCACGCGTGTCCTCCACGGTTCCCATGAACTCCCAGTGCATCGGATCCTTCCGCCCTGAGTAGTCGCCTCCCCACCGGAAGCCGTATCGGTTGAAGATCTCGACAAGCCATCGTGGCACATCTCCGCCGTCGGCCCGGCCCAGCCAGTTGACCTTGCTGTTGGCATCGACCGCCGTGCCAGACGAGTGGTTGGTTGGGGTGGTGGTGGACCCGCGAATCGCTCGCCACGCGAATCCCCATGTCTGGGTCGGATCTGTCTTCAGCTTGTAGCCGCGCGATATCGCTTCAGTCCACAGCGTCTCCAACAGATCGTGAAGCTTCGGATGCACACCACCAACGAAGGACACCCCGGCGACAACGAGCGGAACCATGTCGGTTCGTCGGGGCGCGCCGGGCGACCACATCGGTCCCCAACCTCGCGCGTCCGCACGCCGAGGGTCCGCCAAGTTGACGCCCACCGGCACCCTTGCCCATCCTTCCGCTGGGCCGAATCGTGACGTCCCTCCTCGAGTCCCGGCAAGTACGGCAGTCGGCCTACAGCGGCGCAGTACCCCGATTGACTGACTCGACAATCGCGCAAGCAAAGGTTCGTGTCTTGCCTGGGAGGGGCCAAACGTGCCGTACTTGCCAGCGCGATCGCTTCCGACGCGATACCTCAACTCTCGGATCGCCGTGTGCGTTCGGTCGACCGATGGCGTAGTCACAGCCCCACAGCTGTGCGCACGCCCTCCCCCCTGCAGTTTCACTTGGGCTCGCGCTCGCCGGACGTCCAGGCTCGCGGCGCGGCTGGTGGTGAGGTGATCACGTGGGGGATCGCGAAGCTGGGGCACTGATCAAGGCCGGCGTCATGGAGCTAGTGGGAGGTCAGAGGATGGCAGAGGAACCAAGTACAGCCGCGCCAGGTCTTCCCTGGGACACCGGCGTCGGAAAGAGCGCGGTGAAGGCCCCGTGGGTGATCGGATCCGCGCTCATCCTCATCGGTCTCGCGGCGCTACTGCTCTACGCGCTCTGGCAGTTCTGGCCTCCGAGCGCCGCAACAGGTTCCACGCCGCCGATGGAGAGCTCGGTTCAGTTCTTCTGGTGGGACCTATCCGTGTCGCGCGACAAGAGCTTCTTTATCATCGTCGCCATCGCCGGCGCACTCGGTGCCATGGGACACGTCCTCCGCTCTTATTTCCGTTACGTGGGTGAGCGAAGCTTGATCTGGAGCTGGATGCTGTCCTACTTCCTGATTCCGTTCGTCGGGGCGATCTTCGGAACGCTCATCTTCATCCTTCTCCGAGCGGGCCTCAT
>Ga0209887_1000002_pt1 | contig 68280 bp, 74 predicted proteins | sample GWRWN1_30_40_FD_187230 | JGI IMG/M metagenome (GOLD analysis project Ga0209887, IMG submission 187230) | Riverbed sediment microbial communities from areas with no vegetation in Columbia River, Washington, USA - GW-RW N1_30_40 (SPAdes)... | ecosystem: Environmental > Aquatic > Freshwater > River...
GGCGGGGACACGCCCTTCTGGCTGGCCACCTTGCCCGACGAAGGCCCGCGAGGCGGGTTCTTCCGGGACCGCGAGCCGATTCCCTGGTAGCGGCTAGGAGGGTTGGCGGAACGTCACTCGTCGCCGGGACGCGCTGGTCGTTCCGAGGCGAGGACGCAGGGAGCCCCGTGTCATTCTGAACGCGGATGCGTTGGGGGCGACCCGTGATTCTGAACGCGGATGCGTTGGGCGAGCGGCGCGCCTCCGGCGGCACAGCTGATGTTTCGTCAAGCCCTCCTACTACGCCGCGAGCGCGCGGGAGAGCCGCTCGACGCTCTCGGGGACAAGGCTGTAATAGGCCCACGTTCCCCGGCGGCTGACGTCGATCAGTCCGGCCTCGCGGAGGATGCGGAGGTGGTGTGAGATCGTCGGTTGGGAGAGCCCGAGGTCCTCGAACGCGCAGACGCAGACCTCGCCGGCGCCGGCGAGGCGGTTGACGATGGCGACGCGCGTGGGGTCGCCGAGCGCCTTGAAGCGAGCGGCGAGCGCGGTCCGGGCCTCGTCAGAGAGGGGAGGCGCGCCGGGCGCGCAGCAGGAAGCCGGAATCGTCGCAAACGTCTTCATTGACATTTATCAATATAACAGTAGGCTGAAGGCCAACTGAGAGAGGAGGATGGAATGCCCAACTGCGACTCGGATTGCTGCGGGGAAGGCTGCGACTGCGGCTGCTGCTAGAGCGAACCGCGGATCCGTCCGCCGGAAGCCTCACGATCTCCCCAGTCCTGACAAAGGGGGTATCCGTGTACGGCTTTCGTTGGGAACGGTGGTCCGCAGTGGCAGGCGTGCTTTTCGTGGCGCTCTTCGCTATCGCTCTCGCGCTGTCCGGCAACACAGGCGACAACCCGACCGAGGTAACGAATTGGTACGCGGACGACGGGAACCAGACCAAGACGTTCGTGGCCTGGTTCCTCTACATCGGATCGGCCATTGCCTTCCTGTCCTTCCTGGGCACGCTGCGCGACATGCTCATGCGCGCGGAAGGTGGGCCCGGCACACTGTCCGCCCTCATCTTCGGACCCGGGATCGCCTTCACCGCCCTCTACGTCGCAGCAGTGTCGCTCCTAGCCGCGCCCGCCGCCCTGGCCGGCGACAGCGACTTCAAGCTGGATCCGAACACCGCGCAGATGTTCACGAACGCGGGCTACCTCATCCTGGTCTCGGGAGTCATGCTGGCCTCGATACTCGTGCTCTCCGCCTCGACCGCGGCCCTCCGGACGGAGGTGCTGCCCGCCTGGCTCGGATGGACCGGCCTTGTCGTCGCGGTCATCATGCTCTTCGCCGTCTTCTTCATCCCCATCCTGATCTTCGTGGCCTGGGTGCTCGTCGTGAGCCTCCTGATGGTCGTAACGGCCTGGAGAGTTCGCGGGAACCCGCCGCCCCCCACGACTACCGCGGTGGGCTGAACCGGACGTTGATGACGTCGCCGTCGTCGACAGCGTAGGTCTTTCCTTCGAGACGCATGAGGCCCCTCCGGGCGGCCTCGGCGTGCGAGCCCGACGTGACGAGGTCGTCCCAGCGGATCACCTCGCAGCGGATGAAGCCGCGCGCGATGTCCGTGTGGATGCTCTCTGCGGCTTCGAGAGCGTTCTGCCCGCGCCGGAGCGTCCAGGCACGGGTCTCCGTGTCCCCGGCGGTGAAGAACGTCACGAGGTCGAGGCCTTCGAACAGGCGCGCGACGACGTCAGAGAGCGCAGAGGGCCCGTCGCGGAACTGGTCTGCCTCCTCGGCAGGAAGCTCTGCCAGCTCGGCTTCGAGCTTGAGGTCGATCGCGCCGGGGCCGTTGCGGATCTCGACGAGCGGCTTCGTCGTCAACGGCTCCAGCTCCGGCGGAAGCCCTCCGTAGTCGCGGAGGGGCCGCTCCCCGTCGATGTGGGCCAGGATCCGCTCGAGCTCGGCGACCTCCGTCTTGAGCGAGGGGTCGCCCGACTTCGCCTGCTTCTCGACGCGCTCCAGCCGCTTGGCGACGTGGTCGCGGTCCGCGACCAGCAGCTCGAGCTCCAGCATGGCGAGGTCCTCCTCGGGATTCCGCGTCCCCGACCAGTCGTCGAGGACCACGAGGAGAGCATCGACCTGGCGGAGATTGCCTAGGAGCTGTGCGCCCGTCCCGGGGACGTCGACGACGCGAATCGTCGCCGGCGTCACCTTGGCGGAGCCGACGACCTGAGCCACCCGCGCGAGGCGGTCGTCCTCAATCGGTGCGATGCCGACGTGCTCCTTCCCCGAAACCTGCCCGGCGGCACCCGTCAACGTCGTGAAGAGAGTGGTCTTGCCGGAGTTCGGCAGGCCGACGATGCCGACTTCCAGGGGCAACCGCGCCTACGCAGTCTTCGCGAGCTCGCGCTCGAGCGAGGCGAGGGCTCGGTGCTGGAGCGACTTGATCGCCCCTTCGGTTTTCCCGAGGATCATCGCCACGGCGGCGTTCGGGAAGTTGAAGACGAACTTCAGGATCAGCACCTGTTGCTGGTCGGTCGAGAGCCCCTCGATCATCTCGAGCATGCTCTGCCGCCCGATGGAATGAAGCGCCTCCTCCTCGGCTGAGCGCTCCTCCGAGCCGGGCGGCTCGGGCGGCTCCTCCTCGGGCTGCCAGCGCCTGTTCGCGCGAAAGTGGTCCATGGCGAGGTTGTGCGCGATCCGAAAGAGCCAGGCCGAGATGGGCACCTTGCGCCACTCGAAGCGCTCGATCGACTCGAGCATCTTCACGAAGGTCTGGTTCGTCAGGTCTTCCGCGTCGTGGCGGTTGCCCACACTCATCTGCAGATAGCTGTAGATGCGATCGAAGTGCATGAGATACAGCTCTTCGAGCGCCTCTCGGTCCCCTTTTTGAGCCCGCTCGACGAGGCGGCGGACGTCCGCCGCTCTGGTCGCTTCATCGTCCACGAGTGGGGATTTACCCTACGCGGTCGGCCCGAAGCCGATGTGCACCTCCCGCGACGTGCGGCGCACGTAGACGACCTTTCGGAGAGCGACGACGTAGGTCTCGTCTTCGGTCTCCAGGTCGAAGACGAGCTCGTCGCCGGCGAGCGCGGCGCGGAAGCCGTCGGCTGTCTCCACGCTCACGGTCCCGCCGATGATCTGGCCACCTTCGAAGGCGATGTCCAGGCGGACGTGGCCGTCCGCGGCTGTCCTAGGCACCGATCACCTCCACGAGGACGCCCTGAATGGAATCCGGATGGACGAACGAGACTTCGTGGCCTCCGAGGCCTGGACGAGGCTCCTGGTCGATCACCTCGGCGCCGGCAGAGGCGAGTGACCGCAGCGCGGCAGCGACGTCGGCCACCTCGAAAGCGACGTGGTGCATGCCCGGTCCACGCTTGGCGAGAAAACGTCCCACGGGTGTGTCCTCGCCGAGTGCCGAGACCAGCTCAATGCGCCCGTCGCCGATTCGGAGGTAGGCGGCCTCCACGCCCTGGTCCTCCATGCGCCCGCGCAACTCGATCCTCGCGCCGAAGAGTCGCTGGTACGTGCCGACGGCTGCGTCGAGGTCCTCGACCGCGAACGCGACGTGATGGACGGAGCGGACCTCCACGCTCCGATCCTATCGGCGGGGACGGGCCCTAGTGGTCCGGGAGCTGGACGACCTTGCCGACGATCGCGGAGGCGTCGGACTCCGGCTCGACGTTGACGAGCAGGTCTTCGAGCTCGGGCCGCATGAGCGTCTCCTTCTCGATGAGAACGAGGGAGAGCATGTCGAGGGTCTTGCGGTGCTTGGACAGAAGACGCAGCGCCTCGCCGAAGGCGTGGTCGCAGAGACGGGCCTGCTCCTCGTCCCGCAGGCGCTTCGTGTGCTCGGAGAGCGCGTAGTTGTCGGCGCGCACCGTCCGCGAGGAGACTCCGTCGCCCATGCCGTACTCGAAGACCATCGACCGGGCCAGCTCGGTGACGCGTTCGAGGTCGTTCGCGGCGCCGTTCGTGACCGCGCCGAAGACGATCTGCTCGGCCGCCCGCCCGGCGAGCAGAACCTTCATCAGGTCGAGGAGCTCGTCCTTCGTGTGGAGGTAGCGGTCCTCCTGGGGCGTATTGAGGGTGTAGCCGAGGGCGTGGCCGCGGGAGACGATCGTCACCTTCTGCACCGGCTGCGGGCTGCCGACGAGGTGAGACATGAGGGCGTGGCCGCTCTCGTGGTAGGCCAGGATCCGCTTCTCCTTCTCGGTCACGACCCGGCGCTGCTGAAGCCCCGCGATGACGCGCTCCATCGCCCCGTCGAAATCGGCCTGCCGGATGTCCTGCTGCTGCGAACGGCCCGCGAAGATCGCCGCCTCGTTGCAGATGTTGGCGAGGTCGGCTCCCGTCAGCCCGGCGGTCTGCCGGGCGATCGACTCCAGGTCGACGTCCTCCGCAAGGGGCTTGCCGCGGGTGTGGACGCGGAGGATGGCCACTCGCCCGGAAAGGTCGGGAGGGGCCACGAGAATCTGGCGGTCGAAGCGGCCGGGGCGGAGCAGGGCGGGGTCGAGGTCCTCGAGCCGGTTCGACGCGCCGATGATGACGACCCGGTCGGGGCCGCGGAAGCCGTCGAGCTCCACGAGCAGCTGATTCAAGGTCTGGTCCTGCTCGCGGTTGAAGCCGCTGCCGGTGCGCCGAGTACCGACGGCGTCCAACTCGTCGATGAAGACGATCGCCGGCTCGTTCTTGCGCGCCTTCTCGAACAGCTTGCGGATGCGGGCTGCGCCCAAACCCGCGAACATCTCCACGAAGGCCGATGCGCTCTGGGAATAGAAGTTGGCGCCGGATGCGTGCGCCACGGCCTTGGCGAGCAAGGTCTTTCCGGTGCCGGGGGGTCCGTAGATGAGGATGCCCTTGGGGACGCGGGCACCGAGCCGTCCGAAACGGCGGGGGTGCTGGAGAAAATCGACGACCTCCTGGAGCTCCGCGGCGGCCTCGTCGACGCCGGCGATGTCGTCCCAGTCCACTGAGGATTTCGAATCGGGATCGATCTCCGCCGGCTTCACGCGCGGCATGAAGGCCAGCGTGCGCCAGAGGAGGTAGATGATCAGCGCGAAGAAGACCAAGGGCAGCCACGTGAGCGCAGCCCCGGGCAACGACCCCAGGATGTCGACGATCCTGTCCACCCCGGCTTCCATCGGCCAGGATGGAGTCGAGCTAAAGCACCAGCTCCACCCGCTGGTTAGGCCTGTACCAGCGGCCGACCTTCGCCGACGGCAGTCCGTCCGTGAGGACGATGTCCGCGGTGAAATCGTTCTCGCCCCGGATCAGCGCGGAGCCGACCCCATAGGAGTCGACGGGGACACCCCGAGCCTCGAACTCGCTGATGCGCACCGCGTCGAACCCTCCCGAAACGACGATCTTGACCCGCTCGAAGCCCGCTTCGTCGAGCGCGTCGCGCACCTTCCGCACGAGCCGCTCGTTCACGCCGCGGGGGTCGAAGTCGCCCATCTCGCCCCAGAGGGAACGGTCGACCAGCGTCCGTGAGGTGTCCAGACGCACCCCCCAGAGGCGGTCGCCAAGCGCGCGGGCGACCTCGAGGGAGGTCTTGACCGAGTCGTTCTCGAAGTCGACCAGGACGACGATGTTCACGTCTGGCTCGTTGCGCTCGGCCCACTCGGAGAACTTCGTCGCCGCCAGGACCGTGTTCGCGCCGTAGGCCGCGATCAGGGCGTGCGGGACGGTGCCGACACCGCGGCCGCCCCACCAGGAAGCCTGCGCCTCGGTCGAGACCCCGATCGCGCCGGCGACATGGGCCGCGTAGCCGTCCCCCGTCTGGACGCGGTGATGATCGTGACGCGCCGGGAAGAAGAGGATCGGCTTCCCGTTTGCGGCCTCGACGACCCGGCGGACGTTCGTCGAGACGAGCGTGCGGCGGGCGAGAACCCCGAGGTAGACGGTCTCGAGGTGGGCGAAATCGGTGTAGTCGCCCTCGATCGTCATCACGCTCTCGTACGGAGAGATCTCGTCGCCGTCGTAGAGGGCGTGGACGGTGAGCGCGTCCCAGTCGTGCGAGCAGAGCTTCAGGACGGCGATGGCCTCGTCCATGCCTCCGAGCACCGCCTGCCTCTTCTGGAACACCTGCATGACAACGCGGGGGTGTCGTCCGTCGGCGCGCAGCGTCTCGCGCGCAAAGTTGAAGTAGACGTCGGTGTAGTAGCCCTCCCGCATCTTCTCGACCGGGAGGTCAAAGATCTCAGGTGGGAGGCGCCTTTTCCGCTGCTCGGTCTGTGTCGCCATTTGCAGGAGATTCTAGGCGGAGGCATTCCCGCAAGGCCGCTTCGGCCACCTCCAGCTGCTCGGGAGTCGGCTCGGCGGTGACGAAGCGGTGCTGCAGCTCGTGGCCCGGCTTGGCGAGCGCGCGGGCGAGCGGATGGCGGTCGTTACGCACCATCCACGAGAAGATTTCGAGCGAAGCTGCAATCGCCCCCACTCCCGCCGCGGCGCGCGCGAGCGGCCGGACCTGCACAGGTGCGCGGGAGGCGAGCATGCTGCCCGCAGCGCTCGTGACGAGCAGCGGCCCGAGAACGTGGGAGCCGCAACGCTCGTGCTCCTTGGCCCGATCCTCGCCGTGCTCGTACGTGCCGATGGCGATGTGCTCGGCGCCGTGGTACTCGGCCAGATTCGAGCCTCGCAGGGCCATGGCCGCCGGTCCGACGGCGAGGAAGGCAGCGACGGCCTCCTGGGTCAGCGGGGACAACCGACTCGCGCGCACGAGGCGCAGACCCAGCGCGCTCCCGACCATGGCGCCGGCTACGCCGGGACGCTGGAACGGGAGCTCGGCGGACGGCAGACGGCGCCGAATCTCCGGAAGAAGAGCGAAGACCTCGGCCAGCCGGGCCGGTCCGCGCAGGAGCGGGTTGCGGACGTCGACCGCCCGGAGCGGCTTCTGGCCCGATGCGACCTCGAGCGTGCCGTCCTTCCCGCGCACGGCGCAGGCCCAGAAACGAGGCCCGTGGACGAGCACGCCGTTGCCGAGCGCCATTCCGCCGAGCCGCATTCGCTCTTCGCTCATGCTTCGAGTGTACGCACCAGGTGACAGAGGAAGCGGGTTCCAAGCTCCAGGTCCTCGACCGCGACCCGCTCGTCGGCGGAGTGGATGAGGCGAGCGGCCAGCTCCGAGTCCATGGCTCGCATGGGGAAGAACCCGTACGAGACGGTTCCGAAGGCTTCGCGCATGAAATGGCTGTCCGTGAAGCCCGGCACCACAACCGGGGTGAGGATCGCGCCCGGATCCTCCCCTTCGATGAACGACTCGATCGCAGCCCAGAGCGGCGTGTCAAGGGGCGAGGAGGTGCCGCCTACACCCTCGATCCATTCGAGCTCGTACTCGCCCTCGCCGAGACATTCGCGGATCTCGCGCTCGGCCTCCTCCTGAGTCTGCCCCGGCAAGAGGCGGCAGTCGCAGTCGACCTCGCAGAGCGCGGGAATGACGTTCCGCTGCTTCGAAGCCTCGATGATCGTGGGCGAGACGACGAAGGAGAGCATCGGCTCGACCATGGCGCGCACGGCGGGCTCGAGCGACGCGAGCCGTTCGGGCAGCTCGGCCGAGTCGGGGACGCCGCCGAGCGCGGTGAAGAACGCCTTCGTCTCGGGGAGGAGCCGCGGGGTCGGCCGAATGCGGCCAAGGCGCTCGATGAGGGGAGCGGCCTTGACCAGAGCGTTGTCGGCGATGCCCGGCATGGACGCATGCCCGCTCCGTCCGTGCACCCGGAGGAGAAACGGCGAGCTCATCTTCTCGGCGGTCGAGCAGAGATAAATCGTCTTCCCGTCAACGGCCACCCGATCGCCGCCGCCCTCGTTCACGCAGTAATCGGCTCGGACCGCGTCCGGATGCTCGCGGCAAAGCCAGGAGAGGCCAAAGTCCTCGCCGACCTCCTCGTCCGCGCAAGCCGCGAATAGCACGTCGCCCGCCGGCTCGAAGCCCTCCCGCGTCAGTGTCGCCAGCGCGACGGCGCTCGCCGCCACCTGGCTCTTCATGTCGAGTGCTCCCCGTCCCCAGACGTGGTCGTCGCGAAGGTCCCCCGACCAGGGATCGACCGACCACTCGCCGGGATCGGCCCGGACGGTGTCCGTGTGGGAGAGAAGCATCAGCGTCGGCCCGTCTTCGCGCCCCGGCAGTCGCGCGACCAGATTGGCGCGCTCGGGCACCCTCGCGTAGAGCTCGCATGCAACCCCCGCGTCCTCCAGAAAGCCACGCAGAAGCTCTGCCGCCCGCGTCTCGTTCCCCGGCGGGTTGACGGTGTCGAGCCGGATCAGCTCCCTGAGGACGTCGACGGCCTCGTCCCGGAGGGATGCCTGCGCCATTCTCGGAGCATACTTTCGGCGATGAGCGATCTCTTCGCCGACGCGGCGCGTGAGCGGTTACCGGGAGTGGCCCCTCTGGCCCTGCGCCTGCGGCCCGAACACCTCGAGGATTTCATCGGGCAAAGACAGGTTGTGGGCGCGGGCTCGGCGCTCGCCCGCGCCATCGCCGAGGACCGCGTCGCCTCCTCGGTCTTCTACGGCCCGCCGGGGAGCGGCAAGACCACCCTGGCGCGCATCGTGGCCGCGACGACCGGCTCGGCCTTCGAGGAGCTCTCCGCGGTCTCCGCCTCGGTCGCCGACGTCCGGGCGGTGATCGCTCGGGCGACCGAGCGCCTGGGCACCGGCGGCCAGCGGACGATCCTCTTCCTCGACGAGATCCACCGCTTCAACAAAGCGCAGCAGGACGCGCTTCTCCCCGCGGTTGAGACCGGCCTCCTCGTGCTCATCGGAGCGACGACGGAGAACCCCTACTTCGAAGTCAACTCCGCACTCCTCTCCCGGGCGCAGATCTACGAACTGGAGCCTCTCTCCGTGGAGGATCTCGCGGTCGTCGTTCGCCGGGGGGCGTCGGAGCTCGAGGCGGAGGTGCCTGAGGAGCTGACCGCGTTGATCGCACGGAAAGCCGGCGGCGACGCCCGGGCGGCTCTGAACACGCTGGAGCTCGCCTGGCAAACCGCGCAGGCCGAGGGAACCGCGCTCGAGGGGCGGCATGTCGAGGACGCGGCGCGGCGGCGCCCGGTCGTCTACGACAAGGGCGGCGATGCGCACTACGACTTCATCTCTGCGTTCATCAAGGCGATCCGCGGTTCGGATCCCGACGCGGCCCTCTACTACCTCGCAGCCATGCTCGAAGGAGGGGAAGATGCTCGCTACATCGCACGGCGTCTGATCGTCCACGCCTCCGAGGACATCGGGATGGCCGATTCCCACGCGTTGCTCGTCGCCGTCGCAGCGGCGCACGCGGTCGAGCACGTCGGCCTCCCCGAGGCACGCCTCAATCTCGCTCACGCGGCGATCTACCTCGCCCGGGCGCCGAAGTCGAACTCGGTCATCACCGCCATCGGAGCCGCGACCCGCGACGTCAGCGAGCACGGGGCGCTGCGACCACCGAAGCCGCTTCGCGACGCGCACTACCGCGGTGCTAAGAAGCTCGGCCACGGTGAGGGCTACGTCTACCCCCCGAACGACCCGTCCGGCTACGAGGTCGACAACCTCCCGGACGAGCTCAAGGGCACCACGTACTACGAGCCGTCCGGCAGCGGCGAGGACACGGGCTAGTGCGCCTCCACACCCACGAGTGGGGCGATCCGGACGCCCCTCCAGTCGTCTGCCTGCACGGAGTCACCGGACACGGGGACCGCTTCCGAAAGCTGGCCGAGGAGCGGCTCGCGCGCCGGTTCCACGTGGTCGCGCTCGACCTCAGAGGACACGGCCGTTCGACGTGGCACGAGCCTTGGGATCTCGGCACGCACATCGCGGACGTGCTCGAATCCGTCGAAGGCCCCGCGACGTGGATCGGGCACAGCTTCGGCGGGCGCCTGGTCATGGAGATCACGGCGAAACGGCCCGAGCTGGTGCAACGCGCCGGGCTGCTCGACCCGGCTATCTTCGCCCCGCCACAGATCGCCCGCGGGCTGGCCGAGGAGGAGCTAGTGGAGCGCTCGTTCGGCTCCGTCGAGGAGGCTATCGCTGCCCGCGAGGTTTCCGGCGGATTGGTCTCGACGCCGCGGGCGCTGCTCGAGGAGGAGATGAGCGTCCACCTCGCCGCCGGCGAGGACGGGCGCTTCCGCTACCGCTACTCCCAGCCCTCGGTGGCCGCCGCCTACCTCGAGATCGGGACGCCTCCGCCCCCCTACGAGGCGCTCCGTGTACCGACCTTGCTCGTTGTGGGCGCCCACTCCAAGATCGTCAGCGCGGGTGAGTCCGAGCTCTACCGCGCTGCGCTCGGAGACCTGCTCAGAGTCGTCGTCGTGCCCGGGGGTCACATCGTCCTCTGGGACGCCTTCGACGAGACCGCCGACGCGGTCGAGGAGTTCCTCGCCGACTAGAGCCCGTCTCAGAGGATCCGCTCGCCGAAGACGCTCGCGGCCAGGTCCACCGCGAGGAGGCCGGTGGCGTTCTCCCGGTCGAGGATGGGATTCACCTCGACGACTTCGAAGGAGGCGAACCCGCTCCACTCCGCGACGAGCTCCATCGCGAGATGGGCCTCCCGGTAAGAGAGGCCGCCGCGCACCGGCGTCCCCACTCCCGGTGCCGCTTCGGGGTCGACCACGTCCATGTCGAGAGACACATGGACGAAGGGAGCGCCGGAGACTCGCTCGAGCGCCTCGCGCACGACGGGCTCGACGCCACGGCGGTCGAGGTCGGTCATCGTGTAGACGGCGATGCCCAGCTCGTTCACGAGCTCCCGCTCGCCGGCGTCCAAGGAGCGGATCCCCACGAGCGCGACGTGCTCGGGATCGAGCGCCGGGAGCGGCCACGCCTCGCTGGCGAAGGCGTCCGGGGCCAGGCCGAGAGCCGCGGCGAGCGGCATCCCGTGGACGTTTCCGCTCGGCGAGGTCTCCGGCGTGTTGAGGTCGCCGTGCGCGTCGAGCCACAGGACTCCACCGGCTCCATGGAGCGATGCCAGGCCTCCGAGCGTCCCGATTGCAACTGAGTGGTCGCCGCCCATTACGACGGGCACTAGGCCCTCGCGGGAGGCGTGCGCGACGCGACGCGCGATGCGCTCGCAGGCCTCCTTGATCTCGCCGAGGAAGCGAGCCTTCGGGTCGCCCTGTTGCGCAGCCTCCGCGACGGCGACCTCGACGTTACCCCAGTCGGAGATGGTGAGCCCGAGCGCCGCGAGCCGGTCGTCGATCCCGGCGTAGCGAATCGCGGACGGGCCCATGTCGACGCCGCGCCGCCCGGCGCCGAGATCGAGCGCCGCGCCGATGATGGCCAGCCTCCGGTCGGTCATGCGGCGGGAGGCTAGACTGTCCGCGCGCGGCGAGGTAGCTCAGTTGGTAGAGCACACGGCTGAAAACCGTGGTGTCGCCGGTTCGATTCCGGCCCTCGCCATGCTCTCTTGGGGAAGCAAGTAACTACGGTTTCACTTTCAGCGGGAGAGGGCTGGCCCTCTCTCCGATGAAAGGTCGCCGGTTCGATTCCGGCCCTCGCCATGCTCTCTTGGGGAAGCAAGTAACTACGGTTTCACGGTTCGATTCCGGCCCTCGCCACTTTGCGGCTGCTCGTAACCCTCACGCCCGGCACCTCCTCGGACACGATCGTCGGACGCCACGGAGACGGCTGGAAAGTGCGCGTCGCGGCGGCGCCGGAGCGCGGGCGGGCGAACGCGGCGCTGGTTGCTCTTCTCGCCGAGACGCTCAATGTCCCGCCCGCTGCGATTCGGGTGGCGGCCGGTCAAACCTACCGCTGGAAGGTCGTCGAGATCGACGGCCTCGACGAGGGGGAAGCCGGGCGGCGGCTCGAGGCCGCCGCCCGGCGCTAACGGCTTGCGCAACCAAAAAACGACGTCCGGGCCGGTGCTACCGCGCCGCGGACGTCGCTTGGCGGGCATCCTAGACCAGCGCCCCGCGGGTGGCAAGAAGCGCGCTCCCTTCGCCTGCGGTCAGCTCTTCGAAGTCGCCGAAGCCGAGTGGAGCGAGGCGATTGCGCAGAGTCTCGGGCGTGACGTAGATCGGCGTTTGCGAGCCGAACGAGGAGGCGGCGGCGATGCGGCCGCCCGGCGCGGTCACGCGTGCGAGCTCTTCGAAGAAGGGGATCATGTTCAGCAGCACGACAAGGTCGAAGGCTCCGTCCTCGAACGGAAGCCGGGAGGCGTCCGCCACCTCGAACCGCACGCGGCCCGAGAGCTCGGTGGGCAGCACCTTCCGCGCTTCCTCGATCATCGCTGGCGAGAGGTCGACGCCCACGACCTCAGCCTCCGGAAAGCGGCTGGCGACGACGCGGGCGGCCTTTCCGGTTCCCGTCCCGAGGTCGAGCACGCGGCGTGGCGGGGACGGGAGGCGCTCAAGGGCCGCATTGAGAGGGAGCAACGCCTCCGGCCCGAGGCGACCCTCCCAACCGGCGGCCAGCCGGTCGAACTGCCGGCGCAAAGGACCGCGGAAGAGCCCCCAGACACGCGGGCGGGCGACGACTGCGCGCGTGGTCAAGCGGGCGAACCGACGTCCGGCCGCCAAGACGAGCTCGCTCACGCCGACGACAGCAGTACCTCCTGCCCCACCCGGAGCGAGAACATCCGGGCGGCGTTTCCCTGGTTGATCGCCAGCGCGATGTTCCGGTAGGAATCCTCGTAGAGGACGATGTCCCCGGTGCGGACCTCGGCGAAGGTCCGCGCAGCGACCGCGAAATAGCGCTCGAAGCGCACCTCCACCTCGACCTTGGTCCCCGGGAGGATTCCCACCTTCTCGAGGTCCTCGCTGGTGAGGTTGAGCTGGATGTTGCCGAAGCGGTCGATATAGAGCGCGCTCGCGCGGATTCTCGCGGTCCCGATCTGGGCGACGGGCAGCTCGAGGCGCGCAAGCCCCGCCGGGTCGAGCGCGGGGCCGAGCTCACGGAGCTCGACGCCGGCCGCCAGGTGAGCTCCGGCGGGCGAGAAGATGTCGCGCCCGTGAAACGTCCGCGACACGGGAGTGAGCATGTACTCCTCGTTCGCGATCTCGACGGCCTCCTCGATTCCGCCCAAGCCGTCGGCAGCGACGAGCAGGAGTCCATTGTCGGGCCCGACATAGAGGCGCCCGTCGCCGCCTCGCAGGGCGAGCGGCTTCCGCTTTCCGCCGACGCCGGGGTCGACGACGGCCACGTGGACGCCGGCGGGCATGTAGGGGAGTGTGTTGGCGAGGACGAGCGCTCCCTGCAGAACGTGTTGCGGAGGGATGCCGTGGGTGATGTCGATCACCTCGACGTCCGGCGCGATGCGCTTGATGACGCCGCGGCACGTGCCGACGAAGTCGTCCTCGAGTCCGAAGTCGGTCAGGAGGGTGAGGAACCGGCTCGCGATGCGGCGAGCTTAACCGCTCGGACGAGGCCCTCCAGGTCGTGCGTCGCCGCCTCCCCGGCGATCTCGAGCCCCTGTAGCTCGGCCTCGGCGCTCGTCACGGGCCCGATGGACACGCAGGGGATGCGGGCGCCGGTCTCCGCGAGGGCCTTGGCGGCCGAGGCCGAGGCGATGACGACGAGTTCGCCATCGGGAACCGCGTCCGGGCTGAGCCGCACCGTTCTGTAGAGCGGGACGAAGTCGGCGTCGAGCTTCCGAACGAGCACGCCCCGCGCATCCTCGGCGCCGGCGAAGAGGACGCGGCCGGCGGGGCGCGGCAGCTCCTCCACGAGGCCCTCTTGCGTGGAACGACGTGCTACGAGGTCGGGCTCCACCCCGTGAGCGCGCAGGGCTTCGGCGGTGCCGGGCCCGACGACCGCCACCCGGGGAAGCGGGCCCTCGAGCCGGCGCCAGAGCTGCTCCACGCCATGCCTGCTCGTGAGTACGAGCCAGTCGTAGTCGCCAGCCTGCACAGGCGGCCCGTCGAGCGGCTCGATACGGATCAGGGGGCACTCGACGACTTCGAAACCCTCGACGCGAAGCCGCTCGCCGAGCCGAGGGTCGGTGCCGGTGACGACGACTTTCACGGAACCGCGGCGAGGAGCTCGTTCGCAAGCGCCACAGGATCGTCGCCGCGGCGGCGCTCGACCCAGCTCCCATCCTCTGCAGCGATGAGGGCGGTGAGCGCCTCCCCGTCGTGGTGGGCGGCAACCGGCGCCAGGCATCCGCCGCCGATGTGGGCGACGCAAGCCCGCTCGGCGGAGACTCGGCGCCGAGTCTCCGAGTGGTCGGCGAAGGCGACCAGCTCCTCCTCCCCTTGCCTGACCTGCAGGGCAACGGCCCCTTGCCCCGCCTCCGGAACGAGCTGGTCCGCATCGAAGCGGTGGCCGATCTCGTTCGCCAGGCCCAGCCGGTCCAGGCCGGCGGCCGCCAGCACGACTGCATCCAGTCCACGCTCGCCACGCTTGCGCAGGCGCGTGTCGACGTTTCCACGCAGGGGTTCGATGGACAGCCTCGGCTCGAGGGCGAGGAGTTGCGCCTTTCTGCGCGCGGATGCCGTTCCGATCCGCATTCCAGGGCGGAGCTCGCCGGCTCCGCAAAGTGCATCGCGGGCATCTTCCCGGGCGAGGAAGGCGCCGATCGCGAGTCCATCGGTCGCGGTCGAAGTCATGTCCTTCGCGGAGTGGATTGCAACGTCGACGCGACCCTCCAGCAAGGCCTCCTCGATCTCCTTGACGAAGACGCCGCGCGCGCCGATCTCGCCGAACGGCTTCGAACGGTCGCGGTCGCCGGTCGTGGTGATCGGGACGAGGGCGACGTCCAGCCCGGGGTTCGCTTGCCGCAGAGCCTCGGCGGCGAGCTCGGCCTGGGTGAGCGCGAGCCTACTTCCGCGGCTTCCGAGCCGGATGATCATCGTCCTCTAGGGCGAACAGGTGGCGGATCGCGTCCGCGTAGAGAACGCCGTCGGCCGCGGCAGCCGCCTCCTTCATCCGCACCGTCGGCGGGTGGAGCAGCTTGTTGACGATCTGGGCCGTGAGCGACTCGACGGCCCGCCGCTGGCTCGGGGACAGGGACCCCAGCCGCCCCTCGGCACGGGCGAGCTCGTCTTCGCGGATGGACTCAGCCAGAGCGCGGAGCGACGCGATCGCCGGCACGACGTCCAGGGAGAGCTGCCAATCGCGGAACCGCTCTGCTTCGTCGGCGACGATCGCCTCTGCGCGGACGGCCTCCTCCCGCCTCCCGGCCACACTCTCCTCCACGACTCGCTCGAGGTCGTCGACGTCGTACAGGTAGCAGCCTTCGATCTCGTTGACAGCCGGGTCGATATCGCGCGGCACTGCGATGTCCACGAAGAAGATGGGGCGTCCCTTGCGCGCCCGCATCGCCCGCTCCACCTGCTCGGCGGAGAGGACGTAACCGCTCGCGCTGGTGGAAGCCACGACGACGTCCGCATTCTCGAGCTCGGCCTCGACGGCGTCCAGGCCGGCCGCGCGGCCCCCGAAGCGCCGGGCGAGGCGCTCTGCCCGCTCGACGGAACGATTCGCGACGAAGACGCTGTCCACGCCGCGCGAGATGAGGTTGACGGTGGCCAGATCGCTCATCTTCCCCGCGCCCAGGACGAGGATCCGCCGCCCTTCGAGAGTCCCGAAGACCCGTTCGGCGAGCTCGGCTGCAGCGGAGGAAATCGACGCCGGGTTCTCACCGATCGCGGTCTCTGTACGTACCCGCCGGCCGACCCGGAGAGCCTGGCGGAAGACCCGGTGCAGGACGGGCCCTGCGGTGTCGGCCTCGCGCGCGGCCTCGTAGGCTCCACGCACCTGCCCGAGGATCTGCGCCTCCCCGGGAATCAGCGAATCGAGGCCGGCGGCCACTCGGAAGACATGCAGAGCCGCGGCCTCGTCCGTGAGCGTGTAGAGCGCGGGGGCGATCTCGCTCTCGGCGAGCCCCGCCAGCGCGGTCAGCTCTGCGAACGCGCGGGCTTGCGCCGCCTCATCGTCGCCGTGCGCGAGGTAGAGCTCCGTGCGGTTGCACGTGGAGAGGACGACGGCTTCGGCGTCTGCACCCGCGAGCCGCTCCACCAGTTCGCGGTTCTCGGCCGCGCTCACGAAGAGCTGCTCGCGCAGCTCCACCGGCGCGCGATGGTGGGAGGTGCCGACGAGGACGAGTCTCATCGCGTCACACTAAAAGTGGGAGACGGGGACGAGGGCTGCCACGACGAAGGCGATGCCGGCCAGCGCGAGATAGGCGGTTCGTCGCCCGCGCCACCCGGCCTGGTAGCGCAGGAACAGGAAGCCCGTGTAGGCGACCCAGACCGCGAGCGCGACGGCCATCAGCGCGTCGAAGCCGCCGCCTTCGAGCGTGAGACGGACGGCGCCGACGGCGAGCCCGAGCGTGAGCGCCGGGACGGCGACAGCCACGGTGCGTGCGGTCAGGCGGTCGAGCGCCTCCTGCGAGGGAGCGCGCTGCCGGAGCAAGCCCGGCGCGTGGCGCTTCAACCGCCGTTCCTGCCAGAGATAGAGGCCGGCGAGGCCGGCGGCGAGCGTGAAGCCTGCGAACGCGGCCAGCACAAAGCCGACGTGGAAGGCAAGGAAGACGTCGCCGAGCTCGCTGCGGCTGTGCGAGCCGGCGCCCCCGGCGGCCCATGCGACCACGAACAGCGCGACTGCGAGCGGCATGACGGCGAGACCGAGGAGCCGGAAGGGCGAGCGGCAGCCCCAGACGAGATACGTCCCCACCACGAGCCAGACGAAGAGGTTCAGCGAACCGGCCCAACTTCCCCAGGGGAAGCCCTCCGCCCGGGCGGCCTGGGCCGCCAGGAGCCCGGTCTGCGCGAGCCAGCCCAGCCGGACACCCCAGATCGCGAAGCGGGCCAGCCTACCGGGCCGAACCGAATCGCCGAGGTAGGCGACGGCTGCCTCCACGTAGCCCGCCAGAGCCGGCCAGAACAACATCGCCGCGAGCTCCACTACGCCGCCCGCTTCCGCTCGTCCTCACGCCGACGCGCGAGCTCGGCGAGCTCCGCGACCTCGCGCTCGAGGCGCCCGAGCTTGAACGCATACAGCACGACGTAGAGCAGGACGACGGCCAGCACGACGAGGTACGCCGCGGTGACGTATTTCTCAGCAGTGCTCACTGAAGGGCTTCCCGCAACTCGCGCAGGCGCGCGTCGAGCCGCTTCCCGGTGAGCTCGTTGGCGTAGAGAGAGCCCGCCAGCGCGAGCATCCCCGCGAGGCAGACCAGGAAGGTCAGGAGCTGGCTCCCCGTCAGCCTGTTCTGGACGTCGTGGGTGAAGACGACGGGGTGGACGAGGTCCTCGGCGAGCCGGATGGCGAGGAAGCTGATCGGAATCAGGGCCACGCCGAACAGCGTGTAGACGGCAGACATGTTCGCGCGCCGCGGTCCAGGCTCCACCGAGTAGCGCAGCATGAAGTACGCGGCGTAGAAGAGGAAGAGGACCAGGAAGAGCACCAGCTGACGCGACCCCCAGACCCACCAGTGGCCCCAGGAGGTGCGTGCCCAGATCGACCCGGTCACAAGAGTCAGGATCCCGAAGATCACTCCCATGTGCACGGCCGTGTAGCTCTCCAGGTCGTAGCGGCGCTCGCGCGTCCAGAGCAGGCGATAAGCCTTCCACGCAGCACAGCCGAAGCAAGCGTAGGCGGTCAAGGCGATGGGGACGTGGAAATAGAAGATCCGCTGCCGGAAGCCTTCGACCGGCGCGTTCGGCACCCAGTAAAAGGCCAGGGACGTTCCCGCGAGCAGCAGGCAGCCTGCGGCCGCGGCGAGAACGACGTGCTCGTTATTCCGTAACGACGTACTCAAAGCTCGCCCAGGACAGGATCGCAAAAACGGCGTCGTACAGACCCAGGAACGCGAGGTAGCGCCCTGGATCATCCGTTGCCGACGCTCCCACGCCGCCGACGACGATGGGGATCACGAGCGGAAGAAAGAGGACGGGTAGCAGAAGCTCTCTGGCACGGCCGGCGGCGGCCATCGCCGCGAGGAGGGTGCCGACTGCGGCGAGGCCGAGATCTGCCAGGGCGACGGCCGCCACGAGCTCCCACCCGACCGGCCGGAAGAAGAGTGCGTAGGCGGGGAGCGCTACCACCTCGGCCGCAACGAGGAAAGCCACCACCCCGATCACCTTCCCGAGCCAGATCGCGCTGCGGTCGCACGGAGCCAGCACGAGGCCGTCGAGAACGCGCTCCTCACGCTCGGCGACGAAGGCGCGGACGAGCCCTAGGAGCGCAGTGAAGAGGAGGGCAACCCAGAGCAGCCCGGTCTCTGCGGTCGCCGACGCGTCGGAGGGAAGCGCGAAGTGGAAGACGACGAGTGTCGAGACGACGAAGAGGAGCATGGCCGGAACCGTGTCCCGCGAGCGCAGCTCGAGGAGGAGATCCTTCCGGGCCAGCGCGAAGACGTCGCCGAGATAGGTCATGCGAGCGAGAGCGCGGCCGTTGCGAGGGCCTCGACCCGCTGGGGCGCGTGAGTGGCGACAACGAACGTCCGCTCGCCCACCAGGCTGTCGAGCTCGTCGTCGAGCAGGCGCGCGCCCGCGTGGTCCAGCCCGGAATACGGCTCGTCCAGAAGGAGGAGCCGCGGGTCGTGCAGAAGGGCGCGGCAGAGTGCCAACCGCTGGGCCGTTCCGCGTGAGAGCGACGCGACCCGCTCGCGCCGCGCCTCCCAGAGCCCGAAGCGCTCGAGCAGCATCCCGATGCGCTCGCGCCGCTCCGGCACGCGGTACAGGCGTCCGTAAAGGTCGAGATTCTCGAGCGCGGTCAGCTCCCGGTACACGAGCGGCTCGTGCGCCAGGTAGCCGATCTCGCCCCGGTCTGCCTCCACCGCCAGCTCGCCGGCCGTGGGGGCGAGCAAGCCGGCGCAGAGCGAGAGTAGCGTGGACTTGCCGGACCCGTTCGGACCGGTGACGAGCAGGAAGCCCCCGTGAGGAACCTCGAAGTCGACGTCTCGGAGCACCCTCTTCAGGCCGAAATCGCGCCCCAGTCGGCGTGCGGTGATCACAGCAAAACGTCTCCGAGCACGAAGGCGAAGAAGGTGACGCTGATGACTCCGTTCATCGTGAAGAAGGCCATGTCCAGCCGCCGCCGGTCGCGCGGCGAGACGAGCGAGTGCTCGTAGAGCAGCAGGGCGGCGACCGCAGCCACCCCGATCCAGTACAGCGCGCCGACGGCGAGCCCGAGGCCCGCGGCCACCAGGAGGCCAACCGTCGCCGCGTGACACAGCCGTGCTCCGGCGAAGGCCGCCCCGACCCCGAATCGCGCCGCGAGGGAGTGGAGGCCCTGGGCGCGGTCGACGTCCAGATCGAAGAGCGCGTAGAAGAGATCGAAGCCGGCCACCCAGAACGCGACGGCCCCCCCGAGCGCCCAGGCTTCCCAGGGGAGCTCGTTGGTGATCGCCGCCCACGCCCCGAGTGGGGCAAGCCCGTCGACCGCCCCGAGCCAGAAGTGCGAGACCCAGCTCCAGCGCTTGAGATAGGGGTAGACCACGAACGCCGCGACTGGAATGGGCCAGAGCCAGCGAACGATCGGCGCGAGCTGGTAGACGGCGGCCAGGAAGACCGCGAGCGAGGCGAGCGAGAAGAGGAGGACCTGCCAGGGCCGCAACACACCGCGGGGGAGCTCACGCCCCGCCGTGCGCGGATTCCGGGCATCGATGCCGGCGTCGATCAGGCGGTTCAGCGCCATGGCGAGACTGCGCGCTCCGACCATCGCCACGGTGATCCAGAGGAGGTCGCGCGCCCTCGGAACGCCGTCCACGGCGAGGAAGGCGCCGATGTAGGCAAAGGGAAGGGCAAACACCGTGTGCTCGACCTTGACCAGGGAGGCGAAGAGCCGCGGGTAGCGGACGAGCGCCTCCGTCATGTTTGCGAGTGTGTTGTTGTCTGATCTGCCAACAGAGCGAAGGCGTGCGCCAGCGCGGGCCGCAGCACCTCGTAGCCGTCGCGACAACCCCCCGGCGAGCCCGGCAGGTTCACGACGAGCGTCGACCCAACCGTTCCGGCCACGCCACGCGAAAGAAGGCCGTGCGGCGTCTTCGCGCTCGAATCGGCGCGCAGAGCTTCAGCGATCCCCGGAGCCTTCCGTTCGAGCACGTCCAGCGTCGCCTCGGGCGTGACGTCGCGGGGAGCGAGCCCGGTGCCGCCGGTGGTGAGCACAAGGCCTGCCTCGCGGGCGAGCTCCTGGAGTGCCGCTCCGATGGCATCGCGATCGTCGGGAACGACCCGCCGCTCCACTTCATAGCCGTCGCCCCCCAGCAGCCCGACGAGTAGATCGCCGCTGGCGTCCTGCCTCTCGCCGCGAGCGACACCGTCGGAGACGGTCAGGACGGCCGCTCTCATCCCTTCGTCTTCTCGAGCAGGCGAACCTCCTCGACGACCATCCCGCCGTCCACCGCCTTCGCCATGTCGTAAACGGTCAGCGCTGCGACCGCCGCGGCCGTGAGCGCCTCCATCTCGACGCCGGTCTGCGCGGCCGTCTCCACCGTCGCCACGATCTCGACGCCTTCCGGCCCGACCTGTGGCGTGACCTCGATGTGCGACAGAGGGAGGGGATGGCAGAGCGGGATCAGATCAGCCGTCCGTTTGGCGGCCATGATGCCCGCCACCTGCGCGGTCGCGAGCGCATCCCCTTTGGGTAGCTGGCGAAGAGCCTCGGCCGTCTCGGCGCGCATGCGAACGAACGCGCGAGCGGAGGCGCGGCGGCGCTCGTGGGGCTTGGCGCCCACGTCGACCATGTGCACTCCTCCCGCCTCGTCGATGTGGGTAAGACCGCCGTTTACAGGCATTTCAGACGGAGAGTCTAGTCCCGCTTCGGCTCGCGGCCGCCTCGAGGTCGTCGAGCTGCGTTTCGATCCACGCGGCGATGTCGTGCTCGCGAACGTGGCGCTTGATCGCCTCGAGCCTTGCCCGCCGCTCGTCGAGCGGGAGCTCGAGCGCCTCGTGGAGGGCCTCAGCCTGGCCGGCGATGTCGAAGGGATTCACCGTGATCGCCCAGTGCCCCAGCTCCTCGTGGGCTCCGGTGTTCTCGGAGAGCACGAGCACCCCGTTGCGCTCATTCACGAGCGGAGCCTCCTTCGCGACGAGATTCATCCCGTCGAAGATGGCGTTCACCAGCAGGACGTCGAACTGCTTGTACGCCGCGATCGCCTGCGGGAAGTTGTCGCCTATCCGGAGATCGACCGGCAGCCACTCGTCCTGGCGGAAGCGGTCGTTGACCGCCCGCGCGGCCCGCTGGATCGCGCCGAGATACTCCGAGTATTCCGGGATGTCCTGGCGCGAGGGATCCAGGCAGACGAGCATCCCCACCCGGCCGTGCATTTCGGGGTGAGCCTCGAGATAGAGCTCGAAAGCGCGGAAGCCGCGCACGATGTTCTTCGACGGGTCGGTCCGGTCGACGCGAACGATGAGCTTCTCGGGCCGACCCTCCTGGATCGCGGCCTCGGCTGCCCGCACCGACTCGCTCGCTGCGAGCGCATCGAACTCCTCGGGATCGACCGAGATCGGGCGTACGCGCACGAGCGTGATCCGCCCGTCCAGTCGCGCCTCGCCACTTTCCATGTCCACCTCGGCTCCCGCGAGCTCCTCGCAGCTCAAGAGGAAGTTTCGCGCCCAGCGTTCCGTGTGGAAGCTGACGACGTCGCTCGCGAGCAGGCCTTCGTGCACCGCCCGGCGGATCGGCTCCGGCAGGACGCGCCAGTAGTCGGGCTGGGACCACGGGACGTGGACGAAGTGGGAGATCGTCGCATCCGGGACGCTGTGACGGATGAACCCCGGGGTCAGGTAGTGGTGATAGTCGTGGAGGAAGACCGCGGCCCCGGGCTGGCGCTCGAGCTCGGAGACGACAACCTCCGCGAAGCGCCGGTTGACAGCCGTGTAGCCCTGCGTCCAGGCGTTGTGGATCCCTGCGTCGACGTCGGGGGCGTCCGCGAGCCCCCAGAGGTAGTGCTGGACGAACCAGAGGACGGGGTTGGCTACGACGTTGTAATAGAGGTCGTACGCCTGGGGGTCGTGGGCGACGAGCCGCAGCCGGTACACCGACCCGTCGGCCGCGGTCTGCGCGATCGCCTCGCCATCCACTTCCTCAGCCACCTCGTGGTCCTCCGGGCTCATCGCGCTCGCGATCCACGTGACGTCGTGATGGCTGATAAGGCTTCGGAGCGCGGTCACGAGCCCGCCGCCGCCCCGGCCGAGCACGCGCTCGCCCTTCTCGTCAGAGGTGAAGGTGACCGGCCCGCGGTTGGACACCACGATGAGCTTGCGCCTGCCGCGCATCCGCTGAGGGTACCCGCGGACGAAGTCTCTAGACGGTTCCGGAAACGACGAGCTCATCGCCGGCGGCGTCGTTGCCGGTCAGGCGGTTGAAGAGCGCGAGCCAGTCTCGCAGAAGGCGCGGCGTGAGGAAATGGCGCCGCACGTACTCCTTCCCGCGGAGCGCCATCACGCGCGATTCGTGCGGCTGCTCGAGGATCGTGTTCAGCGCCTCCGCGCACTCGGCGACGGACTCCACGAGGAAGCCCGTCTCGCCGTCCTGGATCTGGTCGACGATTCCGCCTGCGCGGCCGGCCACCATCGGCCGCGCCTTCCAGAGCCCTTCGGTGACCGTCAGCCCGAATCCCTCGCGGATCGACTTCTGGATCAAGGCCACCGAGTGCACCTGGAAGGCATTCACCTCGACCGAGCCCACGTTGTTCAGGTTGGAGAGGATGAAGATGTCGGAATCGCCGTCCGCGGCCGCGACGGTCTGGTTGTAGTAGTCCCAGCCTTCCGGGTCGTCATGCGCCATCGAGCCTACGAGCGCAAGCTGGACGTTCGGGTGGTTCTTGCGCAGGAGCCTCCACGCCTCGATCACGCCCAGCGGGTCCTTCCACGGATCGAACCGCGAGATCTGCGAAACGAGCGGGCGGTCGACGTCGATCCCGAACTGATCGACGATGTACGCGGCGTCCTCGGGGGCCAGGGCCATGTTCTTCGGCGCCAGCGGGTCGATGGCGGGCGGCCAGATGTAAGCCGGCGCCAGGCCGTCCGACGAGGGCACGTATGCCTGCCTGTGGAAGACGGTGGCGTCGTAGGAGGCAAGCCAGGGACGCAGGAAGTCCAGCACCTCCCGGTTCGGCGTGGAGAGATCGATGTGACAGCGCCAGATCCACCGGCGCCCGGCCTCGCGAGCGTGCTCGATCATCGCGGCGGGCTGGGCGTCGTGGACTATGACGAAGTCGAACTCGTCCGTTAGGGCCTCCGCGTTGCCCTGGTTGTAGCGGCGAAAGATGGCCTGCTCCTCTTCCGAGAGGCCACGCGGGTTCCCCTGCAGCGCGTTGTGGATCGCTTTGGTGACGTCGAAGAATTCGTCCTGGCCGAAGATGACGCGCCACTCGGTTTCGAGCCCGGCGTCGCGCATGAGTGGGACAAGCGTGTAGAGAATTTCCGCGACTCCGCCTCCGAAGGCCGTGGCCGAGAGATGCAGAACGCGCTTCCCGGCCAGGGGCTCAGCCAGCCCCCGAATCTGCTCCATCAGCCCGCGACTGGCGATCGTCGTGTAGTCGCTGAGCGACTTGTTGCCGACGTTGACCTGCTGAAGCTGCACGGCGGCGCAGGATAGCTGCGGGGCAGGCTCGCCTACGTGAGGTACTTCGTGAACCGAAGGCGCGAGCCGCCCTCGGGGCGGGCGCCGATCTCGAGCTCGTCAGTCAGGGCCCGGATGATCGCGATGCCGAGACCGCCTTCGTCCAGCTCTTCCTGTGCACGTTCCAGGGTCTGGGGGTCAAAACCCGAGCCGTCGTCGGTGACCTGGATCGCGATCCGGTCGTCGGACAGCTCGTAGAGGATCTCCACGACGCCCTCGCGACCCTCGTCGTAGGCGTGACGGACCGAGTTCGAGCAGGCCTCCGTCAGCGCCAGCTTGAGATCGGCCACCATCTCCGCCGAGAGAGCTCGCGTGCGGGCGAGGCCCGTGAGCGCGAGCCGGCCGAGCGCGATGAACTCGGCCCGGGCGGGCACCGTCAGCGCGACGATGCCGTCGCGCTCGCCCCGAACGGAACCCCCACGCTCCATGGAGATAGACGCCATTGGCTTAGTTTCCCGGCGGAAACCTTTTCAAAACCTACTTAAGCCTCCTTGAATCTTCCGGAGCGCCCCAGCAACAGTTTCCTTACCCGTTCGACCCACTCGTCGAAACAGCGGCGAGGCGCCGCCGTGCCACCGCGATCGCCTCCGGATTCGAGTCGATGAGGACGAAGCGTCGTCCTAGCGCGGCGGCCACGGCGCCCAGAGTCCCGGAGCCGGCAAAGCAGTCGAGGCACCAGTCGCCCGGCTTGCTCGAGGCCTGGACGATGCGCCGCAGGATCCCCTCAGGCTTCTGAGTGGGATAGCCCGTCTTCTCCTTCCCTGTCGGAGAGACGATCGTGTGCCACCAGACGTCAGTCGGGAGCTTGCCCCGTGCCGCCTTCTCGGCGGTGACCAGGCCCGGAGCCATGTAGGGCTCCCGCTCGACCGCCTCGGCGTCGAACCAGTAGCGATCGGGGTCCTTGACGTAGACCAGGATCGTGTCGTGCTTGGCCGGCCAGCGGCGGCGTGGGCGGGCACCGTAGTCGTACGCCCAGATGATCTCGTTCAGGAAACAGTCGCGTCCGAAGAGCCCGTCCAGGAGCAGCTTCACGTAATGGGCCTCGCGGTAGTCGCTGTGCAGATAGAGCGTCCCGCTCTCGCAGAGGAGCCGCCGCACCTCCAGGAGGCGCGGCTCGAGGAAGCCGAGGTAGTCGTCGAACTCGTCCGCGTACGAAGACTCGGCGAGCACCGAGGTGGCATAGCGGCGGCCTTGAAAGCCGATGCGATCGCCGTCCGCGGCGGTCACGGTCGCAAGCGTCCGGCGGCGCTGCACCCTGCCCGTGTTGAAAGGGGGATCGAGGTAGGCGACCTGGAAGATCCCGTCGTCGAGCTCCGGCAAGAGCTCGAGGTTGTCTCCGAGCAGGACGAGGTTTTCCGACGGCCTCACGTGCGGCCAGCGTAGACGCGCTACCGGCCGCTGCGAGGGGGATTCGCCGGGCGGTCGCCCAGAACGACCGAGATGACCAGCCGCTCGCCGCCGCGAAGCACGGTCAGGCGCGTCGTCTGCCCCGGGAAGAGCTGCTCGGTCACGACCCGCACCACGTCCTCCGCACTCGCGACGCGGTTCCCGTCGATGGCGACGATGAGGTCGCCGCCGCCACGGAAGGGGATGCCCCTGAAATCCTCCTCGCGCCCACCCCCGTGCAGGCCCGCCTTGGCCGCCGGCCCTCCTTCGATCACGGTCTGAACGGCGGCACCGCGCTCCGACGCGAAATCGAAGTGGCGCGCCAGCTTGGGCGTCACGGTCTGGGTAGAGACGCCGAGCCACGCATAGCGGACACGGCCGTTTTCGATCAGCTGGTCCATCGAGCGCTTGGCCGAGTTGATGGGTACGGCGAAGCCGACTCCCTCGGCGTTGCCGGATTCGCTCCGAATCTGCGCGTTGATGCCGATCACCCGCCCCCGAGCGTCGAACATCGGCCCACCCGAGTTGCCACGGTTGATCGGAGCGTCTGTCTGGATCGCGTCGACCAGGTCGTAGGTCGACGTCAGGGACTCGATCGAGCGCTCGGTCGCCGAGACGACGCCGACCGAGAGGGAATTTTCCTTGCCGAAGGGACTGCCGATAGCGGCGACCGGCTCGCCCACGACAACCGTGCTCGAGTCTCCGAGCGGCACCGGGCTGAGCCGGTGCTCCTTGGGGGCGACCTTCAGGAGTCCGACGTCGTCGTAGACGTCCCAACCGATGATCCTCGCGGGGATGCGGTCGCCGTCCCCGAACTCCACGAACACCGTGCCGGCCGCCTCCGGCGTCTCGCCGGGCGCGCCTTCGCCCGCAGTTGTGATCACGTGGGAGTTGGTGAGGATGTAGCCCTCCTTGGAGACAACGAACCCGGACCCCTGGGCGGCATTCCCGCTCCCGTTCTGTGCCTGCGAGCCGAAGAGCGCGACGATGGTCACGACGCCCGTAGCCCGGGCGCGGTAGATGGCAGCAGGGTCGAAGTCGTTGCCGGCGAGTGGCTTGCCCGTCGCGACCTGGTCGACCCGGTTCGCTGCCGGCGAGGGCGCCCCCTGGGTGAGCACGATCGTGTCGGTGTGGCCGTCTCCGAACCAGCCGGTGGACTTCGCGATTGCGAGCGCGGTGGTGCTGCCCAGGAGGGCGCAGACGACCGCGATGACGGCTAGGGGTCCGGGGCGCACGCTTCTTCGCATGGTAGTGGTCGACTAGCCAGGCGTCCCGACTGCCTGTTTCCCCGTGGAATCGGCCCCTTCAGCCACGGCCAAAAGTGGCAAAATGAGCGTGAACAGGGTGTTTCCGGGCTCTGAGCGAAGCTCGATCGCCCCTTCCATGCGCACCGCGAGCTCCCGAGCGATCGCGAGCCCGAGGCCGCTGCCCGAGGCCTTGCCCCCGTCGGCGCGGTAAAAGCGCTCGAACAGGTGCTCGTGGTCACGCGCGGGCACTCCAGGGCCGCTGTCGCGAACGGATAAGGCCGCTTTGGCATCCTCCAATTCCGCTGTGACGACCACGATGGTGCCGGCGGGCGTGTGCCTGAGCGCGTTCTCCACGAGGATGCGCGCGATCTGGAGGATTCGCTGTTCGTCTCCGACAGCAAGGAGCGGGCCGTCGGCCCTGACCTGCAGAGGGTGCCCGGAGCCCTCGGCGATGGCGCGAAACTCCTCGCCGACGGTGCGTGCAATCGCCGCCAGGTCGACTTCAGTCCTGTTCACCGTGAGCTGCCCGGCGTCGAGGCGGGAGAGGTCGAGAAGGTCGGTGGCCAGCTTCGTCAGGCGCTCCACCTGCGCGGCCATCTCCTCGACGAAATCGCGCCGCTCGCGATCGTCCAGATCCTCGTGCGCCATCAGCTCGAGGAATCCACCGAGCGAGAAGAGCGGCGTCCGCAGCTCGTGCGACGCGTTGGCGATGAATTCGCGACGGGCGTGATCCAGCTGTGCGAGGCGGAGGCGCATGGAGTCGAACACCTGGGCGAGCTCGCCAACCTCGTCGTCCACCGGATCGACGATGGGCTGCTCGAAATCTCCCGCAGCGATTCGTTCAGCAGCCTCCTCGAGGCGCCGGATCCGCCGCGTGAAGCTCCAGGCAGCGAGCGCTCCCACGAAGAGAGACACGCCGAGCGCCGCGATTCCCGCCAGGAGGAGCGTGCGGCGGACGAGGGAGACGTTGGCCAGGGCGTCTCTGAGCGAGGCCGAGAGGAGCACGACGGTCGTAGAGTCGAGCGGAACGGCCACCTCGGCTCGATCCGAGCCGCCGCGCTCGATGCGACCCGTTGCGGTCCCTCCCGATTCGAGAGCCCGGCGCGCGATGGGGTCCGTGCCCACGTCCGGCGAGGACAAGCCGTTCGAGTCGGCGACGCTGATCAACCTGGAGTTCGGGCGCAGCCTCTCCAGCACGACGACTCGCGCGTTGAGACTCGACGAAAAATTCGTGGCCAGCGTCTGGTAATCCCTGAGAGGGTCCGCGCCCCGGAACTGGTCGGCCACCGAGGAAGACGCCCGCTCGAGCCCCTCGACCTTCGCGTTCACGAGGCGCGACTCGAGCCGGGGTACCACGGCGAGGTAAACGATGCCGAGGGCGCCAGCCACGATCACGAACAGCGCCAGGCCGAACTTGAGGGCCAGATTCGGGTGGAGCAGCCGGCTCAACCGGAGTCCCGAAAGCGATAGCCGACCCCCCGGACCGTGAACACGTACTCCGGGTTGCGGGGATCGCGCTCGATCTTTTCGCGCAGGTGGCGGACGTGGACGTCGATCGTGCGCGGGTCGCGGTACTGCGAGCCGCCGCGAAGCGCCGAGAGCAGCGTCTCCCTCGTGAAGACGCGGCCGGGATTCGTAGCGAGCATGCGCAGAAGCTCGAACTCGAGGTAGGTGAGCTGGACCGGCTCGCCGCGAACAGCGACGGCGCGGCGTGGGACGTCGATCTGGAGCCCGTCCACCTCGAAGACATCGCTCCGCGCGGAAGCTGCCGGGAGCATGGCGCGCCTGAGCGCCGCGCGGACCCGGCTCCGGAACTCCCCGATCGAGAACGGCTTCGTGATGTAGTCGTCCGCCCCGAGCTCGAGCCCGACGACCTTGTCGAGCTCGTCGTCCCGCGCTGTGAGCATGATGATCGGCACCGTGCTCTTGGCCCGCAGGCGCCGACAGACCTCGAGGCCGTCCAGCTTCGGGAGCATGATGTCGAGGATCACCAGATCGACGTCGTTCTCTTCGAACCGCACAAGCGCCTCCTCACCGTCCCGAGCCTGCACGACCCGGAAGCCCTCCCGTTCCAGCGGGAAGGCGAGCAGCTTCTGCACGGATTCTTCGTCGTCGACGAGCAGGATGGTCGCGTCCTGAGCCACCGGGACACAGGATAGGCTCCGGCCCGATGGCGGTTCCCCCGCCACGCCGTCGAGCGCGGCGCGGGTCGCTCGAGCGGCCCGTGTCGGGCCGGATCTACCGCGCGGCCTGGCTTGCGGCAGCGGTACCGCTTCTCGTGGCCGCGTTCAGCCTCGGCAGCCCGGTCGCCCTCCAGGAGCCTCGCCTGCCGCCGTCCTTCGACGGCACGACGGCCGTCCAGTTCGCCAGGGAGTTCGCGCGCCGGAACCCCGACCGGAGGCCGGGCACCGACGGTGCGCGCGGAGCAACCGAGTGGGTCGCGGCGCGGCTGCGCGACTACAAGTTCACGGTGGAGCGGCAGGTCTTCACCGCGAACGTCCCGGGTCTCGGCCGGCAGCGCTTCGTCAACCTCGTGGCGACGGCCCCGCTGAAGCCCGAGCAGGACGTCGCGCGTTCCCAGCAGACGATCGTGATCATGGCCCACCGCGACAACCTCGGCCGTTCCCCAGGGGTCAACGACGACGGCTCGGGGACCGGGGCGCTACTCGAGCTCGCCCGCGACATCGGCAACTCGTCGCTCGCGCACTCGGTCATCCTCCTCTCGGAAGACGGCGGCGCCTACGGGTCGCTCGGAGCAGCCGAGTTCGCCCGCAACTCGGGCATCGGCGATCGGCTCGCGGCGGTGATCAATCTCGACGCGATCGGAGGATCGGGGCCGCCGCGCCTCGAGTTCGCCGGGGAAACGCCGCGCGTCCCCGGAGCCACCCTCGTCGCGACCGCGCAGTCCGCCGTCAACGCCCAGGCGCAGCAGGAGCCCGCGCGGTCGAGCGCCGGCGCCCAGCTCGTGGATCTCGCCTTTCCGTTCACGCTCTACGGCCAGGGTCCGTTCATCGCCCAGGGAATCCCTGCCGTGACGCTCACCTCGGCTGGGGCTCGCCCTCCGCCGCCCGGGGCAGACACTCTCGCTGCCCTCAACGCGACTCGACTCGATGAGCTCGGGCGATCGGCCCAGATCCTGCTCGGGTCGCTGGATTCTGCCGCCGACGTCGCCCGCGGCACCGAGTCGTACGTCTGGGTCGGGTCGCGCCTGATCCGCGGCTGGACGATCCAGTTCCTCTTTCTCACCGCGCTCCTTCCCTTCCTCGCCGCAGTCGTCGACCTCTTCGCCCGCTGCCGTCGCCGCCACATCGCTCTTCGGCCGGCTCTGCGGAGCCTCGCGAGCCGCCTCGGCGTCTGGGCCTGGGTGGGCGCGCTCTTCGCCATTTTTGCCGTGCTCGGGATCCTGACCCGCGGCGAGGCGCGCCCGATCGCGCCTGACACTCAGGCGGCCGGAGACTGGGCCGTGGCTGCGCTCTTCGCGCTTGCCGGACTGTCCCTGCTCGGCTGGCTCGTGGCGCGGCCGCAGCTGGTTCCACGCCGAAGCGTCACGCGCCCGGAGGAGCTCGGCGGCCACCTCGCGGCCATGCTGGTCCTCGGGATCGTCGCGCTTGTCGTAGCGGCGCAGAACCCGTTCGCCCTGCTCTTCGTGCTCCCGTCCGTACACGCTTGGCTCTGGCTGCCGCATGCCTCGGACCGCGGCCGCCCGGCCGCGCTCGCGGTGTACGCGCTCGGCTTCGCCGGCCCGCTCATCCTCCTCGCCTCCTTCGCTTTCCGCTTCCAGATGGGTCTCGACGCGCTCTGGTATGTCCTGGCGCTGACCTCGGTCGGCTACGTCCCCGTCCCGCTCGTCTTCGCCTTCCTGGCGTGGGGAGCCGTGGCGGCACAAGCAGGGGCCCTCGCGACAGGCCGCTACGCCCCGTATCCGGCCGCGTACGAGCGGCCCAAGCGAGGGCCGGTGCGTGAGTCGATCCGACAGGTGATTTTGCTCACGCGTCGACTACGCTCAGAGCGGGTGCGCGCCACCGAACCTGTCGAGGAAGCAGAGGCGTTGGAGGAGTGATGGGCGCAGCTCGGCGCCGTCTCGGGACGGCTCTCATCGTCGTCGGCCTGCTCGTGCTCGCGTACGGCGCAGCGGTTCTCTTCTGGCGCGACCCGGTCACGGACCTCTACGCTCGTTACCAACAGCACAAGCTGGCCGGGGAGCTCGAGCAGGCGTGGCCCGACTACCGCACGGGCCGCGTGGGCGCCGACTTCCACGGCGGCGACGCGGCGCGGCTCACAGCCGTGCAGCAACAGGTCGCCGAGGCAGCCCGCGACTTCCAGCGCCGCCTCCGGGACGGCAAGCCGCTGGGGCGAATCGTGATCCGCCGCATGGGCATCCGGGTCATCTTCGTCCAGGGAACGAGCTGGGCTCGCGATCTCTCGAAGGGGCCGGGCCACTACAGGCAGACGTCGATGCCAGGCCTCGGCAAGACGACCGCAATCGCAGGGCACAGGACGACCTTCGGCGCCCCCTTTCGCAAGATCGACCGCCTGCGCCGGGGCGACGGGATCGTGCTCGAGCTCCCGTACGGGACGTTCCGCTACCGAGTGGTCTCGCACAAAGTCGTCGAGTCGAACGACTGGAGCATCATCCGGGAGCGCGGCTTCGACCAGCTCGTCCTGTCCGCGTGTCACCCGCTTTACAGCGCTTCACACCGATGGGTCGTCTTCGCCAGGCTCGCACAGGTGACGCCGTCGGCAGGCCGGTCCTACGCGCTGGCCGCCAGCCGCAGCTCGACCGGCTAGCACCAATCCCTCCTAGGCGATGGCGATGTAGCGGATCTCTTCGCCGGCGGCGAGCTCCCCGTCGCCCGCTGCCACGGCCACCAACGCGTCCGCACGCGCGGCGCTCGCGATCATGTGCGACTCACGGCCCGGGAGCGGTTCGACCACCACCGCGTCGCCTTCGCGCCGACGCGTCGCCCGCACGTACTCGTCGCGGTGCGGATTGCGCTTGACCGCCGACGCAAGAATTGCGCTGCGATACTCGGGAAGCGGGTCCGGCACGCCTAGGAGGACGTTCACAGCCGGGCGCACGAAGAGCTCGAAGGTCACCAGCACGGAGACCGGGTTGCCGGGGAGGTTGAAGACCAGGTGGTCGCGCCGAACGCCGAAGGCCACCGGCTTGCCGGGCTTGACGGAGACGCCCCAGAAGAGCTCTTCCACCCGCAGCTTCGCCTGCGTCGCGCGGACGAGGTCGTGCGGGCCGACGGATGCGCCGCCCGACGTGATCAGCATGTCGAAGCCCAGCAGCGCGCGCTCCATCGCGCGCTCGTGCTCGTCTGCGTCATCCGCAACGACGCCGAGTTGGGCAGGGACCGCTCCAGCCAGCTGGAGCGCCGTCGCGAGCAGGACGCCGTTCGACTCGTAGATCTCGCCGACGCCAAGCGGCTCTCCCGGCTGCCGCAGCTCCGATCCCGTGACCAGGATCCCCACACGCGGGCGCTTGGTGCACTGCACCTCTGAGACTCCGGCCGCAGCCAGCGCGGCGACCTGCGCGGGCCCGAGCCGCGCACCCGGCTCGAGCACGATGTCTCCGGCGGAAACGTCGCCGGCTCGCTCGCGGACGTTGGCACCCTGGGCAACAGGCTCGGGGACGTCGATCGCGTCATCGCTCTCCTCGACCAGCTCGAGCGGGACGACTGCGTCGGCTCCTTCGGGAACGGCGCCGCCGGTCGAGATCGCCATCGCCTCTCCCGGAGCGAGCCGACGGTCCGCCGGGCTTCCGGCCGCGATCCTGGCGACGATCGGGAGACGTGTCGGAGGGTCGGCCGTATCGGCCGAGCGAAGCGCGTACCCGTCCATGGCCGAGCTCGGGAAGGGGGGCAGGTCGACGAGTGCCGCCACGGGCTCCGCCAGCACACGCCCGGCGGCCCGCTCGATCGGGACGCGCTCGGGGTCGAGACGCTTCGCACGTTCGAGCACGATTCGCTGGGCCTCGTCGACGGAGATCAGGCCGGTGGCGGTGCTCATCGGCACGTAACGCTACAAAGGGACGGCGTCGCGCAGGAGGTACGCGGTCAAGGCGAGGGCGAGAACCTGCGCCGTCCCGTCCTCCTCGACTGCCGCGAAGGGAACCGTCCAGACGAGGTACCAGGGGACGAGCCAGGGCGCGGCGACGAGCAGGAGTCCTGCCGCCAGCCCCAGCCTGGCGTGCCCTCGCCACGCCTCGCGAAGGAGCCAGAGGTAGGCGAGCCCAAAGAGCCCTACCAGCACGCCGACCGCGGCGCCATGGGGAACCCCGATACTCTCGAGGCGGCCGGGGATGCTGTACCTCGATCCCTCACGCAGATTTCGGCCGACCGGCCCGAAGGCGTCGACCCAGCTCAGTCCGTACCGCCAGGTCGCCACGCCGACCACGACCGCGGCCGTCGCAGCGAAGCCGGCGTGGCCGACGCGGCGCCCCTTCCGCCTCGCCTCGAGAGCCCGCAGAGGGAGGAAGACGAGCGCTACCCACTTGACTGCGATCGAGAGCGCCCAGGCCGCTCCGGCGAGCTGGCGCCGTCCCGCCGCGGCGAGCGCGAGCGCCGCGAAGACGAGAGCCATCATCCACGCATCGTTGTGCCCGCCACCCGCGAAGTGGACGGCGAGCAGCGGGTTCCAGCCGACGAACGCCGCGGCAAACATCGGTCGCGCCGCCACACGGACCGCGAGCAACGTGATCGCGAGCATGGCGAGTGCCGCCAGAGCCTTGTATGCCCAGGCAGCCGCCGCAGCCGAGTCTCCCACTGCCTTCGCGTGGCCCTCCGACGCGAGCGTGAAGGCGGGTCCGTAGACGGACGTCGTCTGCCTCCACTGCGCGCCCATTCGCTTGAAGGCGGGATCGTTCGCGAAGCCGATCGGCGTGTCCTCGTACGGGTTCGCCTCGTGGACGACGGCGAGCCTCCCGTAGTCCCAGTACGAGTAGACATCGGTCGAGAGCAGGACCGGGGCCGTGAGCGGGACGAGCTGGATCGCCGCAGCCACCGCGAGGACTGCCCCCGCACGAGCGGGGGCGCCTAGCCGCAGCAGGGCCACGCCTGCGAGATAGGCGACGAAGGCCGCCGCGACGAGCCCGAGGTAGGCCCAGGACCAGCCGGTCGACCCCTTGCCGTGGTCGGGCGTCAGGAGCGACGACGCGGGCCACGCGAGCGAGACGGCTGCTGCGACGAGCGCGAAGCAGGCTGCGCCCGCCCCCCAGACCGCGAGGCCGCTACCCGGTCGTCGTCGGTGGAGGCTCAGTTGTCGTCGGAGGCGGAGCGGTCGTCGTTGCAGGCGGCCCGTCGTTCTTGTCCTTCTTCTTCTTCTTCTTGCTGTCTCCCGAGCCGGGCGGCGCACCGAAGTACTGGTACTGCCCGTTGAACGGGATCCAGACGACCGGGTTCTCCGGGAGTGGCCAGTCGCGGGGCGGGTGCTTGCCGAACGCCGGGACCATGAAGAGCCGCCAGATGGTCGCCGGGAACGTGCCGCCGGCGACCCGGATCCCGTGGACCGCGGTCATCGGGATCTTGGCATTCGGGTAGCCGACCCAGACGACCGTCGAGGCGTTCGTGGTGATCCCTGCGAACCAGGCGTCTCCCCAGTCCTCAGTCGTGCCCGTCTTGCCTCCTGCGACGTAGCCCGGGTTCGCGCCGGTGCCCGTGCCGGCCTGGATGTTCATCTTGAGGATCCGCGCCACCTGGTAAGCGACGCCGTCGGAGAGGACACGCTTGCGCTTCGGGTGTCCCCACCCGGCACCTGCGTCGACCTTCCCGTTCGGGAGGACGACCTTGCGTATCGCCATCGGCTCGGAGCGCACACCTCGGGCGGCGATCGTCGCGTACGCCACGGCCATCTCGAGTACGCCGACCGAGTTCGATCCCAGACCGACGGACGCGACCGGCTCGAGCTTCGTCTTGATCCCCATCTTGTGCGCCATCTGGACGACCTTCTCGGGCCCGACGTCGAGCGTGAGGCGCGCGTACACGGTGTTGTCCGAGCGCAGCGTCGACTGCGTGATCGTGGAAGGCCCGGCGTAATCCCCGCCGTAGGTCGAAACGTCCCACGGCTCGCTGTAGGGATCGGGCTGCCAGTGGAACGGCGCCGAGAGATACATCGTCGAGTCCGGGTTGATGCCCTCCCGGATCGCCTCGGTGAGAACGAACGGCTTGAACGAGGAGCCGGCTTGCCGCCGGCCCTGGGCGGCCAGGTTGAACTGGGTGCGCTTCTTGCCCGGGGTCACCGCCGTCATGGCTCGGATGGCGCCGTTCTTGGGATTGATGGAGACGATTGCCGCCGCAGGATCGTTCGGGTAGTAGAGCGTCTGCTTGATCGCGCGGGCGGCCAGCTTCTGGAAACGCGGGACGATCGTCGTGTAGACCTTGAGGCCGCCGCCGCGGACTGTGTTCGCGCCGTACTTGGCGATCAGCTCCTCCCGCACGTAGCTGAAGAAGAAAGGCTCGCGGATCCTCGTATAGATGTGTCCGCGCGTCAGCTTGAGCGGACTGGCGACTGCTTCGTCGTGCTGGGCCCGGTCGATGTAGTGGGCGGAGAGCATCGCGCCGAGAACCTCGTTCCGCCTGCGCACGGCCTCGCTGGGGCGCTGGAAAGGGTCGTACACCGAGGGCGCCTGGGGCATGCCGGCGATGAGCGCCGCTTCCACGACGTCGAGGTTCTTCGCATGCTTCGAGAAGTACGTCTGCGCCGCTGCCTCGACTCCGTAGGCGTGGTTCCCGAAATAGACCTGGTTCAGGTAGCTGGTGAGAATCCAGTCCTTCGTGTGACCCTTCTCGACCTTCCGCGCGAGGCAGGCCTCTTTGATCTTCCGCTCGAGGGAGCGCTCGTTGCCGATATAGAGATTGCGGACGAGCTGCTGGGTGATGGTCGAGCCGCCCTGCACGACCTTCCCGCTCTCGAGGTTCTTCACGGCGGCGCGGACGATGCCCTCGTAATCGAGGCCCCCATGCTCGTAGAAGCGGCGGTCCTCGACGGCCACCGTGGCCTCCGTCACCCACTTCGACATCCCTTCGAGAGTCACGGGCTGGCGATTTCTCTCCGCGGGGATCGCGCCGAGCAGGCTCCCGTCCGCCGCGTAGACGAACGAGTTCTGGCCGATCGAGACCGGCTTCAGCGACGCGAGATCGCAGTTGTTCAGGACCCCGCTTGCGCTTGTGAACGCTGCGGCCACCACGGCCGCGATGCTCCCGCAGATGACCGCGAGGGTGACGAAGATCGCAAAGCGCCGAGCGACGACCTTGTCGCGGCGGCGACGCTGCCGGCGCCGGCGGCGGTGATTTTGATAAACACGCCCACCGTTACCGTTCTTACCGTTGCCATTCCCGTTGCGGGGGGCCATCAGCCCTCCCCGAGCGTGTCAGGACGTACAGGACGATTCAATTCGGCTCGGCTCAAGGTGGTAACGGGCTCCTTGGGATCGACTCAGGCGCCTTGCGCGCCTCTTCGAGGAGCAGCTGGCGTACCCGTGAAGGTTGCATTCCGAATGGTATCGGAGGCCAATTTCGTGTTCGGGACGAAGAAGCGCGCCCCGTCGGGGGCACGGATGAGAGTCCACGTGAGGCCGATCTCCTCCACGATCCCTGACGCCTGGCCGATCTCCACCTCGTCCCCGAGGCGCAGCGGTTGTGTGAACGCTATGAGGATGCCGGCCACGAAGTTCGAGAGCGTAGTCTGCGCTGCGAACCCGACGACGAGCGCGATGACGGCCGACGAGGCGAGGATCGTTCCGGCGACGGCGCGCACCGGCGGGATGACCAGCAGGGCGGAGAGAATCCCCACCGTGACGATCGTGACCAACGCGCTGCGGCGGATGACGCGGTAACGGGTGCGGGTCTCCGGTCGCAGCTCGAGCCGTTTCCCGAGCATGCGGTCGACGAGGCGAGCGAGGACGAGCGTGAGGAGGATCACGCCGCCCGCTACGGCAGCCCGCTGCCAGGACTCGTTCATGAACCCACTCAGTTCTCTAGAACGGGAGTGGCTTCCTGCCCGCGAATCCCTCTTCGACCCCGTGCCAGTACTGGACAGCGTCCTCGCCCAGGTGCCAGCAAAGGAGCACGGTCTCGTGACTCTCCGGGTGCCGGGCGGGAAAGTCGATCAGCCCCTGGTCGAGATCCTTCACCTGGACGCCTGCCGCCTCGAGCTCACCCACGAGGAGCGCAATCTCGGCGCCGACCTCTGCGGCCTGCTCCTGGAGCTCGCGCACCCGTTCCGGATCGAGGCCGCCGCCGTTCCCGGCCACCCGGCCTTCGACTTGCTGGAGCCGGCCGGCCACATGGACGAATCGCTCGCGAGCGGCTACGAGCCGTTCGACCAGCGGCCGCACGACCTCGAGCGCGTCGTTGGCCTCCTCCTGGGTGAAGATCCGCATCGCGCGATGTTGAATAGTGCCGTCGCTTGACTCGCTTCGCTCCCACCTGCGTCCTCGTCGCGGTTGCGCTCCTCGGCACTGCCTGCGGCGAGCGGGCGGATCCCGTGGGCGCGCTCGCACAGGCCTACCCCGTGTCCGTCCACGGGGCCGGAGACCGCCCCACGGTCGTGAAGACGAGACCGGAGCGAATCGTCGTCCTCGACGCGGGACCAGCCGAGACCCTGCTCGCGATCGGCGCGGGCGAGCGGCTGGTTGGCGTCCCGGCGGGACTTGCGACCGGCGCTGCGAAGAGGGCGCAGGAGGTGGTGCGGGCCACGGGGCAGATCAACGTCGATGAAGTCATCTCCCTCGAGCCGGACTTGATCGTGGCGACGCCCAGCATCGACGAGCTCGACCTCGCTCGGGCGGGACGGAGGTCGGGAGCCGCCGTCTACGTCCAGCCGGACACGTCGATCCTCAACGTAGAGCAGGGGACGATCGACATCGGCTTTCTCGTGGGCCAGGCGCCACAGGCGCGCCGGCTCGTCGGCCGGATCGAGCGAAAGGTCGAGGACCTCGAGCGCCGCTTGCTGGACGTCGCTCCGGTGAAGGTCTTCGTCGACACCGGGTTCTTCATCACAGTTCCCGAGCGCTCCCTGCTCGGCGACCTGGTGCGCGAGGCAAAGGGTGAGAGCGTGGCCGGACCGACTCCCGGGCCCGGGCCGTTTCCGCTCGCCGACCTCGCGCGCCTCAATCCCGCAGTCTACCTGGCAACCTCGGATGCCGGCGTAACCCTGGCGGCGCTGCGCGAGACTCCAGCCCTGCGCGCGGTGAAGGCTGTGCGGAGGCGACGGCTCGAGACGGTGCCCGCCGAGGTCGTGACGCGCGCGGGGCCGCGGGTCGCCGAAGGGCTCGAGGCCATCGCGCGCGCCCTCCATCCAGATGCCTTCCGCTAGCGACCTCGATGCCGTGACGGTGGACGCGATGGGCACGCTCGTCGAGCTCCACGAGCCTGTCGAGCGGCTCGCGCGCGCGCTCCGGGATCGAGGCGTCGAGTGCTCCCGTGAGCACGTGGCCGAAGCTTTCCGGACGGAGGTCGACTACTACCTGGCGCACAAGCTCTCGGCCACGGACTCGGCCAGCCTCGCGGCCCTTCGCCGCGAGTGCGCGCGGGTGTTCCTCGATGCAGCCGGCGCCGATCTCGACCCCGCCGAGTTCTCCCCGGCCTTCGTCGAGGCCATGGTCTTCCGCCCGCTCGACGGCGTCGTCGCTGCGCTCGAACGCCTCCGAACCGCCGGGCTCTCGCTTGCGTGCGTGTCGGACTGGGACATCGGCCTGCGGGAGCAGCTCGCACAGGTCGGGCTCGACCACCTCTTCGACGTCGTTCTGACCTCAGCGGAGGCCGGCGCGCCGAAACCGGAGCCCGCGCTCTTTCTCGAAGCCCTCTCGCGCCTCCGCGTCCAGCCAGGCCGCGCGGTCCACGTCGGGGACGGAGACACCGACCGCGACGGCGCGGGCGCCGCCGGCCTAGCCTTCGAGCCGGTACCGCTCGCCACGGTGCCCGAGCGGCTGGGGTTGCGATGAGGAAACGTGGATTTTCGACACGGGCGATTCACGGCCGGGGACAGCCGGACGCTCCCGGGCGGCCACTCGTGCAACCGATCGTGACCGCCACGACTTTCTCCTTCGACGATTCCGCTCAGTTCGGGCGGGTGATGAGCGAGGAGGAGTACGGCTTCCTCTACTCCCGCCTGCGCAATCCGACCGTCGAGGAGCTGAACGGTGTCCTCGCCGACCTCGAGGGCGGGGAGGCGGCGCTGGCGATGGCCTCCGGAATGGCCGTGATTTCGGCGGCGCTGCTCACGAACCTCGCGCCCGGCGACACGCTCCTCTGCGCGAACCAGCTCTACGGCGCCACGTATGCCTTCGCGGAGCAGCGCTTACGCCGGTTGGGAATCGACGTCGTCCATCTCGATGTCAACGACCACGCCGCGTGGAGGCGCTCGGCACGGGTGAGGTACATCGAGACGATGTCCAATCCGGGGGTGCCCGTCGCGGACATCGCCGCGATCGCGGCAACCAAGGGCGACGGCGTTCTCATCGTGGACAACACCTTCGCCTCGCCGGTTCTCTGTCGGCCGCTGGAGCACGGCGCCGACATCGTCTGCGAGTCGGCGACGAAGTACCTGAACGGGCATCACGACGTGACTGCCGGCGTCGTTGCCGGTGACGCGGAGGCGGTCGCGCGAGCACGCGCCCATCTGATCGACACCGGCGCGGTCCTCGATCCGTTTCCCGCCTACCTCCTCCGCCGGGGCCTGAAGACGCTCACGCTTCGTCTCGAGCGCGCGAGCGAGAACGCCCTCGCGCTGGCGGGCTTCCTCGAGGAGCAACCCGCCGTCGAGACCGTCTTTTATGCGGGTCTGGAGAGCTATCCGCAGCACGAGCTCGCGAAACGGCAGCTCGACGGCTTCGGCGGCATGCTCGCCTTCGAGGCCAAGGGGGGGCAACCAGCCGGCGAGGCCTTCATGGACAACCTCCAGCTCTGCGTGCGTGCCACCAGCCTCGGCGGGGTCGAGACCGTCGTCTCCCATCCGGCCTCCACGAGCCATCGGCAGTTCACGCAGGAGCAGCTCGCAGCGTCGGGCATCTCACCTGGCCTGATCCGCGTCTCCGTAGGCTGTGAGGATGCCGGCGATCTGGTCGCAGATTTCCGACAGGCTCTCGACCGCGCCTAGCCGCGGCGCCATCGCAGCTTGGCTCGCGATCGCGGCCCTTCTGATCGCGCTCGGCTTCGTCGGGACGTCCACGGACGAGGCGAACCCGGACATCCTCTACGACTACGCCTTCGCCGGCGGATCGGTCGTGATCTACGGGATTCTCGTCGGCGTCGCCCTCACCATCGCCTCCAGGCTCGGACATCCCCTCGGGGCCGCCGGCCTCAAGCGGTTCAAATGGCGTTGGGTCGGGATCGCCGTCGGACTCATCTTGCTGGTCTTGATCCTCGCCCAGGCCCTCGAGCCGCTGCTCCACGCCGGGGACAAGCAGGGCCTCGAACCGGGGGAGTGGCGGCCCGACCGTGCCACCGCGTTTGCGCTTAACGCTCTGGTCGCCTCAACGGTCGTCCCGTTCGCCGAGGAGCTGTTCTTCCGCGGCGTCGGCGTGCGAGCGCTCCTTCCGTTCGGCGGCGTGGGCGCTATCGCGATCACCGCGTTCGCCTTCGGGCTCGGTCACGGGCTGCTCGTTGCGCTGCCGGTGCTCGTGCCTTTCGGCTTCGCCTTGGGCTGGGTGCGCCTGCGCGCGGACAGCGTCTGGCCCGGCATGTTCGCCCACGGCTTCTACAACGGCTCCGCGCTGCTCGTCGTCTACTTCCAACTGAGCTAGCCGCCGGCCGACGCGTATGGCAGATTTCTGCCGTGCGCCGAGCCTTCGTGGTGCTCGCACTTTTTCTCGCGGGGCCCGGCACGGCCTCGGCGACGACGAGCGTCACCTTCGGCATCACGCCGACCACCCCGGTGTACGGCTCGGCGGCGACGTTCAGCGGAGCCGTCACGCCCGCGGTGGCGGGCGAGCTCGTTCGGTTGATCGCAGACACAGGCGCCGGCTACACAGTCCTCGGCAGCACGACGACCGCCGCGAACGGCACCTACGCGTTCTCGATGGCGGCCACCGCGCCCGGCTCCTACGCGGCTCAAGCGCCGGGAGCAACGTCGCCAGCCGTCGTGCTGGCGCTCCGTCCACGCCTCACGGCCCGAATTGTGGGCCTGCCGTACCCGGGATCCAGACTCGTCGTGCGAGGCCGCCTGACGCCTGCCACATCGGGCGCGCTCACGCTGCACATCGGCACGCGCTCGTGGGCCGTCTCTCTCCGTCCGGACGGGAACTACTCCGCGCGGCTGCCGACGCCGCACGGCGGCCGCCACACGGCCAGGGTGACGTTCGCGCCCGACCCGGGCTATGCGGTCACGCAGGTCTCCAGGAGGTATCGCATCCGGACGCCGTATCTCGCGATCGGGTCATACGGTCGGGCCGTGCTCGCCCTCGAGCGGCGGCTCCGTGACTTGCGCTATTCGGTGCGACACGTCAACAAGTTCTTCGGGGTCGACACCTACGAGGCCGTCCTCGCCTTCCAGAAGGTGCACTGGATGAGCCGCAGCGGGCACGTGGGCTCGAAGGTCTGGAACAAGCTGGGGCGGGCAGCGATTCCGAAGGCCCGCCACCCCCGCGGAGCGCACATCGAGGTGGACAAGACCAGACAAGTCCTCTTCGAGGTCCGGCGCGGCCGGGTCGTTCGCGTCATCCACGTCTCCACGGGGGCAACCGGGAACACGCCGATCGGGCGGTGGCACGTTTACTGGAAGCAGGCCGGCCTGAACTCGCACGGCATGTACTACTCGCTCTACTGGTTCCGCGGCTTCGCCATCCACGGGTACGCATCCGTCCCGGCCTGGCCGGCGAGCCACGGCTGCGTCCGGATACCGATGTGGCTCGCCCCGGGCCTCTACTCGCGGTGGAGCATGGGGTCGACCGTGTACGTCTACTACTCCTGAGCCTCGTATCCTGAGCGCCCTATGAGCTCGAGCGACCCCGACAAGGATCCGATCCTCCGCGACTTCCGCGACCAGATCGCCGCAACCGACGTCGAGCTCCTTGCCGCAGTCAACAAGCGCGTGGAGCTGGTCCGCCGGCTGAAGGAGCACAAGGCCGCGAGCGGAGTCGGCTTCGTAGACCCGGCTCAGGAGGAGCGGCTCGTCAACCGGCTAGCGGCTGCGAACCCGGGGCCTCTGTCGGAGGAGGGTCTCCGCGCCCTCTATCAGGCCCTGCTCGAGCTCGTCAAACGCGAGACTTAAGTATCTGAAGAAAAGTCCTCGGGCTTGACTTCGTCGAGGAACTTCTTGAACTCCTCGACGACCTCTTCTTCGTTCACGTCCTCGTGCTCGAACTCGATGGCGCTCTCCTCGATCACGGTGTCATCCGCATAGATCGGAGCGTCGGAGCGCACGGCCAGCGCGATGGCGTCGCTCGGCCGCGAGTCGATCTCAATCTCTGAGCCGTCGACCGCGACCGTGACGACGGCGTAGAAGGTGTTCTCGCGGAGCTCCGTGACGGCGATGCGGATGACTCTGGCTTCGAGCTTCTCGAGCATGTCCGTGAGGAGATCGTGCGTCATCGGCCGCGGCGTGTTCGCTCCCTGGAGCTTCATGAGGATGGCGGCCGCCTCCGGATGACCGATCCAGATCGGCAAGAACTTGTTTCCTTCGGCGGTCTTCAGGAGCACGATCGGCTGCTTCCCGACCATGTCGAAGCTGACCCCGTAGATGACCATCTCTTGCATCGGCAGCCCGCTTCGGATGATAGCGACCGCCTTCTGCAGGGTCATCGCAGTGGGCGATCCTGGACTCGAACCAGGGACCTCCGCCTTATCAGAGCGGCGCTCTAACCAGCTGAGCTAATCGCCCGCGCGGGAGGATTGTAGCGAGGGCCTAATGAAGGTAGCGGGTGGCGAGGAGGTAGTGTTCGGCGGCTAGGAGGAAGCTCTCGCTCCGCGCGAGCTCGAGCACAGTCTCCTTCGTCTTGTCGTCGAGATCGGAGTCGGAGTCGACCGCCGCGATGAAGCCAGGGAGCCGACCGCCGCGGGCGAGGCCCGCCAGGCGCAGGACGATCTGCCGCATGGCCTCGTCCTGGTTGATCGCCTCGAGCGATTCGAGGTCCTGGAGCCGCGGGTCCAGCATCTCTCCAGCACAACGAGCCCGGCGGCGGATCGGTTACGGCCGGACGCGCTCGAAGGCCTCGATGATCTCCTCGAGCTCCGTCTCATCGGAGAAGGGGATCTCGATGCGCGTGTCGGTCACACGGACGGCGCTCCCGACGATGCTTTCGGCGACTGTGCGAGCTCGGGCCGCCAGACCCGGGTCGATGCGCCGGGTCTTGCGAGGCTTCGTCTTCGCACCGGCCCAGCGGGCCGCCCGCTCGGTCGCCCGCACCGTCAGGCCCTTGCGCACGACCTGGCGAGCGAGCGCTCGCCGCTGGTCGTGTCCGGGCGCGGCGAGGATCGCCCGGGCATGGCCTTCGGTGATCAGCCCACGCTCGAGGAGCCCGATCACGTCCTCGGGAAGCTCGAGCAGTCGGACGCGGTTCGACACGGTCGGCTTCGAGCGCCCGACCCGCTCGGCCACGTCGCCGAGCGCGAGGCTGAACTCGTCCATCAGCACGGCGTAGGCCCGCGCCTCCTCGATCGGCGAAAGGTCCTCCCGCGCCACGTTCTCGACGAGCGCGAGCAAGAGCGATTCGCGGTCATCGGTCTCGCGCACGAGGGCCGGGATCGTCGCCAGGCCGGCGGCGCGCGCGGCGCGCCAACGCCGTTCACCCGCGATCAGCTCCCAGGCACCCCCGGAGATGGGGCGAACGACGACGGGCTGCACGAGACCCTGCGTCCGCACGGAATCGGCGAGCTCCGAGATTCCCTCCGCGTCGAAGCGCCTCCTGGGCTGGCGGGCGTTCGGGCGGATCGACCCGAGCGGTAGCTGAACGAGCTCGGGGGAAGTGGTCGCACCCCCGATGAGGACCTCGAGACCGCGCCCGAGGCCTCTTCGATTAGGCGCGGTCGACAAGCTCGCTCGCGACGCGGAAGTACGCGTCGGCGCCGGCCGAAGCCGGGTCGTAGGCGGTGATGGGAAGGCCGTGGCTCGGCGCCTCGGCGAGGCGCACGCTGCGAGGCACGGCGGCCTGGAAGACGAGCTCGCCGAAGTGCCGTCGCACCTCTGCCGCAACGTCGGCAGCGAGCCTCGTCCGGCCGTCGACCATGGTCAGGAGCATCCCTGCCACGGCAAGCTTCGGATTGAGCCGGTTGCGGACGAGCTCGATGGAGTGCAAGAGCTGCGCCAGCCCCTCGAGCGCGTAGTACTCGCACTGCACGGGGACGAGGACGCCGTCGGCCGCCGCGAGTCCGTTCACCGTCAGCGGGCCGAGGGAGGGCGGGCAGTCCACGAAGACGTACGCGTACTTCTCGCGGGCGGGCGCGAGGGCCGCCGCGAGGAAAGACTCGCCGTCCTCGTGTGCGGAGAGCTCCACCGCGGCGCCTGCGAGCTCAGGCCGAGAGGGGACGAGGTCGAGGTTGGGGAAGCGTGTCGGGTGGACGATCTCCTCGAGGGACGCGCCGTCCAGGAGGTCGTACGAGGACGTGCCGTTGGCGCGCTCACCCAGGCCGGAGGTGGCATTCGCCTGCGGGTCGAGGTCGAGGACGAGCGTCTTCCCGCCCGCCTCAGCGAGGCAAGCAGCGAGGTTCACGGCGGTCGTCGTCTTGCCGACACCGCCCTTCTGATTCGCGAGCGCGAGGATCGTGCCCATCGCACCCGATCCTATTCACGCGAGAGGACGTTTCCGGGCCATCCCGGGCCGACGTGGGAAGCGCTCCGGGGTCGGCCCCGTCTTCCGCAGCAGCAGGAAGCCGGGGGGCGCGTCCTCGAGCTCGGCCGCGAGCTCGGCGGCGGCCCTCCTCACGGCGGCCTCGTCCACGGACGGACCGACGAAGATGATCGCCCGGCCACCCGGCGCGACCAGCGGCAGGCACCACTCCGCTGCGACCGGCGGCGGCGCCAGCGCTCGTGCCAGAGCCGTTCCGTACGCGTCTCGTCCCCGCCCGCGCGCGTGCTCCTCGGCTCGAGCGCACACGACGGACACGTTCTCGAACTCGGAGGCCCACCGGGTCAGGAATTCGCACTTCCTGCGCGCCGACTCGAGCAGGTCGAAGCCTAGGTCCGGCCGCGCGGCGGCGAGCGGCAACCCCGGCGAGCCTCCACCGGAGCCGACATCGACGGCGGGCCCGCCCTCGATCAGGTGCGCAGCCTCCAACGCGGCCTCGAGATGGAGCCGCCTGGCCTCGTCCGGATCGGAGACAGCCGTCAGCCCCGGGGTGTCGATCAGCGCCGCGAGCCAGCGGTCGAGCCGCTCGTCACCCAACCGGCTTGACGACGACGTAGCGGTTCGGCTCGGTGCCTTCGCTGGTCGTCTCGACGTCCTCGCGCTCCTGGAGATAGACGTGGACGATCTTGCGCTCGACGGCCGACATCGGCTCGAGCGAGACGTCCTTGCGCGCTGCGCGTGCTTCGCCGGCGGCACGATCGGCGAGCTGCTCCAGGGAGGAGCGCCGCCGGTCGCGGTAGCCGGCCGCGTCCACGACCACGCTCTTGCGCTCCTCTTGACTCCGCCACACGATCGCATTGGCGAGGTACTGGATGGCGTCGATCGTCTGACCGTGCTTGCCGATCACGAGACCGAGATCCGGTCCCGTCAATGTCGCCACGAGCGATTCGTCGTCCTCCCGGATCGAGACCGCCACCGGAGCGCCGAGGCCCCTGGCGATCCGCTCGACGAGCTCGCGCAGCAGCGCTGCCGGGGAGCCCGGCTCCTCCTCGGCCACCTCGGTCGCCACAGGATTGCTGACGGAGGCGATCACCTTGGCCGGCGCATAACCGACACCGAGAAGCCCCCGCTCGCCCTCGGAGACGACGGCGAAGCGAACGCTTCCCTTGTCCAGGCCTGGGAAGCGGCGCTCGAGCTCTCGGAGCGCCGACCACTTCGCCTCGCCCACGGTCTCGCCCTCGGCCTCGACCGAGAGCGGTGCAGTTGTCTCGGCTTCCTGCTCGGTCATCGCCGTGAGCGTGGCCCCTTCTTCTTGCGCCGCCGAACGCGCTGCTGCCCGGGCGCAGTCCCTCTCGAAGGCTGCACAGCCTTCGCCGCACCCTTTCCGTCACCGGCGGGCTCGACCGCCTCCTTGGGAGCTGTCCGCGAGGTGCGCTTCGGCGGAGGAGGCGGCTTGGGGAACATGCGCCGTGTGACGAGCCCCTGCCCGACCGTCCACAGGTTGGTGGTCACCCAGTAGAGGAGCAGCCCGACCGGGAAGGTGGCGTTGACGATGAAGAGGATGAAGACGAAGGGAAGCGCCAACATGATCCACTTCTGGCGCGGATCCGGCATCGGCATCGAGATGATCGAGGCGAGCTGGCTGACGACGTAGATGACCACGAGTAGCCAGCCCGACCAATGGGAGGTGATGTTGTCCGTGATGTTCGGGACGACGTTCAGCCAGCCGACGTCGGAACCCGGGTACTTGACGTTCAGGACGTCCTTCTCGAAGTCCCGCAGGACGTAGTAGAGCGAGATGAAGATCGGGATCTGGACGAGGATCGGGAGGCACGAGGCAGCCGGGTTGATGCTGTTCTCCCGGTAGAACTTCATCACTTCCTCGTTCATTTTCTGCCGGTCGCCCTTGTACTTCTGCTGGAGGGCCTTGAGCTCCGGCGCGTGCTGCTGGAGGTGCTGCATCGACCGGATCTGCTTCACGGTCAGCGGCACGAGCACGATCCGGACAAGAACCGTGAGGACGATGATCGCCCACGCCCACGGGAGCCCGCCGGTGGAGTGAAGCCATTCGAGGATCGCGGTGAGCGGACGCTCGATCGGCTCGAGGATCGCGAGTGGGATCAGCATGCCGATCTCCTGAAGAGCGGAAAGACCCGCTGGTCGCGCGCATAGTCGACTCCGCCGCGACTCCAAGGATTGCAGCGCAGGAGCCGCCAGGCTGCGAGGGTGCTTCCGCGTACGAATCCGAACTCGCGCAGCGCGTCGAGCGCGTACTGAGAGCAGCTCGGGTGGTACTTGCACCGTCCGCCGATCGTCTGCGGGACGAGCGGGCTGAGGAGCAGCCGATACGCGCGCACGAAGAGGAGCGCGATTGCCGTCACGAGCGCTCCTTGCGAAAGACCTCGTCCACGCGCTCGACCAACCACGGGAAGCCGCGGCCCTCGGCCGCGTCGCCGAGCCCGGGGCGCGCGATGAGGACGTAGTCGTTCTCGACCGGCAGACCCTCTGCGACCTCGTCGAAGGCGGCGCGCAGACGTCGCTTCAACCGGTTGCGCTCCACGGCTCCACCGAGCTGACGTGAGACCGCGAGACCCAGCCTGGGACCCTCCCCGTCGGCTTCCTCACGCGGAAACGAGTAGAGAACGAGATAGCGGGTCGCGGTGGAGCGGCCGTGGCGGTAGACGGCGTCGAAGTCGCGGGAGCGCGACAGACGGTGGCGGCGTTTCATCACGAGCGCGCTAGGCGGAGAGACGCTTGCGTCCCCTGGCCCGGCGGCGCTTCAGGATGGCGCGCCCGCCCCGGGTCGCCATGCGCGCCCGGAACCCGTGCCGGCGCTTTCGCCGGCGTACGTTCGGCTGGAAAGTTCGCTTCACTGGAGCTCTGTAAAGAAGAAGGCCGCCGGAGCGGCTCGCCTCGGAAGTATAAAGGAGGCGTCTCGCGCCAGGCGCAGGCGACTTTTTTCGCGCAAGGAAATCCACAGCCCGAAACCCGCATCGCGGGCCGCGTGGACCCACCTTTCCACAGCTGTGGAGACCGCTGTGGACACTGAGGAAATCCCTGCTCAGAGGCAGGTTCGTGTCGCCTGAACAGACGCGCCGGCCCGTTGTGGAGCCGAAAGGGCGTTGCTATGATCGCCGCTTCCCGCAGTCTGGCGGAGGGAGCAGCACCCGGCGTGGAAGGGCCAGTTCAACTGAGCGCGGAGACCGTGTGGTCCGAGGTCTCGGCTCGTCTCAAGCAAACGCTCAGCGATGGCCCCTACGCTCAGTGGTTCTCCGGCGCCACCGGCGCCCTCCAAGAGAACGCGTTCGTCCTCTTCGTGCGCGACGACTTCACGCGCGAATGGATCGACGGGCACTACCGAGGACTCGTCGAGGCCGCCGTCGCCGAGACGCTCGAAGGGTCACGGCCCATCCACATCGTGGCCGCGGAGCATCAGCGCGCCGAGGAGGAGCTCGTGCCGCCACCGCGGGGAGTCGAGGGTCTGAGCCACAAGTACACGTTCGACTCCTTCGTGATCGGATCGTCGAACCGGTTCGCCCACGCCGCCGCTCTGGCGGTCTCCGAGGCGCCTGCGCAGGCGTACAACCCACTCTTCATCTACGGCGGGACCGGGCTGGGGAAGACGCATCTCCTCCAGGCGATCGCCAGCTACGTCGGCGAGCACTCGCGTCATTTCTCCGTCCGCTACGTGACGAGCGAGACGTTCATGAACGACTTCATCAACTCGCTCCGCGACAAGCGCATCGAGGGCTTCAAGCAGCGCTACCGCCACTACGACCTGCTGCTCATCGACGACATCCAGTTCTTCGAGCACAAGGAGCGGATCCAGGAGGAGTTCTTCCACACTTTCAATTCGCTCTACGAGGCCGGCCGCCAGATCGTCATCTCCTCGGACCGGCCCCCGCGTGCGATCGCGACGCTCGAGGCCCGCCTGCGCTCGCGCTTCGAATGGGGCCTGATCACGGACATCCAGGCGCCCGACCTCGAGACGCGCATCGCGATCCTCCGCAAGAAGGTGAAGACCGACGCGATCCACATCCCCGACTCGCAGCTCCTCACGTTCATCGCCAGCCGCATCTCCACGAACATCCGCGAGCTCGAGGGGGCTCTCACGCGGGTCGTCGCCTTCTCGTCCCTGACCGGCCGGCCCATGACGGTGGAGCTCGCGCAGGAGGTCCTGAAGGACGTCTTCCCCCAAGGAGAGCTCCCGGAAGTCTCGGTCGAGCGGATCCAGGAAACGGTCATCGATCGCTTCGGGATCTCGATGCAGGAGCTCGTGGGCGACCGCCGCTCGCAGTCGATCGTCTATCCACGCCAGGTGGCCATGTACCTCTGCCGAGAGCTGACGGACAGCTCGCTGCCCAAGATCGGCAAGAAGTTCGGAGGGCGCGACCACACGACGGTCATCCACGCGACCTCCAAGATCGCGAGGCTGCTACAGGAGGACAGGAGCGTCTACAACCTTGTCCAGGAGCTGACCGCGCGCATCAAGCAACCGCGGTGAAGAACGCCTGTGCAAAACCTTCCAATCCTGAGGAAGCTTTCTGAAACTTCCTCGAGCCTGTTGAAACCTCGTTGTTCTCCCCAGTCTCCGTCCCCAGTGAAAAGCCTTTGGCCAGGCGGAAAGCGGCCGTCATCCCCGTCGTTCACACTCCCTATGACTAGCACTAAGGTTTTTCTTTAAATGACAAGCATCGATAGCGTTGTCGCCACGAGCATGAAGTTGACCTGCGCAAAGGAAGAGCTTGCCGAGAAGCTCCAAGTCGCAGGGCGCGGAGTCTCGACGCGCGCGAGCGTGCAGATCCTCGCCGGGATCCTGCTTCGCGCGGCGAGCGGACAGCTCTCGCTTTCGGCTACCGATATGGAGATCTCCCTGCGGGTTTCACTCGATGCGCAGGTGGAGGACGAGGGCTCGGTGGTCGTCCCCGGCCGGCTTCTGGTCGACATCGTCCGCCTGCTGCCCGCCGGCGAGGTGACGATCTCGCACAAGGCCGAAGAGGGAGTCGTAGAGCTTGTGTGCGGCAGCGCGTCCTATCGTCTGCACACGTACGCCGCGGAGGACTTCCCGCGCTTGCCCGAGATAGACGACTCGGCAGCGTTCACCGTCGACAAGGAAGCGTTCGTGGACACGATCGCGAAGGTCGGCCGGTCGGCTTCACGCGACGAGTCGCGGCCGGTCCTCACCGGCGTGCTCGTGCGCTTCGAGGGCGACAAGCTGGTCATGGCTGCCACCGACTCCTACCGGCTGAGCGTGAAGGAGACCGCTCTGACGAAAGGCCCCGGCCGCGAAGTGGAGGCGATCGTCCCGGCCCGTGCGCTGGCCGAGCTGGCGCGGATCGCCCAGGGCGGCGAGCCGGGCTCCTTGCAGGTCGGCGTCCAGGAGAACCAGGTCGTGTTCGGTGTGGACGACGTGTGGCTGACAGCGCGCCGGATCGACGGCCAGTTCCCGAACTACAAGCAGCTGCTTCCCGAGACGTTCGAGGCTGAGGTGACGATGCCGCGTGAGGAGTTCCTCGACGTCGTACGGCGCACCTCGGTGCTCGCGCAACGGAAATCTCCGCTTCGACTTCGGTTCGAGGACGGGGAGCTGACGGTGTCCGCCCAGACGCAGGACGTCGGCGAGGCCCGGGAGTCGCTGCCCATCTCCTATTCGGGCGAGACGATCGAGATCGGCTTCAACGCCGAATTCCTGCGGGACGGGCTCGAGTCCGTGAGTGACGACAGCGTGCGCGTGAAGCTGATCAGCCCGCTGCGGCCGGGGCTGATCCACGGCGAGTCCGACGACTTTCTCTACCTGATCATGCCGATCAGGCTGGCCGGCTGATCGTCGCCCACGTCTCGCTCCGAAACTTCCGCTCCTACCCAGAGCTCGAGCTTGCCCTTGTGCCGGGGGTAGTCCTGGTGACCGGCCGGAACGGAGTCGGGAAGACGAACCTCCTGGAAGCGCTCCACGTCGGTTCGCAAGGGTTCTCGCCGCGGACCCGCGCCGAGCCGCGTCTCGTCCGCTTCGGCGAAGCCACTGCGCGTGTCCGGCTGGCGGGCGAAGAGGCCAAGACACCGTTCGAGACCGAGGTCGACGTCGAGCCCGCCGCCCCCAAGCGAATCAAGCTGAACGGGGCTCTTCTCGCCAGCGGGGACGAGCTTCGTCTGCGGCTCTCGGCGCTTGCCTTCACGCCCGACCGGCTCGCGGTCGTCAAGGGCGGCCCGATCGTCCGGCGCGCGTATCTCGACCGCATGCTGGGGAGGCTTTTCCCCGCCCGCGCGAAGTTGCCATCCGACTATGGACGAGCTCTTTCGCAGCGGAACGCTGCGCTCAGACGGGTGCGCGGGGGAGAGTCTTCACGCGACGCCCTGGAACCCTGGACGGAGCAGGTTGCCACTCTGGGGGCCTCGCTGGATCGAAGCCGCGCCGAGCTCGCGACAGCGCTGGCGCCGGGCTTCTCGGAGCATGCGGAGGGGCTCGGCTTGGCCGGCGCCGAGATCGCGTACGTGGAGGAAGGCTTGACCACGGGTGGCCTTGCCGCCCGGCTCGATCGAGACATCGAGCGAGGGACGACCGGCCTCGGCCCTCATCTTCGGGACGCGGCTATTACCGCCGCTGGCCGCGACCTGCGCGCCTTCGGTTCGCAGGGGGAGCAGCGCACGGCGGTCCTCGCGCTGGTCTTGGCGGAGGCCGACCTCCTCACCGAGCGCCGGGGGGAGCCGCCGCTCCTGCTGCTCGATGATGTCTTCAGCGAGCTCGATTCCGCTCGCGGAGAAGCGCTCGTGGCACGTTTGCCCGTGGGTGGTCAGACCGTCGTGACAGCGACCGAGCAACCGGTCGCGCTCAGGCCTGACCTGGTCGTCTCGGTCACTACCGGCGAGGCCAGGGTGGCGTGAGATCGCTTCCGGATCCGATCGGGAGCGAGGTCCGCCGCGAGCTTCAGCGCTTCGGGCCGGCGGGGAACCTGGGTGAGATCGTTGCCGGCTGGCCGGCGGCGGTGGGCCCGGCGATCGCGGCGAACGCCTGGCCCGGCCGGATCGCCCGGGATGGCACGCTGCACGTCGCGACCGGCTCGAGCGCCTGGGCGTTCGAGCTGACCCAGCTCTCCGGAGACGTCCTCGCACGCCTGCGAGAGCACCTCGGAGAGGCATGCCCGACCGCCGTCCGCTTCGCCGTCGGCCCTCTTCCCGAGAAGGGAGCCGAAGGTGAGGAAGTTCTCGGTCGGATCGTGCCGAAACCGACCGCGGAGCAGGCGGAAGCGAGCGAGCGCATCGCCGCCACCATCGAAGATCAAGCCTTGCGGGAGGCCGTCGCGAAGGCCGTCGCGGCTAGTCTGGCGGTCGCCGAGACGCCGCCCGACGACCGGCCGGTCTGATACACTTGAAAAGAGTAGAAACCTCCCACAAGCAGGGATTTTTTATTGACTGAACCCGGTTACGGCGCGAAAGACATCACTGTTCTCGAGGGCTTGGAGCCCGTTCGTAAGCGCCCCGGCATGTACATCGGCTCGACAGGGCCGAGAGGTCTTCACCACCTGGTCTACGAAGTCGTCGACAACTCGGTCGACGAAGCTCTCGCGGGCCGGAACGACCGCATCGAGGTGCTCCTCCACCCCGACAATTCGGTCACCGTTCAGGATTGGGGATCCGGTATCCCGGTCGACCTCATGGCCGAGCAGGGGCTGCCAGCTCTCACCGTCGTGCTGACGAAGCTCCACGCCGGCGGGAAGTTCGGCGGGGAGGGCTACAAGGTCTCCGGCGGCCTGCACGGCGTCGGCGTCTCGGTCGTGAACGCGCTCTCCGAGTGGCTCGTGGCGGAGGTGCGGCGGGACGGAAAGGTCTACCGGCAGGAGTTCGCCCGCGGCGAGCCGACGACGGACGTGACCGTCACCGGGAAGTCCGAGAAGGGCGAGACCGGCACGACGATCAGCTTCATGCCCGACGCCGACGTGTTCGAGGAGCTCGATCTCTCGGCCGAGACGCTTGCTCAGCGCTTGCGCGAGACGGCTTTCCTGACCCGCAGTCTCCAGATCGTCCTCATCGACGAGCGCGCGGAGGGTGAACGCTACGAGTTCAAGTACGACGGCGGCATCCGCGACTTCGTCACTCACATCAATGAGGCCAAGGAGCCGATCCACAAGCGCATCGTCTACTTCGAGAACCAGACCGAGGAGGGTGCGGTCGAGATCGCGATGCAGTGGAACTCGGCGTACGTCGAGTCGGTCTTCTCGTTCGCCAACAACATCAACACACACGAGGGCGGCGCGCACCTCTCGGGGTTCAAGGGCGCCCTCACCGGCACGCTGAACAAGTACGCCCGCGACAAGAGCCTCCTGAAGGACAAGGAGGAGAACCTGGAGGGAGAGGACGTGCGCGAGGGGCTCGCCGCCGTCATCTCGGTCAAGCTGCGCGACCCGCAGTTCGAGGGCCAGACGAAGACGAAGCTCGGCAACCCCTGGGTGCGCGGGTTGGTCGAACAGACCGTCAACGCGAAGCTCGCCGAGTTCCTCGAGGAGAACCCGACCGACGCGCGCCAGATCATCCTAAAGGCTGTCGCTGCGCGGAACGCGCGCCAGGCGGCACGGAAGGCGCGCGATCTGACACGCCGCAAAGGCGCGCTCGACAACGCGTCGCTCCCTGGGAAGCTGGCCGACTGCCAGACGAGCGACCCGGCCGAAGCGGAGATCTATCTCGTCGAGGGTGCTTCTGCCGGCGGCTCCGCCAAGGACGCGCGCGACCGCCGGTTCCAGGCGATCCTGCCGCTACGCGGCAAGGTCATCAACTCGGAGAAGAACCGCATCAACAAAGTGCTCTCCAACGCCGAGATCCAGGCGATCATCACCGCCATCGGCACCGGGATCGGCGACGAGTTCGACATCAGCAGGCTCCGCTACCACCGCGTGATCGTCATGACGGATGCCGACGTCGACGGCTCGCACATCCGCACGCTGCTCCTCACCTTCCTCTACCGCCAGATGGCCGAGCTGGTCGAGGGCGGGCACGTCTACGTCGCCGTGCCGCCGCTCTACCGCGTGAAGATCGGGAGCAAGGAGCAGTACGTCGAGAAGGAATCCCAGTTCGAGGACCTGCTCGTGCGTGAGCGGATCAAGGACATGCAAGTGACCGACCGCAATGGGGCTTCTGTCAAGTTCACCGAGGCGCGCTGGGGCAAGTTCACGCGCGCACTGCACGAGTTCGACGGCTGGTCCTCGCGCCTCAAGGCCGACTTCGGCGTGGCCGCGGGCGAGTTCGTCATTGCTCAGCGCCTCGTCGAGACGGAAGCCGCCAACGCGGGCGAGCTCGCTGAGGTCCTCTCCCGAATCGCCAGCAATGGTCACGAGCTCCACCTCGTCAGCTCGGACGCGGCTGGCTCGAGGATCCGGATCGTCGAGCGCGAAACCAGCGCGGCCAACCACGTCATCGTGCCGGCTGAGCTCCTCTCGTCGCCCGTTTACGACCATCTGCGCAAGGCGTACGCGCGTCTGGTCGAGATCGTCGGCGCGCCGCCGTTCCTACTCGAGCTCGGCAAGAAGTCGCGCAAGGCCGAGACCTTCCAGGCGCTTCGGTCGGCAGCAGTCGACCTGGCCAAGGAAGGTATTGGTGTTACCCGCTTCAAGGGTCTCGGTGAGATGGACGCCGCCGAGCTCTGGGACACGACGATGAATCCGGCCAACCGGATGCTGATCCGGGTCGAGGTCGAGGACGCCGCCCGCGCGGACCAGATCTTCTCGATGCTGATGGGCGACCAGGTGGAGCCGCGCCGCGACTTCATCGTCAAGAACGCGAAGGACGTGAGGTTCTTGGATGTCTGAAATCTGGCGATTTCAGACATGGAACTGCGGACTCCGGAGCTGATCGGTGGCAGTTGAGCCTCTAGGAGCTGGACGTATCGAGACTCGCGAGCTCGAGCAGGAGATGCGCTCGAGCTTCCTCGACTACGCGATGAGCGTGATCGTCTCGCGCGCCCTTCCCGACGTGCGTGACGGGCTGAAGCCGGTACACCGCCGCGTCCTCTACGCGATGAACGAGGCGGGCCTGCAGCCGAACCGCCCACGCGTGAAATGCGCCCGCGTCGTCGGTGACGTGATGGGCACCTACCACCCGCACGGGGACGCGGCCATCTACGACACGCTTGTCCGGCTCGCTCAACCGTTCTCCCTTCGGTACCCGCTCGTCGATGGGCAGGGGAACTTCGGCAACATCGACGACGACCCGCCGGCGGCCTATCGCTACACCGAGGCCCGCCTGGCGCGCATGGCGACCGAGATGTTGCGCGACATCGACGCGGACACGGTCGATTTCGTCCCGAATTACGACGAGAAGCACCGCGAGCCGTCCGTGCTGCCGTCGCGGTTCCCCAACCTGCTCGTCAACGGCTCGTCGGGGATCGCCGTCGGCATGGCGACGAACATCCCTCCGCACAACATGTCCGAGGTGATCGACGGGATCCTCGCGATGATCGAGGACCCCGAGATCAACGTCGAGAAGCTGGCGCGCCACATCAAGGGGCCCGACTTTCCGACCGGAGGGATCATCGTCGGGCGCGAAGGCATCCGCGAGGCGTATAGGTCGGGCCGCGGCCGAGTCGTGATGCGCGCCCGCGCCCACGTGGAAGAGCTCCGAGGCGGCCGCACGGCGATCATCGTCAGCGAGCTTCCTTACGGGGTGAAGAAGGGCGGCGACGCCGGCGTGATCAAGAAGATCGCCGACCTCGTCAACGACAAGGTGCTGCCCGAGATCTCCAATCTCGCCGATCACTCGGACAAGACGGGGATGCGCATCCAGATCGAGCTGAAGCGGGAGGCGATACCGCAAGTCGTTCTCAACAAGCTGTTCAAGCACACTCCGCTGCAGGCCACGTTCGGCTACAACGCTGTCGCGCTCGTCGACGGTGTCCCGCGGACGCTGAGCCTGCTCGAGCTGATCCGGCACTACCTCGACTACCAGCGCCAGGTCGTCACGCGCCGGACGAAGTACGAGCTCCGCAAGGCGATGGAGCGCTCGCATGTCCTCGAGGGCTACCTCATCGCTCTCGACAACCTCGACGCGGTGATAGCGCTCATCCGCGGCTCCGCCGATCCCGACGAGGCCCGGGCGGGCCTGATCGAAACCTTCGAGCTCTCCGAGATCCAGGCCCAGGCGATCCTCGACCTTCGGCTCCAGAGGCTGACCGGGCTCGAGCGCAAGCGGATCGAGGACGAGTACGCGGACCTCGAGGAGCGGATCGGCGAGCTGCGGGCGATTCTCGGCGAGGAATCCGAGATCGACCGCCTCATCCGCGAGGAGCTGCTCGAGATCAAGGGTGCCTACGGGCGCGCGGACGATCGCCGCACCGAGATCGTCGCGGCGGAGGGCGACCTCGAGCTCGAGGATCTCATCGCGGAGGAAGACATGGTCATCGCGATCACGCGCTCCGGTTACGTGAAGCGCCTTCCGGTCACGACTTACCGAGAGCAGCGCCGCGGTGGTATCGGGGTCATGGGCATGGACATGAAGGACGAGGACTACATCGAGCATCTCGTCGTCGCCTCCACGCACGACTACCTGCTCTTTTTCACTTCGGTGGGAAAGATCTACCGGCTCAAGGTGCACGAGCTCCCCCTCGGCAGCCGGCAGTCGAAAGGACGTGCGCTCGTCAATCTGCTGCCGCTCGCCCAGGGCGAGAGCGTGCGCACGCTGATCGCGACGCGCAACTTCGAGGAGGCGGAGTACCTTCTCCTCGCGACGAAGAAAGGCGTGGTCAAGAAGACGCGCTTTGCCGAGTACAACACGCCGCTCAAGGCCGACGGCATCATCGCCATCAAGCTCCGCGATAAGGACGAGCTCGTCGCCGTGATCCACTCGAGTGGGAACGACGACATCCTGCTGGTCTCTCGAAAGGGCCAGGCGATCCGGTTCCCGGAGAAGGCCGTGCGCTCGATGGGCCGCGTCACCTCGGGCGTCTCGGGCATGCGCATGCGCAAGGGCGACGAGGTGATCGCAGCGAGCCTGGCGAAGGACGAAGCCGACCTGCTCGTCGTGACCGTGAACGGCTACGGGAAGCGGACGGCGATCCACCAGTACCCGTCGAAGGGTCGCGGTGGCCTCGGCGTGAAGACCGTGCAGTTGACGGAGGCGCGCGGACAGCTCGCCGGCGCGCTCGTTGTTCGGGACGGCTATCAGGTGATGCTCATGTCGACGGGCGGCACTGTCATCCGAATGCCTGTCGAGGAGGTCAAGCGGCTTGGTCGCTCGACCCAGGGCGTGATCGTCATGCGGCTGCGAAAGGGCGAGCGCGTGTCCACGCTGGCTCCGGTCGTCGAACAGCCGAACGGCGAGGAGGAGGAAGGCGACGCGGCCGAAGTCGCCGTCGAACCGGCCGACCTCTCGGTCGAGTCGGACGAAACTCCCGCTCAGAACGAGTAGTTCCGGTCAGAAACGAGACGGTTTCGGCGGGATCATCTTCACAAGGCGCGCCTCCGGTGGTAGCGTGGTTCGTCCCTCCGGATCGAAAAAGGTGTGTGTATGGCTGTCCCTCGGCATGTCGATCTGCTTGAACCAGTAAACATCTCGGAGCATCTCGACAAGATCGAGCTCTACCTAGGCCAAGTGTGCCAGGTGGCGGGCATCTCGAAGATGCAGCTCGACTACTGGACGAACAAGGCTCAGATCCCGACGAAGGGCAAGAAGCAGCGGATCTACGACATGGACGCGGTCGAGACCGTCATGCTGATCAAGCAGGGGAAGGACAAGGGCCTCAACCTCTCCACGGCCATCGAAGCGGCGCGGAAGTACAAAGAGGAGAGGCTGGTCCCGGTCGGCGGCCCCAGCCGCTAGGAGAGTTTGGCGGAGCGTCACTCGTCGCCGGGACGGGACGGTCGTTCCAAGGGAAGGACGCAGGGAGCTCCGTGTCATTCTGAACGCGGATGCGTTGGGAGCGACCCGTCATTTTGAACGCGGATGCGTTGGGGCGAGCGGCGCGCCTCCGGCGGCACAGATGATGTTTCGTCAAGCCCTCCTATGACTCTCTCAGGACTCCGGCCGCCGACTCGGGCGCGAGTGTGTTCACGAAGTAGCCGGCCCCGAGCTCGAGGCCGGCGAGAATAGTCAGGCGCGGCAAGACCTCCAAGTGCCAGTGGCCCGAAGCGTGGAGCCACATGTTCACCGGCACTGAGCCCTCGGCCACCCGCAGGCGACGAAGCCCTTCTGCGACGAGCGCCAGCCCCGGGCCGAGCAGGCTGCTCGTGAACGGATCGCTCTCGCATTCGCGCGGGGCGACAAGGAGCTCGTAGGGCTGACGGCCCGCGAACGGGCAGAGCAGGATGAGGCCGTCGCGCTCGGCGACGACGCGGATCCGCTGCTCGACCTCCTCCGCCAGCACGCGGCAGAGCACGCAGCCGCCCTGTTCCTCCTGTGACCGGCGCTCCTGGGCGACGAGCGGAGGCTCGTCCGGCAGCCAGACGAGTTGGGAGTGGGTGTGCTGGAGGCTGGCCCCCGCGGCGTGCCCCTCATTGACCAGCGCCTGCATGTAGGGAAAACCCTGCTCCCGGGCTGCCGCCGCTCGGGCCCGCCAGGCCTCTGCGACCTGTTCGAGCTCACGGACCGAGAGGTCCGCGAGCGTGCGGATATGGCGCGGCGAATGGATCACGACTTCCTGCCGCCCCAGGGCCGCCCGGCGCGCGAAGAGTCCCGTTGTCCGATTCCCCGCGTCTGACCAGGGCCCGAACGCAGGGAACTTGTTCGGGACGACTCGGACCCGCCAGCCGGGCGCGTCGGCGGGCCGGCCCGGCGGCCCGAGCGCGAACGTCTCCGGCGGGGTCGCACTCTCGCGACCCTCGCAGAACGGGCAGCCCGCGACATCGCCGGGATCAGGCTCGCTGCCCTCGCGTTCGACGCCCGGCCGGTGCGCTCGCGCGGGTGCGATCACGACCCAGCGCCCCGAGACCGGGTCACGCCGAAGCTCGGGCGGCCTTTCCCCGTTCAGCTAGATTCGCCCGCCCCGCCCATGAACGGGCGGAACAGTTCGATCGGCAGCGGCAGGAATGTCGTCGTCGAGCGCTCCGAGCTGATCTCGAGCATCGTCTGGAGGAAGCGGAGCTGGAGAGTGATGGGGTTCTGGCTCATGACGTTCGCCGCGTCCTTCAGCCGCTCGGAGGCCTGGAACTCGCCCTCGGCGGCAATCACCTTTGCCCGGCGCTCGCGTTCGGCCTCGGCCTGGCGCGCCATGGCCCGCTGCATCCCGCTGGGGATCTCGACGTCCTTGACCTCCACGATCGAGACCTTGATCCCCCAGGGCGAGGTGGCCTCGTCGATGATCTCCTGGAGGATCGCGTTGATCTTGTCGCGCTCAGCGAGAAGCTCGTCGAGGACGTGCTGGCCGAGGACGCTGCGCAGCGTGGTCTGCGAGATCTGCGAGGTGGCGACCATGAAGTTCTCCACCTGCACGATCGCCTTCTCGGGGTCGATGATCCGGAAGTAGGCGACTGCGTTGACGCGGACGGGGACGTTGTCCTTGGTGATGACCTCCTGCGGCGGAATGTTCAGCGTCACCGTGCGCAGGTCGACCCGCACCATCTTGTCGACGACGGGGATGAGCAGGAAGAGACCCGGCCCCTTCGGCGGGGAGTGCAGCCGACCGAGGCGGAAGATCACGCCTCGCTCGTACTCCCGGGCAACACGGACGGAAGCCGAGAGCAGGAACAGCACGATCACGACGACGGCCGCGATCGCAATGAAGGCTGCGGTCATGCGCGGACTATCCTACGCCGTGACGGGAGCGGGCGTAGGCCCGGCCCGGTTCACCTCGAGCACGAGGCCGTCTTCGATTCCTCGCACCTGGACTGGAGTGCCGACCTCGAGGGCCTCGCCGTCCGTATGGGCCTGCCAGAGCTCTCCGTGGACGAAGACGAGCCCGGTCGGGTCGAGCGCCTTGCGCACCACTCCGACTTGCCCCACGAGCTCCTCCTTGCCGGTCACCGCGGGCCGCCGGCGGGCCTGGACGATCTTCGTGACGGCGAAGACGGTGAGCAGCGCGAAGGTCCCCGCGATGGCGAGCGCGACCGAGAGGGACACCTGGTAGTGAGGTCCCGCCGGATCGAAGAGCATCAGTGATCCGATGACGAAACAGGCGGCTCCCGCGAGCGCCAGCGCGCCGTGGCTCATGACGAAGGGCTCCGCGGCGAAGAACGCCGCTGCGAGCAGCATGAGCAGCACCCCGGCCGCGCTGACGGGCAGCACCTGGAGCCCGAAGAGGCCGACGATGAGCGAGATCGCTCCGAGCGTCCCGGGGAAGATCAGGCCCGGATTGAAGAGCTCGACCGTGATTCCGAGCGTGCCCAGCGAGAGGAGCAGCACGATGATGTTGGGATCGACGAGCGTGTCGAGAATGCGCTTCCAGATCGACATCCGTATCGTGTCGACCTCGGCCCCGGCGGTGTGGACGACGATGCCCTTCGGCTCGACCCGGGTGCCGTCGATCGTGTCGAGAAGCTGGGGCAACGTCGGCGAGACGAAATCGACCACGTTCATGCTCAGTGCTTCGCGTGCGGGCAGGTTCGAAGCCACCCGTACAGCCTTTTCGGCCCAGTCGGCGTTCCGGCCGTGCTCCGAGGCGAGCCCGCGGATGTAGGCGACCGCGTCGTTCACGACCTTGCGCTTGAGGTCCTTCGGGATGTCTCCACCGCCGGTGGAGATGGGGGTCGATGAGCCGATGTTGGTCTCGGGCGCCATGGCTGCGACGTCCGCCGCCATCGTGATGAAGACGCCGGCGGAAGCGTCGCGGGAGCCCGGCGGATAGACGTAGACGACGACGGGAACCTTGGAGTCGAGCTCTCGCTTGATGATGTTGCGCATCGAGCTGTCGAGGCCCCCCGGCGTGTCCATGAGAATGACCACCGCGTCGTAGCCCTGGTCGTTGGCGCGGTCGATCGCGCCCGTGAGGTAGTCCTCGGTTACCGGGTTGATGTCGTTCGAGAACTCGACTGCGAGGACTCGCGGCGGGTCTGCAGCACTCGCCGTCTGGACGAGCGCCAGACTGACGAAAAGGGCGCTCGCGAGAGCGAAAAGTGCCCGCATCGACGGCATTTTCAGCTGTAAGAATTCTATCAGGACGGGTCTTTCGGCCTTGAGCGCCGGGAAGGCCTCAGTCACCCTGCAGAGAACCCCTCGTCGCCCCAATGACGCTTCCGCGGGCCCTCCTCGGCGCAGCCCTACTGGCTCTCCTCGGCGCCTGGCCGTCGGCTGCGGGCGTTCGGGTCGTAGCGCGCGACGTGCCCGTGCGCACGGTGGCACCCGAGCGTTCCCAGCGCGCTCCCCTGCGGTTCAACATGGTCGGCCTGCACTGGAGGGGCTCCGGGACCGTCTGGTTCCGGACACGCTCTCTCACGGGAGTCTGGAGCCGCTGGCAACCGGCCCGACCCGAGGCCGAGGATCTGCCCGATCGCTGGACGGGCGAGGCGGCCTCGCTTCGCGGGTGGAAGCTCGGCAACCCGTACTGGACGGACGCCTCGGGAGCGATCGACTATCGCGTTCGCGGGAACGTCACACGTCTCCGCGCCTTCTTCATCCAGAGCGCTCCCGATGCGACCCCGCTGCGCGTGGCAGCGCGAGCCGGTCAGCCCGCGATCATCAGGCGCAACCAGTGGGGCGCTGACGAGTCGATCGTGCGCGCAGCGCCCTACTACGCCGACCGCGTCCGCTTCGCGGTCGTCCATCACACGGCGGGGACGAACTCGTACACAGCGGCTCAGTCGGCCGCGATCGTCCGAGGCATCCAGCGCTACCACGTGCTTGCCAACGGGTGGAACGACATCGGCTACAACTTTCTCGTCGACAAGTACGGCCAGGTCTTCGAGGGCCGTGGCGGTGGAATCGACCGGAACGTCGTCGGCGCCCACGCGCAAGGGTTCAACACGGGCTCCACGGGCGTCTCATTGCTCGGGACGTACAGCTCGAGCCGGGCCACGGCCTCGGCGCGGTCGGCGCTCGTGAAGCTGCTCGCCTGGCGGCTGGACGTGGCTCACGTCGATCCGCTCAGTCGCCTCACGTGGATCTCGGCCGGGAACCCCGAGTACCCGGCCGGGACGCCAGTGCGGCTGCGGGCCCTCTCCGGACACCGCGACACCGGCCCGACGAGCTGTCCGGGCACTGCCCTCTATGGACAGCTGCCCGGAATAGCATCCTCGGTCGCCGCCCGGGGGTTGCCGAAGCTCTACGACCCCGAGGTGGCGGGGGGCCTGGGTGGCAGCGTGCACGTGACGGGTCGCCTCTCGACCGCCTTGTCCTGGACGGTCACGATTCGCAGTGGCGACGGCTCGCTCGTGGCAAGCGGGAGCGGGTCCGGCACTCGCGTCGACTGGACGTGGGACGCTTCGGGGACGCCGTTCGGGACGTTCACGTACACGATCGCAGCGGGACCCGACGTTCGTCCGTGGACCGCCGCCGTGCCCGGGCCGCCGGCGCTGGCGGTCCGGCGGCTCCGCGCGTCGCCCGCCGTCTTGACGCCCAACGGCGACGGTGTGGGCGAGACGACGAGGATCTCGTTCTCGCTGACGACGGCGGCAACCGCGACGGTCGAGATCGTGAACGGCTCGGGTGTCACCGTGCGGCGGCTCGCCAACGCCCGGTCCTTTCCCGCCGGGACGAGCCGGCTCCTCTGGGACGGTCGTGACGGCAGCGGCGCGCTCGTTCCGGACGGCCTCTACACGGTCTCCATCAGCGCGCGGTCGCCCGGTCAGTCCGACTCGGCCGCAGACGACGTGATCGTCGACCGGACGCTCGGCTATCTCCGTCTCGCCCCGCGCCCGTTCTCGCCGAACGGTGATGGCCGCCGTGAGACGACGACGGCTACCTTCGACCTCGCGCGGGCGGCGACAGTGCGGGTTCTGGTCCTCTACGGCGAGCGGCGCATCGCCACGCTCAGGTCAGCGGTTGGCTTGCAGGCGGGCCCCCAGTCCTTCGCGTGGGATGGGCGAACAGGGTCGGGTATCCGCGCTTCCCAGCGGCGCTACACCGTCAGAGTCGAAGCGACCACTTCCCTGGGAACGCGGGTGCTCTCGAGCAGGGTGCGGCTGGATACGACTCCGCCGGGCGTGCGCATCGCCAGGGCTGTCGCCGGCCGGCGGACGAGCGTCACCGTCGTGTTGGGGGAGGCCGCGTTGCTGGAGGTGCGGTTCGGCTACTCGACCGTCATCTCGCTCGACGCGACCGCCGGCACGCACACCCTCTCCCGAGCGGGAGTCTTCAGGTTCGTGCGGGCTCTCGCCTGGGATGCGGCCGAGAACCGTGCCGCCACGCCCCGGGTCCGCGTCAGACAGCGCTAACGAGCGCTAACGCTCGAAGAGGACCTCGCCGCTCTCCACCAGCTGCCGTTGCCCGTCGATCTCGACCTCGAGACGCCCGCTCCGGTCGATCCCGATCCCGGTGCCGGCCTGCCCGTCGAGGAACACACGCCGGCCGCGCAGGAAGTCGCGTGCCCCGAGGCTGTCGTAGAGTGCGTCGAGACCTCCCTCGACCCAGAGCCCGTAGTCGTGCTCGAGGCTCGAGAGGAGGTCGGCGAGGAGCGGGGCACGCTCCCGGCGAACTCCGTCCGCCGTGTAGAGCGATCCGGGTGCGACCTTGGCATCGTCGGGCAGCTCCTCCCGAGTCTGGTTCACGTTCACTCCGATCCCCACGACGACGCCACCCCCGCTCGCCTCGGCGATGACCCCTGCGACCTTCCGCCTGTTGACCATGACGTCGTTCGGCCACTTGAGCTGGACCGCGAGCCCGAGCGCGCGCTCGACGGTCTCCGCGGCGGCCAGGCCGGCGACGAGGGAAAGCTCCGCCAGGGCCCGGCCGGCCGGCGGCTTCAGGAGCACCGAACAGAGGATCGCGGTCCCGGGCGGTGTCTCCCAGCTCCGCCCGAGTCGTCCGCGGCCTGCTGTCTGGACATCGCAGACGGCAGCGTCGCCTTCGTTCAGCCCGGCGTCCAGGAGCTTCTGCGTCGATTCGCAGGCGTCTTGATAGAAGTACGTTCTGCCGAACGTGCCGGTCAGAAGGGGCTCGACGACCTCGGGAACGAGCATGTCCGGGGCATTCATGAGCGCATACACTAAGCCCGCCGTGCAACCGATCGAGGTCCAGCCCCGTCTGAACGAGCGGAATGGGCATGCCGGGCGAACGTACACACGGCTGAGCGATGCCGAGCTCGTGCGCAAGGCGACCGGCGGCGATTCCAGGGCGCTCGACACGTTGCTCGAGCGCTATGCGCCTAAGGTCAACCGCCTGGCCTCGCAGCTCGTGGGCGATTTCGAGGACGCTCGCGACGCCGCGCAGGAGTCGCTCGTCAAGGTCTGCACGCGTCTGCGCCAGTTCCGGGGCGAGGCGCAGTTCGCAACGTGGCTACACCGGCTGGTGGTGAACACGTGCCGCGACCGCATGGCCTTTCAGCGAGTTCGACGGACGGAGCCTCTTGTCGAGGAGGAACGTGTGGCGGACGAGGATTGCGACCCGTCGCGCCTGGCCGCTCTCGCCGATCTGCGGCGGGACGTTGCCGAGGCGCTGGCGCGGCTCTCGCCCAAGCAGCGCGTGGTCGTCGTCCTCCGCGATTCGTTCGGGCTCTCGTACCCGGAGATCGCGCGCGTTGCATCGATTCCCGTTGGAACCGCCAAGTGCTACGTGCATCGCGCCCGCGCCCGCTTGAAGGCGCACCTCGAGGACCTCGCCCAGGCATGACGACCTCGCTCGGCCGCGCGGAGATCGAGCAGATCCTCCCGCACCGGGATCCTTTCCTGCTCCTCGACGAGGTCGTCGAGCTCGAGCCGGGGGCCCGCGTCGTCGCGCGCAAGCTGGTGCGCGAGGACGAGTGGTACCTCGCGGGGCACTTTCCCGGCCGGCCGATCATGCCGGGAGTCCTCATCGTCGAGGCGATGGCCCAGACCGGAGCCGTCGCGGTGCTCGCGGACGATGCAAATCGCGGCAAGCTCGCTCTATTTGCAGGCATCGACGACGTTCGTTTCAAGCGCATCGTGGAGCCGGGCGACGAGCTCGAGCTCATCTGCGAGCTGGAGCGCGTTCGCGGTCCGATCGGGCGCGGTAAGGCGACCGCCACCGTGGACGGTCAGCTCGCCGCGCGCGGGACGCTCACCTTCGCAGTCACGGAGCTCTAGGCCGGGTGTCCGGTTGATCGCCGACGTCTCGCGCAACGGCTCGATCGGCATCACCGGCGTGGGCGCTTACGTCCCCGAACACGTGCTCACGAACGACGACCTTTCGAAGCTCGTGGACACGTCCGACGAGTGGATCACCGAGCGCACCGGGATCAAGGAGCGCCATGTCGCGGACCCGGATCAGGCGGCGAGCGACCTGGCCGTGCCGGCCGCGCGGAAGGCGCTGGCGGCGGCAGGCCTCGACCCAGCCGACGTGGAGCTCGTGATCGTGGCGACCGTGACCCCGGACATGTTCTTCCCCTCGACGGGCTCGCTCGTCGCGGCTGAGCTCGGGTCCCCGGATGCCGCGGCCTACGACCTCTCGGCGGGCTGCACCGGCTTCATGTACGCGGTCGCCCAAGCGTACGGAACCCTCGCGGGAGGGCTGGCGCGAAACGCCCTGGTGATCGGCGCCGAGACACTCTCGAAGATCATGAACTGGCACGACCGCTCGACCTGCGTCCTCTTTGGCGACGGGGCGGGGGCCGTCGTCCTCGAGCGGGTGACCGACGACGGCTTCCTCGGCTTCGAGCTCGGCTCCGACGGAGAGGGCGGCAAAGAGCTCTCCGTCCCCGCGGGCGGGTCCCGCAACCCGGCGAGCGCCCAGACCGTCGAACAGGAGCTGCACTTTTTGCGCATGAACGGCCGCGAGGTCTACAAGTTCGCCACGCGTGTCCTGGTCTCGTCCGCCGAGAAGCTGCTCGAGGAGTGTGGACTGACCGTGGACGACGTCGATCTCTACATCCCCCATCAGGCGAACAAGCGAATCATCGACCACGCGGCGCGGAACCTGGGCATCCCGGAGGAGAAGATCTTCATCAACCTGCAGAAGTACGGAAACACGTCGTCAGCGTCCATCCCGCTCTGCCTGGCGGAGGCGGTCGCAGAGGGAAGGCTGACGACGGGGACGCGCGTGCTCATGACCGGGATGGGCGCAGGGCTCACCTGGGGGTCGGCCTACACGATCTGGAACGACGTGCAGGCGGCGGCGTGAAGGTCGCTTTCTGCTTTCCGGGCCAGGGCTCCCAGGACGTGGGCATGGGCCGGGCCATGGCGGAGCAGTTCCCGGAGGCGCAGGCAGTTTTCGACGAGGCCTCGGAGGCAGCCGGCTTCGATGTCGCACGCCTCTGTTTCGAGGGTCCAATCGAGGAGCTCACGCAGACCGAGGTCCAGCAGCCGGCGCTGGTCACCACCTCGCTTGCGTGCCTGCGGGCGGTCGAGACACTTGGAATCCGGGCGGACTTCGTCGTCGGCCACTCCGTCGGTGAGTACTCGGCCCTGGCCGCGGCCGGTGCCCTTTCGGACAGCGACGCGATCGTGCTCGTGAGCGAGCGGGGCCGGGCGACGGCGGCGGCGGCGAGGGAGCATCCGGGCGCCATGGCCGCGGTGCTCGGCCTCGAGGACGCGGTGGTCGAAGAGCTGTGCGCTCGGATCGACAGCGTCTGGCCCGCGAATTACAATTGCCCCGGCCAGATTGTTGTCTCCGGAGAGAACAGCGCCGTCGATCGTCTGATCGAGGAAGCCGCGGCCGCCGGGGCTCGGAAGACGGTCAAGCTCCGCGTCGGCGGCGCTTTCCACAGCCCGCTCGTCGGGCGGGCTGCCGATCGCCTCCGCCCCGCGCTCGAGTCGGTGCGCTTCCGGGAGCCTGGGACACCTTTCATGTCGACGGTGACCGCGCAGATCGAGTCCGCCGAGGGGCTCGTCGATCTCCTCGTTCAGCAGCTCACGGGCCCGGTGAAGTTGACGCAATCGGTGCGAGGCCTCGTGCAGCGGGGGGTCGGCATGTTCGTCGAGATCGGCCCGGGCCAGGTTCTGAGCGGTCTCATTCGACGCTGCGATCGCTCGCTCCGCACGGTCTCGGTCGGCGATCCCGAGTCGCTCCGGAAGCTGCAGGAGACGCTCTCGGCGGCGTAGTGGCCGGCTTCGGTTCACTCGAGGGGAAAGTCGCCCTGGTCACCGGCGGGTCGCGGGGGATCGGGGCGGCGATCTCGCGGGAGCTGGCGAAGGCCGGCGCCAGGGTGGGGGTCAACTACCGGGCCGGCCAGAAGGCCGCTGACGAGATCGCCGGGGAGATCGGCGGGCTCGCGGTTCAGGCCGACGTCTCGAACCCGGAGGAGGTCCAGGCTCTCATCGAACATGTGGAAGGTGAGCTCGGCGACATCGACGCACTCGTCAACAACGCCGGCGTCACGCGCGACACGCTGATCGCGCGCATGACCGACGACGACTGGAAGACGGTCATCGACACGAATCTCCGCGGGACCTTCAACACCTCGCGCGCCGTGTCCAGGAAGATGCTGCGCCGGCGGGCCGGGTCGATCGTCAACCTCTCGAGCGTCGTGGGCGTCCACGGCAATCCCGGCCAGGCGAACTACGCGGCGTCGAAGGCGGGGATCATCGGTCTGACGAAGGCGCTGGCGCGGGAGCTCGGCTCCCGGGGGGTACGCGTGAACGCGATCGCGCCGGGCTACATCTCGACGGAGCTGACCGACGTCCTGCCGGAAGAAGCGCGCGGGCTGATCCTCCAGAACACTCCCCTCGGTCGGCTCGGCGAGCCGGAGGACGTTGCCGGTGCGGTACGCTTTCTTTGCTCCGACGAGGCCGCGTTCATCACGGGCGAAGTACTGCTCGTCGACGGTGGCCTGGGGATGTAGAGGGAGTCTTTGGTGAGCACGAACGGACACAGACGCGTGGTCGTCACTGGGGTCGGCGCGGTTACGCCACTCGGAAACGACGCGGAGACCTTCTGGAAGAACCTCACCGCGGGGAAGAGCGGCGCCGCCCCCATCACGCAGTTCGATTCGTCCGAGTTCGCGGTCCACTTCGCTTGCGAGCTGAAGGACTTCGAGCCGACCAAGTGGCTCGAGTACCGCAAGGCGCGCAAGATCGACCGCTTTGCGCAGATGATCATCGCCGCGGCTCGTATGGCCGAGCAGGACTCCGGGATCGAGATCGAGCCCGAGACGGCGCGTACGGGTGCCTCCGTGGCGACCGGAATCGGTGGCCTGAAGGCCTTCCAGGACTGCTACGACCAGCTCAAAGAGCGGGGGCCGGATCGCATCAACCCGTTTTCGATCCCCGCGATCATCCCCAACATGGGCGCCGCCTGGGTGTCGATGGAGCTCGGTACCCGCGGGCCGCTGTGGTCCGAGTGCACCGCCTGCGCGGCCTCGAACATGGCCATCGGCCAGGCGCTCGATGACATCCGCCTCGGGCGTGCGGAGGTCATGCTCGCGGGTGGCACCGAGGCCGGGATCACGAAGGTCGGTATCGGCGGGTTCGGCGCCATGCGTGCCCTCTCGCGCCGCAACGACGATCCGGAAGGGGCCAGTCGCCCCTTCGACGCCGAGCGCGACGGGTTCGTGATGGGCGAGGCGGGCGCGATCCTCGTGCTCGAGGAGCTCGAGCACGCGAAGAAGCGCGGCGCAAAGGTCTACGCGGAGCTCGTGGGCTATGGGGTCTCGTCCGACGCGCAGCACATCACCGAGCCCGATCCAACGGGGCAGCATCCCGCACGAGCTATGCACATGGCGATGGATGACGCCGGTATCTCATCCGACGCGATCGACTACATCAACGCGCACGGGACTTCGACGCCACTTGGTGACGCCAGCGAGACGCGGGTGATCAAGATCGCGCTGGGCGAGGAGAAGGCCCGCAAGACGCCGGTCTCCTCCACCAAGGGCGCCACCGGCCATTGCCTCGGCGCCTCGGGGGCCATCGAGGCGCTCATCTGCACGTTCGCGGTCCAGCGGGACGTGGTTCCTCCGACGATCAACTACGAGCATCCCGATCCCGAGTGCGACCTCGACTACATCCCGAACGAGTCGCGCGAGTGGAAGACGGACTATGCGCTCTCCAACAACTTCGGGTTCGGCGGGCACAATGCCTGCCTCGTCTTCAAGAAGTTCACGGATTAGCTACGTGATCCACTGATGGCCGAGCGCTGGGCGACGTTCGACTGCTACGGGACCCTGATCGACTGGAATCGGGGCATCGGCGACGCTCTCGCTTCACTCTGGCCCGATGCCGATCGGGACGCTCTCCTCTCCCGCTATCACGAGATCGAGCCGCGGGTCCAGCTCGATTGGGCACTTCCCTACCGGGAAGTGCTGCGGCAGGCCCTCGTTCTGCTGGCAGGCGACGAGGATCGCCTGCTCGGCGAGGCGGACGAGTATGCGCTCGCCGACTCCCTCCCCTCCTGGAGGCCGTTTCCAGAGGTGGCCGGCGCGCTCGCCGAGCTACGGGGCCGTGGCTTCAAGCTCGCAATCCTCTCCAACACGGATCCCGACCTGCTCGGCGCCTCTCTGGAGCGGAT
>Ga0209887_1000003_pt1 | contig 67808 bp, 66 predicted proteins | sample GWRWN1_30_40_FD_187230 | JGI IMG/M metagenome (GOLD analysis project Ga0209887, IMG submission 187230) | Riverbed sediment microbial communities from areas with no vegetation in Columbia River, Washington, USA - GW-RW N1_30_40 (SPAdes)... | ecosystem: Environmental > Aquatic > Freshwater > River...
CGCTCGCCAGGTTGCCCAGGTTGCAAACCAGCCCCCCGGAGTCGCTCGCCGCGCAGCTGCCGACTCCGGAGTCGGTTGACACAAGGCTCGAGCCGCTGGGGAGCGAGGCGGTCAGAGTCGTGTGCGCCACGTTGTTCCGCGAGCGGTTCGCGACGGCGACGGCGTAGGAGAGATACGTCGGCGATTCTGTTCGGGACGGTGAGACCGTCTGCGGCGTCGCGGACGCTGACACGCAGACGAGCGGACCGCTCGTCGCGCACTCCTCAGATCCCTGGGCGCCTGAGACGCCGGCACCACCGATTAGGACCAGCGACACGGCTGCGATGCCTAGCCATATCACGCGCCGCAGTGGTCGCGGCATTTACTCCCTCGCTCCCTGTCTCCCGTTCAGAGACCTGTTCCGGCGAACTTCGATAGTCCCACCGACCAGCGCTAAGGTCAACCCGCCGGCCACGAGAGATGCCATGCGCCTGGCAGGATTCGAACCTGCGACCTTGCGCTCCGGAGGCGCACGCTCTATCCCCTGAGCTACAGGCGCGGGGGCCTTAGTCTACCGGGCGTGAGATTGAGCCATCGCGCGGTCACACTGCGGCTCCAGGAGCCTTTCACCATCTCCCGCGCGACCGACGAAGAGGTCGAGGAGATCTTCGTGGAGGTCGAGCTCGACGGGATCGTGGGGTACGGCGAGGCCTCCCCCCAGGAGGTCTACGGCGAGAGTGTCGAGTCGGCGGCTACGTTCCTGGACGTCGCCGAGGAGCTCCTCGGCGACGATCCGTTCGGCCTCGAAGCAATCGAGCGCCGGCTGGCCGAAAAGCCGGGGGAGATGGCGGCAAAGGCGGCGATCGATTCCGCCCTCCACGACCTCTGCGGCAAGCTCGCGAACCAGCCTGTCTGGCGGCTGCTCGGCCTCGATCGCGGCGGACCGCCGACCTCGTGGACGATCTGGCTCGGCGATCCCGACGACATGGCGCGCCGCGCCGAGCGAGTCGGCGACCGTTTCCGCCGGCTCAAGCTCAAGCTCGGCGCCCGCGACGGAGCCGACGTCGAGCGTGTGCGCGCTGTCCGGGGCGTCACCGGCCTCCCCCTCCAGGTGGACGTCAACGAATACTGGGAGCCCGACGAGGCGCTCGAGAACGTCCGCGCCCTGGCGCAGCTGGGCGTCGAGTACGTCGAGCAGCCTTTGCCGGCGGGTCACCCTGAGGGCCCTCGGCTGAAGAAGGAATCGCCGCTTCCCATTTATGTGGACGAGGATGTGCACACGCTGCAGGACGTCCGTGAGGCCGCAGAGCGGGCTCACGGGATCAACATCAAGCTCGCGAAGTCAGGAGGCATCCGGGAGGCCGTCCGGATGGCCCACGCGGCCCGCGCGCTCGGCCTCGGCGTGATGTTCGGCTGCATGGTCGAATCGAGCCTCGGGATCGCCGCGGCCTGTCAGGTCGCGAGCCTCTGCGATCACGTCGATCTGGACGGCAACCTTCTCCTCGCAGACGATCCGTGGGAAGGCGTCGAGTTCGTGGACGGCGTTCAACTTCCATCCGAGCAGCCGGGTCTGGGTGTCAGAGAAGCGGTATCTCGTACTAGCTGAAGGCAAGGCGCTCGACCCGCATTACGGGAAGACGGCGCGCGGGGTCATTCTCTACGGGCCCCACCCGGTTTCCGCCCTCGTGGACTCCGAGAACGCGGGCGCGGACGTCGAGGGGATCCCTGTCGTCGCCTCCGTCGAGGATGGGCTTGCGGTCGAGCCCCGCGCGAACACCGCGCTGGTCGGCGTGGCTCTCGCAGGCGGTCGCCTGCCGCCGGAATGGCGAGTCCTCTTGCGCGCTGTCCTCGAGGCCGGCCTCGACCTCGAGTCGGGAATGCACGAGCTCCTCTCCGAGGACCCGGAGCTCGCAGACCTCGCGCGGCGGCACGGGGCCGAGATCCGCGATCTTCGCAAGCCTCCCTCGAATCTCAGCGTTTCGAGCGGCGCGAATCTCCTGCAGGATGCGACTGTCGTCCTGACCGTAGGCTCCGACTGCGCGATCGGGAAGAAGTCGGTGGCGATCGAGCTCGATCGGGAGGCACGCGGTCGCGGGCTGCGCTCGGTGTTCGTACCGACCGGCCAGACCGGGATCGCGATCGCCGGCTGGGGCATCGCGGTCGACGCCGTCGTGGCGGACTTCCTCGCCGGCGCTGCCGAGCGGCTCGTGGTCGAGGGCGCAAGACTCGGCGACCTCCTCTTCGTCGAAGGGCAGGGGTCGATCGTGCACCCGCAGTTCTCCGGAGTCGCGCTCGGGCTCTACCACGGCAGCGCCCCGCACTTCCTCGTCCTCTGTCACATGGCCGGCGCGACGGAGATCGACGGGTGCCCGGGCCACCCGATTCCTCCGCTGGCAGAGCTCGTCGGCCTCCACGAGGCGCTGGCCCTTCCGGCCCGTCCGGCGAGGGTGGCGGCGATCGCCCTAAACACGCAGCGCCTGGGCGACAAGGAGGCTAGACGCGCCATTGACGAAGCCGAGGAAGACACCGGTTTGCCTGCCGACGACCCTGTCCGTTTTGGCCCTGGACGGCTACTGGATGCGGTTCTTCAGCGTCTTCCGTCGGGTATAAGAACCGCGTGAACGACCCCCGCGTCACCCGGCTGGCCCAGCTCATCGTCGAATACTCACTGGAGATCCGCGAGCGCCAGATCCTCCGGATCGACGCGCCCGACGTCGCGGCGCCGCTCGCTCTCGCCCTGTACCGCGCCGCGCTTGCAGCAGGCGGCTTCCCGTACCCGACCGTCGCGGTCGACGGCCTCCTCGAGATCCTGCTCGACGAGGGTTCGGAGGAGCAGCTTGCCTTCGTTTCGCCTCTCCAGCAGCACGAGATCGAGACGATCGACGCGCTCGCGACGATCTGGTCGGAGACGAACACGCGCTCCATGTCGCGGGTCGATCCCGGCCGCCACGCACGCTTCCTGGGCGCCCAGCGCCAGCTTTCGAACCGCCGCTGGGAGCGGATTTCGGCCGGAGAGATGAGCTGGTGCGGCACGCTTTTCCCCACGAACGCCCATGCGCAGGACGCCGAGATGTCCTTGGCGCGCTACGAAGACTTCGTCTACGGCGCCTGCCACGTGGACGAGGACGACCCGAGCGCGCACTGGCGGCTGGTCGCCGCCTCCCTGCGAAGGCGCGCGGACGACCTCGAGTCAGTTCGCGAGCTCCGGATCGTGGGGCCCGATACCGACCTGGTCGTCGGCGTCGAGGGGCGCAAATGGATCGCCGCGGACGGTCGCTTCAACATGCCGGACGGCGAGGTCTTCACGAGCCCGGTCGAGACGGAGACGGAAGGTGAGATCCGTTACACCTTCCCCGCCATCTATCACGGGCGCGAGGTCGAGGACGTTCGCCTGCGGTTCGAGAGCGGGCGGGTGGTCGCGGCGGAGGCCGCGCGCGGGAACGACTACCTGCGCTCGCTGCTCGACATGGACGAAGGCGCTCGCGTTCTCGGCGAGGTCGCCTTCGGGCTCAACTACGAGATCGACCGCTTCACCCGGAACATCCTCTTCGACGAGAAGATCGGCGGGACGATGCATCTCGCGCTCGGCTCGGCCTTCCCGCAGGCCGGCGGGGCGAACACGTCCGGGCTGCACTGGGACATGATCTGCGACCTCCGCGCGGACGGCGAGGTCTACGCCGACGGAGAGCTGATCTGGAAGGCGGGGCGCTTCCTCGGGGAGGCCGTCACGGAAACCGCAGAGCCTGTCGAGGCTGCCGAGCTTGGCTGATTCGCGGCTCGAAGGCCTGGCCGAGGTCCTCGTCAACTACTCGACGGGCGTCGAGCCCGGAGACATCGTCCTGCTCGAGACGACTCCGCTTGCGGCGCCGCTCCTGCGGGAGCTTCATCGCCGGGTTGTCGGCGCGGGCGGCCATCCGCATGTTCGCATCGGGCTCGACGGCGCAGCCGAGGCGCTGCTGTCACAAGGGTCGGACGAGCAGATCCAGTGGGTGAACCCGATGCGAACTGAGGATTTCGAACGCGCCGATGTCCGCATCGCAATCGAGGCCAGCTCGAACACGCGTGAGCTCACCGGGATCGATCCGGCTCGCCAGGCGCGCTACTCGGTGGCCAGGGAAAGCCTGCGCGAGCGATATCTCGAACGGTCGCGGAACGGGGAGCTGCGGTCCGTCGTGAGCGCATACCCGACGACCGCGTCCGCGCAGGACGCCGAGATGTCCCTCGACGACTACGAGGACTTCGTCTACCGGGCGGGCTTCCTCGATCGAGACGATCCTGTGGCGTCGTGGCAGGAGCTCGGCGAGCGGCTGGACCGGCTGAGCGCGTGGCTGAGCGAGCGCGTGGAGATCCGGGTTGTCACCGAGGGCACCGACCTGACTCTCGGAGTGGCCGGCCGGACCTGGATTCCCTGCGACGGGATGGAGAACTTCCCTGACGGGGAGGTGTTCACGGGGCCCGAGGAGTCCAGCGTCGAAGGCTGGATCTCCTTCACCTATCCGGCGACCTTCGGCGGGCGAATCGTGCGCGGAATCGTCCTGCGCTTCGAAGGCGGCGAGGTCGTCGAGGCGCACGCCGACGACGGGGAGCCCTTCCTCCGCGAGATGCTGGCCATGGACGACGGTGCGCGCCGGGCGGGAGAGTTTGCCTTCGGCATGAACGAGGCCATTCGCGAGTTCACCGGTCACACGCTCTACGACGAGAAGATCGGCGGCACGGTGCACCTCGCCCTCGGAATGTCGTATCCGGAGAGCGGCGGGCTGAACCGGTCGGCGCTCCACTGGGATCTCGTCTGCGATCTCCGCTCGGGCAGCGAGGTCTACGCAGACGGGGAGCTCGTCTACCGAAACGGCGAGTTCCTGCCCGACCTCTTCTGATCGCGCTCATCGGGGATACGCACCTGCCGCGCGGCGCCCGCCGCCTTCCACACAAGTGCCTGCGCCTGCTCGAGCGGGCCGAGCTCATCCTCCACACCGGAGACGTGACGGCGGCCTCCGTGCTCGAGGTGCTAGAGGAGCTCGCTCCCGTCGCCGCCGTGCACGGCAACATGGACGAGCCCGCGCTTCGTGAAGCATTGCCAGGACGCCTCGTGGTCGAAGCCGGCGGCTTGCGGATCGGGCTCGTGCACGACGCTCGCGGTGCGGCCGGGAGGCATGCGCGTCTCGCCGATGCCTTTCCGGGGTGCGACGCGATCGCCTACGGGCATACGCACATCCCTGAGGTGGCGCGGGTAGGGGAGACATGGATTCTCAACCCCGGCAGCCCCACGGAGAGACGCCGGGCGCCGGAGCACACCATGATCGTTCTCGAGGGCGGCGAGCCCCAGCTCGTCTCGCTCGCGCCCTGACGTCCGACAATCTCTGTACTATGCGAACATATGTTCGCACGCACTCATATCTACGCGCTGCTCCTGGCGTTGGCGCTCGTCACGCTGGCGCTCTCGACTGCCCGCCCTTCGCGGGGAGCCTCGCCGGAGGCACGTCACCTCGTGCGTTCCGGTGAGACGCTCTGGTCGATCGCCTCGGCCCGCTACGCCGGCGACCCGCGCGAGGCGATCTGGCGAATCGAGCAGCGGAACGGGCTGACGGGCGAGCCGCTCCAGCCCGGGACCGTGCTCTTCCTGCCGCAGTAGGGGGTTAGGCTAGCCGGCCGCGAGCGCCCGCGCGTCCGCGATCCCGAAGTCGGCCGGGCGCTTGCTGACGGCGTCGAAAAACGCGTCCACCACGGCGGGAACGAACTGGCTTCCGCGACAGGAACGGACCTCCGCGAGAGCCTCCCCGGTCGAGAGCGCGCGCTGGTAGGGCCGCTCGATCGTCATGGCGTCCCAGGCATCGGCTAGACCCGCGATGGCGGCGGCGAGGGGGATCTCCTCAGCGGCGAGGCCGTCCGGGTAGCCGCGGCCGTCCCACCGCTCGTGGTGGTGCCGGATAATCGCCACGGAGTCGCGCAGGCGGCCGAACTTGGCGACGATCCGCGCTCCCTCAGCCGAGTGGCGCTTCATCATGTCGAACTCTTCGTCGGTGAGCTTGCCCGGCTTGGTCAGGAGAATGTCGGGGATCGCGATCTTGCCGATGTCATGGAAGAGGGCGCCGAAGCGCAGAGCGTCCATCTCCTTGATAGTCAAGCCGAGCTCCTGGCCGATCGCGACGGCGATGCGCTGAACGCGCAGGGAGTGGCCGGCGGTATACGGATCCTTCGCCTCGACAGTCGCGTTGAGGCTCTCTATTGCCTCGAGCGAGCTCTCCTCGAGGCGCCGGTAGGACTCGCTGAGCGCGAAGGAGCGCTCCCGCAACGCGGTCGTCTGGCGGCGCAACGTGCTGGAGGCGCTGCGCGCCAGGACGAGCAGGAGGATCCACAGGAGGGCGAAGACAGCCGCGATGACGATCCAGAGCTCGTGCCTGCGGTGGGCGATTGAGGCCTCGAGAGGCGTCGCGTCGGCGTAGACCTCGTACGCTCCGATCACCTCGTCGGACCCAGAGACGACAGGCGCGTAAACCTCGAGGACGTCGTGCACGGGCAGCCTCGACTCGACAGCGTCCTCGGCATCGGCCAGATCCTCGAACCCAGCCTCGGCCTCGCCGGTCTCCAATACCTCCTGGAGATCGTGGCCGACCGGGAAGCGCTGCCCGATCCGATCCGGGGCGAGTGAGGCCCACGCGAGGACCCCGTCGCGGCGCCAGACCTTCACGCTGAGGATGTCGGGCCGCTCGGCGAGGGTGCGACGGACGATGCCGGTGACTTCCTCCCCGACGCGAAGCTGCGTTCCGTTCACGAGACGGGGCGAGAGGACGGCGCTCGTGTACTGGGAGAGCGAGACCTTGGCGTCGTCGAGCGACTGCTGGCGGAGCGCCTGGGTCATGATCGAACCGAGCACGATCCCGCCGGCTGCGAGCACGACTGCGGCCACGGCCACGAGTGCCCACAGAAGCGTGAGCGAACGGGCCACCCGCTGGCTCATGGTCACGCGTGCCACTACCGCACCGGGATCGGACTTCTCGCGCCCGGACTTGAGTCCTGCGCGGCCCTACACTTGGCCCGTGGACCTCGACATCGTCTTCCTCGGGACCTCCGGGTCCGTGCCGACGGCGCGACGTGGCCTTGCGGGCACGCTCGTCCGCCGGGGCGGCGACCGGATCCTCTTCGACTGCGGCGAGGGCACGCAGCGCCAGCTGCTACGGTCGACGGTGGGCCTCGTCGAGCTCCCCGACGTCTTCCTGACGCACTACCACGCCGACCACTATCTCGGCCTGCCGGGGATGCTGAAGACCTTCGCGCTTCGCGGGCGCGAGGTGCCCCTCACCGTGTACGGGCCGCCCGGCCTCGTCGACCTCTTTACGGTCTTGAGGCGGATCTTCGGAAAGCTGACGTACGAGGTCGATCTGCGCGAGCTGCGCCCGGGCGAAGGAAGCGACCGCGGCGACTACCGGGTCTTCGCCTTCGCAGTCGAGCACGGCGTCGCCTCGAACGGCTACTGCCTCGCCGAGAATCCCCGGCCGGGGCGCTTCGACGTGCAGACCGCCCGCTCCCTCGGTGTGCCCGAAGGGCCGCTCTTCGGATGCCTGCAGGCCGGCGAGGCGGTTGACCTGCCCGCCGGCGGTACGGTCGTCCCCGAACAGGTGCTGGGCCCGCCTCGGGCCGGACGCAAGATCGTCCTGGCCGGGGATACGCGCCCTGCGGCGGAGGTGCTCGACGTGGCTCGAGAGGCGGACGTCCTCGTGCACGAGGCGACCTTCGCCTCCGAGGAGCAGGAGCGGGCGGACGAGACCCTGCACGCCACGGCGACCGGCGCCGCCGAGCTGGCGCGGGCGGCCGGCGTGAAGATGCTGGCGCTGACGCATCTGTCGAACCGCTACTTCGGCCCCGAGATCGCCCGTGAGGCAAGGACGGTTTTCGCGGAGACCGTCGTTCCGCGGGACTTCGATATCATCGACGTCCGCTTTCCGGAACGGGGCGGGCCGCGTCTCGTCAAGGGTGGGGCGCTAGGCAGGCGGGAGGAGGCCGAGGCGCATGGGAGCGATGGTGCAGCTGGCAGTGGCGAGGAATCTCGCGGAGGCCGAGGAGATCCAGACGATCCTGAACTCGGCCGGGATCGCGTCGGAGCTCGAGCTGGCCGTCGACCAGCATCCGACCCAACTCGCTGACTCCCCACAGAAGGTGCTCGTCCCCGAAGAGTCCCTCGAGAACGCTCAGCACGCCATCGAGGCGATGACCGACCCGGACGAGCTCATCGGCGGCCGCTAGCTGACGGCTCTGGACGGCCGGGCAAATACGCGTCCGCGTTCAGTTAGACGCTCGCTGCAGGATCCTGCGCTCGCGGGCCCGTCTGACTAGACGCGCGTTCAGCGCGTATGTCTCGGGGCCGCTCGCTTGTCTCCCTTGCGAGTGCCGCCCCAGAGCCCGTCAGGCCGATTAGCTGGACTCCGTCCGCCGACGCGGCTAGTCTCCGCCCCGCACACCTTTAAGCCGGTCCCGTGAGGCCGGAAAGGAGTTGTTGATGGCTGCGCAAGTCGAAGCGGGCAAGGTCCTCCTGGATTCCGAGGCCCTAAACCGGACGCTCGCCCGTATAGCTCACGAGATCGTCGAAGGGAACCGTGATCTCGAGCGCACCGCGCTCGTCGGCATCCACACGCGTGGCGTCCCGCTCGCGCAGCGCCTCCGCCGCCACATCGCCGACTTCGGAGGGGTCGAAGTCGCGCTCGGGATTGTCGACATCACGTTTCACCGCGACGACGTGATGGTCAGAGACGGCCAGGCCCCGCGCCATCCCCAGCCGGTCGTCCGCTCGACGAGGCTCGACTTCCCGCTGGAGGGCATGACGTGCGTGCTCGTCGACGACGTGCTCTCGACCGGACGGACGATCCGTGCGGCGATCGAGACGATCTTCGAGTACGGACGGCCCGCGCGCGTGCAACTCGCCTGCCTCGTCGACCGGGGCCATCGCGAGCTTCCGATCCGCCCTGACTATGTGGGGAAGAACCTGCCTACGTCCCGCGGCGAGCGCATCCAGGTGCAGCTCGTCGAGGTCGACGAGGTCGACCGCATCCTGCTCGTCCCCGAGCCCGAGAAAGGAAGGCACGATGGCTGAGGTCCGTCCATTGCTCCGCGACGAGCTCCTGCCGCCGAGACGCCTCGAACGGCGGCACCTGATCTCGATCGCCGATCTGACGCGGGAGGACGTGGAGCGGCTGCTCTCGCTCGCCCGGGCCTTCGGACGGTCGCTCGAACGGGAGGTGAAGAAACTTCCGACGCTCAAGGGGCGAACCGTCGTGAACCTCTTCTTCGAGTCCTCGACGCGGACCTCATCCAGCTTCGAGCTCGCCGCCAAGCGTCTGTCGGCCGACGTCATGTCGATCAAGTCGTCGGGCTCGGCCGTGGACAAGGGTGAGTCGCTCAAGGACACGGCCATCACGATCGGTGCCTACGACCCAGACGTGGTCGTCATCCGCCATCCACACATCGGCGCTCCGCACGTCGTCGCGCGCTGGACGAAGGCGCACATCGTCAACGCGGGCGACGGAACGCACCAGCATCCAACCCAGGCGCTGCTCGACCTGTACACGATCGACGAGGAGCTCGGCGGGGTCTCGGGCGTGCACGTGGCGATCGTCGGGGACGTGCTGCACTCGCGCGTAGCCCGCTCGAACATTCAGGCCCTCGCGCTCATGGGCGCGCGCGTCACCGTCGTCGGCCCGCCGGCACTCATCCCGCGGGGCATCGAGGCGCTCGGCTGCGAGGTCTCGTACTCGATCGACACGATCCGGGACGCCGACGTCGTCTACGTCCTGCGCATGCAGCGAGAGCGCATGCTCGAGGGCGCCAACTACGTCCCCAGCCTCCGCGAGTACACCGCACGCTGGGGGGTGACGCCCGGGCGGCTGCGACCGGGCCAGAAGGTCATGCATCCCGGTCCGATGAACCGCGGAGTCGAGATCGACGCGGCGGTTGCCGACGCAGCCGATGCGCTGATCGAGCGCCAGGTTCGAAGCGGCCTCGTTGTGCGCATGGCGGTCCTCTACGACCTCCTCACGCACGGGCCCGTCGAAGTGAAGGTCGCCGAGATCGAGGAGGTCGCCTGATGGCAATCTCCTCGCTCAAATCTCACGTCCTGATCTTTTCGCGTGGTGATCGCTGATGCTCTTCGGAGGAAACGGCCGCAAGGACGACCTCGTCCTTGAGTGCATCCGCGTCGTCGATCCCACGCAGGGAATCGACGAGGTCTTGACGGTCACGGTGGAGCAGGGCGTCATCACGCGGCTCGAGCCCACGGCGACGACGGCGAGTGGCAGGATCGTCGCGCCGGCCTTCGTCGACCCGCACGTCCACCTGCGCACTCCGGGCCGCGAGGACGAGGAGGACATCGCGTCCGGCACGCGCGCCGCGGCCGCGGGCGGCTACTGCGCGATCCTCGCGATGCCGAACACCGATCCGGTAATCGACTCGGCGGCTGTGCTCGGCGCTCTCGTCGAGCGCGCCGAGGTCGAAGCCGAGATCCCGGTCGGCTTCCTCGCCGCGATCAGCAAACGACAGGAGGGCGCCGAGCTCACGGAGATGATCGAGCTCGCCGAGCGCGGCGCCGCCGGCTTCAGCGACGACGGCCGACCGGTCGTGTCGGCTGGGCTCCTCCGCCGCGCGCTCCAGTACCACGAGGTCGCCGGCCGCCCGATCGCACTCCACTGCGAAGAGCCGGCGCTCTCTCGCTCCGGCCAGATGCACGAGGGGATCATCTCGGCCGAGCTCGGGTTCCACGGATACCCCTCCGTGGCCGAAAGCGTGATGGTCGGCCGCGACCTCGCCCTGGCCGCCCACGAGGGGCAGCCAATCCACTTGCTGCATCTCTCGGCCCGCGAGTCCGTCGAGGCGCTGCACCAAGCTCAGGCAGCCGGCGTCGCGGCGACGGGGGAGGTCACGCCACACCATCTTTGCCTGACTGACGAGGCTGTGAGGTCCCTCGATCCGAACCTGAAGATGAATCCTCCCTTGCGATCGGAGGAGGACAGGAAGGCGCTGATCGAGGGGATCAGGGACGGGACGATCGCTGCGATCGCCACCGACCACGCCCCGCACGCCGGCTACGAGAAGGATGTGCCCTTCGAGGAGGCGCCGTTCGGGGTCACGGGGCTCGAGACCGCCTTCGCCGTGCTCAACACTCGGCTCGTCGAGCCGGGGATCCTCTCGCTCGCCACCGTGCTCGAACGCCTGAGCGCCGGACCGGCCCGGATCTACGGCCTCGAGCCGCCGCGGATCGCCGTAGGGGCGCCCGCGAACCTGGTCGTGCTCGACCTGGAGGCGACGTGGTGCGTGGCGCATGACGAGTTTCGCTCCCGGTCTGCCAACTCGTGGCTCCTGGGCTCGACGCTCACGGGGAAGGTCGTCCAGACCGTCGCCGACGGAAAGATCGTCTTCGCGGCGTGAGCGGCCTGCTCGTCCTCGAAGATGGGACTCTCTTCCGCGGGCGGTCGGTCGGAGCGCCCGGCATCGCCTACGGCGAGGCCGTCTTCACGACCGCGATGAGCGGCTACCAGGAGATCGTCACCGACCCGAGCTATGCGGAGCAGATCGTCTGCTTCACGGCGCCGATGGTGGGCAACTACGGGGTGGCCGAGGGACGATCGGAGTCCGCGCGTGTGCACGCGCGATCTGTGCTCATGCGCCAGGCCGGGGGAGACGAGTGGACGCGGTGGCTCGCGGCCAGGGGCGTTGTCGCGCTCGAGGAGATCGACACGCGAAGCATCGTCCTCCACCTCCGCGACCGCGGAGCGATGCGGGCGGCCGCCGTGGCCGGCCACGCTTCCGCTGGCGAAGTCTTGTCGCAGGTGCGAGCCGAGGCTCCCATGCAGGGCCGCGCGCTCGTGGCCGGCGTCTCGACGGAGAAGGTTTACAGGCTCGGGCGGGCCGGCCTCCACGTGGCCGTGATCGACTTCGGCGTCAAGGAGTCGATTCTGCGCCGCCTGGTCGCCGCCGGCGCACAGACGACAGTCTTTCCGCACGACGTCGACGCGGACACCGTGCTGACGGCCCGGCCGGACGGGATCCTGCTCTCGAACGGGCCCGGAGACCCCGCGGCGCTGGTCGAGCGGGTAGCGGTGGTGCGAGAGCTGATCGGGCGCGTACCCCTCCTGGGGATCTGCCTCGGGCACCAGCTTCTCGGCCTGGCAGCCGGCCTCGCGACCTTCAAGCTGCCCTTCGGCCACCGCGGCGCGAACCATCCCGTGCTCGAGATCGGGACGAACCGGGTGCTCGTCACGAGCCAGAACCACGGCTTTGCGGTGCAAGGTGACGGACCGCAGGTCACCCACGTCTCGCTCTACGACGGCACCGTGGAAGGGCTCTCGCTGCCGCGTGAGGGCGCTCGCTCGTTGCAGTTCCATCCCGAGGCGGGCCCAGGCCCGCATGATGCCTGGCCTCTGCTCGAAGGCTGGGTCGAGGAGCTGAGGGTTGCCGAAGCGGCCTGACCTGCGCTCCATCTGCGTGATCGGGTCCGGGCCGATCGTCATCGGACAGGCCTGCGAGTTCGACTACGCGGGCAGCCAGGCTCTCAAGGTGCTCCGCGCGGAGGGGTTCCGCACGATCGTCGTCAACTCGAACCCTGCGACGATCATGACCGACCCCGGCTTCGCCGATCGGACCTATCTCGAGCCGCTCGACCTCGAAGGGGTGGAGGGAGTGCTGGCCCGGGAGCGCCCGGATGCGCTACTGCCGACTCTCGGTGGCCAGACCGCGCTCAACCTCTCGAGCGAGCTGGCCCAGAAGGGCGTGCTGGACGTGCTCGGGGTCGAGCTGATCGGCGCGGGCTACGAGGCGATCCGCCGCGCCGAGGACCGTGAGCTCTTCCGCGAGACGATGAGAGACGTCGGCCTGCGAGTGCCCGAGTCGGTGATCGTGACGAGCCCCGAGGAGCTCCCGGGCGACTTGCACTTCCCCGTGATCCTGCGCCCGGCCTTCACGCTAGGGGGTCACGGTGGCGGCATCGTCCGGGCCGCTTCGGACCTCGAGCGGATGCTGGAGCTCGGCCTGCGCGAGAGTCCGGTAGGCCAGGTGCTCGTGGAGGAGTCTCTGATCGGGTGGGACGAGTTCGAGCTCGAGGTCATGCGCGACGCCGCTGACAACGTCGTCATCGTCTGCTCGATCGAGAACATCGATCCGATGGGCGTGCACACCGGCGACTCCATCACGGTGGCGCCGCAGATGACGCTCTCGGACGAGGCCTACCAGGAGCTCCGCGACGCGGCCGCCCGCGTGATCCGGGCCGTCGGCGTGGACACCGGCGGCTCCAACATTCAGTTCGCGCGGGAGCGCGAATCCGGCGAGCTGCGGGTGATCGAGATGAACCCGCGCGTCTCGCGCTCGTCCGCGCTCGCGAGCAAGGCGACCGGCTACCCGATCGCCAAGGTCGCAGCCAAGCTCGCCGTCGGGTACACGCTCGACGAGATTCCGAATGACCTCACCGGGACGACGCCGGCGAGCTTCGAGCCCACGCTCGACTACGTCGTCGTCAAGTTCCCGCGTTTCGCGTTCGAGAAGTTTCCCGGGGCCGACGAGGCGCTGGGTACGCAAATGAAGTCGGTCGGCGAGGCGATGGGCATCGGGCGGACGTTCACCGAGGCCCTCCTCAAGGCGGCCCGTTCGCGCGAGCTCGACACCGAGCTTCCCGCCGAGCTTCCCGCGGGCGCCCATCCCTGGTTCGCCCGCGAGCTCGAGCGCGCGAAGTCGACATTGTGTTTCACGCGCACAAAGTCCGACCTCGTCGCGAACGACTGGATCAAGCTGAAAAGCACCGGCTGGTCGGACGCCGATCTCGCCTCCGCGTGGAACACAAGCGAGGAAGACGTGAGGCAGGCGCGGCTCTCCTGGGGGATTCGCCCGTCGTACCGGCGGGTGGACTCCTGCGCCGCCGAGGTCGAGGCGCGCTCCAACTACCTCTACTCCACCTGGGGCGAGGCCGATGAGTCGCCGCCCGCGCCCGGGCGCTCGGTCGTCATCCTCGGCTCGGGCCCGAACCGGATCGGGCAGGGCATCGAGTTCGACTACTGCTGCGTGCACGCGGCCAAGACCTTCCGGGAGCTGGGCTATGAGACCGTGATGGTGAACTGCAATCCCGAGACGGTCTCGACCGACTACGACACCTCGGATCGCCTCTACTTCGAGCCGCTGCGGACGGAAGAGGTGCTCGAGATCTGCGCCCGCGAGCGTCCGGCGGGCGTGGTCGTCCAGTTCGGAGGCCAGACCCCCCTCAAGCTCGCCCGCGCGCTCGAGGCCGCCGGCCATCGCATCCTGGGAACGCCGTTCGAGGCCGTCGACCTGGCCGAGGACCGAGAGCGCTTTGCGGCGCTCTGCGAGGAGTTCGGGATCTCGGTGCCTCCGTGGGGCATGGCCCGCAGCGCCGATGAGGCGGTCGAGGTGGCCAAGGAGATCGACTACCCGGTCCTGGTGCGGCCCTCGTACGTGCTCGGCGGCCGCAACATGCGCGTCTGCTACTCGGCCGTCGAAGTTGCGCTGGTCGCGGAGGGGGGACTCGTGGACCGTTTCCTCGAAGGTGCCGTCGAGCTCGACGTCGACGCTCTCTGCGACGGTGAGGAGACCTTCGTTGCGGCGGTCATGCAACACGTCGAGGAAGCGGGCGTCCACTCGGGCGATTCCTCCTGCGTCCTCCCGGCTGTCTCGCTGGACCCGGATACTCTGGCCGCGGTCGAGGAGACGGTCCGCAGGCTCGCACCGGCTCTCGGAGTGATCGGCCTTGTGAACGTTCAGCTCGCGCTCCTGGACGGACAGCTCTACGTCCTCGAGGCCAATCCGCGTGCGTCACGCACGGTCCCGTTCGCGAGCAAGGCGATCGGGATCAACCTCGTGGATGCGGCGTGTCGCCTCGCCGCCGGCGCGAAAGTGTCCGATCTCGACCTGACCGGAGGCCGCAGAGGGCACGTCTCCGTCAAGGCGGCTGTCTTCCCCTTTGCGCGCTTCCCGGGCGCGGATTCGATCCTCGGGCCCGAGATGCGTTCCACCGGAGAGGTCATGGCCAGCGCAGCCGACTTTCCCACGGCCTTCGCTAAGGCCGAACGGGCGGCCGGTAGGCCCCTCCCCGAGAGGGGCACCGCCTTCCTTTCCGTGCGCGATGCGGACAAGGACGCCGCTGCGGTGGTCGGCAAGCGTCTCGCCGCGCTCGGCTTCGAGCTGTGCGCCACCTCGGGGACGGCCCGCGCCCTCGCGGCAGCGGGCCTGCCCGTCACCCACGTTCGGAAGGTTGCCGAGGAAGGGAGCGGTTCGACGATCGTCGACCTCGTTCGCCGGGGCCGCTGCGATCTCGTCGTGAACACGCCCGCCGGACGCGGCGCGCGCTCCGACGGCTACCTGATTCGCGAAGCCGCGATCCTCGCTCGAGTGCCGTGCATCACGACGCTTGCCGGCGCGTTCGCAGCGGTCGAGGCGATCGCGCGGGCACGGCGGGAGGACGCCCTTTCCCTCCAGGAGCGGATAAGTGCGTAGGGAAGCCCTCATTGTCGCGGGAGTCGAGCGGGTCGGGCCCTACAGCCTCGTTAGCCTCAAGCGGGGCAGCCTGGAATCCGGCGTGCCCGGGCAGTTCTTCATGCTCTCGCCGCCCGGACGGCTCCTTCCCCGCCCGATGAGCCTCTGTCTCGCGACTCGCCGGGAGCTCGCCTTTCTCATCGACCCGATCGGCCCCGGAACGCGTGCCCTCGTGGAGCTCGTCCGTGGGCAGGCGGTCGACGTGCTCGGGCCGCTCGGGAACGGCTATCGCCTCGACGTCAAGCGACCGCTCCTTGTCGGAGGCGGCATCGGCGTCGCGCCATTCCCCTATCTCTCCGAACGGCTCGGCCGGCCGCCGGCGGTGCTCGGCTTCCGGACGAGCGAACATGCCGAGGCCGCCGCGCTCGTCCCGAACGCGGAGGTCGCTGTCGAGCCGCGCCTCGTCACGGAGCTCCTGCGGCCGAGGCACGACGTGCTGGCATGTGGGCCCGAGCCCATGCTGGCCGCCGTCGCGCGTCTGGCGCCGCGGTCTCAGCTCGCCTGGGAAGCGCCGATGGCCTGCGGCTACGGCGCCTGTTACGGATGCGCCGTGCGCATCGGCGGCGAGCTCAAGCGGCTGTGCGTCGACGGCCCCGTTCTCGACGCGGAGGCCGCATGATCCTCAACGCCTCCGGATGCCTCGACGCCTTGACGGCGCCCGAGGTCGCCCGGGAGCTCGACGCCTTCGTGACGAAGACCGTCACGCCGCAGCCGCGAGGCGGGAACGAGCCCGTCCGGATCGCAGAGACCGAGGTCGGGATGCTCAACTCGATCGGTCTGGCGAACCCTGGCATCGACTCCTTCCGCCAGGACGTCTTGCCCCGTCTGGCCGAGCTGGAGCTCCCGATCTGGGTGTCCGTGGGAGGATTCTCAGCGGACGACTACGCGGATCTCTGCCGACACCTCGACGAGGAGCCGGTCGTCGAAGCCGTCGAGCTGAACCTCTCCTGCCCAAACGTCGCCGAGCCCGTCGGCTCCGTGGCCGAGATCGTGGCGGCCGCACGCGAAGCCACCTCCAAGAAGCTCTACGCCAAGCTCTCGGCTGCGGACGGGGACGTCGGTTCGGTCGCCGTGGCGGCGGCGAAGGCCGGCGCGGACGGCCTCTCTCTCGTGAACACGATCCGCGGCCTAGCGCTCGACCCTCAGACTCTCGCCCCGACTCTTTCCACCGCCACGGGAGGGCTCTCCGGCCCGGCCCTCAGACCGATCGCCCTCGCCGCCGTCTTCGTCTGCTTCGAGACCACCGGCCTCCCGATCGTGGGGATGGGTGGCGTCGAGACCGGAAGACACGCGCTACAGCTCATCGCCGCCGGAGCGAGCGTCTGCGCGCTCGGGACCATTCTCTTCTCCGACCCCGAGGCACCGGGCCGAATCCGGTCCGAGCTCACAGCCGAAGCGGAAGCGTTAGGGTTCGAGAATCCCCTTGACGCTCACGCCCTCGCGCATGGCGACAAGGCTCCCGCCCCGCTGCGTCGCGTTGCCTAGTTGGGCAAAAGAAGCTAAATAGCAGCGAAAAATTCGCACTTGAAGCGCGAGGGGGCGCTGTTAGAATGGCGCGCCATGCAGAGCGCGAAGACCCAGGTCCAGGCTCCCGTGCGCTCACTGGACCAGCGGATGGACGCGCTCCGGCGCGCGAACGAGATCCGAGTCCGCCGCGCCCAGCTCAAGAAGGACCTGAAGAATGGCAGGGCGCGGATCGAAGACATCCTGCGCAACCCGCCCGGGTACGTGGAGACCGCCAAGGTCTTCGACATGCTCATGGCCGTCCCGAAATTCGGTCGCGTGAAAGCCGCAAGGTTCCTCAACCAGTGCCGGATCAGCCAGTCGAAGACGGTAGGCGGACTGTCCGACCGTCAGCGCACCGAGCTGGTCGGGCTGCTCCGCCGCTGAGCGACGGGCCGAAGCTCTTCGTCATCACCGGCCCTTCGGGGGCCGGAAAGGGCACGCTCATCAAGGGACTGCTCGAACGGCGCTCCGACCTCGAGCTCGCCGTCTCCGCCACGACGCGGGGGCGTCGTCCTGGGGAGGTAGACGGCAAGGACTACCACTTCCTGTCCGAGGACGAGTTTCTCGAGCGCGTCGAGCGCGGGGAGTTCCTCGAGCACGTGGTGTACGTGTCGGGCCGCTACGGGACGCTGCGCTCCGAGATCGAGCGCATCTTCGCGGACGGGCGGAGCTGCGTCCTCGAGCTCGAGACGGTCGGCGCGAAGAAGGTGCAGGGCAGCTGGCCGGGCGCGGTCACGATCTTCATCGCCGCGCCGAGCTTCGAGGAGCTCGAACGCCGCCTGCGCGAGCGAGCCACGGAGTCGAGCGGGGTGATCGAGGAGCGACTCGAGGTCGCGCGCCGTCAGATGGAGGAGGCGGACGACTTCGCGCACGTCGTGGTCAACGACGACGTGGAGCGCGCCGTCGAGGAGCTTGACGGCATCGTCACGAAGGAGCTCGCGTCTGTCGGTAGACTGAGCGCAACATGATGTATCCACGCATCGACGATCTGCTCAAGAACGTCCGGGAATCGCGCTACGCACTGGTGATCGCGGCGGCGAAGCGGGCGCGACAGATCAACAACTACCATCACCAGCTCGGCGAAGGCACTTTCGACGACTTTCCGCCGCCGCTTGTCGAGTCGCGCTCGAAGAACTACTTGACGATGGCCCTCGAAGAGATCGCCGAGGGCAAGATCAAGGTCTCGTACAAGTAGCGCGCTAGCGGCGAAAGGAGCCGGGGTGGCTCGGGTTCTCGTTGGCGTGACGGGCGGTATCGCGGCCTATAAGGCCTGTGAGCTCGTGCGCCTGCTCGTCAAGGCCGGCCACGAAGTGACTCCGGTCCTGACGCCGGACGCGGAGCGCTTCGTGACGACGCACACCTTCGAAGCGCTCGCGCGGCGAGAGGCTCCTCGCGACCTCTATCCGCACCTCGTCGAGTCGGACCTGCTCGTCATCGCTCCGCTCTCGGCCAACACCCTGGCGAAGCTCGCGCACGGCCTGGCCGACAACGTGCTCACCCAGGCGGCTCTTGCGTTCCGTGGTCCTCTCCTCGTTGCGCCCGCCATGAACGTGCGCATGTGGGAGCACCCCGCCACGAAGGAGAACGTCGCCACGCTGGTCGAGAGGGGCGTGGAGATCCTCGGGCCCGAGGCGGGGGAGCTGGCCGAGGGCGAGCACGGGCCCGGCCGCATGACGGAGCCCGAAGCGATCTTCGCTCGCTGCCAGAAGATTCTGAGGCACACCTCGTCTCTGGCCGGGAAGCACGTCGTGGTCTCTGCCGGAGGGACCAGGGAGCCGATCGACCTTGTCCGCTTCGTCGGCAACCGCTCTTCCGGACGCATGGGAGTCGCGCTCGCGGCGGAGGCGAAGCGGCGGGGGGCCGACGTGACGCTCGTGTACGCAAACGGATCGATCCTGCCACCGGCAGGTGTCGAGGTTGTACCTGCGCCTACCGCCGCGGACATGCGCCGTGAGATGCTCGCTCGCGGGGACGCCGAGGTCGTCCTCATGGCCGCCGCGGTGGCCGATTATCGTCCGAGCAAACCGGAGGAAGGCAAGCGCCCGAAGGACGGGGAGATGTGGTCTCTCGACCTCGAGCCGACTGAGGACGTGCTCGCCGAGCTCGGCTCGATGCCGAGCAACGGACGTGTGCTGGTCGGCTTCGCGGCCGACTCCGGCGAGCGGGGGCTCGAGCGCGCTCGGGAGAAGCTCGCCAACAAGCGAGGGAACCTCTTCGTCTACAACGACGTATCTCAATCCGGGATCGGCTTCGAGGCCGAAGAGAACGAGCTCGTCCTCGTGTCCGCCCGTGGTGAGCGCAGGGTCGGGAGGCGTAGCAAGGAGGAATGCGCTGTGGCTATCCTCGACGAGGTCGAGGGCTTACTTGGAGGGGGCTAGTGGACAAGCAGGTCGTCGGAGCAGAGCAGGAGCTGGAGGCAACTCGGACCGCCGAGTTGGCTGAGCGCGTCATCGGCAATCTCCAGCGCGTCATCCACGCCCCGGACGAGACTCTGCAGTTCTCGTTCCTCTGCCTGCTCGCGGAGGGGCACCTGATCATCGAGGACTTCCCGGGCGTGGGGAAGACGAGCCTGGCCAAAGCCCTTGCGCGCTCGATCGACTGCGCGTTCTCGCGCCTCCAGTTCACTCCAGACCTCCTGCCCTCGGACGTCACGGGCGTGAATGTCTTCAACCAGCGCTCGAACGAGTTCGAGTTCCGGCCCGGGCCTGTCTTCGCGAACATCCTGCTCGTCGACGAGATCAACCGCGCGTCACCGAAGACGCAGGCGGCGCTCCTCGAGTGTATGCAGGAGCGCCAGGTCACGGTCGACGGCGTTTCCTACCTGCTGCCGCCGCCCTTCATGGTCATGGCGACGCAGAACCCGATCGAGTACGAAGGCACGTATCCGCTGCCGGAGGCCGAGCTCGACCGCTTCACCATGCGCATCGCGATCGGCTATCCGCCGCTCGCCGAGGAGGCGAAGATGCTCTCCGTTCAGGCGACGGACCAGCCGCTCGACCGGCTCGAAAGCGTGGCGAGTGCAGAGGAGCTCATGGAGGCCATCGACGACACACGCCGGGTCTTTGTCGAGGAGAGCATCAACCGCTATGTCGTCACGCTCCTGCGGCAGACGCGCTCCGACAGTCGTCTGTACCTCGGAGCCAGCCCCCGGGCCGGGATCGCGCTCATGCGCGTGGCGAAGGCGCGCGCGATCGTCTCCGGCCGCGACTACGTGGAGCCGGACGATGTGAAGACCGTCGCCCCGACCGTGCTCGCGCACCGGCTCATCCTCGCGCCCGAGGCGCGCTCCTCCGGCCTGGACGCCGAGGATCTCGTCCGGAGCGTGCTCGAGCGAACGCCGGTGCCCGTCTAGCCGGGCGGTTGGTGTAGCGAATGCTCACCGACCGCGGCCGCTGGATCCTCGCGTTCGGCGGCGGCGTCTACCTCGCAGCGTGGGGGTTCGGCTCGGAGGCGCTCTACCCGATCGCGCTCGGGCTCGTGCTCGCGGTTGCGGCCGCGGCTCTCTGGGTGCGCTTCCTGGCCAAGCCGATGACGCTGAATCGCATCCTCTCGCAAGGTGAGCACCTCGCTGGGGACGACATTCCGGTGCGCCTCGAGGTGGACCTCGAGGGCCGCATGCCGTCGGGAGCCCTGGTCGTGCGCGAGCGGATCGCTCGCCTCGGCGAAATCGAGACCGTGATGGTCAACCGCAGAGGCCGCCTCCGGGGCAGCTACCGCATCGATGGCGTCCCGCGCGGACGCTATGCGGTGGAGTCCGTCGATGCCGTGCTCGAGGACCCGTTCGGGCTCGAGCGCGTCGAGCTCAAGCTCCCGGCGGGGGAATCGCTCCTCGTCTACCCGCGTCTCGTCGACCTGGACGGCCTCTTCTCGGACTCCGGCGCGCGCGCGCTCGAGGGCCGGCGCCTCTTGCTGCGGCGCCCGACCGGTTTCGACCTCCACAGCGTCCGCGCCTACGAGCAGGGCGAGTCGCTGCGGCGCGTCCACTGGCCTTCGACCGCCAAGCGAGGTCAGCTGATGGTGAAGGAGCTCGAAGACGCCCCGCGCGACGAGACGGCGGTGCTCCTGGACGCCGACGCGAGCGCAGTCGCCGGTGTCGCGCCCGATTCGAGCTTCGAGCTCCAGGTGCGAGCAGCCGGCTCGCTCCTGAAGTCGCATGCCAGCAGAGGCCGGCGGGCCGCCCTGATCGTCAACTCGGCTTCGCGTCCTTACCAGCGTGTCCACTCCTTCGACGGTGACTGGCTGCGGGCGTTCGAGCTCCTCGCCGCGGTCGAGCCCGACGGGTCGACGCCGGTGACGGCGATGCTCGCCGACGAGGCCGGGCCGGCGGGCCGGGCACTCGAGCTGACGGTCGTCACCGCGAGCCTGAGCCCGCGGCTCGTCGACCGGCTCCTGCAGCGGATGATGAGCCGGCGCGCCGCCACCCTCGTCTACGTCGAGCCTGCGAGCTTCGCCGAGGGCGCAACTGCCCAGCTCGACCCGGCAACGGCGGGCCAGGTGCTGCGGCTCCAGCGGGGCGGCGTCGCCGTCGCCGTGCTGCGGCGCGGCGACAATCTGGCCGCGATCCTCGGAGCTCAGCCGACGGGAGCAGCGGTTGGCTAGGACGCTCGTTCTCTACGTCCTCGCCTCACTCCTGGTGGCCACTGCCTGGCTCCGCCTCGAGAACGGTGCCGTTCCCTACTGGAACCTCGCTCTCATGATCGCGCTCGGCGTGCTTCCGGGCATCGCCGTCGCGGTGGGTCGGCGCTGGAGCGCGCTGGGGATCGGCGTCGCGGCCCTGCTCGCGGCGACCGCGCAGGCCTTCGACCTGCCGGTCACGGACGCCCGTCCAGGGGCTGAGCACAACTTCTTCGGGCCGGTGCTCGGATCGTTCAAGGACGGCTTCCTGAACTTCTACGACACCCAACTACCGTTTCGCCCAGACGACTTTCCGCTCATGCATGCGGTGGTGCTCGTGGCCATCTTCGTCTTCTGCGGCGTGATCGGGGTGCTGCTGGCCGGGCGACGGCCCGTGGCCGCCGCCGTCGCGCTCGTCGTCGCCGTGGGCTGGCCCGCGACGCTGGTCCCCGGGGAGCGGCCGCTGGCGGTCGGCGCCCTCGGGCTCGCAGGAGTCCTCGCCGTCCTCTTCCTCCTCCGCGCAGGAGCCCGGCCTACACGCGGGCTCGTGCAGGGGATCGCCGTCACGATCGCACTCGTCGCCGCGGCGGCCGTTGCGTCGACCTCGGGCGCAGTGGCGAAAGGCGCTTTCCTGAGCTGGCAGTCCTGGGACCCCTACGACCGTCCGGACACCCCTGTCGGCGTGCGCTACGTCTGGAACTCACACTACCTCGGCATCCGTTTCCCCAAGAAGAAGACCCTCGTCTTCAAGGTCCGTGTCCCCGGCCCGCAGCGGAACCTCTACTGGCGCGCGACGACGCTGGACGACTACACCGGGAACGGCTGGCAGGAGAGCCTCGATGTCGGCGAAGCCGGCAAGCCCGAGCAGATCGACGTGACCGGGCTCCCGACGAAGGCTCATGAACAATCGAACTGGGTCCGCCAGGACATCACCGTGGAGGCTCTCCGCGACAACCACCTCATGGCCTCGGCGCAGCCCGTGCGCTGGCGTCCGCCTGCAGACACCGAAGTGCAGTACGAGAACGGGGACATCGTGGTCCTCCCGCGCGCGCTCCGCCAGGGGCAGCGCTTCACGGTGTCGAGCTATGTCCCCCGCGCCAGACCGAGCGACCTGGCCAAGGCCAGCACCAACTATCCGAGCACGATCGACCGCTACCTGGAGGTGATCCAAGGAGGCGGTCGGGTGCCCACATTCGACACGCGCAACCGAGACGACTTGATGCACGTCTTCTTCGACGCGACGTGGGAGAACGACTCCCTCATGCAGGGCAACCGGCCGCTCTACGACGTCGCCCGAGAGGTCGTCGGTGACGCCCGCACGCCGTATGCGGCAACCGTGGCCCTGGTCGCGTGGTTCCGGCGCGACGGCGGTTTCCGCTACGACCAGACGCCTCCTCTCCCAATCGGCAGCGAGCCCGCGCTCGCAGCTTTCGTCACGCGGACGAAGAGTGGCTACTGCCAGCACTTCGCCGGCGCGATGGCGCTCATGCTCCGCTTCCTCGGGATCCCCGCCCGGGTGGCCGCCGGTTTCACGAGTGGCAGCTACGACTCCGGCAGGCATGAGTGGAAGGTGACCGACCACCAGGCGCACGACTGGGTGGAGGTCTACTTCCCGGCCTGGGGCTGGATGCCGTTCGACCCGACGCCCGGCCGCGGCCTCCTGAATGCGGCCTACGATCCCTCGTCCCCCGTCTTCGACACGCGCGACACCTCCTCGTTTGTGGGAAGCGAAGTCCTCGACTCGCTCCGTCGCCAGGCGGAGCGCGCACAAGGCCGGCCGGGCCTCGAGGGCGTCTCGGGGCTCGGCAACCCATCGGGGGCCGGGGGAGGCACCCTCGTCCGCGACAAGGGTCCGAGCATCGTCGCGCTTGCGTTCCTCGTCCTGGCGGCCGCGATGGGGCTCGTGGTGGGCCTCAAGGCACTACGCCGCACGCTTCGCTTCGCCGGCCGGGACCCGAGAAACCTCGCCTCCGCCTGCCGGAAGGACATCGTCGGCTTCCTCGCCGACCAGGGCTACGAGCTGCCGCCGAGTGCCAGTCTCGCGGAGGTCGGCCAGGAGCTGGACCGGTACTACGCGGTCGACGCCGGCCCGTTCGTGCGCTGGGCCTCGGTGGCCCGCTTCGCCAGGCCGTCAGAGGCGGACGCGGCCGTCGGCAGGGCGCGGAGGGAGCTGCGGCGCGTCCGGCGTGACCTGCGACACCAACTCAGCGTCTTCAGCCGCTTCAGAGGCGCCATCAGCCTCCGCTCCCTGACCTTGTGAACCTCACACCCGTCGTGATGGCGGCGGGTCAGGGGACGCGCTTGCGCCCCTTGACGGAGCGCTGGGCCAAGCCCGTTCTTCCGATCGACGGCCGGCCGGTCCTGGCGACGCTCCTCCGGGAGCTCGCAGCTGCGGGCTTCGAGGAGGTCACGGTCGTGACCGGGCATCTCGCCGAGCAGGTCGAGGCTCTCGTGGAGGACGGCTCGTCGTTCCGGCTCAGGGTCAGCACGGTTCGCCAGCCCGAGGCACTCGGCTCGGCGGACGCGGTCGTACGCGCGCTCGACGCGGGAGCCCTTCCGCCTCTGCTAGTGACCGCCGCTGACACGGTCTTCCTGCGCGGAGACGTAGGCCGCCTCGTCGCGAGCTGGGCCGGCACCTCGGGGGCAGGCGGGCTGGGGGTCCGCACCGCTGGGCGGGCGGACGAGACACCGGTACGCGTCGAGAACGGGCTGGTCGCCGAGCTCGGCGGAGCTTCGCACGACTACGCGGCTGCCCCGCTTTGGATCCTGGGCGAAGAGCTCGCCGATGCTCTGAGAAGCGTTCCGGGGCCGCCCTTCGAGATCGCGCATGCCGTTCAGGAGGCGATCGCGGCTGGGAAGGAAGTCTTGGCGCTCCAAATGGGGCCGATGCGCGATCTCACCCGCCCGGCCGACGTCGTCAGGCACAACTTCCCGTATCTTTTGAGTGAGGGCGAATGAGCGAGACGTACGAACTTTTTCGACAAGGTCGCGAGCACATGGCGGCGGGCATGAACGCTCAGGCGACCGTCGCGCTCGAGAAGGCCAAGCGGCGAGAACCGGACAAGACGTCGATTCTCGAGGCGCTCGGGATCGCCTACTTCCGCATCCGCCGTTTCGCGGAAGCCGAGCAGGAGTTCAGGGAGATCCTCGAGCTCCGGCCCGTCGACCACTACGCGCACTTCGCCCTCGGACGCTGCCTCGAGAAGCAGGGCCGCCCGGAAGAGGCCGTCAGCCACTACAAGATGGCGACCTTCTTCCGGCCGCAGAGCAAGGATTACCGTCAGGCGCTCGAGGCCGTAGAAGCCGCCTAGTAGGGACTCACCGTCGAAGACCGACGTAGCGGAAGCCGACCGCGCGGATCTTGCCTCGCGCGATGGCCTCACGCTCACTGTCCTCAAGCTCGTCGCGCTCGAGGCATCGGTAGAGATAGGGGCGCCACTCGAAGAACACCTCTGCAAAATGTGCGTCGAATGCGGGCCGCATCGCGTCGTATCCGTGCAGCCCCTCGTGCTCGATCCGCCATGCCTCCAGCACCGACTCGACGGACGGCTCTCCTTGTTTTCGCCCGTACCATTCCGCAGTCCGCCGATCGACGCGATCCCAGCCGAATTCTTCGATTACCAGGCTTCCTCGAGGGGTGAGCAGGCCGGCAATCTTGTCCAGCGCCGCATCAACGTTCGCGATGTGGTGGAGCGAGTAGCTTGCTACCGCCGCGTCGTAGGGCTCGGCCTCATCAAGCTCTTCGAGAGTAGTGCGACGGAAGATTCGCCCCCGGGGAGCCTCGGGATCGATTGCGAGGATGCGGAACCCGGCGTCGTCCAGCGCGCGTGCCAGATTGCCGGCGCCGCAGCCCACTTCAAGCACCCGCGCCGGCGGTGGCGGAAGAGCAGCGAGGACGAAGGCGATGCGATTCGGTGTCGGTCGCGAGTCTGGACAGCCGCTCGTCAAATCTCGCAACTCTCACTCAGGAAGCGTGGCTGGCCGGATCGTAGAGCTGCACGTCGTCTCAGCTTGCTATGCCGTGCGTGCTGCCGGCCCTTGTCGAGCACCGTGTGGCATCGGGCGAGGCGGCTAGGGACACCCCTGCGTTCCGCGCTGGAAAAGCAGGTTGATCGCGCCTTGGTGCATCGTGATCTGCGCGCCGCTCGGCGAGCGCCATTGGACGTTGAAGCGGTGCGTGTCGTCCGCCTCGAAGGGGCCTGTCCTGCCGACGAACGTGTACGCGAACGATTCAGTGCCCTGGGGGACGAACCTTGAGGACGTGGGCTTCATCGGTGCCTCCGGCACGTCGTCGATGATCGCGCGGAAGCGAACGGGTCCGCCTTCCACGTTGACGCTGACCATCAACGTGACCTGGTTGAGGGTGCATCGTGTAATCGCCAGCCCGGGCACGTTCTTCCACGTTTTGCTCGAGGTCGAGACCGCTGTCGTCGTCCACTTGGCGCTTTGTCGCTCGGCCGCTCCAGAGAACGTGCCGGTCGCAGCGAGGACCGCGAACGGGGCTGCAACCGCTATCGCCCCAACGCCGATGAAGATGAGGAACCTCCGAACCGTGAACCGCGGGCGCATATCGGCCTCCCTCCGTGTTTCCTCCTTTCTCCCAAGTCAGGGCGTTCGCGTCAAGCTGCCGTTGGTAGCCGCGCCTCGGGAAAGGTGGGCCGATTTAGGTCATCCGGCAGTGAGGTATCGTGCGAGGCCGCGACGGCTCAGGAGCTCGGCCAGGGCCAAGGCCGCGTTTCGCTCGTGGGAACGGCGGCGGCGGCCATACAGGTTTCTGGGAATGGCTTTCTGCTCAGAATCGGGACATGAGCAGCCATACGAAGAAAAACCTCAGGGGAAGTGGAGAACCAGGCGCCGAAGTTCGACATGCCCGCAGAGATGGGCGCGCGCTTTGCCCGCTCAGCACTCGAGGGCGAGACGCTCGGGCTGAGCCTCATGAAACTCGCGCCCAATTTTCGCATCCCTTTCGGCCACAAGCATGAAGGGCAAGAGGAGATCTACGTCGTCGTTCGCGGGTCGGCGCGGATCAAGGTCGAGGACGCGCTCGGGGTGCGTCCGAGATGGCCGTTCGCAGGTCCATTAGCAAGCTCGTTTCGCCATTCCTTCGCGGGGTGAGCGTTGGCCGTTACGCCTCTCGTGCCCAGCAGTGCCGCCCATCGGTACTGCAAGCGGCGCTGCGGGCTTCGAGCGATGATTCGATCAGGCGCTGGCGAGCTTGCGGCGGGTGACAAGGACGCCTCCACCCGCAAGTAGAAACAGCCCAACAGCGGAGCCTGCGCCGATCCCGGCGTCGCTCCAGTCGAATCCGGTCGAGAGTGCGATGGTCGAAGTCTTTCCGGTCGACAGATTCGGCTTTGCGGGGCCATTGTTGCCCTGGGGACGCGGCTGCACGATCTGAACCCTGACCGGCGCGTCGTTCAAGAGCGCGGCATGGCGCGCGTCCGTCCGCACGACCGGCTGTCGGTTCAAGAGGGCCGCATGTTGTGCATCTACGTCCAGCCCTGCCTGAGCGACTGGAACGGCGGCGAGGGCGGCCGCGAGCGCAGCAGTAACGCCCATAGCGAGCTTGCGGGTTCTCGAGCCTTCCATCGTTCCTCCTTCTCGATAAAGGTCAACTGGTCACAGGACGTGGGCCGGTCGAGCCGTCTTCCACTAGACCTCACCCTTGGCTGCGCATACCTTCCGCTCGGCGCGTGTCCGCGCGTCCGGGCCGATTTGCCGAGGGCGGTGGCGGGCGGTTCGAACAGCTTTGGAGTGGCGCACTCGTCAACGACGGTCCCGTGACAGTCGGACTCGAAACCTAGTTGCTATCCTGTCTGGAACCACATTTCCCCACTTGGAGAAATGGGCGCGCGGCGCCCATTTTTTGCGAAAGAAGCGAAATTGACCCAGGTTCACGAGAAGGAACGCCAGCTCCACCGCCAGCTCGCCGAGACGGTCGGCGCACGCATCCCGGACGTCGAGGTGCTCGCCGTCGAGCTCGGTGGGCCCGAGCACATCACGGTTTTCGTCGACCATCCGGCCGGCGTCGATCACGCACTCTGCGAGCGTGTGACGAACGAGCTGCGCCCGTATCTCGAGAGCTACCGCCTGGACGTGTCCTCGCCCGGGTTCGAACGGCCCGTGCGCACGCGGGCGCACTTCGAGGGCGCCGTAGGCCGACGGGTGGCGCTCCGCACGGACGTCGAGTTTGCAGGGCGGAAGCGCTTTCGCGGAGAGGTCGTCGACGCAGGTGAGAGCGAGGCGACGATCTCGGTGGGCGACGAGCGCGTGGAGATCCCCTACGAGGCGATCGTCCGCGGGAACCTGATCGAGGAAGGCGGTAACCGGTGAGCCGAGAGATTCTCGAGGCGGTCAGGCAGATCGAGCGCGAGAAGGGGATCGAGGACGAGACCCTCGTTCGCGCGCTCGAGGACGCCCTGCTCGCCGCATACAAGAAGACGCCGGGCGCGAGCCGGCACGCGACGGTCGAGCTCGACCAAGGGAGCGGAGACTTCCGCGTCTGGTCGATCGAGCTCCCGCCGGACATCGAGGAGCGCTTGATGGACGAGGCGCGTGAGCGGGCGATCTCCGAGCTCGAGGCGACCGAAGAGGAGACCGGCGAGCGCTCCCACACGCTCGTCACCGACGAGGATCTTCTGATCGACTGGTCGGAGGTGCCCGACGAGCAGGTGAAGCGGGCAGACGTGACCCCCGAGAATTTCGGGCGGATTGCCGCACAGACGGCCAAGCAGGTCATCCTCCAGCGCATCCGCGAGGCCGAGCGCGAGATGATGTACGACGAGTACGTCGACCGCGTGACCGAGGTCGTCACCGGCATCGTCCAGCAGGCCGGCGACCGGAACAACGTCCTCGTCGACCTCGGCAAGGTCGAGGCGCTGCTGCCACGCTCCGAGCAGGTGGACGGCGAGCGCTACGAGCAGGGGAGCCGCATCAAGGCCGTCATCACCGAGGTGAGGTCCGGGACGAAGGGGCCGCAGGTGATCCTCTCCCGGCGCGATCCCGAGCTGATCAAGACGCTGTTCGAGCTCGAGGTGCCCGAGATCGCGGACGGGCTCGTGGAGATCCGCGGCGTCGCGCGGGAGCCGGGCTACCGGTCGAAGATCGCGGTCGAATCGCACGTGCAGGGCGTCGACCCGGTCGGCGCCTGCGTCGGCCCGCGAGGGTCGCGCGTGCGCATGGTCGTCTCCGAGCTCCGCGGCGAGAAGATCGACATCATCCCGTGGAACCCCGAGCCCGCACGCTTCGTCGCCAAGGCGCTCTCGCCGGCGCGCGTGCGCGAGGTGCTCGTGGACGACGAGACGAAGGAGGCGACGGTCGTCGTTCCCGACGACCAGCTCTCGCTCGCCATCGGCAAGGAGGGCCTGAACGCCCGCCTCGCTGCCCGGCTGACGGGCTGGAAGATCGACATCGTCTCGGAAACCGAGTTCGCCCGGACCGAGGCCGAGGCCGCGTTCGGCGGCGCCGAGGAGGAGTTCTCGGGCCGTTGCGCGGCGATCCTCACGAACGGCAAGCGCTGCCCGAACACCGCGCTCCCTGGCTCGAAGTACTGTGGGATCCCGGCCCACCGGGAGATCGCCGAGCGCGAGGCTCGAGGCGAGGACGTTTCCGCCCAGACTGTTCAGCCGGCCGCCGCTGACGACGAGGTCGAGCCCGACGCAGAGATCGAGGCGGAGGGCGAGACGGCCGTTGCGGCCGAGGCCGACCAGGTGGCGGTTCCCGAAGGGGAAAGCGCCGAGGAAGGTGAAACCACTCCTGAGCGCACGTGAGCGACCCAGTCAGGACCTGTGTGGGCTGCGGCCGCAAGGCCCAGCAGCGCGAGCTCGTACGGTTCGTGGCCCCGGACGGGCTGCTGAGACGGGACGGCGCGAGACGCGCACCGGGGCGCGGCGCCTACACCTGCGCCAGGCCGGCCTGCTTCGAGCGGGCCGCCGCGAATCGGGCGTTCGCGCGAACGCTACGCAGGAACGTCACAATTCCCAAGGAGCTTTCGACTGATCCATGGCTGACCGTCAAAGACCACTGAGACCAAGAGGCGGCGCCCCCTCCGGGAGGCGCAAGCGCCGCGTCGTCATCGACTCGCAGGCCGCGCGCCCGCGTCCCGACGCACGGACCGCACGCGAGCCCACGAAGCCGCGCGCCGAGCAGCCTGCTCCCGTTGCGCCGACCGGTCCGGCCACGGTCAACTCGGGCGCGACCGTCAAGGAGCTTTCCGCCGCTCTCGGCGTCCCGGTCCCGCAGATCATCAAGATCATGATGGACGTGGGGGAGATGGTCACCATCACCCAGTCCCTCGGAGACGACGCGATCGAGCTGATCGCCACGCAGCTCGAGCGCCAGGTTGAGATCAAGCACGCGGACGAGGAGGAGCTCGAGCCCGAGGTCTACGAAGACAAGCCCGAGGATCTCGTGGCGCGCCCGCCGGTCGTGACGATCATGGGTCACGTCGACCATGGCAAGACCACGCTCCTGGACGCGATCCGCAAGTCGGCGGTGGTCGAGACGGAAGCCGGCGGAATCACCCAGCACATCGGGGCCTACCAGGTGAGGCACGATGGCCGGCTCGTGACGTTCCTCGACACCCCCGGCCACGAAGCCTTTACCGCCCTCAGAGCGCGGGGAGCGAAGGTCACGGACATCGCCGTCCTGGTGGTGGCCGCCGACGACGGCGTCATGCCGCAGACCGTGGAATCCATCAACCACGCTCGCGCAGCTCAAGTGCCGATCGTCGTCGCCGTGAACAAGATCGACCGGCCGGAGGCGAATCCGACGCGTGTTCGCCAGGAGCTCGTCGCACACGACCTTCAGCCGGAAGAGTGGGGCGGTACGACCCAGTACGCGGACGTCTCCGCCAAGGAGAACCAGGGCATGGACGACTTGGTCGAGAAGATCCTCCTGGTCGCCGATGCCGAGCTCGAGCTGACCGCGAACCCGAAGGCCGAGGCCTCGGGGCCGATCATCGAGAGCCGGCTGGACGTCGGCCGTGGCCCGGTGGCGACGATGCTCGTCGCGCGTGGAACGCTCCACGTGAGCGAGGCGATCGTCGCCGGCGACTCGTGGGGCAAGGTGCGCGCGCTCTACAACTACCGCGGCGAAAAGGTCAAGGAAGCCGGCCCGGGGACGCCGGTCGAGATCCTCGGATTCGACAAGCCGCCTGCGGCGGGCGAGCACGCACACGTGGTCGAGAACGACCGCCAGGCGCGGCACCTTGCAGGGCTGCGCGCCCAGCGCGTGCGGGCCGAGCAGTTCGCCCGGGGCGCCAAGGGCGTCTCCCTCGAGGAGCTCTTCACGCGCATGGAGGAGGGCGGCGTCCAGGAGCTCAACATCGTCATCAAGGGCGACGTCCAGGGCTCGGTCGAGGCCGTCGTCGGCGAGCTCGCGAAGATCAAGCACCCGGAGGTGGCGGTCAACGTCATCCACACGGGGATCGGCGCGATCACGGAGAGCGACATCATGCTCGCCTCCGCTTCGAACGCGATCGTCGCCGGCTTCAACGTGCGCCCGAACGCCGAGGCGCGCGCTCTGGCGGAGCGCGAGGGAGTCGACCTCCGCACCTATCGGGTCATCTACCAGCTGACCGAGGACATCCAGCAAGCCCTCGTCGGCATGCTCGCCCCCGAGCAGGTCGAAGAGTCGCTGGGCGAGGCCGAGGTGAGAGCGCTCTTCCGCGCCTCCCGCCTGGGCGTCATCGCCGGCTGCTACGTGACGCGCGGGGTCATCCGGCGTAATTCCAAGATCCGCGTCGTCCGGGAGGGCGCCATCATCTACGAGACGACGATCGGCAGCCTCAAGCGGTTCAAGGACGACGTGCGCGAGGTCCAGGAGGGCTTCGAGTGCGGCATCCTGCTCGACAACTTCAACGACGTGAAGGAAGGCGACGTTCTCGAGGCTTACGAGACGAGGGAGATCGAGCGCACCGACCTCGAGGTGAGCGGCAACGGGGGCGCGCCCCCCGAAGACTCAGAGCCCGACGAGTCGTAGCCGCTGCCCGCAGCTAGCGGTTTCGCTCCCAGGCCTGGGTCATGGCGATCCGGTCGGCCACGGACGGGTGGGACCCGAAGAGCTGCTCCTCCCAGAAGGACGGCGTTGGATCCGCAAGGTCGGTGGAGACGAAGCCGACGAAGAGCTGGCGCGCGGAGTTCGGGTCGCGCGTCGCCCCGAGCGCGATCCAGTCGGCCTCCGCCTCGTAGCGTCGCGTGATCGCGTTCTGGGCCGGCGCGAGCCCGAGGCCGAGGAGCACGAGGATGAGCGCGGCGAGCGGCACGTTCCCGGGCTCGCCCATGCCGCCGCGCCGGCGCGTGAGCTCTCCGACCGCGAAAGCCAGCGGGAAGGCGAAGAGCGCATACCACGCCAGGCCCTTCCAGATATGGGACTTCGCGACGTGCGCCAACTCATGGGCGAGCACCACCCGGACCTCGTCCAACGAGAAGCTTCCGTTGAGGAAGGTGTCCCAGAGGACGACCCGCTCCGACGGGCCGAGGCCCGCCGTATACGCGTTCACGAGCGATGTGCTGTCGCTGACCCGTGCGATGCGGACGTCGGTCGGCCCGGCGCCGGTTCGCTCCTCGATCTCGGGTAGGCCGGCGGCCAGGGCGGGCTCCGTGGAGATCGACACCTGCGAGTACTGGTCCACGTACGGGAAGACGAACGCAAAGAAGGTGGAGAGGGCGATGAAGACGGGCGCGCCCGCGATCCACCAGAAGCGGCCGATGCCGCGGGCCAGCGCCATCGTGACCGCGATCAGGAACAGGGCCAGGATCGCGAGCGCTCCCAGCTCCCCCCAAGGCGCGAAGAGCCACTCGACGTAGCTTTCGCGCGAGAGCCCGTGGCGGCGATACCACCACTGCTCCGCGAGGCTGAAGGGGATGCTCACCGCCCAGATGACGACGATCGTGACCATGCCGACGATGATCCCGGCACCGACAGCTCCGAGCCCGGTCCCGCGTGCGAAGCCGGGCGCCCAGACCGCCAGGATGAACAGGGCCACAACCGCGGCCAGGATGGCGAGGAGGTGGTCGACGGTGAGGAAGAGCTCGAACGACTCGGCTCGATCGAGCTCGTTCGCGCTCCAGAAGGCGCTCGGATTCACGTCCGGCAGAGATAGGTCCGAGGGCACGCTGGTGCGGTAGAGGAAGACCGCCGCGACGATCCAGGGGACGGCGACGGCCACCACGGCGGGGACCCAGAGTCGAGCGCGCATGGTCACAATGGATCGAGTATGGCGAGCGGTTACGTCGGCATCCTCTCCTTCGAGCTGCACTTCCCCGAAAACCATTCCCTCAAGGGGAAGCGCAAGGAGCTCCTCTCGGTGAAGGCCCAGCTCCAGCGGCGTTTCGGCGCGGCCGTCGCGGAGGTCGACCACCACGAGGTCTGGCAGCGCGCCCGCCTGACGCTCGCCTGCGTCGCGCGCGGCCACAACGAGCTCGTGGGGCTGCTGGATGGCGCCGAGCGCTACTTGGCCGGCCAGGCCTTCGAGCTCGGATCGGTCGAGCGGGAGATCGTTACCTTCGAATGAGCAACACGCCGTCCTCGGGTCCCTGCGGCAGGCGGGCGCCGAAGCCGGGCTTCGGCCGGTGAAAGGCCGCGCCGGCCAGGGAGGCGAGGGATGACTGAGCGCATGCGGAGAGTGAACGAAGCGCTCCGCGAGGTCCTGTCCGAGGGGATTGCCGGGCTCAAGGACCCGCGGATCGGCTTCGTGACAGTCACCGGTGTCGACACGAGCCCCGATCTGCGGCAGGCGACCGTGTACGTGAGCGTCCTGGGCGCGGAGGCCAAGCAGCGCGCCACGCTAGCCGGGCTCCAGTCCGCCCACGGCGTGCTCCAGAGCCGCGTCAACCGCGAGCTTCGTCTGAAGCGAACTCCACAATTGACCTTCGAGTACGATCCGACGATAGAGAGGGGCGTACGGCTCTCAAGACTTATCGATGAGCTCGCGCCAGACGAACACGACCCAGACTGACCTGCGGACCATCGCGGAGGCGATCCGCGAGCACGACCGCTACCTCGTCACGACCCATGAAAACCCTGACGGGGATGCCCTTGGATCCCTCCTGGCCGCGAAGCTGACGCTCGAGCAGCTCGGCAAGGACGTGGTCATCTACCTCGCCGGCGACACGCCGCTCCCGCGGGAGTACCAGTTCATGGGCCTCGACGAACTCGCGCGCGCGACGCCGGCAGACGCTCACGAGCGTGTCGTGCTCGCCGTCGACTGCGCCAACGAGCGCCGTCTCGGGCCCGATCCGTCCCTCCTCGAACGAGCACTGCTCGTGATCGACATCGACCACCATCACGACAACTCGCGCTTCGGACAGCTCAACCACATCGAGGCGGACGCCTCCTCGACGGGCGAGATCATGCGAGACCTGATCCGAGAGCTGGATGTGAAACTGACTCCCGAGATCGCAGAGGCTCTCTACATCGCCATCGTCACCGACACCGGGCGCTTCCAGTATGCGAACACCACTTCGAAAGCGCTCCGGGTGGCTGCTGAGCTCGTGGAGGCGGGCGCCGACGTGCACCGCGTCTTCCAGGGCATCTACGAGAACGTCGCCTTCGCCAAGCTGAAGCTGATCGCCAAGGCGCTCGACCATGCCCGCGTCTTCGAGGGCGGGCGTGTGATCGTCTCGCACCTCGAGCGGGAAGACTTCGACGCGGTTGGGGCGGAGGAGCCCTACTCGGAAGGCATCATCGACTACCTCCGCGCGGTCGAGGGCGCTGAGATCGCTGCGCTCATCCGCGAGCCTCCGACCCAGAACGGGCCGACACGGCGGGTCAGCTTGCGGACGACCACCGAAGGCATCGACGTCTCGCAGATCGCGCGGAAGAGCGGTGGCGGAGGCCACCAGATGGCCGCCGGCTTCTCGAGCGAGGCCTCCGTGGACGAGATCACGGAGTTCATCCGGCGCGAGTATCTCGCGCAGGTCGACGGCGTTAGTAATCGTTGAACGGCCTCGTCCTGGTCGACAAGCCGGTCGGGCCGTCGTCCTTCGACATCGTCAAGCGGCTACGGGGGCGCTATGGAGTCAAGGCCGGGCACGCAGGCACTCTCGACCCGCAGGCCAGCGGTCTCCTTCTCTGCCTCCTGGGGCCCTCAACGCGGCTTGCCCGTTATCTCGTCGGGCTCGACAAGCGCTACTCGACCGAGATCCGCCTCGGGCTGCGCACCACGACCGGCGACGGAGAGGGCGCCCTCCTCGAAGAGACCGAGATCGCCTCGCGTGACGAGATCGAAGCTCTCGAAGGCGAGATCGAGCTCGTCGTCCCTCGAGCCTCGGCGGTGAAGATCGAGGGGGAGCGGGCCTACAAGCTGCACCGCCGAGGCGTCGCCGTCGAGATGCCCACGCGCCGCTCGACCATTCATGCCCTGCAGGTCCGCCGCTACGAGCCGCCCCTCGCCGAGCTCGACTTGCATGTCTCCAGCGGCACCTACGTACGAGCGATCGCCGACGCTCTCGGCGGCCACTGCCGGACGATTCGGCGCAATGCCGTCGGGCCATTCCGGGTCGAGGACGCGGACGAGGAACGCGTTCTGCTGCCCCTCGCGGCTCTCGTGGATCTCCCCGAACGAGCGCTGACGGAGGCGGAGGAGAGTCTCATTCGCAGCGGGCGTCCGGTCCCGGGAGACAAAGAAGGACCCGTTGCCCTTCACTTCGACGGCCACCTCGTCGCCGTCGGACAAGGCGAAGGTGGGCTGATCAGGCCCGAAACGGTTCTCCCGCCCGCGTGAGGCTCCTCAGAGAGCGCGACTTCCGCAACTTCTGGCTCGGCGAGACGATCTCGCTGCTGGGCGATCAGATCAGCCTGATCGCGCTTCCGCTCGCTGCCGTGCTCGTGCTCGATGCGGGCGCCGCGGACATGGGCTACCTGACGGCCGCAGGGCTCGCACCGCATCTGCTCCTCTCGCTGCCCGCCGGCGTCTGGCTCGACCGCGTCGCGAGGAGGCGGAGGATCATGATCTCCGCCGACCTCGGACGAGCCCTTCTCGTCGCCACCGTGCCGTTCGCCTACGCCTTCGATGCGTTGACCATGGCGCAGCTCTACGGAGTCGCGTTCGCCGTCGGCTCCCTCGCGGTGTTCTTCGACCTCTCGTACAGCACCGTTTTCGTGTCGATCACCTCACGCGAGCACTACGTCGAGGGCAACGCGCTCGTCAACGGCAGCCGATCCTTCTCCTTCGTAGGCGGGCCGAGCCTGGGGGGCTTGCTCGTGCAGCTCTTCAGCGCGCCCTTCGCCTTGCTCGCGGACGCAGTGTCGTTCCTCGGTTCGGCGCTCTTCTTGGGCCGGATTCGCGCGGATGAACCGCCGATCGAGCCCGAAGAGGGGGGAATCCGCTCCCAGATAGCGACGGGAATGCGCTTCATCGCCGGGAGCCCGATCTTCCGCCCGATGCTCGCCGGCGTGGCCACCCTCAACTTCTTCAACTTCGCGTTCGGCGCCCTCCTCGTGCTCTTCGCCATCCGGGAGCTGGACATCGAGCCCGGGACACTGGGGGCCGTTCTCGGGGCGGGTGCCGTCGGCGGCCTGGTCGGGGCGGTCATAGCCGGGCGTATTGGGAGGCGTCTCGGCGTCGGGCCGGCCTTCATCCTGGGCTGCTTTCTCTTCCCAGCGCCGCTCGTTCTCGTGCCCCTCGCCGGCGGGCCGAGGCCGGCCGTACTGGGAATGCTCTTCGCCGCAGAGTTCCTCTCGGGATTCGGCGTCATGATCCTTGACATCAACGTCGGTGCCATCATCCTCGCGGCAACTCCGCACAGGCTCCGCTCGCGAGCTACCGGAGCATTCCGCTTCGTGAATTACGGCATTCGGCCGCTCGGAGCCTTGGCGGGCGGCGCGCTGGGATCCGCAATCGGCCTGCGTCCGACCCTCTTCATTGCGTCGGTTGGAGCCCTGGCGGGCTTGCTCTGGCTGCTGCCTTCGCCCATACCGAAGCTGCGCGAGCTTCCAGAGGAACCTTCGTGAAGGTGGTGCGCTCTCTGGCGAACCTCGACGAGGCCGAACGCGCGGTCGCCATCGGTACCTTCGACGGCGTCCATAGAGGCCATCGCGCGGCGATCGAGGCGGCCAAGGCCACCGGGCTCCGTTCGGCGGTGGTCACGTTCGACCCTCATCCGCGCCGGGTGCTCGGCTACGAAGTCGAGCTCGTCTCCACGCTCGGACGGCGCATCGAGCTGATCGACGAAATCGGTCCCGACGAGCTGCTCGTGCTCGAGTTCACGCCCGAGCTCTCGCGCCTGGAGCCCGAGGAGTTCGTCCGCGCCGTGCTCGAGCCCCTGGGGACTCGCGTCGTCGTGGCCGCGGAGAGCTTCCGCTTCGGGCATGGCCGCCGAGGGGACGTCGAGCTCCTCCGCGGGCTCGGGGTCGACGTTCAGCTCGTCCCCCAGGTCGAGGGGGTGTCCTCGAGCCGCGTGCGCGAGCTCCTGCGGGCAGGCGACGTCGTGGGCGCGGCGGCCCTCCTCGGCCGGCCCGCTGAGGTGGAAGGCCTCGTCGTCGCCGGCGACCAGCGCGGCGGCACACTCGGTTTCCCGACGGCCAACATCGCCGTGGAGCCAGGCCTGCTCGTGCCGGCGCATGGGATCTACGCAGGCTCCGCCCTCGGGCGCCGCGCCGCCGCCTCCATCGGCGTGAATCCGCACTACGGCGGCTCCGAGCGCCGCATCGAGGCGTTCCTCCTCGATTACGAGGGCGACCTCTACGGCCAGAATCTGCGCTTGGAGCTCTGGCAGCGATTGCGCGACGAGCGCGCCTTCGCGAGCGAAGAGGAACTGGTGCGCCAAATTGCGGTCGATGTGGAGACGACCCAAAAGGCGATCCGCCCCGCCTAAGCGCAAGTTTTGACCGGTTTCGGGCGTCTTTCCTTATGGATGAACAGGCTTTTCGCAGTTTCTTCCGTTCGCTGCCTCGGATGTGGCGTCGTGTACGCAAAGCCCGATGGCGGCGGCACTGCCAAGTCGAACCCTGGTTGTCCGAAATGCGGCTACGTCGGGTGGGTGCTCGACGAGGACAAGCTCAGGGAAGAGCTTGCGCGGCTCCGCTCCGCCGCGGATCCGCTGCCGCGCCACCTCTGGCAATCAAACTGACCCCGCCGAAGTAGTGGTGGATGGCGCTCCAGCGCCTCACCTCGTACTCGGCCTCGAGCGCGGCAAGCGCCTCCTCTTCGAAGCCGGGCTCCGCGTGCACGAGGTCGCCGGTCGAGTGCAGCCGGGCACGATCGACGGCGTCCTGTGGCTCCAACCCCTCGTCGAGGATGCCGGCCAGAGCCTGGACGAGCGCAGGTCGGAGGCGCGTTCCCCCCGCTGCCCCGACGGCCAGCAACGGGCCGTCCTCGCCGAGGACGATCGTGGGAGCCATCATGCTCTCCATCCGCTCCCCGGGCTCGAGCGGGTTCACGAGCAAGTCGACCTCGCCGAGCATGCTGTTCAGGTGGACGTCGAGGCCCGGCAGGAAGTCACCTGAGCCGAGGCCGAGGCTCGTCGTCAAGACGCAGGCGTTCCCGTCCGAGTCGGCCGTGACGAGATTGGTCGTGTCCCCGAGCGGCTCGCCTTCGCCGCTGTAGGGGAGCGCCACCAGGACCCGCGCCAGGGCGAGCGCGCGCCCGGCGGGGGAGAGGGCTTGCAGGCGCGGCAGCTCCGCGAGCTTCTCCCCAACCGAAGGCGTCAGGCCTCCGCGGGTGTGGACGCGGTGGCCGAGGTAATCGCTTGCGAGCGGATCGAGCCAGGTGGGCTCGTACTCATCGAGATCGCGACGAGTCACGAGGCCGCGGCGCTCCTGCATCAGCTCGAGGAGCGCTTCGGCGAGCGAGCCGTCGTAGAGGCTCCTCGCGCCTTCGTCACGAAGGAGCTCGAGCGTGCGCACGAGGCCGGGCTGCTCCAGACGGTCGCCCGCCTCGAGCAGCTTCCCCCCGGGCGAATAGATTCTCGCTCCCTCCCGCATCGTCATCACCGGCGCGAGCATCCCCAGGCAGGCGGCGTGGGCGGGGGGCATCTCCACGCCGACGCGGGCGAGCGCTAGCGCGGGCTGGACCAGTCGCTCCCACGGGAGTCGGCCATGCCGGCTCCAGAGCTCGTGGAGACCCGCGGGCACCCCCGGAACCGCGGAGGAGGCGATGCCGACTGCGTAGTGGACGAGCTCGGTGCCGAACGGGACGCCGATGTCGACCAGCTCGACCTCCCTAGGGGTCTCACCGAGGCCGGGAACGGCCACGAAGAAGTCGAGCAGGCGGGCGCTCTCCCCGTCCCACCAGATCGCATGGCCCCCGCCTGCGATCCCCGTCATGACGGTCTCGGCGACGCACGAGGCGAGCGAGGCGGCGACAGCTGCATCCGCGGCGGTTCCGCCGTCCTCCAGCACCTCGAAACCCGCTTGAGCAGTGGCAGGATGGCCCGCTGCTACTCCAGGCCGAAGGCGCTGAGACCCGCTTGTTTTGGTCAACTCAGGTGCGCCCCCCGCCCAGGCTGCGGATTCCGTCTAACTGCGACGCGTTAGCGTTGGTACCCTACGGCCGATGGCGCTCACCAAAGAGGTGAAGCAGGAAGTCGTTGCCGGACACGGCAAGAGCGACGCGGACACGGGCTCGACAGAGGTCCAGATCGCGCTGCTCTCACGCCGGATCGAAGGTCTGACAGAGCATTTGCGGGCCCACGGGAAGGATCATCACTCCCGCCGCGGCCTGCTCAAGCTCGTCGGACAGCGGCGGCGGCTCCTGAACTACATGCAGAAGAGAAACCTGGAGGGCTACCGCCAGCTGATCAAAGACCTGGGCCTGCGCCGCTAGGACGAGAAGCCGGGAGCCGCCGGCGGAAGTTTGAGGGAGCTCCGACCAGGGTTGCCTCAAACCTCCGCCTCCGCCTGCCGGGAAGGACAAGGAGGCAACACATGAGCATGATGGTTACTGGCAACGCGCGTGTCGCGACGGCTGTCGGCCGCGACGAGATCACCTTCGAGACAGGCAAGCTCGCCAAGCAGGCAGACGGCTCCGTGCTCGTCCGCGCCGGCGACACGATGGTGCTCGCGACCGCGATGGGGCGGATGGAGGCCCGTGAGGGCGCTGACTTCTTCCCGCTTACAGTGGACGTGGAGGAGCGCATGTACGCCGCCGGGAAGATCCCCGGTGGCTTCTTCAAGCGCGAGGGACGCCCGACGGAGAAGGCGATCCTCACCGCCCGCATGATCGACCGCCCGATCCGGCCGCTCTGGCCCAAGGGCTTCACAAACGAGGTGCAGGTCATCTGCACGACTCTTTCGGCCGATCTCGTCACCCCGTACGACATCCTCTGCCTGAACGGCGCTTCAGCCGCGCTGATGATCTCGCCGCTCCCCTTCATGGGGCCTGTGGGCGCCGTCCGCATCGGGCTGATCGACGACGAGTTCGTCATCAACCCGACGCTCGTCGAACTGGACGAGGACTCCAAGCTCGACCTCGTCGTCGTCGGCACGCAAGAGGGCCTGACGATGGTCGAGGCGGGCGCCCAGGAGATCCCCGAGGAGCGTCTGCTCGAGGCACTCGACCTCGCGCACGCCGAGATCAAGAAGCTCTGCGAGGTTCAGGAGGATCTCCAGCGCCAGGTCGGCAAGCCCAAGTGGCTTGATCCCGAGCTGACGGCCGAGATCGAGCAAGAGCACAGCGATCGCATCCGCCAGCGGATCCAGTCCGAAGGCCTCCGCGAGGCCGCCACGGCTGTGGAGGAGATCGCCGCCGGGCTTGCTCCGCCGCTCACGATCGATTCGAGCGAGGAGGACATCGTCCGGCAGGTCCAGGTGCGCTCCAGCCTGGAGTTGATTCTCGAGCGGCTTCGCGTGGAAGCCGTCACCGGCCCGGTGCGAGAGCAGTTCGGGGACGACCTGCGCTCGCTGACGGAGGCGGAGCAGGACTCCAAGCAGCTGAAGTCGGCCAAGCGCCACCTGCTCTTCGATCGCATCATCGAGACCGTGGAGCTCCCGTTCCCGGTCGGGCCCGCCACCGTCGAGGGCGAGGGTCCGAACGTGAAGGACGCGCTGACTCGCCAGTTCGTCAAGAAGGCCGCGGAGGCGATCTACAAGGACCTCGTGCGGAAGAAGATCGCCGTCGAGAAGCGGCGCCCCGACGGGCGCGGGACGGACGAGATCCGTGCGATCGAGTGCGAGGTCGGGGTTTCGCCTCGCACCCACGGCTCAGCGCTCTTCACGCGGGGCCAGACGCAGATCATGACGCTCCTCACGCTCGGCACCGCGAAGGAAGGTCAGCGGATCGACGACCTCTCCCTCGAGTCGGAGCGCCGCTACATGCACCACTACAACTTCCCGCCCTACTCGGTCGGGGAAACGGGCTTCATGCGGGGTCCCAAGCGCCGCGACATCGGCCACGGCGCGCTGGCGCAGAGGGCGCTCGAGCCGATGATCCCGCCCCTCGACGAATTCCCCTACACGATCCGGCTCGTCTCCGAGACGCTCGAGTCGAACGGGTCGTCCTCGATGGGATCGGTCTGCGGCTCCACGCTCGCCCTCATGGATGCCGGCGTACCCATCAAGGCTCCCGTCGGAGGCATCGCCATGGGCCTCGTCAAGGAGGGCGACGACTACGTCATCCTCACCGACATCCAGGGCGCCGAGGATCACCTCGGAGACATGGACTTCAAGGTCGCGGGCTCAAAGGCGGGCGTCACGGCGCTCCAGATGGACATCAAGATCACCGGCGTCACGCAGGAGATCATGCGGAGCGCGCTCGAACAGGCCAAGCGGGCGCGCGATTTCATCCTCGACCAGATGGCCGAGGCCATCCCGGAGACCCGCACCGAGCTCTCCGAGCATGCCCCGCGAATCACGACCGTCAAGATCGACCCCGAGCAGATCGGACTCATCATCGGCAAGGGCGGTGAGACCATCCGCGGGCTCGAGTCCGACTACGACGTCCAGATCGACATCGAGGAGGACGGGACGATCCTCATCTACGCGACGGACGGCCCGAAGGCCCAGGCCGCCATCGCGGCCATCGAGGCTCTGACGAAGGAGCCTGAGGTCGGCGACGAGTACACCGGGAAGGTCGTGAAGACGACTGACTTCGGCGCGTTCGTCGAGCTGAAGAAGGGCACCGACGGCCTCCTCCACGTCTCCAACGTGGGGCCTGGCCGCGTCGCCCACATCGAGGACGTGATCTCGCGTGGCGACGTCCTCGACGTCAAGGTCCTCGAGGTGGACAAGGCTCGCGGTCGCATCGGCCTCAAGCTGGTCGCCAAGCACGAGGACGGCACGCTCGTTCAGCCCGACGTGCTGATCGAGCGCGCGAAGTCGGCTCCGCCCCGCGAGCGCGAGGAGCGCCCGAGGGGCGGCGAGCGCCGAGGTGGGCGCGATCGCGGACCACGCGACCGCGGCCCTAGGCGCGAGAGCTGAGGGATTGGCGGAAGGTCGCTCGTCGCCGGGACGCGCTGGTCGTTCCGAGGCAAGGACGCAGGGAGCCCTCGTATCGAGTTTAGATACGGGGGCGACCCGTCATTCTGAACGCGGATGCGTTGGAGGGAGCGGCCCGCCTCCGGCGGCACAGCTGATGTTTCGCCAAGCCCTCAGTTAGCTCTAGCTGTCAGCGGACGGCGCGCCTGGAACAGCTGCAGCAGGCGCGCCGTCACCGCGATGGCGACGATGTCGAAGAGGACGTAGCCGCTCGCCGCGCCGCTCGGCGGGTTGCCGGACGGCAGCTGCAGTCCCGGGACGACGTCCTTCCAGGCCCAGACTCCCACAGCCGTCCCGGAGATCTCCAGCACGGCTACCACGAGGAAGACGGCGCCGTAGAGAGCCGGCGCTCGGCCACGAAAGAGGAAGACGAGGAAGACGGCCATTCCGAGGGCGCCGCTCGCGTCCACGCGCGGAAGGAGGGTCAGGCCTGCGACGGCCCACCCGACCGCAACTGCTGCGACTGCGGCGACGAATGCTCTCTGGTGGCGGGACACGAGCTGGGTCTCTGTGAGGCGTAGACCGGTGAGGTAGACGAGGCCGTGCCCCGGCGGGACGAACAACGGGAGGTTTCCGAGCCTGTAGGTGTAGACGCCCCAGATGATCGAGCCCACGACCTCCATGCATGTTGCCGCGACGACGACGAGGAGCGCGCGCAGCCGTCCCTCGGGGGTCAGCGGACGCAGGGCCGCTGCGAAGACGAGCCAGGTCGCGGCGCCGAGAATCAGCTGACCGTGCAGACCGACGGCCACGTCGATCCGAAAGACAGCGAGGAAGAACGCGACGACGAAGGCGGAGAAGACCCAGGGACGCGCTCTCATCCGAACGGACAGAATAGAGGCGTGAGACGCTACGACGCGATCGTGGTGGGGGCCGGACCGGCCGGGTCGACGGCCGCCTATCGCCTGGCCGCCGCCGGCGCATGCGTCCTTCTCCTCGACCGGGCGACCTTCCCGCGAGACAAGCCCTGCGGGGGCGGCGTGACGGAGCGCGCCGCCAGGCTGCTCCCGTTCTCCATCGATCCCGTCGTCGAGGACGTGGCTACGTCGGTCGACCTCCGCCTCCGGTACGGCAGGACCTTGCGGCGAGGCGCCGGCGTCCCTCTTGTCCACCTCACGCAGCGCAAGAGGCTCGACCTCTTCCTCGCCGAGCAGGCTTCGGCGGCGGGGGCCGAGTTCCAGGACGGGGTGCGCGTCACCGGGGTGGAGAGCGGGGAGGGAGGCATCGCCGTGCTCGCGGACCGGACGCGCTACGAGGCCCAGCTGCTCATCGGAGCCGACGGCGTGAACGGAGTCACGGCCCGCTCGCTCGAGCTGGGCGGGAACCAGCACGTGGGCGTAGCGCTGGAGGGAAACCTTCCGGGCTCCGAGCTCCGCGCCGATTACCGAGGCAAGCTGGTGCTCGAGTTCGGCGTCGTTCCTGGGGGCTACGGCTGGGTCTTCCCCAAGGGCGATCACGTCAATTTCGGCGTGGGGGGCTGGGGAGGAGAAGGACCCGCGCTCCGCGACCACCTGCGGCGACTCTGCGAGGGCCACGGGGTGTCCGCCGCCGACCTCGAGCAGGTTCGCGGGTACCGGCTGCCGCTCCGCTCGCCTCGCTCCACCCTCGCGCGGGGACGCGCGCTCGTCGTCGGCGACGCCGCCGGCCTGATCGACCCGGTCTCGGGAGACGGGATGTTCGAGGGGTTCCTGAGCTCGCAGTATGCGGCGGACGCGGCGCTCGACCTCCTCGCCGGGCGGGCCTCGAATCTCGATCCTTACGGCCCGCGACTGGCCAAGCGCCTCGCCACTCATCTGTGGGCCTCCTGGGGCGTCAAGGTGGCACTCGACCGCTTCCCGAGAAGCACGTTCGCGCTCGCCAGCACGCGGATCGTCTGGGGCGCCGTGGAGCGAATCGTGCGCGGCGACGTCGCGGACGTCGGCGGCGTGGGCGGGCTCGCGCGACCGCCGCTGAAGCTCGTCAAACTGCTCGTCCGGGCCTCCGGCGATCCGGGACGCGCCTTTCGGGGCGCCTGACTTACGATCCCCTCGTGCAGAACTACCTGCTGACGCAGCTCGACGGCGGCACGCGGGTGATCAGCGAGCCTCTCCCCAGCATTCGCTCCGCGGCGATCGGCCTGTGGATCGGAACGGGCTCGCGCGACGAGGACGACGGCCACGCCGGCGTGACGCATTTCCTCGAGCATCTCCTCTTCAAGGGTTCCCGGACCTACTCCGCCCAGGAGATCGCCGAGATCTTCGACACCTTCGGCGGCGAGCTCAACGCGGCGACCGCCCGCGACTACACGGTCGTCTACGGACGGGTTCTCGACGAACACGTCGAGAGGGCACTCGACGTGATGACGGACATGGTCTTCGTGCCGACCCTCGCCGACCTCGACTCCGAGCGCGAGGTCGTCCTCGAGGAGATCGCCATGATCGAGGACAGCCCGCAGGAGCTCGTCCACGACCTCATCACGCAGGCAGTGTTCGGCAACCATCCGCTTGGCCGGCCCGTGCTCGGGAGCGCCGACGTGATCGCGAGCGTCAGCCGTCGCTCGGTCGCCGCTTACCATCGGGCCCGCTACACGGCCGCGAACGTCGCGGTCGCCGCAGCGGGCAGCATCGACCACGAGCGGCTGCTCGCTCTCGTCGAGCGCACGGAGGAGAAGCTGCGCGAGCCCCCCGCGCGGAAGCCGGCGGCCCGGGCTCCGTTCGTCGCGCCTCCCGGGCCGACTCTGCACTTTCAGCGCAAGGACACGGAGCAGTACCACGTCTGCCTCGGCGCTCCCGGGATCTCCCGCTCCGACAAGCGCCGCTTCACCGCCTCCATCCTGGACGGCGTTCTCGGCGGCTCGGCCTCCTCGCGGCTCTTCCAGGAGATCCGAGAGAAGCGCGGGCTCGCGTACTCGGTCTACACGTACTCGTCCCAGTACGCGGACACGGGGCAAATCGGCATCTACGTCGGGACGCGGGAGGAGAACCTGCGCGAGTGCCTCGAGATCCTCTTCGAGCAGATCGCGAGCGTGTCGACCGGCAATGTGAGCGAGGAAGAAGTGACGCGAGCGAAGGAGAACCTCAAGGGCCGGATCATGCTGTCCATGGAGCTGACCTCGAACCGGATGAGCCGGCTTGGAAAATCCCTCATCACCGACAGCGAGCTCCTCTCGCTCGACCGCATCCTGGCCGAGATCGAGGCCGTCGAGATCTCCGGAGTGGCCGAGCTAGCGGACCTCCTGCTGGCGCGGGACCGTCTTTCGGCGGCCGCGATCGGGCCGAAGGAGGATCGGCTTCTCGCCGCCGTCGAGCCCGTCTGCCCGGGTCTCGTGGCTGCCGCGGCCGCGTGAGAATTCTTCTGTTCGGAGCGGGCGGCAAGGTCGGGTCCGTGCTGGGACCGAGGCTCGAGCAGGCAGGGCACACCGTCACGGCCGTCGACAAGGCCGGCACGCCGCCTTACGACGGCCACGACGCCGCCGTCGACTTCACCCGTCCCGATGCCGTGCGCGCGAACGTCGAGGGAGCGCTCGGCGCGGGGGTGCCATGCATCGTGGGGACGACGGGACTCGGCCCCGAAGACATCGCCGCTTTCGACTCCGTCGCGCGCGAGCGAGCGATCGCGTGCTTCGTCGCACCGAACTTCGCAGTCGGCGCGCTGCTCATGATGCGCTTCGCGGCCGAGGCCTTCCGCCACCTGCCGCATGCGGAGATCGTGGAGCTGCACGACGAAGGCAAGGTCGACGCGCCGTCCGGAACGGCCAAGACGACGGCGGAGGCGATGGGCGGAGAGGTGCCCATCCACTCCGTGCGCCTTCCGGGGCTGGTGGCCCATCAGGAAGTTCTCCTCGGCGGGCTCGGACAGCTGCTGACGATTCGCCACGACACGACCTCACGGGAGGCGTTCGCCCCGGGCGTGCTCCTCGCCCTCGAGAAGCTCCCGGGCCTTCCACCCGGAGTCACCGTGGGGCTCGAGGAGCTGCTGGAGTAAAGTGAGTCCGGTGCTCGGGCAGATCCTGACGGCCGTCGTGACGCCGTTCGCGGAGGACGGCTCGGTCAACTTGGACGCGTTCAAGCGCCTCTGCGTCCACCTCGTCGAGAACGGCTCGGACGGCGTCGTCGTCGCGGGCACCACGGGGGAAGCGCCCACCCTGACCGACGAAGAGCGCCTCGGTCTCTTCGCGGCCGCGCTCGAGGCGGTGGGGGACCGGGCGAACGTCGTCGCAGGAACCGGGACCTACTCGACTGCACATTCCGTGCATCTGACGAGAGAGGCTCACAAGCTCGGCGTCGACGCCTTCCTCGTCGTGACGCCGTACTACAACAAGCCGCCCGTGCGCGGCATCGTGGCGCACTTCGAGGCGATTGCGGCTGTCAGCGACAAGCCGATCGTCGTCTACAACATCCCGCAGCGCGTTGTCATCAACCTCGAGCCGGACACGCTCGTCGAGCTGGCCGAGATTCCGAACGTCCAGTACGTCAAGCAGGCGACGCCCGACCTCGACCAGGCCCGGCGTATCGTCTCGGAGAGCGGCCTCATCCTCTTGGCGGGAGGCGACGAGCTTCTGCTTCCGTTCCTCGAGCTGGGAGCAAAGGGCGGCATCCTCGTCTACACGCACATCGTCGGCCCGCGTGTCCGAGAGCTCGTGACCCGTTTCGGGGACGGAGACGCCGAGGGCGCGCGCGAGGTCGAAAAGGAGCTCGCGCCCATCATCGAGGCGCTCTCCGTCGCCAACCCGATCCCGGTCAAGGCGGCGCTGAACATGCTCGGCCACGAAGTCGGCGGCCACCGCCTGCCGCTGGTCGAGGCGACTGAGCCCGAGAAGGCGGAGATTCGCGGCGCGCTCGAGCGCGCCGGGATTCTGACTGCCGCGCGCGCTTAGGCTAGGTAGGCTCTTGGCCGGCGTAGAGCCCGCCGGCGAGGTACTTCAACCCCGAGTCGACCTGGATAGTGACGACTCGCCGGCCTGGCCCAAGACGACGGGCAAGAGCGAGCGCCGCCGCGATGTTCGCTCCGGTGGACGGACCGGAGATGAGGCCCTCCTCCTGCGCGGCGCGACGGACCATGGCAAAGGCTTCTGCCTCGGGAACGGCGATCACTTCGTCGACGTCCTCCTGTGCGAGCATCGGCGGCCAGAAGCCGATGCCGCCACCCTCGATGTGGTGGGTGCCGCTTCGTCCTTCCGAGAGAGCGGGAGACTCGGCCGGCTCGACGGCAACGCGGTGAAGACTCGGCGCCGAGGCTTTGATCTCTCGCGTCACCCCGAGGAAGCAGCCGGCTGTGCCGATGTAGGCGCAAAAAGCGTCCGGCGGCCCCTCGAGCTGCTCGAGGATCTCGCGCCCGAGGCCCCGGTAGCCCTCGATCATGTCCGTGTTGCGGAACTGGTCGGTGGCGTAGCCGTCCACCTCCTCGACGATCTCGGCCGCCCGCTCCATCATCCGGGGGATCAGCTGGGGTGTGATTCCTTCCGGGCTCGAGAGGAGCTCGACGTCGGCCCCGAAGGCCTCCATCGTCCTGATCTTCTCGACGGCGAACGCATCCGACGTGACGATCCGCAGCGGATAGCCCTTGACTGCGCACACGAAGGCGAGGGACGAACCGGTGCTGCCGCCCGTGTACTCGACCACCGTCTGGCCGGGACTCAAGCGGCCGGCCCGCTCGGCGCCCTCGATCATCGCCAGGGCCATGCGGTCCTTGTACGACCCGGTCGGATTGTTGGCCTCGAGCTTGACCCAGATCTCGCCCGCGCTCGCATCGGCGAGGCGTGTCAGGCGGACTAGGGGGGTTCCGCCGATCGCATCGAGCATCGCAGCGCGCTCTCCGGTCGCGGTCGCCATCGCGCGACCATACACTTTCGCGAATGGCCGGTTCCACGCGACTGATCCCGCTCGGCGGCCTGGGCGAGGTCGGGAAGAACATGATGGTCGTGGAATCCGATGAGGGCATCGTCGTGATCGACGCGGGCCTTTCCTTCCCTCGAGACGAGCACCTCGGCGTCGATCTCGTGCTGCCCGACTTCAGCTACCTGCGAGACCACGAAGACGACGTCCGCGCCCTCGTCATCACGCATGGGCACGAGGATCACACCGGGGCGCTTCCGTTTCTCCTCCGCGAGGTACGCGTTCCCGAGATCTGGGCGACCCGCCTGACCCTCGGCCTCATCCAGTCGAAGCTCGACGAGCACGGGCTCTTGAAGAGCGCCGAGCTGTTCGAGATCGAGCCTGAAGGCGGAGCGGTTCAGATCGGCCCCTATCGCGCCGAGTTCGTGCGTATGGCGCATTCGATTCCCGATGCCGTCGCCGTCATCCTCGAGACGCCGGGCGGGCGGGTCGTGCACACGGGCGACTACAAGATCGACCACACGCCGGTCGACGGCTTTCGCACGGATCTCGGCAAGCTCGCCGACCTCGGCAACCGCGGCGTGGACATCCTGCTCGGCGATTCCACGAACGCCGAGCGCCCGGGCGTGACGCTGTCGGAGAAGACCGTGGGCGAGGTCTTCCGTCAGATCATCCCGCAGCGCGAGGGGCGCGTCCTGATCGCCTCGTTCGCCTCGAACGTCCACCGGGTGCAACAGGCGATCGACGTGGCCCTCCAGGACGAGCGCAAGGTCTGCCTGATCGGGCGCTCCCTCCGCAAGAACGTCAACATCGCGCGCAACCTGGGATACCTGGAGGTGCCGGAGGACATCCTCGTCAAGCCGGACCTGCTGCCCGAGCTCGCCCCGGACGAGACGATGATTCTCTGCACGGGAAGCCAGGGCGAGCCCATGTCGGCTCTGACGCGCATGGCCTACCACGATCACCCCTTCGTCCAGGTGGAGGAGGGGGACACGGTGATCATCTCGGCCAAGCCCGTGCCCGGAAACGAGCTGCGGGTCCACGACACGATCAACCGGCTCGCGCGCTCCGGAGCAGAGGTCCTCCATCAGGAGATCGCGCCGGTGCACGTCTCCGGTCACGGTCACGCCGAGGAGCTCAGGACGATCCTCGCCGTCCTGCGCCCGCGCAACGTGATGCCTATTCACGGAGAGTTCCGCATGCTGGCCGCTCACGGCCGGCTCGCGCGCGACGCCGGGGTGGACGGCGAGAACATCGTCCTGGCTGAAAACGGCTCAGTCGTCGAGCTCGCGAACGGCAGCGCGCGCATCGTCGATACGGTCGAGACCGGGCAGACCTTCGTCGACGGCTTGGGCGTGGGGGACGTCAAGGACGTCGCTCTGCGAGACCGGCGCCACCTCTCCGAGGACGGCGTCCTGATCGTGGTCGTCACGGTCGGGTCGCAGAACGGCCGTGAGATCGCCGCGCCGGAGGTCATCTCGCGCGGCTTCGCCGAGCCCGGGCCGCTCCTCGACGAGGCGCGCGACGAGGCCGAGCGGACGCTCGCTCACTGCCTGGCCGAGGACATCTCCGAGCTGAAGCTCCTCCAGGAGCACATTCACGACGCAGTCGGGACGCTCATCCGCGAGCGCACCGGCCGGCGCCCGATGATCCTCCCGGTCGTCCTCGAAGTTTAGGGCCCATCCCAGCGGAAGCCCGTCTTCGACGGTGCCGGGGTCAGGGGGCTCGTGGGGAGACCGGGCGCGGGGTCTTCGTTGTTGTAAGCCCTCGGCGCGACGTCGTTCGGCATCTCGGGATGGAAGAGCGAGGCGAGGTACTGGATCTGGCCGCGGCCCGGGCCGAGCTCGAACTGACCGCCCCCGTAGATCCCGATCCGCTCCTCGCCGCAGTACTCGTACGCGTCGAGGAGCGCCCGGAGGCTCCCGAACCGCGAGGGCTTGAAGTTCAGCGTCCGAGGCGGGAAGGGCAGCCCTTGGATGTCCGAGACGGAATGAATCGGAGCGTCCCAGGTGATGCGCGAGCGGTGAGGCTCGAGCACGGGATCCGTCTCCTCGGTGAGCGCAGGGTCCTCGATCCATGCATTCGGGAACGCCACCGCCACGCGCGCGTACAGCGTCGGGTCCGCCTCCTGGTCCACCGGAGTTCCCTTGTAGGCGCCCTTGAGGTCGAGAGTGTCGACCGCTCCGGTCTCCACCAGCGACGTGACGAGCGCGTCGTCCCAGGTGGAGGTGGGGTCGAGCTTGAACCTGAGCTTGGGAAACGCGTCGAGCCAGCGCTTCACCGGCTCGATCGACGCCGGCTCGCCGAGGCGCATCGAGGACACGAACGTGACCGGCAAGGCCTCCAGCCCGATGACCTCGTGGAGTGGCGCACCGGCCTGGCGAAGCGCGAGGTCGAGCGCCGCGCTCTCGAAGGCCCAGCGCCTGTACGGGCGAAACTGCTCGATGGCCGGCCCGGCCGGCCAGAGGGCCAGGCGATCCAAGAGCTGCGAGAAAGAGTCGAGAGAGTGTGAGCCGGCGAGGGGGAGGCTGGGCCCTTCCGACTGAAACGCCTCCTGATCCTCGGCCGAGTAGGTGACGTCCTCGCCGATCCCTTCATGACCAGCGCCGCGCAGGCGAACGACCGTCGTACGCCGCTTGAACTCGGGAGAGACCGCCTGCTCGAGGGGCTCGAGATCGTACGACTCGATCTCGAGCGAGAGGTCGGCGACGCGGTCGAACAGGCTCACTCGGTCGAACGGTACGCGTAACGAGATCTTGGTGTAGTACTAGAGGGGATGAGCAACTCGAACGGGAACAGTTGGACGTCGCTGATGCGCTCCTACGGCGTCTCGGATGCCACGGCGAGCCGCTTGATTCGCTCGCTGACGGCCAGCGAGGTCGCAGCGCTCGCCTTTTGCCGCTTGCTCGAGCGCTGGGCCAAGGGCGAGCCGGAGCCGTGCACCGCCCCGCAGCGCGAGGCGGCCCTCAGGCGGGCCGCCGAGAGGGCCGAGACCGCCCTCTCCGGCCTGGAGCGCCCGCTGGGGCGTTTTCTGCTGGAGCTGCAGCCCGAGGAGGCCAACGGCCGCTCCTGGTACGGAGAGCCCGGAGCCGGTGAGGTCGTCGAATGGGAAGCCGTCCTCAAGCGCGCCGGCGTCGGCGCCTCCCCGGCGAGGGTCGCGCACGCCTATCTCGAGCTCGCCGTCCTCGTTCGCGCTCTGCAGGGCCTCTCGACGTCGGCTCGGCTCGCCTCCGTGCCCGACCGCTCGTCGCTTTGGGCCGGGCTCTTCGACCTCCGCGAGAACCTCCTGAACGGGGCCGTCGAAGACCTGCGCGCGCTTGCTGCGTGACGTTGCGGATCACGGTCGTCGGCTCGGTCAACCTCGACCTGGTCGCGCGGGTCCGGTATCTCCCCAGGCCGGGAGAGACGCTGAGCGACGCCACGCTCAGCCGAGTCCCCGGGGGCAAGGGAGCCAATCAGGCCGTCGCGGCCTCGCGTCTGGGCGCGGAGGTCAGCTTCGTCGGCGCCGTCGGTGAGGACGAGTTCGGCCGGCTCGCCGTGGAGGATCTCAGGGCGGCCGAGGTCGACCTCTCGCGGCTTCAGGTCGTCGGCACGCCCACCGGGATCGCGCTCATCCTCGTAGACGACGAAGGGGAGAATCAGATCGTCGTCGTCCCAGGGGCGAACACGTCGCTCGACTCAGAGCGGATCGAGGTGGGGGAGACGGACGCTCTGCTCTGCCAGCTCGAGATCGAGGACGCCGCTATCGAGGCAGCGGCGGCGCAGACCGACGTCTTCTTCTGCCTCAACGCCGCTCCGGCGCGAGAGGTCTCGGAGGCGATCCTCCAGCGCGCCGACTTGATCGTGGCCAACTCGTTCGAGATCGACGCGCTTGGGTCGAGCCCTCTCGGAGCGCTCTTCGCGCTCACGCTCGGCGAGGAGGGCGCGCTTCTCATCGACGACGGGGAAGAGGTCGCCCGGGCCCGCCCGCCCAAGGTCGAGGCCGTGGACGGTACGGCCGCCGGTGATGCGTTCACCGCCTGCCTCGTGGTCTCCCTGCTCGAGGGCCGCGACCGCCAGGAGGCCCTGGAGCGTGCCTGCGCGGCCGGAGCGCTCGCAGCCTCCCGGGAGGGAGCCCAGCCTTCGCTGCCGACGTCCGGCGAGGTGGACGCCATGCTCCGGCGCCAATGACCAAGATCATCCTCGACACCGATCCGGGACACGATGACGCGATCGCGCTCCTGCTCGCGTTGGCCTCGCCCGAGCTCGAAGTCCTCGGGGTCACAACGGTCTCGGGCAACCAGACTCTCGAAAAGACGACCGCCAACGCGCTGAAGATCCTGGAGTTCGTCGAGCGGACGGACGTGCCGGTGCACGTCGGCGCTCCGCGGCCGCTCGTCCGCGAGCAGTGGGCCGCCGCCTACGTCCACGGCGAATCAGGCCTCGACGGTCCCGACCTGCCGGACCCGAAGACGGACCCGAGGAAGGGCCACGCGATCGACTTCATCGCCGCGCAGGTCGAGGAGCACGACGGCCTTGTCCTCGTTCCCGTGGGGCCGCTGACGAACATCGGGCTCCTGCTCGCCAAGTACCCGGGGATCGAGAGCCGGATCGCACGGATCGTCCTGATGGGCGGGTCGATCGCCGAAGGGAACGTCACGCCCGCCGCCGAGTTCAACATCTGGGCCGATCCAGAAGCGGCGCACCGCGTTTTCACGAGCGGGATCGACGTGACCATGGTCGGCCTCGACGTGACTCACAAGGCGCTGCTGCTGACGGACAAGGTCGACGAGCTGCGCGCCGCCGGACGCGTGGGATCGCTCGTCGCCCAGCTGTACGACTTCTACCACGAGCGCCACGTGCGGATGTACGGCTGGGAGGGGTCGCCCGTCCACGACGCGCTTGCGGTCGCGCACGTGATCCGCGGCGATTTCGTGGAGACCGAGCATCGTCACGTGCAGGTCGACATCGGCCCCGAGCCGGGTCGCGGGCGAACCTACGTCGATCTCTGGAAGCGGACCGGCAACGAGCCGAACGCGCACGTCGGGGTGGGCGTGAACGGCCCGGGCTTCACCCAGTTCCTAGTCCAGCGACTCGCGTCGCTCGGCTGACGCCCTCCCAGACCAGGTCCTGGGCCGGCACAGGCAGACGGATGATCCGCCCGGGCTCGCTGTTTCGCGGCGTGCCGATGAGGTAGACGCTGGCGTTCGTGACGTACACGAGCCACTGCTCGTCCGGGGAGAACGCCACCGCTCTGCCATCCGGGAGGTTCTGTGGCGGATCTCTCGACCCGCCGTCGCGACTCACGATCGTTCCGTCCTCGGAAGCGGCGTAGGAGCCTGCTGCACTCACAGTCCAGTTCCCGAGCCCTCGTCCGCGGTTGGTCGCGACACCCACGACCGCCTTGCCGTCGAAGAGGACAGCCAGGTTCTGCGGCTCGACGCTCTGGACGCGGATCTCGAGCGTCGCGACGAGACGGTCCTCGTCCAGCCAGGCGAGGTCGGTCGCGTGGGCGAAGATCGGAACGCCCGCTCCGACCCGAGCGACATTCGGGTGAAGCCGGGCGGCACGACGCAGCTCGCGGGCGGTGAAGAGCGGGCGGCCGTCCTGGAAGATCGCTCCTCCACGCGGATAGGTGAGCCGGCCGTCCGGCCGCCACGCGGGCGGGCAGCCCGCGACGCTTCTGCGTTCGACCTCGCCCTTCGCGGCACGGACAGTGATCCTCCCCGCGCGACAGCGGGCGATTGACGATCGATCGGGGCTCATGACCTCGCCTTCCTCGAGGATCCGTCCCCCGGCGGCGGCGAACCGGCAGTAGATGACCGCTGAGCCGCCCTCCTCCCGCACCACGCTGTCCTCCATTCCGGGCAGCAGGAGCGAATGCAGGCGGCAGTCGTGGTCGCTATAGACCACGAAGCCGATGATTTCCTCCCGACGCAGGAGCTCATGGAGCGTGGGTGGCTCCGGCCTCGTGATCGTCGGCGTCGGAGCCGGAGCCTTGGCCTCGTCTCGTCCGCGCAGCGCATCTGCGGCCGCGAAAACGGCCAGTGCCGCGACCCCCACGACGATGAGCGCTGTGCTCCAACGGCGCATCGCTTTGCTCACCATACGAAGCAGGAGGGACGGGGGTTCCGCCGAAAGCCCTCCCATGGCGCCACGGAAGCGTCCCAAGCACTTGCGCCCGAAGTCTCCTGCACGCGTGCGCAAGCGCAAGCATGCCCGGCGCCGGAGCTCTCAGCACCAGCACCACGAGCTCGTCGGTCTCGCGCTCGTGTTCGTCGGCGCCTTCCTCGCGATCCCGCTCTGGCTGGGGTGGGACGGAGGGATCGTGGGGGCGAAGATCGTGTCGGGCCTCGACGGCCTCGTCGGCTCCGCGCGCCTTGGCGTCCCGCTCCTCCTGCTCGTCGTAGGGGGCCTGCTGGTCGCGCGGTCTTCGCTCGTAGACGTACGCCCGTTTCGCACCGGCCTTGTCGTCCTCGTCCTCGGCCTCATGACAATCCTCGGCGAGAAGCGCGGAGGAGCCTCGGGGGAGGCGCTCCAGCTCATCTTCGGCCGCCTGCTCGGGGAAACCGGCACGGCCGCCCTGGGGCTGTTCGCGCTCGTCGCGGGGGGCCTCCTCCTCACTGGCGCGTCGCTGGGGGCGATTCTCCGGCGCTCGGCCCATGCAGCCCGGCATGCGGCAGGGAGGACTGTCGAGTGGGTGCGAGTCCCCCTCGAGGACGAGCCGCCCACGCAGCCGGACGCACCCCCAGTGGACGGGGAGCTCGTCTATCCGGACATCGTCAGCGAGACTCCAGCGCCCCCGCCCGTCCTCGTCCACCAGCTCGCGGAGCTGGACGAGCCGGCCCCGCCCGAGCCGAGTCTGTTCGACCCGGCCTCGACCGAGCACGCCGGCTATCGCCTTCCGGACGCCAGTGTCCTGCGGCGCTCCCGCACAGATCGCAACGGTCAGCCCGAGAAGGCCATCGAGCGAACGGCCCAGGCGCTCGTCCAGGCGCTCTCCAACTTCGGCATCGAGGCGACGATGGCGGGCCAGGTCGTAGGCCCGCGCGTCACGCGCTACGAGCTCCAGCTTGCCCCTGGGACCAAGGTAGGCAAGGTGGCAGCGCTGAAGGACGATCTCGCCTACGCGCTCGCGACGACGGAGATCCGCATCCTGGCTCCCATCCCGGGAAAGCAGGCCGTGGGAGTCGAGGTTCCCAACATCGCGCCCAACGTCGTCACGCTCGGCGACATCTACGAGGAGCTTCCCGCGCAGGCCAGCCCGCTCTCCGCCTGGCTCGGAAAGGACATTTCGGGTGCCTCGGTCTGGGCCGATCTCGCCCGTATGCCGCACATCCTCATCGCCGGCACGACCGGCTCGGGCAAGTCCGGCTGCATCAACACGATGCTGTGCTCCATCCTGCTCCGCTCCACGCCTGACGACGTGCGCATGATCCTCGTCGATCCCAAGCGCGTCGAGCTCGGGCTCTACGAGTCCATCCCGCATCTCCTGACGCCGGTCGTGTCCAGCCCGAAGGCGGCCTCTGCCGTCCTGACCAACGTCTTGACGGAGATGGAAAAGCGCTACGAGCGCATGAGCATTGCGCGGGCCCGCAACCTCGGCGAGCTCAACCGGGTGCTCACGGAGCGCGGCGAGAAGCCCCTCCCGTATCTCCTCATCGTCATCGACGAGCTCGCGGACATGATGATGGTCTCCCCGCAGGAGGTGGAGGACGCCGTCATCCGGCTGGCGCAGAAGTCACGTGCCGTCGGGATCCACCTCGTGCTCGCCACCCAGCGGCCCTCGGTGGATGTCATCACCGGGATGATCAAGGCGAACGTCCCCTCGCGGATCGCGTTCGCCGTCTCGAGCATGACGGACAGCCGCGTGATTCTCGACACGTCCGGCGCCGAGAGCCTCCTCGGCCAGGGCGACATGCTCTTCAAGCCGCTCGGCACGTCACGGCTGCAGCGCGTGCAGGGCGCGTACGTGAGCGAGGAGGAAATCGCCCTCATCGTGGAGCAGTGCCGCGCGCAACGCGGACAGGAGCTCGACGAGTCGTTGCTCGAGGCGCCGAACGTCAAGGAGCACGAGGGGGAGGAGGAGGACTTCGATCCGGACGAGGATCCACTCCTCGAGCGCGCCATCGAGGTCGTCGTGCAGACGCAGACCGCTTCGGTCTCGCTCATTCAGCGGCGCCTGCGCGTCGGCTACACGCGAGCCGGCCGCCTCATCGACATGCTCGAGCGCCGCGGCATCATCTCGGGCTACGAGGGCTCCAAGCCGCGCAAGGTGCTCGTGGGGGAAGGCGACCTCGCCCGCGTGCTCACGGACGTTCCCTCCTAACGAACTCTCTGCGGCCCCGTCCTAGATTTCGGGTCCCAGGAAGGGTTAGCATCCTGCGACCCCAAGGCTGGGATAGGGCAACAAGGGAGGTTCCGTGAACGTGAAGCATAAATGGCCGTGGCTCGTGGCCCTTCTTGCAATGCTGCTGGCGGTCGCTGCTGCCGGGTGCGGCGGCGACGAGGCGGGTACGGGCACGACGGGAGCCGGGACCGGGGCGGGAACGACCGGCGCCGAGGCAATCTCGATCGGCATGGTCTCCGACACCGGCGGCCTCGATGACCGCGGTTTCAACGAGTTTTCGATCAACGGCTTCGAGCGCGCAAAAACGGAGCTCGGCGTCACAGGCCGCGTCTATGTGTCGGAGTCGGCGGACGATTATCTGCCGAACCTGACGGCGGCCGTGGACGACGGGCACGACCTGGTCATCGCCATCGGTTTCCTGATCCAACCGTCCGTGGCCGAGGTGGCGAAGGAGGCGACGGACGTCAACTTCGCGGGGGTCGATCAGTTCTACGGCGACCCGCCCGAATGCGGCGGCGAGAACCAGGCTGTCTGCACGGTGCCGAACGTGCTCGGCCTGCAGTTCCCCTCCGAGGAGGCCGGCTATCTCGCCGGAATCGTGGCGGCGATGATGACCAAGACCAAGACCGTGTCCACAGTGGGCGGCATCAGCATCCCGCCGGTGAACAACTGGATCGCCGGTTTCCGGCAGGCGGTCAAGGACACCGATCCGAGCATCAAGCTCCTGAACGCCTACTCGCAGGACTTCGTCGACCAGGCGAAGTGCAAGGAGATCGCGCTCGACCAGATCGCCCAGGGCTCCGACGTGGTGTTCCAGGTCGCGGGCCTCTGCGGCCTCGGCGCGCTCGATGCCGCGGGAGAGAAAGGCGTCTACGCCATCGGCGTCGACGCCGACCAGTCCTTCGCCGGGCCTCAGGTGATCACCAGTGCGCTCAAGCCTCTGGAGCTCGCGGTCTTCGAGACGATCAAGTCGGCGCAGGACGGGACCTTCAAGGGCGGAACGAACCGCTTCTTCGGAATCGAGGAGTTTCCCGATGCCGAGCTGCTCGCTCCGTTCACCGACGTCGTTCCCCAAGAAGTCAAGGACGCCGTCGAAGCGGCGAAGGCCAAGCTGATCAGCGGCGAGATCGACCCGCCGGCGACGTTCAAGTAGGCAGCCATCCGGAGGGGCGGGCGCAGGGCCCGCCCCTCTAGGCTTCGAGCCGATGCCCGATACGCCACTGCTCGAGCTCCGAGGCATCACCAAGCGATTCCCTGGGGTGCTCGCCAACGACCACGTCGATCTCGAGCTCGTCAAAGGCGAGGTGCATGCGCTCCTGGGGGAGAACGGGGCCGGCAAGTCGACCCTGATGAACATCCTCTACGGGCTCTACCACCCGGACGAGGGTGAGATCCGGCTGAACGGGAAGCCCGTACGGATCGGCTCGCCCCGGGACGCGATCGATCTCGGGATCGGCATGGTGCACCAGCACTTCATGCTCATCCCGGTGATGACGGTGGCAGAGAACATCGTGCTCGCCGTCGAGCCGACCTCGGGGCCCTTCCTCGACCTCCACGCGGCCGAGAAGCGTGTCCAGGAGCTGTCGACGCAGTTCGGCCTAGCTGTGCGCCCGGACGCCCGGGTCGCCTCCATCAGCGTCGGGATGCAGCAGCGGGCCGAGATCCTGAAGGCGCTCTATCGCGGCGCCGAGATCCTCATCCTCGATGAGCCGACCGCTGTCCTGACGCCCCAGGAAGCGAAGGAGCTCTTCGCGATCATCCGGTCCCTCCAGGCCGAGGGGAAGTCGATCATCTTCATCACCCACAAGCTGAACGAGGTGCTCGACATCGCCGACCGCATCACGGTCCTGAGGCAGGGCAAGCAGGTCGACACGGTGCCGCGCGAGGGGGCGACGCCGGAAGGACTCGCGCGCCTCATGGTCGGCCGCGACGTGGTGCTCCGCGTCGAAAAGCCAGAAGCCCAGCCGGGCGACGTGCTGCTCGACGTCGATAACCTCGAAGTCCGGGACGAGCGAGACCTGGAGGCCGTGCGGGGCGTCTCCTTCGACGTCAAGGCGGGCGAGATCGTCGGCATCGCCGGGGTGGACGGAAACGGGCAGACCGAGCTCATCGACGCGCTCACGGGGCTCCGCCGCCCGTCGGGGGGCAGAATCTCCGTGGGGGGCAAGGACGTCACCACCGCCGGCGCACGGGAGTCCCTTGACCTGGGGGTAGGACATATCCCCGAGGACCGCCAAGTCCGTGGCCTCGTCCTCGACTTCACGCTGGCCGAGAACCTCGCACTGCACGATTTCAGGAAGAAGCCCGACTCGAGGTGGGGCTGTCTCTTCCCCAAACGAATCGTCCAGCGCGCCGTGCGGCTGCTGAAGGAGTTCGATGTCCGGGGCGGGGGCCCGCAGACCCGCGCCGCCTCGCTCTCCGGCGGAAACCAGCAGAAGGTCGTCGTCGCCCGCGAGGTGTCGCGAGATCCCCGCGTGCTCATCGCCGCGCAGCCGACCCGCGGTCTCGACGTGGGGGCGATCGAGTTCGTGCACCGCCGCCTCGTCACCGAGCGAGACGAAGGGCGAGCGATCCTCCTCGTCTCCTTCGAGCTTGAAGAAATCCTTTCGCTTTCGGATCGCATCCTGGTCCTCTACGAGGGCAGGATCGTGGGCGAGTACCCGCCGGGCGTGTCCGAGGAAGAGCTGGGGATCGCCATGACCGGGGGGCGCAGGCAGGCGGCATGACGGCGCCGATCCAGCCGGAGTCATCCCGCGACGCGACGTCGGACGTGACGGCTTGGTTCTCGACCCGCATCGGCGGCGTCCTCGTACCGCTCGCAGCCACCGTGCTGGCCTTTCTGATCGGCGGCCTCGTCGTCCTCATCACAGGCCACAACCCCGTCACGGCGTACCGCGCCATCTTCGAGGGAACCGGGCTGAACTGGTTCTTCCCCTGGGTCGGGGGCGAGTCCCGCGAGGCCGCGGCCAACGACCTTCAGCAGACGCTCATCCTCATGACGCCGCTCGTGCTGACCGGAATCGCGGTGGCCTTTGCGTTTCGCTGTGGCCTGTTCAACATCGGCGGCCAGGGACAGTACTGGGTCGGCTTCATCGCGGCGCTCTACGTGGGCACCCACCTCGACGGTTTCTCCCGTCCGGTGCATCTCCTCGTCGCCATCCTCGCCTCGATCGTCGCTGGGTCGATCTGGGGCGGGATAGCGGGCATTCTCAAGGCGACGGTCGGCGCCCACGAGGTGATCACGACGATCATGCTCAACTGGATCGCCATCTTCGGGGGGATGTACCTCTTCGAGATAGGCGGTCCTCTTCAGGGCCCGCAGCCGTCGATTCCGCGCTCTGCTGAGATTCCCGACTCGGTCGAGCTGTGGCCGATCTGGGGGAGCCTGCCGTCGCTCCACGCGGGCATCTTCATCGCTCTCTTCGCCCTGGTCGTCTACTACGTCCTCCTCAACCGGACGACGCTCGGCTATGAGGTGCGCGCCGTGGGGTTCAACCCGGAGGCCGCTCGCTACGGCGGCATCTCGGTCGCCAAGAACTACTTCCTCGCACTGGCCATCTCGGGCGCGTTCGCCGGACTCGCGGGCTCGGTCGACGTCCTCGGGTTCAAATTCGCGGTCTCCACCGGCGACTTCGCGACGAATTTCATCCCCTTCACGGGCATAGCCGTGGCCCTACTCGGCCGCAACAAGCCGGTCGGCATCCTGTTCGCGGCGCTCCTCTTCGCCGCGCTCGAGGTCGGCACCTCGACGCGGCAGCTGGATCCTGAGGTCTTCGAGCCGGCGCTGGCCGTCGACCTCGCGACGATGATCCAGGCGCTCGTCATCTTCTTCGTCGGCGCCGATCTCCTCATCCTCTATCTCTGGCGCGCCCGGCGCTTCGTGGGGCTTGGCCGGCGTGTCCAGCCGGAGCCCAGGCCATGAGCTCGCAGGCGTGGACGGCGTACGCCACCGAGGGCGTCCGGAAGCTGACCGAGCCTCGTACGATCGCGAAGCTGGGGATTGCCTGGGGCATCCTCGCGTTCTGGCTCGCCCTGCCCCCGTGGACCGTGCGCGGAATCGGCGCTCCCCTCGCGGCGGGCGTCCTCGCAGTCGCGTGCGGGGCCGCCGTCATTCCCCGCGGCGAGCGGAAGCTCGGCTGGTGGGCGATCGGCCTCGGCATCGCCGGCACGCTCGGGGCGGCGTGGTTGCAGGGGAAGGACGCCTCGACGCTGGACAGCATCCTCACCGCCGGAGTCCTGGCCTCGACCCTGCGCTTCGCGACGCCGCTCGCCTTCGCCGCCATGGGCGGGATCTTCTCCGAGCGCTCGGGCGTCGTGAACATCGGGCTCGAAGGGATGATGCTGACCGGCGCCTTTTTCGGTATCTGGGGCTCTGTCTGGAGCGGGAGCTGGCTCGTCGGCCTCCTGATGGCGATGCTCTTCGGCGGGCTCCTCGCGCTGATCCACGCCTTCTTCTCGATCCACCTGCGGGCCGACCAGATCGTGAGCGGCTTCGCCGTCAACTTCCTTGCACTCGGCCTCACCGGGTATCTCTACAGCTCGATCTATCCGGGAGGGATCCACGCGGACGTCTCGCGTGTGCCGCAAGTCGGGCTCGGATTCCTCGACGGGATTCCGGGGATCGGCGATTTCCTCGACGGCGTCTTCGGACGTCTGAACCTGCTCGTCTGGGTGATGTTCGCAGTGGTCATCCTCGCCTACGTCGTCCTCTTCAAGACGCCGATCGGCCTACGCATCCGCTCCGTGGGCGAGCATCCAAGGGCCGCCGACACCGTCGGCATCTCGGTGTACGGCGTGCGGTACGCGGCCGTGGTGACGTCCGGGGTGCTGGCGGCGCTGGGCGGCGCGTTCCTCTCGATCGGTTTCGTCGGCAGCTTCGCCGAGAACATGACGAGTGGTCGCGGCTACATCGCGCTCGCCGCGGTCATCTTCGGCAAGTGGCGGCCCGGTTGGGCCTTCGCGGCCTGCCTGCTGTTCGGCTTCGGGTTCGCACTGGCGATCCCGCTGCAACGCGAGGCGGACGTGTCCGAAAACCTCGTCTCGGCGTTCCCGTACCTGCTCACCCTCGTCGCGCTCGTGGGCCTCATCGGTCGCTCGATCCCTCCGGCTGCGATCGGGCGGCCGTACGTCAAGCAATAGCGATGGGGAATTCCAAGGCGGCTTGGGCGCTCATCACAGCGCTACTCGCGTTGGCTGTGCTCGTGGGCGCGGCCGCCGCGGCCCGGCTCATGAGCCAGGTGGGCCTCATTGAGGCCGGTCCGGCGGTGCCGCTCGCGCTCGTGCTCGCGCTGGTCTCCGTCTCGCTGGCGCGGCGGGTGCGCTTCGACCAGCAGCGGGCCCTCGAGCGCTTGCCGGGGGCGAGGCTCGCGGCCGTCGCGCGCGTTTTCGGGACGCTGGCGCTTATAGTGGCCCTCACGGCCGCGCTTGCACTGGCCGTATTTGCCGTCCTGTCCCTCGCTCTCGACTGAGGCTGTCAGTCATGCCGTTACAATGCAGGGCTTCGTGTTCGAGATAGGCAACAGCCTGCGCGAAGCCCGGCTTCGCCAGGGGTTTGAGTTGCCCCGGGCGGAGGCGGACACCAAGATTCGCGCGAAGTACCTCAGGGCCCTCGAAGAGGAGCATTTCGAGGTGCTGCCCGGGGAAACGTACGTCAAGGGCTTCCTGCGCACCTACTCCGAGTATCTCGGGCTCGACGGCCAGCTCTACGTCGACGAGTACAACTCTCGCTTCGCTCGGGAGGAGGAGTTCCCGGTCCAGTCCCCGGCTGCGCGACAGCCCCGCGCGCGGCGCATGGAATCGAACTTCGTCGTCGTCGCCCTCGCCGGGATCGTGGCGGTCACGATCCTGGTCGTTGTCGCGTGGAAGTTCGGCTCGAGCGGAGCAAGCACGAGCGCCAATCTGCTCACCGACGACACTCCTGCGACCTCCCAGCAAGCGCCGACGACTGCGACCGAAACACAAGAGAGGGCGCCTTCACAGCCAGTCCAGCGGCTCGCCAGGCTCGTCCTCAACGCCGTCGGAGGAGATTGTTGGCTTCGGGTGCGCTCAGGCTCGGCCACCGGCGAGCTCCTGTACGAGGGGACGCTCCAACAGGGCCAGGCCCAGCGCTTCGCCAAGTGGAAGCGGCTCTGGATCCAGCTTGGCGCGCCTGTCTATCTCCAGGCGAAGCTGAACGGCCACCGCGTGAAGAACTTCCCGACGAGCCCGTCCGTCGTCGCCGTGACGGCGAAGGGCGTCCGGGTCGTCTCCACCGCGTAGTTGCCGACGAATGCCCGGGCCGTCGTCGTCGTCACCGGCAGTGAGCTCGTGCGCGGGGACCGCCGCGACGCCAACGGTCCCTTCCTGGCCACCCAGCTTTCTGGCCGGGGCCTGGAGCCCGCCCGGATCCTGCTGGTAGGCGACCGGCCGGAGGAGCTCACAGCTGCGCTAGCGGAGGGCGTCGAGGCCGATTTCTGCCTCGTCTCGGGCGGTCTCGGCCCCACGCACGACGACCGGACCGTCGAGACCCTGGCGACGGTCACCGGCCGGGCCCTGGTCGTCGACGAGGACCTCGAGCGCGAGATCGAACGAATCTCGCGAGGAGTGGCAGAGCGCCTCGGCCGCCCGTACGCCGATTTCTCGGCCGGGGTCACGAAGCAGGCCTCTCTTCCCGAAGGCGCGGTGTCGCTCGGACTGGCGGGCACTGCGCCCGCGCTCCTGCTCGAGCACCACCGCTCGGTGATCGTGCTCCTACCGGGTCCGCCCTCCGAGCTGCGCCGGCTCTGGGCGAACGCACTCGAGCATCCCGCCGTGAAAGCCGTCCTCGCTCGAGCCGCCGGCCGGGTTCATCGCGTTTTGCGCTTCTTCGGGCCGAGCGAGTCGGCTGTCGCCAGCTCGCTTGCAGAGGCCGGGGGAGAGCTGGACGGCGTCGAGGTGACGGTCTGCGCACGCGACCTCGAGATCCACGTCGACATCTTCGCCGAGGCCGGCGGCGAGGACCGCGCCGAGGACCTGGACGAAGCCCTGAGGGCCTCGTTTCCGGACAGTCTTTTCGCCGTCGACGACGAGCGCGCCGTGGAGGAGCTCGTGCTCGAGAGCACTCGGGTCGCAGGGCTCACGCTCGCGACGGCCGAGTCGTGTACGGGCGGGCTCGTCGGGGCGCGGCTGACGGACGTTCCAGGCGCGAGCCAGGCCTATCTCGGAGGAGTGATCGCATATTCCGACAAGGCGAAGCGAGCGGAGCTCGACGTGCCGGAGAAGATCCTGCTCAACCACGGCGCGGTCTCGGAGGAGACCGCAGCAGCCATGGCCGCCGGGGCGCGGCGCCGCTTTGAAGCGGACGTCGCGGTCGCGGTCACCGGGATCGCGGGGCCAGGCGGAGGAACACCCGAGAAGCCCGTCGGCCTGGTCTTCATCTCCGTGGAGTCTCCGGAAGGCGCCTCGACGCGGAGGTTCGAGCTGCCAGGAGACCGGGAAGCCGTGCGCTCGCGAGCGACGGGGCTGGCCCTGCACATGCTGAGGCGCGTTCTGGCGCAGTCCGGGACACCCGCGCGCACAAGCGGAAGCTAGCGTGGAGGCCCGTGAACGCCTACGGCTCTTCGTTGCCCTGCTCCTCCCGGACGAAGCGGTCGCCCGCCTCGTGGAGTGGCAGCAACGTGAGCTCGGCGGCCGCCCCGACCTCCGGATCGTGCCCGCTGACAATCTCCACGTCACGGTGGCCTTCCTGGGCGGGCGACCGGCGGCCGACCTCGAAGGGATTGCCAAGGTCGTGCGTGAGACTGCACGTGGGGCCGCTCGGCCGGTGCTCGAGCCGGTTCGCTACCAGGAGACCAGGAGCGTCGGAATGATCGCCCTGAGCGACGAGAACGGTCGCGCGACGAGGCTCGCAGAGCGTCTCTTCGACGGGCTCGAACGCCTACGCGTCTACGAGCGCGAACGGCGCGATTGGCTTCCACACGTGACGGTGGTGCGCTTCCGCGAGCGGCCGCGCCTGGCCCCGCCCTTGCCCCTGCTGGGACGGGTAGTGTCGTCCGAGTTGGCGGTCATGATGTCGCGTCTGCGCCCCAGCGGCGCGCAGTATGAAGTCCTCGAATCGGTTCCGCTAGGAGGTTGAACGCGTGGAGCGCGAGCAAGCACTCGAAGCCGCCCTGAGTCAGATCGAGCGGCAGTACGGCAAGGGATCGGTCATGAAGATGGGCGACCAGGCCCAGGTGGCGATTCCGTCGATCTCGACCGGGTCGTTCTCGCTCGACATCGCTCTCGGCGTCGGCGGCCTGCCCCGTGGGCGCATCGTCGAGATCTTCGGCCCGGAGTCGTCCGGGAAGACGACGCTCGTCTACCACGTCATCGCCGAGGCCCAGCGCCGCGGCGGCATCTGCGCCTTCATCGACGCCGAGCACGCGATGGATCCCACGTATGCGCGGCGGATCGGCATCGACATCGACGACCTGCTCGTCTCCCAGCCGGACAACGGCGAGCAGGCGCTCGAGATCGCCGAGCTTTTGATCAGGAGCGGCGCCGTCGACGTCGTCGCCGTGGACTCCGTCGCCGCGCTCACTCCGAAAGCCGAGATCGAGGGCGAGATGGGGGATAGCCATGTCGGCCTCCAAGCGCGGCTCATGAGCCAGGCGTTGCGCAAGCTCGCCGGGACGCTCAACCGCACCGGCACCGTGGCGATCTTCACCAACCAGCTTCGCGAGAAGATCGGCGTCATGTTCGGCAATCCCGAGACGACGCCGGGCGGACGGGCGCTCAAGTTCTACTCCTCGATCCGCCTCGACATCCGCCGCATCGAGACGCTCAAGGAGGGCGTAGAGGCGATCGGCAACCGCGTCCGCGTGAAGGTGGTCAAGAACAAGGTGGCGCCACCGTTCAAGCAGGCCGAGTTCGACATCATCTACGGCGACGGGATCTCCTGGGAAGGCAGCGTCCTCGACGTCGGACTGGAGCGGAAGATCGTGCAGAAGTCGGGCTCGTACTTCAGCTATGCCGACGAGAGGCTTGGTCAGGGGCGACAGAACGCGACGGCCTTCCTGCGCGAGCACCCGGACGTCACCGAGCAGATCCTGCGCTCCGTCCAGACAGAGCTCGGCCCGGAAGCGGTCGCTTCTTCTCGCCTGCTCCCGGTGGCCGACGACGCCGTCGCGCCGGCGAAGGCCGAGGAAGAGGCGAGTGAAGTCGCCTCCACCGCCTAAGTTAACCGCCCTGCGCAGAGTCCGGCCGGGCACAGTCCTCCTCGAACTGGACGGCGAGCCGTGGCGTGCCGTGTCGGACGAGGTCGTGGTGAGGTGTGGCCTCAGTGCCGGCGTCGAGCTCGACCGGCCATTCCTGCGCCTGCTGCGCCGTGAGCTCCGCCGGGCCGAGGCGCTCGACCTGGCCGGGCGTACGCTGCGGCGGCGGGATCTTTCTGTTCGGCGCCTCTCCGAGCGCCTCGAGCGCGCGGGAGTCGCGCCTGCTGCCGAGCGAAGCGCCCTGCTCGCATTGTCGGAGGCGCGGATCGTGGACGACGCGCGCCTGGCGGACAGCCGGGCGGCGACGCTTGCCGAGCGCGGGTGGGGAAATGTGGCAATCACAGCCCGCCTTGAAGCGGAAGGGATCCCAGAGGCCGACGCGGGCTCCGCAATCGCCAAGCTGGAGCCGGAAGCGCCGCGTGCGGCACGGGCCGCAGCAGCCGTGAGCGATCCGCGGAAAGCATGGGCGCTGCTCGCGCGGCGGGGTTTCGACGAGGAGACGATCGAGGCAGTCGTCGAAACGCTGGACGAGAAGACCCGCGGCGGGCTAGGATAGCTCCAAAGAAGTCACTATCAAACCGCCTGCAAGACACGGTTTTTCGCCGAATCGGACCACACAAACCCTCGACCACGACAACCTGATCATGCGGCACAGCGACACGGAGGACGGCTCGCACTCAGGCCGATAGGCCGGCTTTCGCGTCGCACCCGATCCGACGACGCCGTTCCTACGGGCGACGATGTAGGAGCGACCAATGCAGCTTGGAATCGGCGTACTGGTCGGCCTCGCAGCCGGTCTCCTCGTCGCCGTGCTCGGCCTTCGACTCTTCATGGGGCGTCGCCTGGGCGCTGCCCGCGTCGAGCAGGCGCGTCTCACCGGAGAGGCGAAGCGGTCGGCCGAGTCAGTCCGGCGAGAGGCAGAGCTCGAGGCGAAGGAGCAAGCGCTCAAGCTCCGCGCGGACCTGGAACACGAGCTCCGGGACCGGCGCGCGCAGATCGTGAAGATCGAGGAGCGCGTCCTCGCCAAGGAAGAGGACATCGATCGGAAGCTCACCGAATTCGACCGGCGCGAGCAGGGCTTCGCTGACCGCGAGACGCACCTGAAACAGCTACAGGAGGAGCTCAAGCTCGCCACCGACGGCCAGCTGAAGGAGCTCGAACGCATCTCCGGGATGACGGTGGACGAAGCGAAACGGCACCTGCTCGAGCGCTCAGAAGAGCTCGTCCGGCACGAGATGGCCCGCATGGTGCGGCAGATGGAGGAGGAGGCCCGCACGGAGGCCAAGCGCCGCGCGCGCAACCTCGTCGCAGACGCCCTTCAGCGCGTGGCGGCGAGCCACGCTGCCGAGACGACCGTCTCCATCGTCGAGCTTCCGTCTGACGACATGAAAGGCCGGATCATCGGCCGCGAGGGCCGGAACATCCGCGCCCTCGAGAACCTCACCGGGGTCGACTTCATCATCGACGACACGCCCCAAGCGGTGGTCCTCTCGTCCTTCGACGGCGTCAGGCGCGAAGTGGCGAAGCTCACGCTTGCGAAGCTCGTGGAGGACGGGCGCATTCATCCGTCTCGGATCGAGGAGATGTACTACCAGTCCAAGGCGGAGATCGAGGAGCACATCCGGCAGGCCGGAGAGCAGGCCGTTTTCGAGGCGAACTGCGGGAAGATGCACGACGAGCTCGTGAAGCTGCTCGGGCGCCTTCGCTACCGGACGAGCTACGGCCAGAACATCCTCAAGCACTCGCTCGAGTGCGCCCACCTCGCCGGGATCATGGCTGCGGAGCTCGGCGCCAGCGTCAAGAACGCGAAGCGGGCGGCTCTCCTCCACGACGTCGGCAAGGCGATGACGCACGAGGTCGAGGGCTCGCACGCGCTCATCTCCGCCCAGCAGGCGAAGCGCTACGGGGAGTCCCAGCACGTCGTACACGCCGTCGAAGCGCACCACTACGAGGTGCAGCCCCAGACGGTCGAGGCGGTGCTTGTCATCGCCGCCGACGCGATCTCGGCTTCCCGTCCGGGCGCCCGCGGCGAGAACCTCGAGAGCTACATCAAGCGGCTCGAGACGCTCGAGAAGATCGCCGGCGAGAAGAAGGGTGTCGAGCGGGTCTTCGCCCTCCAGGCCGGCCGCGAGATCCGCGTCATGGTCAAGCCCACTGAGGTGGACGACGACACGGCGGTGCTCCTCTCCCACGAGATCGCGCGGGAGATCGAGGACCAGCTCGAGTATCCGGGCCAGATCAAGGTGACGGTGATCCGGGAGAGCCGGGCGACCGAGTTTGCGAAGTAGCTAGGGGGGCTTGGCGGAACGTCGCTCGTCGCCGGGACGCGCGGGTCGTTCCGAGGCAAGGACGCAGGGAGCCCTCGTATCGACTTTAGATACGGGGGCGACCGAGGACACAGCCTCGGGGCGAGCGGCGCGCCTCCGG
>Ga0209887_1000004_pt1 | contig 65106 bp, 61 predicted proteins | sample GWRWN1_30_40_FD_187230 | JGI IMG/M metagenome (GOLD analysis project Ga0209887, IMG submission 187230) | Riverbed sediment microbial communities from areas with no vegetation in Columbia River, Washington, USA - GW-RW N1_30_40 (SPAdes)... | ecosystem: Environmental > Aquatic > Freshwater > River...
CGCACGATGGGCAGTGCCAGTAGACGCCCTGTGGAGACTGTGCACGGTCCAGTCCGTGACGGCAATGCGGGCAGGTGAACACAGTCTAGTTCTGCCCGACATGAAATTCTTGCAGTCGAATTTCAGTGTGGATCCGACGGCGAAGGCTGAAAGCGGAAAGCAGTAGGCAGCATCACCACTGCGTTCTGCCTACTGCTTTCCGCCTTCGTAGTTTGAGAGTTTAGTCGTGCTCGTGGGGCGGATGGTCCCGCATCCGGCGGACTACGACTTCCAGCATCTTGACCGCCAGCTCGGGATTTTCCTTGAGCAAGGCGCGGAAATCCCAGCGGACTAGCTGCAGGCATTTTGTGCGAGTCTTTGCGGTGACCGTGGCGGTGCGAGTGCGATCTTCCATCAGGGCCATCTCGCCGAAAAACTCCCCGGGTCCCATCTCCCGGAGCTTGTGACTGTTGTGGGTGACCTCGACGTTCCCCTCGGCGATGAGGAAGAAGCCCACGCCGGGATCGCCTTGTTTGACGATCACTGCGCCCGGCTCGTACACTCGCTCTTTCAGCGACCGGGAGATCCATTCGAGCTCCTTCCGGGGGAGGTCGCTGAAAATAGGGACCTTCTTCAAATGATCAAGATGGGATGAGACGTCGGCCATAGGTATGCTCCCTTTCTCGCTGGTTGATGGCTTCCCTGCCAGCTCAACCCCGGAGGGAGAGAGCGCGTCTTATACGGTGGACGAAGCACTTCGTATGGATGTTCAACGATCCCGACGGGCCGTTCGCGCACGAAATGACGGCCGACGCGATCAAAGCTGCCTTGAATCAGTATGGTGGCCGATGAACTGACAGGGAACGCGGCAGTGTGGTAGACGAAGGCCCTCCTTCTGGAGGGTCTTCGCTTTTCTCTAGAACCTGTGGGCGAGAAGGGAAGCTGCGCGCCCGGGGGGATTTGAACCCACGGCCTTTGGCTCCGGAGGCCAACGCTCTATCCGCTGAGCTACGGGCGCGTAGCCCGATTATATCAACCGTGCAGCGAGCGAAACAAGGAACACACCGCGCAGGCTACCGTCAGGTCACGCTGCTCGACCAGCGCGGGCGTGTCCTCGCCTATGCCGACAGCCTCGCGCTTTCCCATCGTACCGTCGGACTGACGCGCGCGAGTTTTTCGCCGGCCGGCATCGTCCGGTTATCCTCGGGACGCGAGCGGGTCACGGTGATCTCCGGCGGACGCGTGGTCCGCGTGTTGACCGGTCTCCGCCTCACGATCCAGACCGGCGGGAAGCGATCGCGCGATGGCACGTGGACGTGCGAGGCGGCCATTGGCACGATCAGCAGCGAGCGGAGACGCGGTGTCTAGGGCATCGCGAGCCGTGGCATATCCCGAGGGCGAGATAGCGCGCTCATGTCGGGAATCGGCGGTGCCCTGCATTGGAAGAAGTCACCGAGATTGAACGCTCAATACTGAGTGGATTCATCCGCGATCGTTTCCTGATCGGGCGGGCGATGGAGGCCGGTTTTCGGCCCGAGCTCATGCCCCATAACCACGGCCGTACCCTCGCGCGCGTGCTCGTCGACATGTACAGCGATAAGAATATGCCCCTTGAACCCGTCGCGGTTGGCGCCACCCTCCGCGAACGCGGCCTTGCGTCGCCGGAGATGCGGCGTTTCGTCGAGTCCGTCACGGAAGCTTCGGAACCAGACGCCGCGCAGGTGATCGCTTACGTCGATCTCCTGAAGGCCAGAATGAGCCGGCTGCGCCTCGTCGAGGTCGGAAAGAGCATCACGGATTACCTGGAGAGTGAGCGCGATGGCGGGGGCGATGTCGTCGATTTTGTCGGCAACCTCATTCCGACGCTTCTGGAAATTCAGCAACAGCGGCTCAGGCGCAGCTCTCCTCCGACGAGCGAGGTCGGCGCAAAAATCGTGGGCGAGATCACGAGCGGCCACCCAGGCGGCACGCTGGGCTACTCATTGTCGCCGTTCGACCGGCTCACCGAGGTAGTGTCAGGCCTGCGGCACGGATTTTATTACGGTCTCGCCGGGGCACCGCGGCGGGGCAAGACGAACTTCGCCCTGGAGCTCGCCGCATCCATTGCGGGTCGCCAGAAGATTCCGGTGCTGTATTACTCGTGGGAGCAAACACGGCGCGTGCTCTTTGCGCGCCTCCTCGGCCGCGAAGCGCTGATCAACCCGGCGGCGCTCCTGTCAGCGGAAGCGAATGCGCCGACGATTCAGGGACGGGTCAAGGACGCCTGGGGGAAGATGGAAGAGGGTCTCGAGACGCTGTTCCTGTTCGAAGCCGGACGAAATGATACCGTGGAGCGCATCAAAGCCCGCGCGCACAACCTCATGCACACGTATCAGACCGATGAATGTGTGATCTTTATCGACTACCTCCAGCGTGTTCCACTTGAAGAGAACGTTCACGACCCGAAGGCGCGCACCGACCTCATTTCGGCGAAACTTGCCGACACGAGCCTTGAGTTGAACTGCCCCATCTTTGCGATTTCGCCGCTCGACAAGGAAGGATGCCGGCTCGACGAAAAGCCCGGCGACGAAGTCTCCGAGTTTCTGCGCCCGACCATGCATCACTGCGTGGGCAGTGGCGATCTCGAGTACGACCTCGACGTGGCCATGGTGATGGCCAAGGATTGGATCTCGACAAGGAACCTGGAGGAATTACTGAAGAGTGAGGCCAAATCCGGCCGGACCGAGAGCGACTACCTGCCGCGTATTGACATCATCGATCTCCACCTGGACAAAAACCGCGACGCACCGGAGTCGAACGCCTCGACCATCCAATATGCGTTCTTCGTGTCGTTGAACAAATTCGTGGAACTCGGCTACAAGAGCTCAGAGGAGTTCACCAGTGGGTTTCGCGACTTCGCGAAGATGCGACAGATCCTCGACCAGCTCCGCGACATCGGCCTGCTCTCGCCAGTCTAAGGCAACGGTTCGGTTCCGAGGTAGGCGCCCTGCTGCAGCAAGATCCCCTGAATTTTTCTGATCAACGTGGCTGATGCCGCCAGGCGAGCGGGCGTGCAGCCGTCCTTCGCGCAGACCGCGGCCGCGACGCCGGCGGCGTGTCCCATCCCCATCGTCGTGGGGATGACCCGAGCCGACCCCGCGGCTTCTGACGTGGCGGAGAATGACCGCGAGGCGACGAGCAATCCGTCCACATCCTTCGGGATTAACGTTCGCAGCGGGATTGTGTACACGTGCCGGACCGGTGCATACGGGCTCGTCCAGGTCGGGCGGTACGGATGGATGTCGATAGGATATGAGGCGACGGCGATCCGGTCCCGAAAGACGCGGCGCAGGATGATATCGTCGGAGGTCAGCGTCATCAGCCCTGAGACGTGACGGGTCTCGCGGACATAGAGCGCGGACGCGGAATCGGCCAGCGACACCTGCGCCATGCCGGGAATGTGCGTGCGCATGTACTGCACCAGGTGCGGGAGCTCGCGCTTCGCTTTCGCCATGCCGTCTTCGAGCGAGTCCGGCACTGTGCCGTCGATGCGGAAGATCTGCAATGTATTGACGAGCACGCTGCCGTCGCGCTGAAGGGCAAGATTCAACCCCAACACGCCCGCGTCGGGCTGTGACGGTTTGTATCCGCGCATCGCCTCCCAGAAGCCCCATGCGGCCCTGCCGTTCACGCCCCACGCTGCGGCGTTGCCGGTGCGCCGCGCCATGATCGCGGCGGTTAATTCGTCCCAGTTGATCCCGGCAAGACGGAAGATCAGGGTCGCCGGCTGCATCCAGCGCTCCCCATCCGGGCCCTCGCGACCCATCGCGTGCGGAACGCCGACCGAGGCGGCGAAATCGGCATCGTCGGTGGCATCGATCGTGATCTTGGCGCGCACCGTTAGCGGCCGGTCGAAGCCACGGTCATCGAACTCTGCGCCGACGATGCGATTGCCCTCCAGCAGCGGCCGCACGAGCGGCGCATTTTCCGTGACGTTGACCAGCCGCTCCCGATAGACCGCCCACGTCAATTTGTGCACGGCTTCATCGATGTCGAAACTCAACCCCAGCAGCCGGTAGTAGTCGGCGAAGACGCCGCGGGTCAGGTGAATACCCTCGGGCGAGAGGTTCATATCGAACGTCGTCAGCCACGCCCAAGTAATGTCGCCCCCGAGTTTTGGTCGACGTTCGACGATGTGCACGCGGGCGCCCGCGCGCGCGGCGCCCGCAGCGGCTGCAATGCCCGCGGGCGTCCCGCCGACGACGAGCACGTCGACCGTGACTGTCCGGGGAGGGGCAGCAGCAAACCCACCCCCGGCGAGCATGGCGACGGCAAGCGCGGCGATAATAACCGTGATCGCGCGGTGATTCATCGTGATTCCCCGTCTTTATTCATCCCCCAACCGTCGGCTTCATTCACATGGGCCTGCCGGCGGCAAAGGGCCGTGTCCGCACGCTGTGGAAGAACCCTGCGTGTCCCTGAGGGCCCTGCATGGCCTTCCGCTGTTCTTTGTCGCCGTCGTTGGTGCGAATCTTGTGCTTGCGTGCTGGGCATTTGTCGCCAACATCCGAAAGCAACAGGTCCTTCCCCGCACGTTCTGGGCCGTGCTCCTCTTTGCGCTCGTGGTCCTCGTCGTACAGGTCGCCGCAGGGATCACCCTCACCGCCGGCGGATCACGACCGAAAGCCTCGCTGCACATTCTCTACGGTCTCCTGGTCGGCGCCACGGCAGTCGTGCAGTTTGGACTCCGCCCCGGTGGATTCCTGCGCGCCATTATCGTTCGAGAACCGGCGGCGTTTCGCGAGGCGAGACTGCTGGCCCTGATCTGTCTGACCCAGGCGGCGCTGATTGTGCGGGCGTACACGACCGGTGCATTTGGACGTTAAGGAGTGTGATCACTGATGAAAGCAACTCGGATGGACCGCCGTATGACGCCGGGATCGCGGCGGCACGGGATCGCCATCCCGGTTCCGCACACCAGATCAGGTCAGAAGCACGTGCAGGCGTATATCCAGACGCTGCGCCCGATGGTCCGCGACGTCGCGGCGACCCTCGAGATTGACCGGGGAAGGCTGGCCGATCTCCGGGATACCGATGAAATTGGGGCGGCATACCTGGGAGCCTTCCTCGACGATCTCGCCCACCGCCTCGGCGCGGCAACCTAGGGACGTGCCGCAGCACTGGCCCAAACAACAACGGCTCGTCAATGATCTCCGGAACGTTCTGCGCGGCGCGTTTGGATGCCAGGATGCGTGGGTCGTGGCAGGCGACGGTCGGTACCGGCTCGACGTCAGGGTGGCGGGCCGGCAGATCACCCTGCTCGACGACCACGAGGAAGCGTTCTGGACCCGCTTTTACACGCCTGTGCAGCGCAATCGCCTGCACCTCGGCGAAGAGGTGACGCAGACGATCCTGTGGCGCAAGTCGCGAGACGAGCTCGCAGATGTGCTCAGCGGTCCGTGGATGGAGCGTGTTGGCCCGCCGCCGTCGCGACATGCCGCGCTTCCTTCTGCGCGGAGGCTGCCGCGCGCATGACCCAGGCCCCGCTCAGCATCAGCAACGTCGAGATGACGAAAATCCCCCGCGGCCCAATGCTAGGGACCGGGACCAGCACCGAGGCCAGCAGAGGCGCGGCAAGTCCTCGAATCCCCACCAGCGTGTTGAAGATCGCAACGTAGTGACGCACCTGTCCTTCCGGCGCATAGACCAGGATCGCGGTCAACCATCCGAGATCAACCCCCGCCGACGTCGACCCGTCGGTGAGGCCTGCAGGCAGCGCCATCCAGGCATTCCCGGCGAGCAGGAAGATCACCGGCGTGCACGCGCCCAACAGAAAAATGGTGCTCAATGCCTGCGCCGGGCCTCGGCGGTCGATCGTCCGTCCCCAGCCGTAATACGCCACGAGCCACATGCCGGAGGTCACGGCGCCGAGCAGGCCGACTTGGAATGTGCTGGCCTGAAGTACGTCGACCAGCAGGATGGGCACGGCGGCGCTCATCATCCACCCGCCGAAACCGAAGATGAAGAATCCGGTGAGCAGCCGGGCGAAGCTGCGATTCTCCCGCAGCACGGACATGGTCCCACGCAGCGTGATCCGATCCTCTTCATCCTCGACGTCCGGCGCACGGATCGCGCTGAAGACCAGCGCGCTCGCCGCGCCGATCAGCCCGGCCGCGGCGAAGACCCACCGAAAGGACACCGCGTCCATCAACCGTCCCCCGATCAGTGAGCCGACGATCCATGCGAGGGCCATGCCCACACGGACGAGGCCCATGATCCTTCCCCGCGCGTCGGCGGGATAGACGGCCCGCATCACCTGCGCGTACCCCAGCTGTCCGATCGAGGCAATGGCGTGGTAACCGAGCACCATCGCCACATAGGCAGCCGGATGATGGACCCACGGCGTAAGCAGAAAGAGGCACCGGCCGATGGCGGCGCCCCACACCACGAGACGGACCGGATGGCTGCGTCTCACAACGTTTGCCCACCACAGCGAGAGCAAGAGGACGAGTGCCGGCGCAGCCACGAGGAGCGACACCGCGAGCGTACTGGCACCCATGCGCCGGCCGATCACCGGAATGAAGGGCGTGGTCAATCCGCCGAACAGGCCGTAGAGGACCGCGGCGATGAGGTCAATCTGCGCGGTGGCACGGGCGCTCTTGGGGACGAGAACCGCAAACCGGTCAGTGAACCTGGAGAAAAGGTGCCGCATTTTCTGTCCTCGAACATTATATCCCCGATGCTCCAGACTCACCGCCTCTTACTCGTGGTGTGTCTGGTCGTCGTGGTGCTGGCACCGTCGGCGCAGGAGCGGGCGACCGCGCAGGGCACGCTTGAAGATCGTGTGTACGCCATCGCCCGCGGATTGATGTGTCCGACCTGCGCCGGGCAGACCGTCGCAGAGTCGAACTCACCGCTGGCCCAGCAGATGCGTGATGAAATCCGCATCCGGCTGCGGCGCGGCGAGGGTCCGGAACAGATCCAGGCCTTCTTCGTCTCTCAATTCGGCCAGTCGGTGCTCGCCACGCCGCCCCGGCACGGGATCGCGTGGGTGCTATGGATGGCGCCCGTGGCCGCTCTTGCGCTTGGGGCGCTCGTCGTGGCTGCGTTTGTCCGGAAGGCAGGCCGTTCTCGCGCACCGAGCTCAGCGCGGTAGGGATCATGCACTACGCCATCATTTCGGATGTTCATGCGAATTTGGAGGCGCTCGAGGTCGTCCTCGGCGACATCGACCGCCGCCGCCCGAACGCGCTGATCTGCCTCGGCGATTTCGTGGGGTATGGACCGGATCCCGTGGGCTGCGTCGAGCGGCTTCGTCCGGGATTAGCCGGCGCCGTCGTCGGCAATCACGATCGGGCCGCCGCCGGTACGCTCGACATCACCGACTTCAATCCGCTCGCGCAGGCGGCGATCCTGTGGACCCGCGAGCAGCTCACCGCGCCGGTGCGGGCATATCTGCGCGACCTTCCTTCACAGATCACCCCCGGCGGATTTCTGGCCGTTCACGGCAGCGTGCGGGATCCCGTCGAGGAATACATCATTGATCCTCACACGGCGCGGGCAAGCTTCGCAGCCGGTTCGTTCCGGTTGTGCATGGCCGGCCACACACACGTGCCCGCGATTTTCACCCTCGATGGGGACGCGGTCTCGGTCGCGCCTTTCGAGGCGGGGGAACCGCTCCGGCTCGAGCCGGAGCGGCGTTACATCGTCAACGTCGGCAGCGTCGGACAGCCGAGAGACGGCGACCCACGGGCCGCCTACGCCTGGTTCGACGAGGACCAGCACGTGATCACGCTGATCCGTCTTCTGTATCCTGTGGAGCGAACGCAACGGAAGATGGCTGAGGCCGGTCTTCCGCCAATGCTGGCCGAAAGGTTGGCGCACGGAAGATAAAGAAGGGAACGAGCATCATGACCAAACGTAAAATCACGATCGATGATCTCCTCTCCGTGAAGTGGGTGTCTGACCCGCAGATCTCACCTGACGGCACAAAGGTTGCCTACGTGCTCACGACCGTGAACAAAGAGACCAACACGTACGGGGCAGATCTCTGGATCGCATCGCTCCACGGCGAGCCGAGACAGTTTACAAACGGTACGCACAAAGACACCAGCCCGCGGTGGTCGCCGGACGGCCGGTATATCGCCTTCCTTTCAGATCGAGCTGTCACCGGAGGCGATGACAAGAAAAAACCCAAGCACATCTACTTGATCCCCGCAGATGGTGGAGAAGCCGTCCAGTTGACGTCGGGGAATCTTCGGCCGGCCCAGCTGGCCTGGTCCCCGGACGGCAACGGAATCGCGTTCATCGGCAAGCCGGAGCGTGAGCAGAAGGACAGCAGCGACGTCAAAGTCATCACACGCGTCCGTTACAAGTTCGACGGTGAAGGCCCTTGGGACGGCCGCTACAAACACCTCTTTGTCCTTTGGCTCGACATCAGCCCGACCGGCATCAAGGCGCTCCCGCCGCGCCAGCTCACCAATGGCGATTTCGATCATGCGAATCCCGCGTGGTCGCCCGATGGCCGGGGGATCGCCTTCTCATCGAACCGCACACCGGAAGGGGACTTCACCAACATTACCGACATTCACGTGATCGCCGCGGCGGGCGGTGAGCCCCGCGTCCTCACGAAGTCCATCGGTCCGGCGGCGCAGCCGGCCTGGTCACCGGACGGCCGGCGCGTTGCCTACTACGGTCACGATAATGCCTGCATGGGTGCGACCAACACCAGCCTGTGGATCGTTTCGGCGGAAGGCGGAGCACCTCACAATCTCACCAAAAGTTTCGACCGCCACCTCGGTCACCACGTCATCAGCGACATGCGCGCCCACCCGGAGGTCGGGGGCCCGGTGTGGTCGCCGGACGGCGGCGCCATCTTCACGCTCATTGCCGACGGGGCGACAAACCAGCTCGGCGTGGTCGCCGTTTCTGACGGCGCCATGAAGGAGGTCACCAGCGCGCGACGTGAGGTCTTCGGGTATTCGCTCGACAGGGCGTGCCGTATTGCCGTGCTGGCCGCGTCAGATCCCCTGAATCCCGGCGATCTTTTGGCGCTCGAACTCGACGCGATGACGGTGCGTCGGGAGCGGCGCATTACGGCGGTGAATCAGCCGCTCCTGGACGAATTAACGCTGAGCGCACCCGAACGGTTCACGTATGAGGGCGCAGACGGCTGGGCGGTGGACGGCTGGATGATGCGTCCGGTTGAGTTCGCTGAAGGTGAGAAGTATCCCACGGTGCTGCAGATTCACGGCGGCCCGCACAGCGCCTACGGCGAGGCGTTCTTCCATGAATTTCAGCTCCTTGCCGCGCAGGGCTACGCGCTCGTGTACACCAACCCGCGCGGCAGTCAGGGGTACGGCCAGCGGTTCACAGCGGCCACACACCACGACTGGGGCGGCAAGGATTACGAGGACATCATGCGCGGGCTTGATGCCGCCGTCGCGCGCTACCCGTTTATCGACACCGAGCGTCTCGGCGTGGCGGGTGGCAGCTACGGCGGATTTATGACCAACTGGATCATCGGTCACACCGACCGCTTCAAAGCCGCGGTGACGATGCGCTCGATTGGCAATCACCTCAGCCAGTGGGGGACATCCGACCTGGCATTCATGAAAGGTTTCTGGGAGTTCCCGGGCGATCCGTGGGAAACGCCGACGTGGTACTGGGAGCATTCCCCCCTCGCCTATGTGGAAAAGGTGAAGACACCCCTCTTGATCCTCCACAGCGAGCAGGATCTACGGTGTCCGATCGGCGAAGCGGAACAGCTCTTTGCCGCGCTGAAGAAGCTCCGCCGCGAAGTCGTGTTCGTCCGCTTCCCTGATGAGAGCCACGATCTCTCCCGCAACGGCAAACCCGCGCACCGCGTGGAGCGGCTGCGCTGGATCGTGCGCTGGTTTGGCGAGCACCTGTTGACGCCTGCCGCGACACCCGTGCGGGAAGCCGCGGTAGCCGGCGGATCGGAAGCGTGACCGAACCGCGCCGATCAGCGTCAGCGTCCAAACACGGCACAGCCCCGAGGATCTATACCCGGTCAGGTGACCGCGGCGATACCGGCCTCATTGGCGGTCGCCGCGTGCGCAAAGACCACGCCCGGGTCGAAGCGTACGGCGCGGTCGACGAGGTGAACAGCCAGCTCGGTCTCGTGCGCACGCTTCTTTCCGACCCAACAGTTGCGGCATTGCTGGACGATATTCAGCACCGGCTGTTTGATCTCGGCGCAGAGCTGGCGACACCATCCGGTGCGCGGTCCAGGACCACCACATCGATTACCGCCGCGCATGTGCAGGCGCTCGAGGATGCGATCGACCGCTATCAGGCGATGCTCCCCGCGCTGCGGGAGTTCATTCTTCCCGGTGGTACACCGCTTGCGGCTGCGTTGCACGTGGCCCGCACCGTCTCACGTCGCGCGGAGCGGCGAACAGTCACGCTCTCCCGCCGCGAACGGCTGAATGGAGAGATTGTCAAATACTTGAACCGGCTCTCGGATCTTCTCTTTGTGCTGGCGCGCTGGGCCAACCACCTGGCGGGGCAGCGGGATGTGACCTGGCAGCCAAGCAACCGCAATGCCTGACCGACCACTCAACGACGATGCGCCTGCAGAACGAGAAATTCTGACCGTCGAGCAGGCCGCTGAGTACCTGCAGATTCACAAGGTGACCGTGTACAAATACATCCGCGCCGGACTGCTGCCTGCGGTGAAGCTGGGAAAGGTCTACCGCATTTACCGCAAAGACGTCGAGGCACTGCTGGCCACACCGCGCACTGGCCGCTGAGGAGCTCGATGATCGGGTATCTCACCCGGCTCTCCACATTCTCGGCGCTGCGGCACCGCGATTACCGGCTGTTCTGGACTGGGTCGCTCGTGTCACTGGTCGGCACGTGGATGCAGAGCACGGCGCAAAGTTACCTGGTCTGGGAACTGACGCGCTCGGCCCTGGCCACCAGCTTGACGTTCCTGTTCTTCTCGCTGCCGTCGACGGTGCTGTCCGTCGTGGGAGGCGTGGTGGCGGATCGCATGGAGCGCCGCGCTCTGGTGCTCGCGACCCAGACCGTCTTCATGCTCCAGGCCCTCACGATGACCGTATTGACCTTTAGCCGCACCATCGAGGTCTGGCACGTGTATCTCCTCGCGCTGGTGAACGGGACCGTGATGGCCTTCGACTCGCCCGCCAGACAGTCGATGCTGCCGTCACTGGTGGAACGGGAGGATCTCGGCAACGCCATCGCGCTCAACTCTACGGTCTTCAACGCCGGCCGTGTCATCGGCCCCCCGATCGCCGGAATCGTGTATGCCGCCGCGGGACCGGCCTGGTGTTTCGCCGTCAACACCGTGAGCTACGCTGCGATCCTGTACGCGCTCTGGATCATCCGGCCGAGGTCGGCCGGGACAATGGTCAGGCAGAGAACGATGTGGTGGAACATCGTGGAGGGCACGCAGTATGTGCGTTCACACTCCGTTGAGCGTACGCTGCTGTTACTTGTGGCGCTCGTCGGCACGTTCGCCTTCACGTACGTCGTCCTCATGCCGGTGGTCGCGACGCGCGTGCTCGGCGGCGGACCGGCGGAGAACGGTTACCTGCTGGGCTCGGCGGGCGTGGGCGCGACGCTCGGCGGACTGATGGTGGCCACGCTGCGCCCGCGCCGTCCGGGGAAGGTCATCCTGTCCTTCGGGTACGCGGCCGTGCTGTGCCTGGTCGCATTTTCCTTCTCCCGACACCTGGCGCTGTCCATGGCGCTGTCGGTGGGCATCGGCGGATCCATCATGGCGTTTCTCGCCACGTGCAACGCGACGATCCAATTTCACCTGCCCGACACGCTGCGCGGCCGGATCATGAGCCTCTATACGCTCGCGCTGATCGGCAGCGGGCCGCTCAACAGCCTGATCGCCGGCCTGCTGGGAAGCGCGCTGGGCGCGCCGCTGGCCATCGCGATGTCTGGAGCGGTATTGGGACTTGGGTTGGTCCTCGTCGCGCTGCGAAATCGGGAGGTCTTCGATCTGGAGATGCCGCCTGCGCTGGCGACGGCCACGGCGTCACACTGAGCGTCATCGGAATTTCAGAGGCTGATCAGGACGAAGGCCGCCAGCACCGTTCCCACGACCGCCGCCCCATAGCACGCGATCGCGATCGTACTTCGCGCCCCCTTCAACCCGAGATCGACCAGGGTGAAACGAAACCGGTGTGCCCAGTGGAAGAGCGGTAGCGAAATGACCACGAACAGGAGCAAACGGCTGAGCGGGTGCGAGACCAGCGCCGCGACCCGATCGTAGGTGAAGGCCTCTCTGGCCCAGCCCGCTGGCGCCGCGATACCCGTAAGAAGAGTCAACACCGGGACCATCAAGGCCGCGACGACACCGCCGGCCGCGAAAAGAGACCACCAGATGGGTTCGTTCGAGTGTTTCACAGGATGATCCAGGCGAGGAGCACAGAGACAACGATCCATGCCGCGAAGTTGCTACCGATGATGACCGCGTCCGGTATCCGCCGCTCGCCCAGCCGGACCGCCAGTCCTTTTGGCGCTAGGGTGAACCACGTGATGGAATGGAACAGGGCGGCAGCCAGCGCCACGATATGAAATGCCCGCATAACGGGCGTCGCCAGAAACGCGAGGTAGGCGCGATACGCGTCAGGTCCGGCCGCGATCCGGTTGATCAGGATGAGCAACAGTACCAGATAGATGGCGATGAAGACGCTGGTCAGTTCGCGGATCATGAAGATGAAATAGGCGCGATTGATGAGCCACCAGTTGCCCGGCATGGGACGGTGATACGGCCGGCTCAACGCTTCCCCCACGGCAGCAGCGCGTCTTTGTAGTAATCCACGGTGGCACTGACCTTGGCCCGCTGAATGGCGCCCGCCGGGTCCACGTGCGCCGGGCACACCACGGTACACTCCCCGACCAGCGTGCACTCCCAGATGCCCTCCTCGCTTGTGAGGACGGCCTGTCGCTCACTCCGTCCCCGATCACGCGAATCCAGGTTGTAGCGCTGCGCCAGCGCGATCGCGGCGGGGCCGAGGAAGCGCGGCTCCAGCCCGTAGACGGGACAGGCCGCATAGCAGAGCATGCAATTAATGCACATGCTGTACTGTTTGAAGGCATCGAGTTGGGCAGGGGTCTGGCGTCGCTCGCCCTGTGAGAGCGGCGGCGTATCGTCACGGATGACCCAGGGCTTCACGGAACCAAGTTTCTCCATGAAATCGTCCATGACGATAACGAGATCACGCTCTACGGGGAAGTTGGCCAGCGGCTCGACGCGGATGGGATCCGGATAGTATTCCTTCAGGAACGCCGCGCAGCTCAGGCGGGGCACCCCGTTCACCATCATGCCGCAGCTGCCGCACACGCCCATGCGGCACGACCAGCGGTAGGACAGCGTCCCGTCCAGACGGTCTTTGATATAGTTGATGGCGTCCAGCACAACCCAGTCATCTCGGTAGGGCACGTCGTAGCGTTGGTACGAAGGCTCCGTCTCCTGCTCCGCGCGATACCGGAAGATCTCCAGCGTGATCGTCGGGTCAGCCATGCTGGGGTTCATCTCCCATAGACGCGTTCTCCGGCAGGCCACCGTGTGATGACCACATCCAGGTAGTCGATCCGCGGCTCACCATCGGTTCGATACGCCATCGTGTGCTTGAGAAACCTCGTGTCGTCCCTTTTTGGGTGATCGGTGCGCTGGTGCGAGCCGCGTGATTCGGTGCGCGCCAGGGCCGAATACGCAATCGCACTGGCGACATCGAGCATGCAATCGAGCTCGAGGGCCGCGGTGAGCTCCGTGTTGAATCCCCGGCTGCGATCGTCCAGGCGGACGCGTGCGAACCGCGCTCGCAGCCCCGCAAGCTGGTCGCACGTCTGACGCAGCTGGCCTTCGTCGCGATAGATCCCCGCGCCGGTTTCCATGGCGCTGGTCATCTCGTTGCGCAGGGCTGCCACCCGCTCGCTTCCAGAATCCTTGCGGAAAAACTCACTCGTGAGACGCTCCGTCTCGTCGCGGGCGCGGGCTTCGAGCGCGCCACGATTGACCCGCTTATGCTCGAGGGCAAATGCGGCGGCGCTCTTGCCCGCCCGTGCCCCAAACACGAGGCACTCCGTCAGAGAGTTTGAACCCAGGCGGTTTGCCCCGTTGATACTGACGCATGCGACCTCGCCCGCGGCGTACAGGCCCGGGAGCGGAGTGGCGCCGTACATGTCGGTGTGCACACCGCCCATCATGTAATGGACGACCGGTCGTACTGGGATCGGCTCGTGCACCGGGTCGATGCCGGCGTAGCGCCGGGCCAGCTCACGGACGAATGGAATCTTCTGGTCGATCTTTTGTTCACCCAGATGCCGGACATCGAGGTGGACAACATCGCCATACGGTCCCTTGATCGTGCGGCCCTTGCGCATTTCATGCACGAAGGCTTGAGAGAGTCGATCGCGCGGGCCCAACTCCATCCCCCGCAGCCTCGGCCACGGATCCGGCGGGCCCATGCCGTAGTCCTGCAGATAGCGGTAGCCGTCTTTATTGACCATGATGCCGCCTTCACCCCGCGCGGCTTCGGTGATCAGGATCCCGGTACCAGGGAGACCCGTGGGATGATACTGCACGAACTCCATGTCCTTCAGCGGCACCCCCGCGCGGTACGCCAGCGCCATGCCGTCGCCAGTCTTGATGGCGCCATTGGTGGTAAAGGGAAACACACGCCCTGCACCGCCGGTGCAGAGGATGACCGCTTTGGCGGCGACCGTGGCCACTGCTCCGCTGCGCAATTCGAGTGCGACGATACCCTGACAACGGGCGTCGTCGGTCAACAGCTGCGTGGCAAACCACTCGTCATACCGCTTGATCGAGGGAAACTTGAGCGAGGTCTGAAACAGCGTGTGCAGCAGATGGAAGCCGACCTTGTCGGCTGCGAACCATGTGCGCTCGATCTTCATCCCGCCGAATGGCCGCACCGCCACGGTTCCGTCAGGCTCCCGGCTCCACGGACACCCCCAGTGCTCCAGTTGAACGAGCTCCGCCGGCGCTTCCCTCACGAATGCCTCGACGGCATCTTGATCGGCGAGCCAGTCCGACCCGCTGATCGTGTCGTAGATGTGATCTTCCAAACTGTCGTTCAATTTGATGACCGCGGCCGCGCCGCCCTCGGCAGAGACGGTGTGGCTGCGCATCGGATAGACCTTCGAGAGGATGGCGACACTGAGATCCGGGTGTGATTCCGCGACGGCGATGGCCGCGCGTAACCCGGCGGCCCCGCCGCCGATCACGAGGACATCGTGTTCGTAGTTCACCTCATCCTCCCCCGCCGCCGGAGAATCCGGGCGCCGTCATTCTCGCCGGGTCGAGAATCTCCTTCAACTGCGGGTCGGTGAGGCCGAGTTTCTCTTTGGCGACCTCACGGATCGTGCGGCCGGTGGCCGCAGCGGTTTTCGCCACGTCGGCAGCCTTGTCATAGCCGACGACCGGCGCAAGCGCCGTTGCGAGCATCAGCCCGCGCTCGACGAGCTCGGGACCGCGGTGGGTCGCGGTGAGTCCATCGATGCACTGTTCGGCAAAGTTGCGCGAGACCGCTGCGAGCAGCTCGATCGACCAGAGCAGGTTGTGCGCGATCACCGGCATCATCGTGTTGAGCTCGAAGTTGCCCCACTGGTTTCCGAGACCGACGACCAGATCGTTGCCCTGCACCTGCGCGCAGGCCTGGATGACCGACTCGGCGATGACCGGGTTCACCTTGCCCGGCATGATCGACGATCCGGGCTGGACCGCGGGCAGAGCCAATTCGCCGAGCCCCGCGTGCGGCCCCGACCCCATCCAGCGAATGTCGTTGGCGATCTTCATGACCGCAGTGCTGTATGTTCGCAGCACACCGGACGCAAAGACGGGGGCATCCAACGACGCCTGCGCCTGGAAGTGGCTGTTCGTTTCTGCGATCTCGATGCCGGCGGTCTTCGTGAGGCGCGCGCACACGCGTCGCGCAAACTCAGGATGTGCGTTCGTGCCGGTGCCAACGGCAGTGCCCCCCAGCGGCACTTCCCGCAGTTCATCCTGCGCGTAGCCCAGCCTCCGGATGGCACGCTCGATTTGCCCTGCGTAGCCATCGAACTCCTGGCCCAGCCGGATCGGCGTCGCGTCCATCAGGTGCGTGCGACCGGTCTTCACAATGGGATGAAACTCTTTCGCCTTGGCGGCGAATGACCGGTGCAGCCGCTCCAGCGCGGGGATGAGAGCGCCGCGGATTTCCATCAATGCGGCAAAGTGAATCGCCGTGGGGATCACGTCGTTGCTGGACTGGCAGATGTTGACGTGGTCATTGGGATGAACCGTTTTACTGCCGCGCTCCTCACCGAGCAACTCGGACGCACGGTTGGCGATCACTTCGTTGGCGTTCATGTTGGTCGAGGTGCCGGAGCCTGTCTGATAAATGTCGATGGGGAATTGCTCATCCAGCTGGCCTTCAGCGACCTCACCGGCAGCTCGGACGATAGCCTCTCCGAGGCGCCGGTCCAGGAGTCCAAGGTCCATGTTGGTTTCCGCCGCGGCCTGCTTGATGAGTCCGAGCGCGCGGATGAACGAGCGGGGGAATCGAAGGCCGCTGATCGGGAAGTTCCGGATTGCCCGCGCGGTGTGCGCGCCATAGTACGCGTCCGCCGGCACCTCCATCTCGCCCAGAAAGTCACGCTCGACTCGCGTCTTTTGCGCCCGTATGGCCATTGAAGTTAACCCCCTAACGTTCGCTTCTTTCGCGTTGTCGCGCTGTTGCGTGCCCGCGTTGTCGGGAGTCCAGCAAGAATATCTGCCCTCATGTCTTGAAGGTGGCTGCGAAGCGCGCGCCGGGCTGCGGCCGGCTGACGGCGACGAAGCGCGCCCAGCATCTGGCGATGGAACCGATGGGCTTTGAACGGACTGGTCGGGCGGCGGCCGGTCCGCTCTCTCGCCTGCAGCCACAGCTCGTTCAAATGCCGGATGACGCTGAGCAGCACGGGGTTACCGGTCGCTTCCGCGACGATGGCGTGAAACGCCAGATCGTCTGCGACATCAGCCTTTCCACTCTCGAGCGAGGCTTCATGCGCGGTCAAGAACTGATCGATCATCTCTAGGTCCTCGCGGGTGGCGTTGTGTGCGGCGAGCTCCACCACACCTTCCTCGAAGAGCCGACGGGCCTCCAGCAAATCGAGGAGGAACGTACGGTCCGACAGGAGGCTATACACCGAAGGGTCGATCGGCGTCGGGGGAGAGGTGGCCACGAATGTGCCCTCGCCCGCGCGCGCGTCCACGACCCCAATGTAGTCGAGGACGCGCAATGCTTCTCGCACCGACGCGCGGCTGACAGAGAGCGCCTCAGCCAGTTCGCGCTCGCCCGGGAGTTGCTCCCCGGGCTGGAGGTGCTTGTCGGCGATCAGGTCCTGGATCTGGCGCACGATGCCCTCATACAACCGGCTGCGCCGGACGGGTTGAAACAGGGCTCGATCAGGAGTCGCCATTCTCTTGAGGTGATACCCCTGGTGGCCTGCTGGTCAGACCAGCGGCCATATAATCGTATCGGGCGCCCCGACCGCTGTCAAGGATGCACGAGCCGCCGGGCGAATCCAAGCAGGCGCATGCAAATTTCCGCCACCGCTGCTCGTCGATTCATCCTCACCCGTCAGCATCTTGCGGGCCCGCGGATAGCGCCCACCGCCGCCGGCATGATGCGTCTCGCCCGCGACCTGAGGTACGTGCAGCTCGACCCCACGAGCGCCGTCGCGCGCAGCCATCTACTTGTGTTCTGGAGCCGGCTGGGGCCATATGATCCGGCCACGCTCGAGCGTCTGCTCTGGAAGGAACGGCGGTTGATCGAGTACTCTGCTTTTCTCGTGCCGGCGGAAGACTACCCGATCTACCGGCTCAGGATGCGGAAGTTCGCGACCGGCGATTCCCTCTGGCCACGCCGCGTGCGCGGCTGGATGAGGCAGAACGCCGGACTTCGCCGGCACGTCATGACGGCCCTTCGGCGCCGCGGGCCTCTCGCGTCGGATGAGTTCGAAGATCGATCGGTGGCGTCGTGGGAGTCAACGGGGTGGACAGCCGGACGGAACGTCAACAGGATGCTGGAGTTCCTGGGCGCCTCAGGTGTGCTCGTCGTCGCTGGCCGCCGTGGCGGCCAGCGCGTCTGGGACCTTGCATCTCATGCGCTGCCATCGAGAGCGACGAGCGGCTCCGTCACGGAGCCCGAGGCGGAACGGTACCGGACGCTCCACGCGCTTGCCGCGCTCGGTATCGCGCGGCCTGCGCACATCAGATCATTCTATGTCGGCCCGCGCACCGCCGACCTTCCGCATATACTTGCTGCTCTTGAGCAGGATGGACAGATCGCGCGGGTAGAGATCGCAGACGGGGGAACCCTCGGCAAGGGAGTCTGGTGGATGCGGACCAAGGATCTCCCGTTGCTTGGCCGTCTCGTGTCGGGCAGATCGTGGACGCCCCGCACGACCTTGCTATCGCCTTTCGACAACCTGATCATTAACCGGAGCAGAACCGAAGAGTTATTCGATTTCCGGTTCCGTATGGAGATTTATGTCCCGAAGAAAAAGCGGCAGTACGGGTACTTCGTCATGCCGATTCTCCGCCACGATCGTCTGATCGGACGCGTCGACCCCTTCTTCGACCGGCGGAACTTTCAGCTGCGAATCAACGCGATCTTTGCCGAGGCAGGTGCTTCGAAGGACCGGCCTACAGGCGTGGCGGTCGGTCGAGCCATTCAAAGCCTTGCCGCATTTCTCGGCGCGAAAGACATTGTCTATCCGTCCAATGTGCCTTCCGGTTGGAGGCGGGGCATGGGGTCCTAAAGCACCGGACGGCTACGGCCTGATGACACGTCGACCATTTGCGCCTCGTGAAACCACTTCCCCACCTGACTCGACATTGAGTCGCGAGCGAACCCGACCGCGCTCATCCACCAATTCGATGACGCGCGCACGGAGAGTCGGCGTCACAGACTGTGCGTCGTCGGCCCCGTCCGGGCCAGCAGAAGAAACAGGATTACCAGATTGATCGCGGCGAGCGCCAGGGCAAAGTCGCTGTGTCTTCATACAATCCCTCCCTTAAACGTTTGCCGGCAAAGGTAACCAGACCTCATGGCGGCGTGACTGTCACGCAGGGTCGGCTAATTCCATCGAAGCAGAGTCTCGAACGGCTGTCCATGACGTAAGTGGGCTATTCAACCGGCTGGCGCGTTGCGATGAGAAATTCAGTAGCGATTGCTGGCGTTGCCCGCGGAGCGGGCCGGCGGGCGCGAGAGGCCGAGCTGCAGCGAGGCCGAGGGAATATTGCTTGTTGCTCATAAGTCGGGTGCGTTACACTGGTCGAGACCAAATCAGGAGGCGTCTACATGAGCGCGCTTGAGACCCTCACCCCACCCAAAGAGGGGCAGCGGATTGAGATCAACAATGGTCGGCTAACGGTTCCCAACCAGCCGATCATTCCATTTATAGAGGGCGACGGGACAGGACCCGACATCTGGCGTGCCAGCCAGCGGATTTTTGACGCTGCGGTCCGCCTCGCGTACGGCGGGAAACGGCGGGTCGTCTGGTTCGAGGTTTACGCAGGGGAGAAGGCCAACAAGTCATTTGGCTCTTGGCTGCCCGAAGATACCCTCCGCGCGTTCCAGCACTACGTCATCGGGATCAAGGGACCGCTGACGACGCCGGTGGGCGGCGGGTTCCGCAGTCTCAACGTCGCGCTACGTCAACTTCTCGATCTTTACGCCTGCGTGCGTCCGGTGCGTTGGTTCGAAGGAGTACCCAGTCCCGTCAAGCATCCCGAGTGGGTCGACGTCGTGATCTTCCGAGAGAACTCCGAAGACATCTACGTCGGGCTCGAGCACCCCAGCCAGTCGCCGGAAGCCAAGAAGCTCATCGAGTTCGTGCGGAAGGAGTTCGGCTGGAAAGTGCGTGATGACGCCGGTGTCGGACTGAAGCCAATGAGTCCATTCGGCACGAAGCGGCTCGTGCGGAAAGCGCTGCGCTATGCGATTGAGCACCGCCGAAAGAGCGTGACGATTGTGCACAAAGGCAACATCATGAAGTACACCGAGGGCGCCTTCCGCGAGTGGGGCTACGAGCTGGCCCGCGAGGAGTTCGGCGGTCAGACTGTGACCTGGGACGACGTTCAGAAGCAGCATGGTGGCAAGGTGCCTGCCGGCAAGATTCTGATCCAGGATTACATTGCCGACGTGACGTTCCAGCATCTCCTCACACGGCCGAAGGATTTCGACGTCATCGCCACCGGCAACCTCAATGGCGACTACCTGTCGGACGCCGTCGCCGCCCAGGTCGGCGGCATCGGGATGGCGCCCGGCGGCAATATTAGTGATCACCACGCGGTCTTCGAGGCCACGCACGGCACCGCGCCCAAGTACGCTGGACTCGACAAGGTCAATCCAGGGTCGCTGACGCTCTCGGGTGTGATGATGCTCGAGCAACTCGGCTGGAACGAGGCGGCGGACACCATCATCAAGGGGATGGAGAAGACCTTCAAGCAAAAGGTCGTGACCTACGACTTGGCGCGCCTCATGGATGGCGCCAAGGAAGTCAAAACCAGCGAATTCGCCACGGCCGTCATCGACAATATGGCCTGAGATAATTTTGTCTACCCAGTCTCCCCCGTCTCATGCGTCGGGTTTTGGGCAGGTAGACCGGGAAGACTGGGTAGACAAGGTAGACGCGGAAGACGCCGTCTGGGGTGCACGATAATCGGCAGACCAAAGGTCACAATCGTCGGAGCCGGAATGGTCGGCCATACCACAGCGCATTGGCTGGCGGTGGATCAGGTCGCCGATCTGGTTCTGGTCGACATCGTCGACAAGATGCCGTCGGGGAAGGCGCTCGACCTGCTCCAAGCCACACCGATCCGCGGCATCGATGTCAAGATCGTCGGGAGCAATGGGTACAAGGAAACCAGCGGCTCCGACGTCGTGGTCATCATCGCCGGTATCGCGCGCAAGCCCGGCATGACCCGCGAGCAGCTCATCGATACAAATGCGGGGATCGTCAAAGGCGTCGTGGAGCAGGTCACCCGCTATTCTCCCGATGCCTACCTAGTCGTCGTCACCAACCCGCTCGACGCCATGACCTACCTGACGTACAAGATCTCAGGTTTTCCTCGGCAGCGTGTGATCGGAGAATCCGGGGCTTTGGACAGCACGCGCTTCCGGACGTTTATCGCTGCAGAAGTTGGAGTCTCAGTGGAAGACGTGCATGCGATGGTCATCGGCGCGCACACGGACAAGGACATGGTCCCCCTCCCGCGCTTTGCGAGCGTCGGTGGCGTGCCTCTCAATCACCTCCTCACTCAGGAGCGCATTGAGGCCATCGTCGCGCGAACCCGGCGGGGCGGCGCAGAGATCACGGAGTTGATGGGGACGAGCGCGTTCTTCGCGCCGGGAGCGGCCATCGCCCAGATGGTGAACGCGATCGTGCGGGATCGAAAGCGGTTGATCCCCTGCAGCGTCTACCTTGAAGGGGAGTATGGACAGAAGGACGTGTGCATCGGTGTCCCCATAGTCCTTGGGGGTGGAGGTCTGGAGCGAATCATTGAAGTTCCCTTGAATGAGCAAGAGCGAAGCGCCTTCACCGCATCGGCCGGCGCCGTGCGCGAGATGCTGGGAGCGCTGAAACTATAACGAGGGATGAAACTTCACGAATTCCAGGCCAAGGAGCTCTTCGCGAAGTACGCCATCCCCATTCAAAAAGGCACCGTGATCGAGCGTCTGGAGCAACTCGACGGATCGACGCTCACCTATCCCCTCGTGCTCAAGGCGCAAGTCCTCGTCGGCGGAAGAGGCAAAGCCGGCGGTATCAAGGTCGCCAAATCTCTCTCCGAGGCCAAGCAGCACGCGAGAGCCATCCTCGGCATGGACATCAAGGGCGAGAAGGTGAAGCGGCTACTGGTCGCCGAGGCCGCAGAGATCGGCGCGGAGTACTATCTTGCGTTTGTCGTCGACCGCGTGGCGCGGCGCCTGGTCGCCATCGCCTCAGCGGCAGGAGGCATCGACATCGAGGATGTGGCGCGTCAGACGCCTGGGAAGATCGCGAGGGTCGCGATCGATCCGTTTCTTGGATTCCAGCCGTTCCACGGGCGAGGGCTCGGGAGGAACATCAGGTTGAGCGGCACACTCCTCAATGATTTCGTGAAAATCTCGACGACGCTGTATCGCCTGTGTGTGACTGAGGATGCAGAACTGGCTGAGATCAATCCGCTGGCAGTCGTGGGAGATCGTCTACTGGCCGTCGACGCAAAAGTGATCATCGATGATAACGCCGTCTTCCGGCATCCTGATCTTCCCAGGAACGAGGAGCTGACGGAGCTTGAGCACATGGCTCGCGCATCAGGGCTCTCGTATGTCGAGCTCGACGGCGACATCGCTATCATTGGCAACGGCGCGGGATTGGTGATGGCGACCCTCGACATCGTCGCTCACTTCGGAGGCCGGCCGGCGAACTTCCTCGACGTGGGCGGGGGGGCGACCGAAGAAAATATGCGGCGGGCCGTTGACATCGTGGCGCGCAAGTCTGGTGTGCGTGCGCTCTTCGTGAATATCTTCGGCGGCATCACCCGATGCGATGACATCGCGCGGGGGATCACGTCTTCGCCACCACCGATGCAGATGGTCGTCCGGCTCACCGGCACCAACGAAGACGAAGGGCGCCGGATTCTCAAGGCCGCGGGGATTCACGTCTACGTCGATCCGGAGGAAGCCGCCCAGCAGGTCGTGTCGTTAGTGCGGGGCCGCTCAATGTGAGTGTGCTTATAAACAGAACCACGCGGGTCCTGGTGCAAGGGATCACCGGTTATCAGGGCGAGTTCCACACAGCCATGATGCTGGAGTTCGGAACCCAGGTTGTGGCGGGCGTCACGCCGGGGAAAGGTGGGCAAAAGGCTCACAGAGTTCCGGTATTCGAGACGGTCGAGGAGGCTGTCCACGAAACCGGAGCCACTGCCGCGTGTATCTTCGTGCCTGCGCGCGGCGCGAAAGACGCGGCGCTCGAAGCCATAAGCGCGGGACTCGATCCGGTCGTGATCATCACGGAAGGGGTCCCCGTGCATGACTCGCTGCAGGTCATGGAGCACGCCCGACGGAGCGGCGTGCGGGTGGTCGGACCCAATTGCCCGGGGGTGACCTCGCCCGGGCAGTGCAAGATCGGGATCATGCCGAATCATCTGTTCAAGCCCGGTCCTGTCGGCGTTGTATCGCGCAGCGGCACGCTGACCTACGAAATTGTGGCCGGCCTGAGCGGTAAAGGGATTGGACAGAGCACGGCGATCGGACTGGGTGGTGACCCCGTCGTCGGTGTGTCGTTCACAGACGCGTTGAAGATGTTTCACGATGATCCGGAGACGACAGCCGTTGTGCTGATCGGAGAGATCGGCGGCAGCGCGGAGGAGGATGCCGCTCGATTTCTCGAGGACCATCGGTCTAAGCCGGTCATCGGTTACATTGCTGGGCAGACGGCGCCACCGGGCAAACGCATGGGTCATGCCGGCGCGGTGATATCCGGAGGCGAAGGCACGGCGGCAGCGAAAGTCGAGGCGCTGCGTCGCGCGGGGGCCAGGGTTGCGACTCTGCCCGGAGAAGTAGCGGGATTTGTGCGGGAGGTGTTGAGATGAAACGGAAGTTGACCCGCTCCAAGAAGAACCGGATGCTCGCGGGCGTCTGCGGGGGTGTGGCGGAGTATACGAACCTCGACCCCAACGTCGTACGCATCGTTTGGGTGCTGACGACGGCATTTCCCCCCACGACACTGGTGGGGTTGGCCGGATACTTCGCGGCCTGGTTGATCGTTCCGGAAACAAGCAGTGCGAGCGCGTAGGAGGGTGATCGAGCGTGCAGGGATTCCTGCTCCGCTGGCTCTTTAACGCCGTCGCAATCTATCTCACGACGCTCGTCATCCGGGGCATCCAGGTCCCCGACTTCACCACAGCGCTCATCGCTGCGCTCGTGCTTGGGATCGTGAACGCTTTTATCCGGCCGATTGTGCTGCTGCTCACGTTGCCGATCAATATCCTTACTCTCGGTTTGTTCACACTGATCGTCAACACCCTGATGCTCTACCTCGTCGCGGCAGTGGTGCGCTCATTCGTGATTACAAGCTTCTGGTCGGCGCTGATCGGTGCGCTGCTCATCGCGCTGATCAGCACCGTGCTCAGCCACGTGTTCGCGCGTTGACTTGATACACTAGGAAGATGGCACAGCCATCAACGGCGCGGCGTCAGCGGCGCCTCGCGCTCTCCGATATCCGCTTCCTCATCATCACCGGACTCTCCGGGGCGGGGAAGTCCACGGCCATGCGGGTCTTCGAGGACCTTGGGTTCTTCTGCGTGGACAACCTGCCGCCGGCGTTGCTGCCGAAGTTCGCCGAATTGTGCCTCCAGTCTGATGGGAACATCCGGCAGGCCGCCCTCGCCATCGACGTGCGCGGGGGCGAGTTCTTCGACGATCTCTTCAGCGCGCTGCGCCAACTCGAGGACATGGGGTTCGACTATGAGATCGTGTTCCTCGATTCATCCGATGACGTGCTGGTCCGCCGGTTCGAAGAAACGCGCCGCAAACACCCACTGTCACAGACTGGCGGCGTGCTCGAGAGCATCAAGGAAGAGCGCCAGCGCCTGGAAGCGGTAAAAGAGCGGGCCGATAAGATCATCGATACGTCGGTGTTGTCGGTCAAGGAACTCCGCACCGAGCTGCTGGAAACATACGTTCGCGGGAGGCAGGAGGGGACGATCACGGTGAGCGTCGTCTCCTTTGGTTACAAGTACGGGATCCCACTCGACGCTGATCTCGTCTTCGACGTGCGGTTCCTTCCCAACCCGCACTATCAGGAGTCACTTCGGCCGTTACCGGGGCAGAGCGAGGCGGTGCGGCGTTTCGTGCTCGAGCAGCCAGCCACACGGGAGTTCATGGCACGGCTGACCGAGATGATGGATTATCTGCTGCCGCAGTTCGTTACTGAGGGCAAGGCGCATCTCACCGTGGCGCTCGGCTGTACGGGTGGGAAGCATCGCTCGGTCGTGCTCGCCGACGAACTCGCGGAGCACCTGCAGCGGAAAGGGTACAACGTCAGCGTGAGGCATCGCGATATGGGGAAGGAGTAGAGCCGCGAGTCGGAGGCGCAAAGCCTCTCCCCGACTGAAACTGATACGGGGACCCCTCAGGCTTTGCGCCTCCGACTCGCGGCTCTTGGACAGGACGTGAAAAGTAATTGAAAAGTCCGGAAGTGAGCGGCTCCATGCGTGAAAGGCTCGGACGGTGGACACAGTGGCTGATCCCGGGCATCGGGGTCAAGCGCTGGGCGCTCGTGCTTGCGTTCAGCATTCTGCTGGCCAGCGCCGGCGTCGCGCTCATCGTCAACGTGAGGCCGCTCGGCTGGCTGGAAGTCATCGTCTTCAAGATGGCGCTCTCAGTCCTCGTGCTGACCGGCGGCACGCTGTCACCGACCGTGTTCGGGGTGCTGCTGATTCTCATCGGACTATTCGTCGCGTTTCTGGGGCTTCGCGGCACGATCCGGTCGATCGCCGGAGCATTCCTTCCACGCGGTGATCCTCGCCTCGTCCAGCTGCTCCACCAGCAGCGTCAGCAGCGCCAGCGGCGGCGCGGGCCACGGGTCGTGGTGGTCGGTGGCGGGACCGGTTTGTCGGCCCTGCTCCGCGGGCTGAAGGTCTTTACGGAGAACCTCACCGCGGTCGTGACGGTGTTTGACGACGGCGGGAGCTCCGGCCGGCTGCGCCGGGAGCTTGGAATCCTTCCCCCCGGAGACATTCGCGACTGTCTCGTCGCGCTCGCTGAATCCGAGCCGCTGATGACGCAGCTCTTCGAGTATCGCTTTCAGGGTGGCGCGCTCGACGGGCATGCGTTCGGCAACCTGTTCATTGCCAGCCTGGCCGGCGTCACCGGTGACCTGGAAAGCGCGGTCGAAGCGACGAGCAAAGTCCTCAACATCCGCGGCCGGGTCCTGCCCTCAGCGGCCGAGGACGTGGTGCTCGTCGCCGAGTTCACCGACGGGAGCGTCGTGGAAGGTGAGTCGCAAATCCCGCGGGCGCGCAAGCAAATCCGGAAGATGGCCCTCAAACCCGCCGACGTCGCGTCGCTGCCGGACGTTCTCCAGGCCATCGGCGAAGCCGACTTGATCGTGCTGGGCCCGGGCAGCCTGTACACCAGCGTGATCCCCAACCTTCTCGTCCGGGGAGTCGCCGACGCTATTCGCAGCAGCCGTGCGCTGCGCGTGTACGTCTGCAACGTCATGACCCAACAGGGCGAGACCGACGGTTTTGCCGCCAGCGATCACGTGCGTGCCTTGATCGATCAGATCGGCCCTGGACTCTTCACGCATGCCCTGGTCAACACGCAGCGGGTCCGCAATCGCACCGTCTTGGCGCGGTATGAGGCAGAGGGCGCGCAGCCCGTCGAGGCGGATTTCGATGCGATCCGGGCCACCGGTGTCACGCCTGTCCCGGCGCACATCGTGAGCGAGGAAGACGTAGTCCGCCATGACCCCGACCGCCTGGGCCGGGTGCTGATGCACCTCGCTGCCGGTGCGCCTGCCGCTACTGTCGCCGCTCTCTAACTGAAGGTTTCCTCTGTAAATCACTCGAATTTCGAACAATTGGTTTGTGTCCATCCCACATCATTTCCGTGCATTTGGTCTTGGATCCATGAGCTTTGGGCGAGGGCCTGCGCATAATGCCGAAGGTTATCGTTGACTGGCTGTACGTCGCGGTATTCGCGTTTGTCGGTACCATCATGGCGGCCCTGCCGCTGGGGATTGTGTGGTTGCTGGCTCCGCGCGCCGACCTGCCTCAGAAAACCCTGACATACGAGTCCGGCGTCATCCCGTTCGGCCAGGCGTGGGCCCAGTTCAACGTCCGCTACTACTTGTTCGCGCTGATCTTCGTCGTCTTTGACGTGGAGGTCATCTACCTCTACCCCTGGGCGGTCGTGTTCCGCCAGCTCGGCGCGTTCGCGTTCTTTGAGATGGTTATCTTCCTCTTAATACTGCTCGTGGGGCTCGCCTACGCCTGGCGCAAAGGTGCCCTCGAATGGACTTAACAGAGTAGAAATGGACTGGCTGACTGAAATCCTCAAAGCCGCCCTCCTCACGGTGGTCGTGTTCACCTATCTGGCGGTCGTCACGGCCATGATCGGCGTATACCTCGAGCGGAAAATCAGCGGTTGGATTCAGGCGCGTCTCGGACCCAAGCACGTGGGCCCGCAGGGACTCCTGCAAACAGTCGCCGACACTGTCAAGCTCCTCCAGAAGGAGCACATCACGCCGCGCCAGGCCGACGTCCTGATCTTCAATGCCGCGCCCATCATGGTGGCCGTCGCAGGGTTGCTGGACTGGGTAGTGATTCCTTTCGGCCGGATTGGGGAACGTGTGCTGGTCGTCCGGGACCTCAACATCGGCGTGCTGTATTTTGCCGCGATGGCATCCCTCACCGTCATCGGCATTCTCGCCGGCGGCTGGTCGTCCAACAACAAGTATGCGCTGCTGGGCGGCCTGCGCTCCGCCTCCCAGATGGTGAGTTATGAAATCCCTCTTGCCCTGGGAATTCTATGGGTGGCGATGATCGCCGGCACATTGTCGACCGTCGGGATCGTGCAGGCTCAGGCGCAACAGGGCGGCTGGTTCCTCTTCAAGCTCCCGCAACTAGACTACGCAGGAGCGCCATTTGGCATTCTGGCCGCCCTGACCTTCTTGACTGCGGCCACGGCAGAGGTGAATCGTGTCCCGTTCGACCTGCCGGAGGCGGAATCGGAACTGGTGGCAGGCTACTTTGCCGAGTACACGGGCATGCGCTTCGCGCTCTTCCAGTTGGGCGAGTACGCCGAAGCCTTTGCCATGGCCGCGCTGGCCGCCATCATGTTTCTGGGCGGTTGGCTGGAGCCCAATCTGCCTGCCTGGCTGTGGATCACGTTGGGCCTCGCGGCAGTGCTCGTGGTCGTACTGCTCCTTATTACGGGCGCCTCGCGCGACCTGCTGATCCGGCCGATCCTCATCCTGGCGGTGCTCGGCGCTGCGCTCTGCGTGGTCATGTTCTTTGGGGTGCAGGCCGGCCGCTCGCCGGTCCTGCCTTCTCCCGTGTGGTTTCTCACGAAGATGTTTGCATTGGTCTTCTTCCTGATCTGGATGCGCTGGACATACCCGCGGCTGCGCCTCGATCAACTGCTCAATCTGTCCTGGAAGGTGCTGCTGCCGGTGGGATTGCTGAATCTCTTAATCACGGGGTTCCTCATTACCGTTGTGCGCGCGCCCTAATGGGTGAGCTTGCCGCGTTCATCATTCTGGCGTGTGTCACCCTGATCCCCGCGGTCGTGGTGGTGACCTCGGGGAATATCGTGCGCAGCGCGCTGTCCCTGATCCCGACGTTCCTGGGCGTCACTGGTCTCTACATTCTGCTGCACGCGGAGTTCGTCGCGGGAATCCAGATCCTCATCTATGCCGGGGCCATCACCGTGTTGATCCTGTTCGTCATCATGTTGACGGCGGGGGGCACCGGGACGCGCATCCGGCAAGTCAATGAACAGGTGCCGCTCGGCGCCATGGCGGCGGTCTGGCTCGGGTTTCTCATCCTGCTCGTTATCTTCCGTACCCGCTGGCCGTACACGGCGACGCCCGCACCGCAATACAACGTGGCCTCAATCGGCACTGCATTCTTGACGGACTACGTCCTGATCTTTGAGGTCACGAGCCTGGTGCTGTTGGTCTCACTCATCGGAGCGATCATTGTTGCGAGGCGGGAAGAATGAACGGACGGGAACGGGGGAACGCGGGAACGCGGGAGCGCGACGTATGCATGTCGGTCTAACACATTACCTCGTGGTCAGCACAATCCTGTTCTGTATAGGGTTGTACGGCGTGCTCACGCGGCGGAACGCGGTTGCGATTCTGATGGGCATCGAACTGATGCTCAACGCGAGCAATATCAACCTCGTCGCCTTCAACCGGTACCTAGCCCCCGGCGCCGTGGGTGGACAGACCTTCGCGCTCGTGATCATCACCCTGGCCGCCTGTGAGGCCGCGGTCGGTCTGGCCCTCGTGATGGCCGCCTACCGCAGCTTAGAAACCATTCATGTCGACGAGATCAACGTGATGAAGTGGTAATTTCACCCCGGAGATCGTGATGCTCCAATACGCGTGGGTCATCCCGGTGCTGCCGTTCATCGGCTTCTGGTGGATTATTTTCGCCGGCCGGCGAGCGCCTGGGCAGGGCGCCTACGTGGCCATCGGCGCCATGCTCGGGGCGGCCCTGCTTTCGGTGGCGGCCTTTATCGAGGTGCTGCGCGGGGCGCGCTACGATGCCAGCGTGGTCTGGGCCACAGTGCTCAACCGGCCGATCGAGGTCGGCTATCAGGTCGACCCGCTGACATCGGTCATGCTCCTCGTCGTCACGGTCGTCGGCTCGCTGATTTTCATCTACTCGATCGGCTACATGCAGGGCGATCTGCGGTATCCCCGGTTCTTCGCATACATGTCGCTCTTCGCATCGTCAATGCTGCTGCTCGTGCTGGGGAACAACTTTCTCACTTTGTATGCCGGCTGGGAACTCGTGGGTCTGTGCTCCTATCTCTTGATCGGGTTCTGGTTTGAGCGCCCAGCCGCGGCGCGGGCGTCAATGAAGGCGTTTGTGACCACGCGGGTTGGAGACCTCTTCATGTTCCTGGGCATACTGCTGATCTTCCTCCAGCTCGGGACGCTCAACTTCAACGAAATTTTTTCGGGAGTGGAGACGGGACGTTTGGCCGGCGGGCTCCTGACGCTCGCGGCCGTGCTCGTGTTCGGCGGCGCGGTCGGCAAATCCGCGCAGGTTCCCCTGCATGTGTGGCTGCCGGACGCCATGGAGGGTCCGACACCCGTATCCGCGCTCATCCACGCGGCAACGATGGTAGCGGCCGGCGTCTACCTCGTCGCGCGCGCATATCCGCTCTTCTTTGGCACGCCCGGCCACGAGGCGCTCACCGTGGTGGCCTATATCGGCGGCATCACGGCGATCATGGCGGCGACGATCGGCGTAGTGCAGGACGACATCAAGCGCGTGATGGCCTATTCAACGATCAGCCAGCTGGGTTACATGATGATGGGGTTGGGGGTCCTCGGGTTTACCGCCGGCGTGTTTCATCTGATGACGCACGCGTTCTTCAAAGCGCTGCTCTTCCTCGCCGCGGGTTCGGTGATCCACGCGATGCATACCAACGACATCAAACAGATGGGCGGGCTCGGGAAGATCATGCCGATCACGTATGTGACGATGGTGATCGGCGCTCTCGCCCTGGCCGGCATCCCGCCGTTTGCCGGATTCTGGAGTAAGGACGAGATCCTGCTCGAAGCCTACCATTATGACCAGGTCCTGTATGCTCTTGGCGCCGCCGGCGCGTTCCTGACCGCCTTCTATATCTTCCGGATGATCATCTATACGTTTACGGGTTCCCTTCGCAGCCACCCCGCCCACCCACACGAGTCGCCGCGCGTGATGACGGTCCCGCTGGTGATCCTGGCGTTCTTCTCCACGGTGATTGGGTTGGCCGGCGCTCCGTGGTGGGACAACCCCTTCCATCACTTCGTGCGTTTCGAAGGCGCCGAGGGTGCCGCGTTCGACTTTGAGTTCGCGCTCCGCAGCACGGCCATCGCCGGGCTGGGCGTGCTAAGCGCGCTGGTCGTGTACCACTGGCGCCTGGTATCGGCGGCGTCCCTGCGCCGCGCGTTCGGCCCGCTCTACATTGCAGTCGTGCACAAATACTATTGGGACGAACTCTACCAGTACGCGGTCATCCGGCCAGTCGTCTGGGCGGCGCGCCGGCTGCGGACCTTCGACGTGTACGTTGTCGACGGCGCGGTGAACGCCATTGGTGTGGTCTTCGTCTGGTTCTCCCGGCTGTACCGCGTGTTTGATCTATACGTCGTCGATGGGGTGGTAAATCTTGTGGCCTGGACGGCCAAAACGATGGGCGGCGTGCTGCGCTATGGGCAGACCGGACGGCCGCAGAACTACCTGCTCATCATCGCGCTTGGCGTGATCGCACTCGTTGTCGTGGGGGTCATTCGATGAGTGGCATTCTCAGCCTGATCATTTTCCTACCGCTGCTCGGCGGACTGATCATTTTGTTCATCCCCAAATCCGCCGACCGGGTGATGAAGCAGATCGCGCTGGTCGCCTCAATTGTCTCGCTGCTACTGTCGCTGGTGCTTGCGGCGCAGTTCAGTCGGGGCGGCGGGATGCAGTTCGAGGAGCGCTACAGCTGGATTCCTAGCATCGGTGTGAACTATTACCTCGCCGTGGACGGCCTGAGCCTGCCGCTCATCGTCCTCACCGCCGTCTTGAGCGTGCTGTCGGTCATTTATTCATGGCGCATCGACGTGCGGCTCAAGGAATACCTGTTTCTCTTTCTGCTGCTGGAAACCGGCATGCTCGGTGTGTTTGCCGCGCTGGATTTCTTCCTGTTCTACGTGTTCTGGGAAATCACACTCGTGCCGATGTATTTCCTGATCGGCATCTGGGGCGGCCCCCGGCGCGAGTACGCGGCCATCAAGTTTTTCCTTTTCACCCTCGTCGGCTCGCTCGCGATGCTGCTCGCGATCTTGATCATGTACTTCAATGCGGAACCGCATACGTTCAGCATGCTGGAGCTGATCAGACAGCAGCCGCTCGCGGACACGCCGCTGCTGGCCGCGCTCGCCTTCTGGGGGTTCTTCCTCAGCTTTGCAATCAAAGTGCCGATGTGGCCGTTCCACACCTGGTTGCCCGACGCGCACGTGGAGGCACCCACCGCCGCCTCGGTCATCCTGGCCGGCGTCCTTTTGAAGATGGGCACGTATGGCTTCCTGCGGATCAGCCTGCCCATGCTGCCCGAGACGTTCAAGGCGTACGCGTTCTTCATCGCGGTGCTGGCGCTGCTCGGGATCGTCTACGGCGCGCTCGTGGCGATGGCACAAACCGATCTGAAGAAACTCGTAGCGTACAGCTCGGTCAACCACATGGGGTACGTCATGCTCGGCACGGCGGCGGCGGCCGGTGCGGTCGGCGATCCCTCCAAGGCGGCCGCGGCGGCAACCGCGCTCAACGGGGCCGTCTTCGAGATGATCGCGCATGGGGTCATTACGGGCGCGCTGTTCTTCGTCGTGGGCGTCATCTATGACTACCGCGCCCACACCCGGGGCGTGGACGAATTCGGGGGGTTGGGGGCGAAGCTGCCGGTCTACACGGGCATCACGACGATAGCGATGCTGGCGTCCCTGGGGCTTCCAGGTTTGATGGGGTTCGTCGCAGAGTTTCTGGTCTTCCTGGGCTCGTTCGGCGTGTTTCCATACCTGACGGCCGTGGCAGTGACCGGCGTCATCTTCACGGCCGCGATGTTCCTCTGGACCATCCAGCGGATCTTCCTCGGGGCGCCGAATCCGCGTTGGGCGACTCTGCCAGACATGGACGCGAGGGAGAAACTCACGCTCGTGCCGCTGGCAGTGCTCATGATCGTGTTCGGGCTGTTTCCGAAGCCGCTGCTCGACGTGATCAACGCGGCGATGACCAGTCTCGTGACGGCTCTTCGGTAACCGATGAACCCCGCGGATCTCTGGTCGATCGTTCCGGAGCTCTGGCTTACGGGACTCGCCATCTTTCTGCTGCTCGTCGATCTGTTCACGGCCCGCAAGACGGTCGTCGGGGTCGTCGCGGTGATCGGCCTCTTACTCTCCATCATCCCCACCGGCGTGCTCCTTGGCCAGGACCCGCGCACGATACTCGCAGGCACGTACGCCGTGGATGGCTTTGCTGTCTTCTTCAAGATCCTTACCGTGATTGCCACCGCACTTGTCACCCTCGCGGCGATGGATTGGTTGCCGGGCCGGACGCAGTACGAGGGTGAGTTCTACGCGTTGCTCGTCTTCACGGCCGTCGCGCTGATTCTCATGGCGGCAAGCACCGACATCATCCTGCTCGCGCTGTCTGTCGAGTTCGTTAGCCTGACGTCCTACGTGCTGGCAGGCTACCTGAAGGGCAACGTGAAGAGCAACGAAGCGGGGGTCAAGTATTTCCTCTTCGGCGCTACCGCCTCCGCGGTGATGCTCTTTGGATTCTCCATCCTCTACGGCCTCACGGGGACGACCAATCTGTACGAGATTGCCCGTCGCGTGAGCGACGCGCCCCTCCAAGCACTCTCGCTGTCGGTGGCACTGATGTTAACCGGCTTCGGCTTTAAGATTTCGATGGTGCCGTTCCATCAGTGGACGCCCGACGTCTACGAGGGGGCGCCCACGCCGGTGGCCGCGTATCTCAGCGTGGCCTCAAAAGCGGCCGGCTTTGCCGCGCTCGTACGCTTGCTCATGGTGGTGGTGGATCCTCGACAGCTGAACTGGGTTCCGCTGCTCGCCATCCTGGCCGCAGTATCGATGACGCTCGGCAATCTCCTGGCGCTGCCGCAGCGCAACATCAAACGGATGCTGGCGTACTCGAGCATCTCGCACGCCGGCTTTCTGCTCATCGGCGTGGTGGCGTTCCGCGGAGATTTCGGCACGCCCGGGCTGCTGATCTATCTCCTGGGATATACATTCACGCAGCTCGGCGCGTTCTTCGTCGCGGCGCTGATCGGCCGGCAGCTGGGCACCGATGACATTCCCGACTACGCCGGTCTCTCCCGGCGCGCGCCGGTGTCGGCGCTCCTCATGGCGGTCTTCATGCTGTCGCTGACCGGACTGCCGCCGACCTCCGTCTTTGTGGGGAAGTTCTACGTCCTCGCGGGAGCGATCGACAACGGTTTGCTGTGGCTGGCCATCGTCGGGGTCGTGAACAGCATCATCTCGCTGTATTACTATGCGGGCGTGATCCGGGCCATGTACATCATGCCGGCTCCCTCAACGGTGCCGCTCGAGGAACCGGCCGCCCTGCAGGTGGCGCTGGGGATCGCCGGCCTGGGAACGCTCATTATTGGGTTGTACCCGCAACCGATCATCGACCTCGCCCGATCCGCCGTTCTCCTGCTCAGAATTTGAATGACGGGACACCGACATTGACGGTCTTCCGCGCCGTTTGTTATGATGGCGCGTGCCCCTGATGCTGCACCACAACCTGACACGGTGACGCAATGACGGCCAAGCACGGCCCATCCGACGAGAATCCTCTGCAACTCATCGCCCAAAAGGAAAAAGAACTCGAAGCAAGGCTCGCGCAAACGCGGGAGGAAGCCAAGCGGCTTGTCGAGGACGCGCGGCGCCGCGTCGAGCAAATCCGAGAGGACGCTCGTCGCGAAGGTGACGCGCTGGCCGAACGCGTGCGTGCAGAGGTGGCCAGCGAAGCCGACGCCATTACCAAAGAGCGGTTAGCTCGGGCTCAGGCCGAAGTGTCGCAGGTACGGTCGCGTGCGGCCGACCGAGTTCCCGAAGCCGTCAGACTCGTGGTCGAACGCGTGCTGGGTGGATTAGAGCAGGGATTGCCATGATCGTCGAGATGAGTAGGGTAACTGTCCTGGGCCCAAAGCGCCTTCTCGGTCAGGTGATTGATGAGGTGCAACGACTGGGCTCATTGCATGTTGAGCGGATAGAGTCTGAGGAGATCCCGCAGGTGTCCAGGGCCCAACTCACACCCGAAGAGGGCCAGGCCCTCCAGATTCTCGAGCGGTCCCTGACGCGTGTGGAAGGAGTCCTCACGCTGCTGCCTCCAGGGCCGTCCGAACAGATGGTTACCGGAGACCCGCCCGGTTCAACCAGCGCTGAAGAACTGGACGCCTGGGTCGCTGATCTTGAACGGCGTGTGCGAGATCTCACCAGGAGGCGGCTGGAACTCGAGGAAGAGCGCACGCTCATCACGTCCTTTGAGGGTGCCGTCCGCGTTCTCTCCCCGCTCCTCAGCGCCCTCGCTGGTAGCCGCTCCTTTGAGACGATTGGTTTCATCCTGAACACCAAGGACCTGACCGCGGTTGCGGCCTTACGCAACGAACTGGCCAAAGCCACCGAAAACCGCGTGGAAGTCGTCAGCCGCACCGTCGATGACCGCATCGGTGTCGTCGTCGCATTCCGGAAGGCAGATAGCGACCGTGTGCGGAGCGTGCTGTCGCGAGCCGGCGTCGTCGAACTTCGACTCCCCGGCCGATTTGCTCAGGGTGAAGCGGTAGACACGATTGCGGTGATGGAGCGCCGGAAGACCGAGATTCCACGCGAGATGGAACAGAGTGATGCTGAACTGCGCGAGATCAGCCGGAGAGAACGCCCTCGTCTGCTGACCGTTCGCGCCTGGATGGCAGACACGCTCGCCCAGAAGAAGGTCGTAGGCGACCTGGCTCAATCCCGCTACGCGTTCGTCCTGCACGGATGGGCGCCCACCCGCAAAATCGACGAGATCCGGGCGCGAATGAGCGCTCGATTCGGCAAGGATGTTGTGGTCTATGATCGACCCGCCGATCCGCATCACCATCCAGAACGGGTGCCCGTGTTGCTAGACAACCATCCCCTGATTCGTCCCTTCCAACGATTGCTTGCGCTCTTCCTGCCGCCCCGGTACGGGGCGTGGGATCCGAGTCCGGTGATGGCGATTACGTTTCCGATCTTTGTGGGCCTGGTGATCGGCGACGTGGCCTACGGGATGTTACTGTTTTGGCTTGGGTGGAAGTTTCGCACGATGGCACACGCCGGCAAGGCCCTGACCATCAACTTCCTGAACGTGCGGTTTCCACCTGAACTGCTGGCTGATCTCTCCTTTCTCATTCGAATCAGTGCCTTCTGGATTATCGTCTTTGGCGTCATCTATCTCGAGTTCTTTGGGAACCTACTGGAATTGCTCGCGCATAAATATCATCTGTCGATCCACCCGATATACAACCGAGTGGCCGAAGCGCAGACCAGTTACTTCCAACTTATTATCGCGACCGGTATTGTGATGATTTTCTTCGGTTTGATCGTCCACTTCATTCAGGCGTTGCGGCACAGGCACTTCGTCGGCGTCTTTGAGGCCATCGTGATCACGCTAGGAACTGCCGGGTTATTCTTGTTCCTGGGCGCGAGCGGGGACAAACTGCCCAGTACGCTTGGCCCGATCGGCCTGTACTTGTTCTTGGGGGCGGTGGTGGTAGCCCTGATCTCGCTCATTGTCGATCGCGACGTGATGAAGCGCTTTCTGTGGCTACTGGAAAGCACTTCTGCGTTCGGTCACATCCTCTCCCATGCGCGACTCCTTGCCTTCGGTCTTGCGGCAGCCGCACTCGCTACTGCGGCGAACGAAGTGGGCCCGGCCATGTCTCAACAGTTCGGCGTACCGGGTTTTGTAGGTCAGATCTTCGGATGGATCCTTGCGGCAGTATTTCAGACGATGTTCTTTGTGTTCACGATCATGGGTCATGTGATCCAACCCGCACGTCTGCACTGGGTAGAGTTCTTCACAAAATTCAAGTACCACGAAGAGACCGGCCTGGCGTATCGGCCGTTCCAGAAGACGTCGGCTCCTTGACAGTTCTTGACGCGGGCTTCACACAGTTCTCGCTACGATGAATACGAGGGGGGTGAGTCAATTGAAGGGTGCACTGGTCATGATGGCAGTGCTGACACTCACGCTGGCAGTCGCAGGGGTCGCGTACGCGGAGGAAGCGCAGGCGGGTCAGCAAGCGGGCGCCAGCGCAGGAATGCTGGGACTTGCTGCTGCCATCGCGGTCGGGCTGGGTGCGATTGGCACCGCCTGGGCACAGTCCAGGATCGGCGCCGCGGCCGCTGGAGCGATCGCGGAGCGCCCGGAAATGGGCGGTCTGATGCTGGTCTTCCTGGCGCTGCCCGAAACGATGGTCATCCTTGGCTTCCTGGTCGCATTCTTCCTCATCGGCAATATCTAGTAGATGGAATCAGAACTCGTCGCGATTCTTCAACGCGAAGCCGATGCCGAGCGCGAGCGACTGCTCAATGAGGCCAAGGCTCAGGTCGATCAGATTGTTGCAGAAGCGCAGCAAGAAGCGGAGACACACCTCGCGTCCCGCCGCCAGCAGCTCGACGCCGAGCGACAAAGCGCTCGCATGCGTGCTGAGAGCGCCGCCCAGGTGCGCGCTGCTGCGCTCGTGCTGCAGGCGAAAGACGAGGCCCTGGCTGACGTCTTTGCGAAAGCGGAAGCGGAACTGGCGCGGGTGGCGCAGGACCGATCACGCTACACATCTCTCCTTCGTGGCCTCATCCGGGAAGCTGCGGCCGAACTAGAGGGCCGGCTCGTCGTGGAAGTCCATCCGAGCGATCTGGACTTGGCGCGCGCCGCCCTGCGGGAACTGAAGCTCGACGCAGAGGTGAAGCCTGCCGAAGATGTCCGAGGCGGGGCACGCCTGTCCACTGAGAATGGGCGCTTTGTCGTTGAGAACACGCTGGCCTCGAGGATTGAGCGGGTGAAGTCCGTCGTCGCGCCGGAAGTTGCCGCCCTCCTGTGGGGCGGTCGTGGGTCGTAGGTCATAGGTCGTAGACATGATCAAGATTATCTGTCGTTCCCACGACCTACGACCGACGACCTACGACCGGGTTACCAGCGGTGCCTGACTTTCCGTATATCAACGCGAGGGTGCGTGCGATGCGCAGCCGGCTCCTCGATCCAGGGCGGATCGAGGAATTGCTCGCGCTGCCCTCCATCGATGCACTGATCCAGGCTCTGGGCAATACTCCATATGCGCACGAAATTCAGGAAGCGCAAAGCCTCTCGACAGATCCCCTGCAAATCGTCGACAAAGCGCTGGCCCGCAACTTCTACCTCACGACGACGAGGATTCTGAGCTTCGCAGATGGCAAGGCCAGAGCACTCATCGAGCTTGTGCTCATGCGCTGGGATCTCACCAACATCCGGATCATCCTGCGCGCCAAACACACAGGGCGACGGGACGAGGAGATCCTCGTCAGCCTCATTCCGGCCGGCCGCCTGAACGAGCCCGCTCTTAAAGAGGTCGTAGCGCAACCTGACGTGTCGGGTGTGATCGGGGCGCTCGGAGGGATGAATCACCCCCTCGCCGTGGCGCTCGCGGAGGGCCTGAGAGACTACCTAGAAACCAAAGATCTCCTGTCGCTGGAGCTGCGGCTCGACCGCTACTACGCCGCGTATGCGATGCGCATCGCGTCGGGGCGAGGACACGATGAAGAGGTCGTGCGACGGTTCTTGCAGGATGAAGTGGATGCCACCAACGTGAAGACCGCCGTCAAGCTCCAACGGGTCGAGGGGCTCAGCAGGGACGAGAAATTACGATTCTTCATCCCGGGGAGCCGCGTGACGGAAAACGCGTTCCTCGCGATGACGGATCCGCAGACTGCAGATCGCGGACTCCAGGCCATTCGCCTGCAGGGGTTCCCCGTCAAATCGTTTCAAGACGATCGGGCGGCAATGGAGCGGGAATTGGAAACGGCGCTGCTCCGGGCTCAGGTGGCCCAGTACCTCCAGGATCCGCTGGGCATCGATGTCGTCATCGGCTATCTGGCTATGAAGTACAACGAAGTGGTGAATCTGCGGTTGATTGCACGCAGCAAGGCGCTGGGGATACCGCGAGATCGAGTGAGAAAAGAGATGGCGGTTGTATAGGGTAGCAGTCATCACCGATCCGGAAACGGCCACCGGATTTCGGCTCGCCGGCGTGGAAGTGCGCGAGGTTGCGTCCCCGCAGCAAACGCTCGAGCAGCTGCGATCTCTCCTCACCCAAGACTACGGGATTGTCGCTGTGAACGAGGATCTCATGAAGGGGCTCGACGAGGACATCAACAGGCTGATGCATGGTCGTGATACGCCGATCATCATTCCCTTCCCGGCGCCCAAAGCCCAATTGGAGAGCGGCGAGGACTACATTGCAAGGCTCGTGAAAGAGCACATCGGGTTCTATGTGAAACTGCGGTAATCAGGAGGCAACAATGGCAATCAAGGGTACCATTATCAAGATCGCCGGACCCGCCGTCATCGCGAAGGGCATGACCGGCGCGCGGATGTACGATGTGGTGCGCGTCGGCAACGAAGGCCTGCTGGGCGAAAGCATCCGCCTGGATGGTGACACGGCGTTTGTTCAGGTCTACGAGGATACCTCCGGCCTGAAGGTGGGCGAAGCAGTAGAAAGCACCGGAAACCCTCTCACCGTCGAGCTCGGACCAGGGCTCCTCTTCGGTGTATTCGACGGCATTCTACGGCCGCTGGAGAGTGTGCGCCGAGAGAAGGGCGATTTCATCTCACGCGGTGCGACTGCAGTAGCGCTCGACCGGACGAAGAAATGGTCGTTCACTCCGACGCTAAAGGCGGGTGATCAGGTAAATTCGGGCGACGCGCTGGGCTGGGTCCAAGAGTTTGGCTTCAAGCACCACGTCCTCGTTCCACCTGACGTCAAAGGCGGCGAGGTCTCGGAGATCAAGAAGGGGGAGTTTACTGTCACCGAGACGGTCTGCCGGCTGAAGGACGGCACGGAGCTGCAGTTGATGCACCGCTGGCCAGTGCGCCAGGCTAGGCCGGTCAAGCAGCGTCTGGACCCTCGCGAGCCATTCGTCACCGGCCAGCGTGTCATCGATGTGCTCTTTCCTGTGGCGATGGGCGGGACTGCGGCGATTCCAGGTCCGTTTGGGGCCGGCAAGACCGTGATGCAACAGACGCTGGCGAAGTGGGGCGACGCCGACGTCATTATCTATGTCGGATGCGGCGAACGCGGAAACGAAATGACGCACGTGCTCGATGAGTTCCCCGAACTCAAAGACCCACGCACCGGCCGGCCGCTTATGGAGCGGACCATGATTATCGCAAATACCAGCAACATGCCGGTGGCCGCGCGTGAAGCATCTGTGTACACAGGCATCACCCTTGCGGAATACTGGCGCGACCAGGGGGCGAAAGTGGCGCTCATGGCCGACTCGACCAGCCGGTGGGCGGAGGCGATGCGCGAGATCTCGTCCCGGCTCGAGGAAATGCCCGCGGAAGAAGGCTATCCATCCTACTTGAGCAGCCGGCTCGCTGCCTTTTACGAGCGCGCCGGACGCGCCGTCTGCGTCGGCAAGCCCGAGCGACAGGGTTCAATTACCGTCGTCGGTGCGGTGTCGCCACCCGGTGGGGATTTCTCGGAGCCCGTCACGCAGGCGACGATGCGCATCACCGGGACGTTCTGGGCGTTGGACGATCGACTGGCCAGCCGCCGCCACTTTCCCGCGATCAACTGGCTGCGCTCCTACAGCCTGTACTCGCCATTGTTCACGGGTTGGTACAAGGAGCATATGCCAGAAGACTTCGAAGCACTGCGCAACCGGGCCGGTGCTCTGCTGCAGCAGGAAGCAGAGCTCCAGGAGATTGTACAGCTGGTGGGTCCCGACGCACTGCAAGATGACCAGCGCATGGTGATCGAGGCCGGCAAGATGCTGCGCGAGGATTTTTTGCAGCAAAGTGCCTACAGCGATGTGGACTCTGACTGCCCGCTGGAGAAATCGTATGGAATTCTCAAGGCCATCCTAAAATTCTACGACGGGGCCATGGCTGCATTGAAACGTGGGATGTTGCTGGACGACATCCTCAATCTCAAGCAAATTGAGGAGGTTGGGCGCATGAAGGATGTGCCCAAGGATGAGTTCCAAGTCTACCTCGAGCAGTGGCTCAAGCGGCTGCCCGAGGCGTTCGGCGCGAAGACCGTTGGCGCGGAGGCGTCGTGATGCAGCTGACGACAAAGCGATACCAATCGATTTCGTATATCTCTGGCCCGCTGCTCTTCGTGGAAGGGGCGCGGGATCTTCCTTATGGGGCAATTGTCAACATTCACCTGCCGGATGATTCGGTGCGCGGTGGTCAGGTGATTGAGGTCTCCGAACGCAACGCGGTCATCCAAGTGTTCGAAGAGACGAGGGGGCTGGATCTCGCCAAGACATCGATCAGTCTGCGTGAAGACCTAGCGCGAATCGGTGTCTCGCGGGAGTTGATCGGCCGCAGATTCAACGGCCTCGGTGACCCCATCGACGGCCTGCCGGCGATCATCCCCGAGAAACGTCTCCCGATCGTCGGGGAGCCGATCAACCCGGTGGCGCGGCAGCGGCCGCAGGAGTTCATCCAGACCGGCATCTCCGCGATCGACGGCCTCAACACGCTGGTCCGTGGGCAGAAGCTGCCGATCTTCAGCGGCGCCGGCCTTCCCCATAATGAGATTGCCGCGCAGATCGCGCGTCATGCGAAGGTGCTCGGCACGCAGGAGCAATTCTCGGTCGTCTTCGCCGCCATGGGCATCACCCAGCGCGAGGCCACGTTCTTCATCGAACAGTTCGAATCGACCGGCGCACTGGCCCGGTCCGTCGTCTTCCTCAATCTCGCGGACGACCCGGCGATCGAACGTCTCATCACCCCGCGCATGGCCCTCACCGCCGCCGAGTATCTGGCGTTTGAGCTCGATATGCAGGTGCTCGTCATCCTCACCGATCTCACAAATTACTGCGAGGCCCTGCGCGAGATCGGCGCCGCGCGTGAGGAGATTCCCGGCCGCCGCGGCTATCCAGGGTACATGTATACAGACCTGGCCACAATTTACGAGCGCGCCGGCCGGATTCACGGCCGCAAGGGCTCGATCACGCAATTGCCCATCCTGACCATGCCGGACGATGACATCACGCACCCGATCGCCGATCTGACCGGGTACATCACCGAAGGACAGATCATTCTGAGCCGCGAACTGCACCGGCTCGGCATCTACCCGCCGATCACGCCGCTACGCAGTCTCTCCCGCCTGATGAATGATGGCATCGGCAAAGGACGCACGCGCGAAGATCACAGCGGCATTCGCGACCAGGTGTACTCGGCCTACGCTAACGGTGTCGACTTGCGCCGGCTGGTCGCGATCATCGGCGAAGAAGCCCTCACCGAACGCGACAGGCTCTACCTGAAGTTCGCAGAGGAGTTCGAGAAACAGTTCCTCAGCCAAGGCCAGACCGATCGAACGATTGAGGACACGCTCAACCTGGCTTGGAAGCTCCTGTCGATGTTCCCGAAGGGCGAACTCAAGCGCGTTAAGGAGGACCATATCGACAAGTATTACTTCGGAGAACTAATGGAAGACGTGTGGAAGGAGAAAACCCGAGTTTAGGGTGTATCGCTGTGCCTGAAGCCGTCAGTCCTACCAGAATGAACCTGCTGCAGCGCAAGCAGCAGGCCAAGATTGCCACGCAGGGCGTTGATCTGCTCAAGCGCAAGCGCGACGCTCTCGTTGCCGACTTCTTTAACATCGTGCGACAAGCACTGACTGCCCGGGAGCAATTGACAAAGATCAGTGAAGAGGCCTACGTGATGCTCGCGCTGGCGAAGGCGTGGGAGGGAAGGGAGGCGCTGGAGGCCGCGGCCATGGCCGACCGGCGAGACGTGCTTGTGGATATTGACGTGCGCAATGTCTGGGGCACGAAGATCCCCGAGGTCGCGGTGAAGGAGGTCCGGCGGACCCTGCTCGAACGGGGGCACAACCCTACGTCAACGAGTCTCCGCACCGTCGAGAGCGCGTCGAATTTCGAAGACGTCCTGCACGCGATCCTGGAGGTTGCCGCGACCGAAATCAAGCTGAGGAGAATCGGTGAAGAGATCAAGAAGACGACCCGCCGCGTGAACGCGTTGGAACAGGTCGTCATCCCCCGCCTGATTGGCGAGATCCGCTTCATTACAGCCGTACTCGAGCAGCGCGCCCGCGAAGATGTGTTCCGCTTGAAGCGCATCAAGCAGAAACTCGAAGCGCGCGAACAAACACACTGACGTCTTCCCAGTCTACCCCGTCTACCCTGTCTCCCCCGTCTCATGAAAGTTTCTGGTGGTAAGGGTATGATTGAGACTGGGAAGACGGGGCAGACAGGGAAGACGGGGTAGACGCATATGGTTCTTAGTGAACGCACCCTCCGCACGTTTCGCGTATCTCGCTGGCACGTGGCGTTCGCGCTATTGCTGGCGACGGCCGGCTTTCTTGCCGTGACCCAGATTCGAAATGCGGTGTTGATCCGCCAGCAGCTCAACGTTCCGCCGGATCGACTCCAGGAACTGGCGTTCCGGCTCCGGCAGCAGGAGCGCAACCGCGCGGCGCTCGAAGAGCAGATCTTCACGCTGCGAGATCAGCTGGGGGACTACGAGCGTGGTGTGGCCCAGGATCAGGAGAAGCTCGAGGACCTTCGCAGGGGTCTGGAGCGTCTGCGGATTCTGGCGGGCCTGGCGGCCATGGTAGGACCAGGGCTCGTGGTTGAGCTGGACGACAGCCCGCAGCCGCTCCGGCCTGGAGATGATCCCAACACGGTTATCCTGCACTACACGGACCTGCAGGTGGTGGTCAACGACCTCTGGGCCAGCGGCGCTGAGGCCGTTGCGATCAATGATGAGCGCATCGTGTCCACGACCGGCATCAATTGCGTCGGCACCACGATCCTGTGCAACACGAAGCGGATGGCGCCACCCTACAGGGTCACGGCCATCGGCGATGTGGAATCGATGCAGGCTGCGCTGGAGCGGTCCGATGGAAGCCTCGCGACCCTCCGGGGGTTCGGGTTTCCGGTCAAGCTGGCGCGGGGATCCCGGCTCGTTGTTCCCGCGTATCGGGGCAGTTTCCGTTTCTCACACGCGACGCCGGTGGAGCTACCGAAGTAAGTGAAAAGGGGATAGGGGCATGTGGCTGCCAATCGCAGGGCTGCTCGTCGGCATACTCCTTGGATTCTTATTCTCCGTCGAGATTCCGTTAGGGATCGTCAAGTACACGGCGATTGCGATCCTCGCCGCGATCGACACCATACTCGGTGGATTGCGCGCTCGCCTGGAAGACCGCTTTGATCTCCCGATCTTCGTTTCGGGCTTCTTCGCGAATACGTTCTTCGCCGCGTTGCTCACGGCGATCGGCGACCTGCTGGGCGTCGATATCTACCTGGGTGCGTTGATTGCTTTTAGCATCAGGATCTTCGGGAACGTCGGGTTTATCCGGCGTGATCTGGTTGAAGGCTACTGGCGTGGACTCACGCGGCAGGAGCGCGGGTCGGTCTTTAGCGGACGACAGTCACCCTGAGGAGGACAGCGATGACGGTGCGGGTCGGAATCAACGGATTCGGGCGGATCGGACGCCAGTCTCTCAGGGCGATCCTGGAACGATATCGCGACAAGATCGAGGTCACCGCGATCAATGACATTGCCGACATCGCGACCAACGCGCACCTGTTCAAACACGACTCGAACTACGGGACGTTTCCGGGAAAGGTGCAGGGCCGGAACGGCGAGTTGGTGATCGGCGACTGGACGATCCGCGTATTCTCCGAGCGCGATCCGGCCGCCATCAAATGGAATGACTCGGATGTCGATCTCGTGGTGGAATCGACTGGCCGCTTCACGGCGGCGGATAAGGCCCGCGGTCACCTCGAGGGCGGCGCGAAGAAAGTCGTCATCAGCGCCCCGGCCAAGGGCGAAGACATCACCGTCAACATGGGGGTCAACCACGAGCTCTACGATGCACAGAAACACACGATCGTGAGCAATGGCTCGTGCACGACGAACTGCCTCTCGGTCACGGCGAAGGTGCTCAGCCGCGAGTTCGGCATCAAGCGGGGCTTCATGACAACGGTGCACTCGTATACGAACACGCAGCGCATCCTCGACGTCGTCGGCGAGAACCTGCGCGAGGCGCGCGCCGCTGCGATCAACATCATTCCCGCCGCGACCGGTGCCGCCAAGGCCATCTTTCTCGTTCTTCCGGAACTGAAGGGTAAGATGCACGGCATGGCCCTGCGCGTGCCTACGCCGACAGTGTCAATCGTCGATCTCGTGTGTGAGCTGGACAAGCCCGCCACTACCGAACAGGTCAACGCCGCGTATCGCCGTTACAGTGAAGAAGAGATGCAAGGCTATCTGGGTTACAGCGAGGAAGAGCTCGTGTCCATGGACTACAAGGGCAGCCCTTATTCCGGTATCGTCGATGCCCCGCTGACGACCGTGATCACCGAGAATTTTGTCAAAGTCCTCTCCTGGTACGACAACGAGTGGGGCTATGCCAGTCGCGTCGCCGACCTCGTGAACTACATGGCGCAAAAAGGACTCTAAGAAACGGGATCGCGGGAACGCGGGATCTCGGGAACACGGTAGTGTCGACGGGGCACAATCGCGTTCCCGTGTTCCCGCGTTCCCCTGTTCCCGTTAGTTTACGACCATGCGCAAGAAAACCATCCGCGACGTCGACGTTCAAGGGAAACGCGTGTTCGTCCGCGTGGACTTTAACGTGCCACTGGATGATGGCCGCATCGCCGACGACCGCCGGATCCGGGAAGCCCTTCCAACCATCACCCTGCTGCGCGAGCATCGCGCCCGCACGATCCTGGCATCGCACCTCGGGAGGCCTCAGGGAAAGGTCGACGACACCCTGAGGCTCGATTCGGTCGCAAAGAGACTCGGCGAGCTCCTGGGCGCGGAGGTTCGCAAGCTGCAAGACTGCATCGGCCCCGAAGTCGAAGCCGCCGTTGCCGCGATGAAAGACGGCGACGTCGTCCTTCTGGAGAACCTGCGGTTTCACAAAGGCGAAGAGGCGAACGATCTGGAATTCGCCCCCGCACTCGCCAGACTGGCAGATCTGTACGTCAATGACGCCTTCGGCACCGCGCACCGAGCCCACGCGTCGACGGTCGGCATCGCTAAGCTGCTTCCCGCCGTCGCCGGCCTGCTGCTCGAAAAGGAATTGAATTACTTGTCGAGCGCCCTGGAGAATCCGAACCGTCCGTTTGTGGCAGTCCTCGGCGGGAAGAAGGTCTCAGACAAGATTGGCGTGATCCGCAACTTACTCACGAAATCAGACGCGCTCCTGATCGGCGGCGCGATGAGTTATACGTTCTTGAAAGCGAAAGGATTCGAGGTCGGAAAGTCGTTATGCGAGGACGACAAGCTCGACCTCGCCCGATCGCTGATGACAGATGCCGGGAAACGCCGCCTTGCATTTCATCTTCCAGAGGATGTCGTCGTGGCCGACCGCTTTGCAGAAGACGCGGCATACAAGACCGTCCCGGCTGAGGCCATCCCGAAGGACTGGATGGGCATGGATATCGGCTCACACACCGCGGCCACATACGCAAAAGTCATCCGCGACGCGATGACGGTGATGTGGAACGGTCCCATGGGGGTGTTCGAGATGCCGCCGTTCGCCCGCGGCACTCGTGCGGTGGCAGAGGCCATGGCCCAAAGTAAAGGTGTCACGATCGTTGGCGGTGGCGATTCAGCCGCCGCGGTTGAGCAGGAGGGACTGGCAAACCAGATGACACATGTCTCCACGGGCGGTGGAGCCTCGCTCGAGTTCCTGGAAGGAAAAGAACTTCCCGGGGTCGCGGTGTTGGCCGATCGATGAAGCGGACCCCACTGGTCGTGGGAAACTGGAAAATGCACAAGACTGGGACCGAGGCCATCCGTCTGATTGAAGATCTGCGCAAATCGTCGCTTCCCTCCAATGTCGAGGTCGCGGTGTGCCCAGCCTTCACCGCGCTTAGTGATGCAGGAAGCGCTCTGAGAGACTCTCCAATCCGGCTGGGCGCCCAGGACATGTATTGGGAGGCGCAGGGCGCATTCACGGGCGAGGTTTCCCCACTGATGCTGGCCGCCGCCGGTTGCCGCTACGTGATCGTCGGGCATTCCGAGCGACGTCAGTTCTTTGGCGAGACAGATGTGTGGGTCACGCGCAAGGTGCAGGCAGCGTTTGCTCACGGCCTGGTGCCGATTCTCTGCGTCGGCGAACGTCTCGAAGAGCGAGACGCCGGACGCACCGACCGAATTGTCACCGAACAGACGGAAATGGCGACAGGGGAATTGAGTTCAGAACAGGTGGTGAATCTCGTGGTCGCGTATGAGCCGGTCTGGGCCATCGGGACCGGTCGTTCAGCCACGGGAGAAGAAGCGAATCGAGTGACGGGCTTGATCCGCCGTGCCCTGGGACGGCGGTCCGGCGGCGCATCTGCTCAGACGCGGATCCTCTACGGTGGGAGCGTGACCCCTGACAACGCCGCTGAGGTCTTTGGACAGCCGGAAATCGATGGCGGTCTCATTGGTGGAGCGAGCCTTGACGCTGGAAAGTTCACGGCTATCGTGCGAGCAGCGTCGCGGGAACGCGGAAACCTGTGATAAGATATCAACTGGTTGGGACACCTCGGCGATAGCCGGGGTGTGTTTGTCTGGAGGATTCGGATGGAGAACGCGGTGTTGATATTACACTTCGTGCTCGCCTTTTTGGTTGTCGGGGTTATTTTGTTGCAGGGACCGAAAGGTGAGGGGTTGGGTGCCATTGGCGGCAGCGCACGGCTGTTTCATGGCCCGAGGCCCCGAGAGACACTCTTTACGCGCGTCACGGCGGTGACGGCGATTCTGTTCGTGCTCACCTCGACGTACCTGACGTTCTTGAGGTAGCTGAGTTCGGTCACCTATAATACGACGGAGCCCGGCTGGCGGAATTGGCAGACGCGTACGCTTGAGGGGCGTATGGGTTTCCCGTGGGGGTTCAAATCCCTCGCCGGGCACCAAAAAAATCTCGACGGATTCGTAATGTGAGTCCGTCGAGATTTTTTTGGTGCTTTGGAGAATTGAACCCCCACGGGGGAGGGAGTGTGAGGGAGGAAATCCTCCCTCACGTAGCAGGGGGTGACATGGCTTCGCGCAAGCGAAGCCGTCCGAGGGGGCGAAGCCCCCTGAGGAGGAGCGAAGCCGCGACTTTTGGTGTTCCGCTGAGGGCCTCATGAGCTATAGGCTCATGGGGGGTCGCGGCGAGCGACCCCGTGGTCGGGTTCAAATCCCTCGCCGGGCACCAATAAACCTAGAAGTCGCCGAAGAGACCTGCTTTGAAGCGGGTCTCTTCAATTTTGGGCCAAACTGAGACCAGGTACCGTTTCCAGGGCAAATCGGTACCTGGTACGGTTTTTCGGCCAAATCTGATGTTCCTAGCCTGCATCAACGTAGCACTGTCGTCAGGGGGTTTTTCGTTCGAGTTCCTGCAAGAAGCGCGTTGCCTCGGGCCCGCCCCAGAAGAGCAACACGGCCATGATTCCGTAGATCGACAAGTGGCCCACGAGTTCCACCCAACCCAAATACGGCAACGTGAAATTAAACGGTACCCACGCGGTCAGGATGACCCAGCGCGTGAGGAAACCTGAGGCAATCAGCGCGCCGATCGAGACTTCTGCGATGCCGGCCGCGGTGGCGAAATCGGCATTCGAGAAGCCCCCGAATCCAAGCGCCGGCATGAAGTTGAATGGATAGCGGTCAAGGAACGCGACGGCCAGCGGCACGTTCCACAATTTTTCCGTGAACCCAGCCCAGACCATACCCGCTCCAGCGAGCACTCTCAGTACCGGCACCGCGGATGGAACCCAGGTTCGGAAGTGAGGTCTCGGCAGCGCGAGAATCCCGTCGAATGAGAATGCGCCGCGCCCCAGGATCGCCGTGAAGAAGGCGATGCCTAGGATGTGCAGCTGCTCGAGCATATCCACGGGTCCAAAGATCACCGCACCGACTGGGAACAGGCCGGCGAGGACGAGCGCCGCAGCGCGCGTCAGCACGCCGTACGCGAAGCTCAGCGCGATGACGATCTGCGTCAGCCCGACGAGTCCGCCGACAAACGTCCAGGGCATCGCCAGGTTCGGGACAAAGAGTTGTCGTTGCACCCCCGCGACAACTAGCGGGACGGACACGTGGAGGGCAAGAATCAGCAATAGCCACGAGATCAGGTTGCTCAGGTCGCGCCGGGTGCTCGGCAGCGGCGCAGGTCGCCTGCGTCCGGATCGTCTCCGCAGAAACCGGTCTGCGAGGAACGCGAGGCCGATCACCGCCAGGGCCACGCTGCCTGCCAGAACCGTCCGCTCGATGGCAGCAGTGTCAATCTGGAGCGGGAACTGCGATGGATCGATGAACCACTTCGCGTGGGCCACGATGATCCAATGCGTGGTCATGAACATTCTCGGAGTCCGAGATCGCGAACGTCAGTACGAGCATAGCAAAATTTGATTGACAAGACCGGCCGGCCTCTGATAAAGTCCCCACTAATACTCGCGCGCAGGATCCGTCCTGCTGCGAACATAGCCAGAGGAAGTGCGCCTAGGGGTTCCACAGCCTCGACTCGTGGCTGGTCGGTCCAAGCGGCGCAGGCGGTCAATGACTTGACCGCTACACCGTCAGGAGAAAAGCCTGAGGGATAGGTTCCTCAACGGGATCTATCACTCAGGCTTTTTCATAACCGCAGTATGGTGTGATGACGGGAAGTAGTAGGCGGAGGTAGGCTCACAAGAGAGCCGGGTCTGGTGAAATCCGGCAGCCACTGCCTCCACTGAACTCATCCCCGAACAGTTGCGGCGAGTGAGTGTTGCGAGCCGCAGCCGGACACCGCCGATACCGGTTTGAGTGCCAGCCCTCGAGCGGGTTGGAACTAAGGTGGTACCGCGGGAGCATCCGCCCTTAGGATGTCTCCCGCGATTTGTTTTTACGGAGGGACCATGACGACGATCTCCAATGTGATGCCGGCCCCACGCACCGAGACGCGGGAAGATACCAGCGGCAACTTCGTGCTGATTGACACTCTCCGCCGGTGGGGCATCAATTTCTTCGCCGGCGTCAACGGCGGCGGGGTGATCCACGTTGCCAAACACATGGAGCCGTTCACCGATCTCTCGCAGGCCGGCGATGGCATCCCCCGGTTGCTGACGATGGGTGAGTATGCCGCCGGATTTGTTCCGCTGGGGTACTACCTGGCCTCTGGCCGCGTGGCTGCGTGTCTGACAACAACCGGCGCCGCCACCAAACTCGGATCGTGCGGTCTCAGCGACGCGAAGCTTCACAACATTCCTGCGGTCTATCTGATTGCGCTGAACTCCACGCTGTCGATCGGCCAGGCGCCGTTGCAAGATGTCTCGCTCCACGGCATGAACGTGGTGCCGCAACTCCAGGCCGAGCTCGGCGACGGATGCATCGTGATTGACAACGTCCGGCAGCTGGAAACCCAGCTGCGCCGAGTCCAGGACATCCTTGCGGAGTCCCGTCCGGTCGCCATCGCCTTCCACCCGGACATTCTGTCGAAGCCGGGGGAGGCGGACATCTCCTGGGTGGAGCGCCCGCATCGATTTTCGCGGCGAGACCTCGAGGAGTTTTTCCAGACCTTTCCCGCCGAGGCAGCGGGGCGCAGGGTCATCCTTTACGTCGGCAGCGAGGCAGCGCGGCACCCGGGGATGGAGCGGCTGACGACGCGTCTGTCCGAGGTGCTGCGCGCGCCCACGGTCTGGTCGGTCAATGGAGCAGGCGCCGTGGCGCGCACGAACCGGTACGGCTACGGCTACATCTCATTCGGCGGCAACGATCGGGCGATGGAACTGTGGCGCGGGATGTCGCGAGACGACGTCATGATTGCGCTCGGGTTTGATGCGGGTGAATACTCGCTCAATCTCGGCAAGATCCCCGCTGGCGCAGTCTGGCACTTCACCGACCTGCCCGGGGCGTATGGCCATAAGCACGGAGAGTTTAAGCACCGGGTGGCCGGCGACTATCGCATTGTGCGCGGTCACATCGGACTCGTGCTGGAGGAGATCCTCGCGCGCTTCGAGCGGGATGGCCTCGGTGACCGGCCCGAGGTCGAGACCCCAGGCAACCTGAACACGCGCGCAATCTCCAGGGACGTGAAGCCGGGATGCGTGGATTTCGTTGCGTTCTATGAGGCGCTGGATCGCTTCTGGCGGCCGCACAGCATTGGCTTCGATGACGTATGCATCGCCTACAAGGACCGCCAGTATGTGACCCAGCGGCCGAATCCACACATCCGGTTCCACACGATGCACGATGGCTCGGCGATGGGCGGGGCATTCGGCCTGGGCGTCGGCGCGAAGATTGCCGATCCGAGTCTCGCCACCTTTGTCTTCACGGGCGACGGGTGCTGGCGGCTCTTCGGTGGAGCGCTGGCCGATGCGGCCGGGTTGGATCTGCGGGTGTTCATCATCAACAACGGGACGTATGCCATCGTCGACAAGGGGCTCGAGGTGGTCATCCCGGACGTCGACAAGCGGCGGTATCACAGCCGGCTGCCCGGCATCGATTTCGTCGCGGCAGCCAAAGCACACGGCTGGGACGGCTACGCGGTGAATTCGGACCTCAGCAATCTACGAGAAATCATGGACGCCTGCTACACGCGGCGGGGGCGCTCCATTCTGGTCGATGTGCCCGTCGATTGTGACCAGGTCGTCGGGCAGAACCCGAGATTGCTCAACCTGACTGTGAAGACATATCTCTGAACAACAGCCCTTCCTGGAGGTGTCCTGATGGCGACGATCTACTACGATGCGGATGCACCGCTGGATCCGCTGCGCGAACGCACCGTGGCGGTGATCGGCTACGGCAGTCAAGGCCACGCGCACGCCCTGAATTTGCGTGACAGCGGGATCGATGTGGTGGTGGGATTGTATCCCGGCAGTGCATCGTGGTCCAAGGCGGAGGGTGAGGGGCTGCGCGTGCTGACCGTGGCTGAGGCCGTGGAGGGCGCTGATGTCGTGGCGATCCTCGCGCCGGATCACATCCAGAAAGCCATCTATGACCGGGAGATCTCGCGACAGTTCCGGTCTGGTGCAGCCCTGCTATTTGCGCACGGATTCAACATCCACTTCGGCCAGATCCAGCCCTTGCCCGAGGTCGACGTCATCATGGTGGCCCCGAAATCGCCCGGCCACCGCATGCGAGAGCTCTTTACCGAAGGGGCGAGTGTTCCTGCGCTGCTCGCAGTGCATCAGGACGCGACCGGGCACGCCAAGGAGATCGCGTTGGCCTACGCCAGGGCCCTCGGCTGCACCAAAGCCGGAGTCATTGAGACCACATTCCGCGAGGAAACCGAAACGGATTTGTTTGGCGAGCAGGCAGTGCTCTGCGGAGGCGTCAGCGAGCTCATCAAGGCGGGGTTCGAGACGCTGGTCGCCGCGGGGTATCAACCTGAGATCGCGTATTTCGAATGTCTCAATGAAATGAAGCTGATCGTGGACCTGCTCTACGAAGGCGGGTTCGCGTACATGCGCTACTCAGTGTCGGACACCGCCGAGTTCGGTGATTACAGTCGAGGAAGGCGCGTCGTCGACAGCCATGTCCGGGCCACGATGCAGCAGATTCTCCAGGAAGTCCAGGACGGGTCATTCGCCCGCGAGTGGGTGCTGGAGAATCAGGCGGGCCGACCGACCTTCAGCGCACGGAGAAGGCAGGAACTGGAGCATCCCATCGAGGTCGTCGGACGGCGGCTGCGAGCGATGATGCCCTATCTCCGGCGTCCCACACGCCAGCCGGTGGGAACGGCCTCGTAGGAGAGGATCGTTGAGCAATCGCGTCGTCATCTTCGACACGACACTGCGCGACGGCGAGCAATCGCCCGGATTCTCGATGAGCGCGGGCGAGAAGCTGGAGATGGCGCGCCAGCTCGCTCGCCTCGGGGTCGACGTCATCGAGGCAGGCTTTCCGGTCAGCTCTCCCGGCGAACTCGAAGCCGTGCAGCACATCGCCCGCGGTGTGCGCGGGCCGGCCATCTGCGCCCTCGCGCGCACCGATCCCCGGGACATCGACCTGGCGTGGGAAGCGGTGCGCGGCGCGGAGCATCCCCGCATTCATACGTTCATTGCCACATCCCCGATCCATATGGAGCGCAAACTGAGGATGACGCCCGACGAGGTACGGCTTCACACACAGCGTGCCGTGGCCAGGGCGCGGTCGTTGGTGGCGGACGTGGAGTTCAGCGCCGAAGACGCCACGCGGTCGGATCCGGAGTTTCTCTGCCGGATCTTCGACGACGCGATCGCCTCCGGCGCGACGACGATCAACATTCCGGACACCGTCGGGTACGCGCTACCTGATGAGTTCGGGACACTCGTGCGGACGGTGCTCGAGCGTGTTCCCGGGATGGACCGGGTGACGGTGAGCGTGCACTGTCACAACGACCTCGGACTGGCGACGGCCAATACGCTGGCGGGGCTGGCCGCCGGTGCGCGCCAGGTCGAGGGCACGATCAACGGCACCGGCGAGCGCGCCGGCAACGTCGCGCTGGAAGAAGTGATCATGGCCGTCGCCACCCGGCGCGAGGCGCTCGGCCTCTCAACCGCCATCGAGACGACGCAGCTCCACCCCACAAGCCGGTTGCTCTGTGCCCTGACCGGGAACGACGTACAGCCGAACAAAGCGGTCGTCGGCGCCAACGCGTTTGCACACGAAGCAGGCATCCACCAGCACGGTGTGTTGATGGACCGTCGTACTTACGAGATCATGACGCCGGAATCGATTGGCCTGCCCCACAACCGGCTGGTGCTTGGAAAACACTCCGGCCGCCATGCGTTCCAGAAGGTGTTGGAAGATGAGGGCGTGCGGCTGGGAGCAGAGGCGCTGGACGGAGCGTTCGCGCGCTTCAAGGAGCTGTGCGATCGCAAGAAGCGCGTCACGCTCAAGGAGATCGTCGCGCTCGTCGAGGAGCTGCGGATCACCCCCGCGGCGTCAGGCGGTGGCGCGAGATGAGCATGACGATCACCGAGAAGATCCTCGCCGCGCACGTGGACGCCGATGAGGTGCGGCCGGGCGAGATCATCGACTGTCGCGTTGATTTCGTGTTCGCCAACGACATCACGGCCCCGCTGGCGATTCAAGAGTTTCAGAAGATGGATATCCCACAGGTTTTCGATCCCGACCGTGTGGCCTTCGTCTTCGACCACTACGTGCCGTCCAAAGATATCGCGTCCGCGCAGCAGTGCAAGATCACCAGGGATTTCGTGCGCGCGCATGACCTGCCGCATTTCTATGACATCGGCCGGTCGGGCATCGCGCACGTGCTGCTGGCCGAGGAAGGGTTCGTCGGGCCAGGTGATGTGTTCGTCGGCGCAGATTCCCACACGTGCAACCAGGGCGCGCTGGGCGCGTTTGCCACCGGAGTGGGATCGTCGGACCTGGCGGCGGCAATGGCGCTGGGGCGCCTCTGGTTGCGGGTGCCGGAGACGGTCAAATATGTCCTTCGTGGCAAGCTGCAGCCGTGGGTCACCGGCAAAGATCTGATCCTGGCGATCATCGGTCGCATCGGGGTGGATGGCGCCCGGTACGGGGCGATGGAGTTTGCGGGCGAGGCGCTGGCCCACCTGAGTATGGACGAACGCTTCTCGATCACGAACATGGCCGTCGAAGCCGGCGCAAAGAACGGCATCATGGAACCCGATGACGTGACACTCGCCTGGTTCAGGCCGCGCGCCCGCCGGTCATCGGCGATGTATCGCAGTGACCCCGATGCGAACTACGCCGATGTGCGTGACATTGATGCTTCCGCATTGGAGACGGTCGTATCGGTACCGTCATCGCCCGGGAACGTCGTGCCGGTGCGCGAGGTCGCCGGAGTGAAGGTCGATCAGTGTTTCATCGGCACGTGCACCAACGGCCGGATCGAAGACCTGCGCATGGCCGCCACTGTGTTAGCTGGCCGGAAGGTGCATGCCGAGACACGGCTGCTCGTCATCCCAGCTACGCCGCGTATCTACCGGCAGGCGCTGGAGGAAGGCCTGATTCAGATTTTCCTGGATGCCGGTGGGGCGATCAGCACCTCGACCTGTGGTCCGTGCATCGGGGGACATATGGGCGTGCTCGCCGAGGGTGAAGTGTGCGTCTCCACCAGCAGTCGCAATTTCATCGGGCGGATGGGACACCGCCAGAGCCAGGTATACCTCTCGAATGCCGGCGTGGCTGCGGCGTCGGCGGTGCTGGGGCGGCTGGCCCATCCTGATGAGGTCGTCCGCGCTCCCGTGCCGGTCTGAGGCGATGCGATGACCATTCGAGGTAAGGCGCACAAGCTGGGGCACCACGTCGACACCGACGTGATCATCCCCGCCCGATACCTGGTGACGAACGATCCGGCCGAACTCGCCCGGCATTGCTTCGAAGATCTCGATCCGACGCTGCGCGCGCGCATTCGGCCCGGCGATATCATCGTCGCGGGCGAAAACTTCGGCCAGGGCAGCTCTCGGGAGCACGCGCCCATTGCCATCAAAGCGCTGGGCGTCCCGTGCATCGTGGCCAGCTCGTTCGCACGGATTTTCTATCGCAACGCGTTCAACATCGGACTGCCACTCGTGGAGTCTGCGGACGCCTACGCGGGGATTGAAGACGGTCACGAGATCGACGTCGATCTGTCTGCCGGACGAATCGACGATCACTCGACGGGTGGCACGTTCGTGTCCACCCCGATTCCCGATTTCATGCAGCGACTGCTCGATGCCGGTGGCATCGTGGGCTACGTCCATGCGCAGCGCGCCCAGCGCAAACAATAACTGAGCCTGTACGACATCAGTATCGGAGGGAAGAGATGAGCCTGCCACAGCGACCGCGCCGCGGCGAGGAATCCAAAATCCGCACAGACCCGGCGGAAACTGATCCGGAGCAGGAGAATACCGAAGAGGGGTGGGTCGTCACCCAGATTCAGGAGTCCTTCGAGAGCCGTGCCTGAGAGGTACCGCGTCGCGGTCTTAGGCGGCGACGGTATCGGTCCGGAAGTCATCCGCGAAGCGGTGAAGGTGCTCAGCGCCGCCGGCCGCCGCTTTGATCTCGAGTTTGCATTTGATGAGGCGCTCATCGGTGGCGCGGCCATCGATGCGACCGGCTCGCCGCTGCCGGACGAGACACTCGCGCTCTGCCGGTCGAGCCGGGCGGTCTTGTTTGGAGCCGCGGGTGGACCACGATGGGATGCGCTGCCTGGTGATGCGCGCCCCGAGCGTGGACTGCTTCGGTTGCGAGCGGAGCTGGCGGTCTACGCTAACCTCCGGCCCGTGCGCCTGATGGCGGAGGGAATTTCACCCTTGCGGGCGCAGGCGGTGGCGGGTACAGATCTGCTTATCGTTCGCGAGCTGACCGGCGGTCTGTACTTCGCAACGCCCCGGGGCCGGTGGGGGGATCTTGCGATCGATACGCTGCGATACACCAGGGACGAAATCGCCCGCGTCGTGCGGGTGGCGCTGCGCCTCGCCCGATCACGCCGGCGTGTGCTGACGTCCGTGGACAAAGCGAATGTGCTGGAGACATCGCGACTCTGGAGGGATGTCGTGGAGGAGGAGGCGCGGGCGTTTCCCGATGTGACCGTGCGCCATATGCTGGTAGATACCGCCGCCATGGAACTCGTCCGTGCGCCGGCCACATTCGACGTGATCGTCACCGAGAATATGTTTGGCGATATTCTGAGCGACGAAGCCGCGGGAGTGGTGGGCTCGCTGGGACTGCTGCCGTCTGCGAGTCTCGGCGATCATGCGCCGTTCCTCTATGAGCCCGTCCACGGGTCCGCCCCTGATATCGCCGGCAAGGGAATCGGAAACCCCGTGGGCGCGATTCTCAGCGCCGCGCTATTGCTGCGGTACTCATGCGATCTGCCGTCCGCGGCTGTTGCGGTCGAGTCCGCAGTCGACGCGGTGCTGGCCAGCGGAGTGCGGACACCCGACCTCGGTGGGTCGGCATCGACCGTAGACGTGGGTGACCGCATCGCCGCCGCGGTCGAAGAGGGACAACCTGTCGGCCTGGGGGAGATCCGGTCATGACGACCCTGCTTCGCCACAAGAGCAGCGCGCTGCTTGATGGGCCCGATCGCGCCCCGGCGCGTGCGTACTTCAAAGCGATCGGATTCTCGGACGATGATCTCGCGCGCCCGCTGATTGGAATCGCCAATACGTGGATCGAGCTCATGCCTTGCAACTATCACCTGCGGCGCTTGGCGGAACGCGTCAAGGCCGGCGTCAGAGCCGGCGGCGGCACGCCGGTGGAGTTCAACACGGTGGCGATTTCCGACGGCATCTCCATGGGCACGGAAGGCATGCGAACGTCACTGGTGAGCCGCGAGGTGATCGCCGATTCGATCGAGCTCGTCGCCCGCGGATACTTGCTGGACGGACTCGTGGCGATCTCGGGCTGCGATAAGACGATTCCCGGGGCCGTTATGGCGCTGGCCCGGTTGGACCTGCCTTCGCTGATGCTCTACGGCGGATCCATCCTGCCGGGGGAGTTTGAGGGTCGGCCGGTGACGATTCAGGATGTGTTCGAAGCGGTGGGCGCCTATCACAGCGGCGCCATGAGTGAGGCCAGGCTGCGGGCGCTGGAGGCAAGCGCTTGTCCAGGCCCCGGCGCGTGCGGCGGGCAATTCACCGCCAACACGATGGCCATGGTCTTCGAGATCATGGGCATCTCCCCGATGGGCAGCAGTGATGTGCCTGCCGTAGATGCGCGTAAGGACGACGTGGCGTTCGAGGCGGGCGAGATTGTCATGCGTGTGCTCCACGATGACATTCATCCCAGAGCGCTCATCACCCGCGCGTCACTGGAGAACGCGATCGCCGCGGTGGCGGCGTCTGGTGGATCGACCAACGCGGTGCTTCATCTCCTCGCCGTGGCGCAGGAGGCAGGAGTCGCGTTGGACATCAACGATTTCGAGCGCATCAGTGCGCGCACGCCACTGATGGCCGACCTCAAGCCCGGCGGCCGGTTCACCGCGGTTGATCTCCACCGCGCCGGGGGCGTGCGCCTGATGGCCAGGCGGTTATTGGACGCCGGAGTGCTGCACGGCGACGCGCCAACCGTGACCGGCCGCTCGATTGGGAGCGAAGCGTTGGACGCGACCGAAACGCCCGGACAGCAGGTCGTTCGCTCGGCCGCGGATCCCCTCAGAGCGTGGGGCGGCCTGGCGATCCTCAAAGGCAACTTGGCGCCCGAAGGATGTGTGGTAAAAGTGGGCCACGACCGGCTGCACCATCGTGGTCCGGCCCGCACGTTCGACAACGAGGAAGATGCCTTCGCGGCCATCCGCGACCGAACGATTGTGCCCGGCGATGTGGTGGTGATTCGTTATGAGGGACCGGTGGGCGGCCCCGGGATGCGGGAGATGCTGGCGGTGACTGCGGCTCTCGTGGGTGCCGGGCTGGGCGAGTCCGTTGCGCTCATCACCGACGGCCGGTTTTCAGGCGCCACGCGCGGATTGATGGCCGGGCATGTTGCACCGGAAGCGGCGCGAGGCGGCCCCATCGCGGCGGTGCGCGATGGGGATACTATCACTATCAATGTCCCCCGGCGCCGGCTCGAAATAGAACTCACAGCGGAAGAGATCGGCCGCCGTCTGGCTCAGTGGACGCCCCCGCCGCCACGGTATGCGGGAGGGGTTATGGGGAAGTACGCGCGGCTGGTCGGATCAGCCAGTCTTGGGGCGGTGACGCAGTGATGAAAGGTCGTCGATGAGCCAGTGTCAGTCGTGCGGAAAACTGAGTAACGCGACCGTCCTGGTGAAAGTCCAATGGTTCGGCCGGGGCACGAAGTGGCTCTGTCTGGACTGCGTGCGCACTGCTGCGTTGCGTTCAGAGAAGACGACTCCCTCTCCCGATCACACCGGAGAGCGAAAGCCAACGTACGACCCAAAGCCCTGACCGTTACGGTTTCTAACTATTTTCTTCGGCGAGTTCAGCGGCGCGCTCGGCAGCTCGACGGACCGCTTCCTTCACCGCAGAGGCGAATCCGCGCTCTTCGAGCGCGGTGAGACCTGCCTGAGTCGTTCCTCCTGGCGAGGTCACACGGCGTCTGAGTTCGACCGAGTCCGCATCAGGTTCAGAGAGCATGCGTGCTGCTCCGATCAGCGTGTGTACCGCAAGCTGTTTTGCGAGGTGCTCGGTGAGGCCCATCTCCGTGCCGGCGGCGATCAATGCCTCGATAAACCGATACACATACGCGGGTCCGCTTCCCGATAGAGCCGTGACCACATCCATGATGTCCTCGGGGACCGTGAGGACTTCTCCGACGGCTCGGAACAATTCCGTGGAAACACGCAGATGATCATCCGTCGCGGATCGTCCACTAGCGAGCGCCGTCACCGACGCCTGCACCGCGGCGGATGTATTGGGCATGGCCCGGACGACGGGGACGCCTCTCAGCGAGCCCTCGATGGCCTTGAGTGGAACGCCGGCGGCGACGGAAATGACAAGCTGGTCCACGCGCACGGCTCCATGGATCTCCGCGAGTACTTCCGGCATGTCCTTCGGCTTCACCGCCACGATCAGCACGTCAGATGCATCGAGGAGTGGAGGTTTCACGGGGGTCGTCAGGATCCCGTAGCGTTCCTTGAGGCCGAGAAGTCTGGGCCGGTTCGATCGGTTCGTTGCCCAGATCCGCTCGCGCGGGAGGATGCCACGACCGACGATGCCTCGAATGAGCGCATCGGCCATGTTCCCGGCACCAATGAATCCGACCGTTCCTGAAAGCACGATCCTCACCACCTAAAACATGAGCCTCCTTCGTCTCACGGACGGAGGAGGCTTCCGCGGAGTATCGCGTACTGTAGCACCTGGAGACGGGGAAGACAAGCATTTCAGCCTTTCGCTTGACACTTCTGGAGTTTTCTGTTAAACCGTAGAAAACACAAACGCATTTCTGAGGAAGTGCGCCTAGCGTTCCGCCGCACCGTGGTAGTGCGGGACTGGTCCTAGCGGCGCAGGCCGGCGATATCGGCCACACCGTCGGGAAAGAAGCCCGAGGGGGAGGTTCCTCATCCCGGAAGGTTCAGGCCTTCCGGGCCTTGCCTCGAGGCAGGGAGAGGGATGACCCTCCCGGGCTTTTGTATTTGTGTTCATCCGGCTGGGGGTCGAGAGATTCGAGTGATGGGTGCGAGGCACCGAGATATTGAGCGCGATGCCTGCGGCGTGGGGTTCATTGCGGACCTCCACGGTCGCCCCACCCACGACATCGTGGCGCATGCGCTCAGTGGCGTGACAAACCTCAGCCATCGGGGCGCTGTCGCCGCGGACGGGAAGACCGGCGACGGGGCCGGCGTGCTGACGCAACTTCCTTATGGGTTGTTCCGGCGCGATCTGGGGATCTCCATTCCTGACGCCGATCTCGCAGTCGGCATGTGCTTCCTGCCGCAGGCTCCGGGCGCGCGATCGCAGGCCGTCGCGATCATTGAGGAAGCGGCCGACGAGTGTGGGCTGCGCCTGGTAGGCTGGCGTGACGTCCCCGTGAATCCGGCTGCGCTGGGTGGACACGCCCAAACAACGCAGCCGTCCATCGCGCAGGTGATCCTCGCGCGAAATGCAGGGCAGACCGATGATGCATTCGATCGCTCCCTGTATCGTGCTCGCCGCATCATCGAGCGGCGGGACGCAGAGCGTGGCCTCGGGCTGTATCTTCCATCCCTGTCGCGGCGCACGATCGTGTACAAAGGACTCTTTGCCTCCCCGCAGCTGGCGAGCTTTTATCCGGATCTGGTTGATCCGATCTTCACGACCGCACTGGCTGTGTTCCACCAGCGGTACAGCACCAATACCTTTCCGAGCTGGGCGCTGAGCCAGCCGTTTCGTTTCCTGGCGCACAACGGCGAGATCAACACCCTGCAGGGAAATGTCCTCTGGATGCGGGCGCGCGAACCCGGGCTGCGCACCTCGCTGTGGGGTGATCACCTGCCCGAGCTGCTCCCCGTCATCCAGGCAGGCGGAAGCGACAGCGCCACGCTGGACAACGTGGTCGAGCTGCTTGTATCTTCTGGCCGCAACCTCGCCCATGCCTTGCTCATGCTGGTGCCCGAGGCCTGGGAAGGTAACATCGAGCTCGACGACGCGGTCCGGGCGTTCTATGAATATCACGCCTGTCTGACCGAGCCCTGGGATGGGCCTGCCGCGCTCGCGTTCTCAGACGGCGCAATCGTCGGCGCGGCGTTGGATCGGAACGGTCTGCGGCCCGCCCGCTATCTCGTCACCACCGACGGTCTGGTCGTGATGGCCTCCGAGGCTGGAGTTCTCGACATCCCTCCGTCACGGATCGCGGAAAAGGGACGGCTCGGTCCTGGACAGATGCTGCTGGTCGACACCGCGCACAAAAAGCTGCTGCGAAACCCCGAAATCAAATCCACATACGCGCGGCGCCGGCCGTATCGAAAGTGGGTCCAAGGGATGACCAGGCCCAGCTTCGATCCCGCGACTCGGATCAGCGCAGACGGCAGCTCCCTCGTGCGGCGCCAATGTGTGTTCAGCTGGACGCTCGAGGACGTCGAGCGCATCCTCCGGCCGATGGCGGACGAGGGGAAAGACCCCGTCTTTTCGATGGGGGACGATATCCCAGCGGCCGTGCTCTCCGGACGGCACCGACCTCTGTACCATTACTTCAAGCAGCGTTTCGCCCAGGTCACCAATCCACCGATCGATCCACTCCGCGAGCGTCTTGTCATGTCGCTCATGACCTATCTAGGCGCGCGGCCCTCGCTGCTGGAAGAAACCGCGGCGCACGCCCGATTGTTGCGGTTGTCATCACCGATCTTGGTCCCAGACGAGCTTCGCTGGATCAGGGACAGCGGGCCGTTTACCGTCCAGGCGCTCGACGCGCGGTTTCCGGTCGAAGATGGCGCGGACGGATTCATGCAGGCGCTGAACGACCTCATTGAGCGCGCGTGCGAAGCGGCTCCCGAGGCGCCGGTGCTCGTCATCTCCGATAAGACTATTGACGATCGATGGGCTCCGATCCCCATGCTCCTGGCAGTGGCGGCAGTTCACCACGAAATGATCCGGCGCGGCCTGCGCATGCGTACCAGCTTGGTTGCTGAAACCGGTGATGCAAAGGACATCCATCACCTCGCCTGCCTGTTGGGCTATGGCGCGAACGCGGTGTGCCCGTATTTGGCATTCGAAACCCTGGCCGCTGACAGCAACGGCGACGCGGACCAACTCTGGAACAGCTATCGCCGAGCGGCGGAGGCTGGGCTGCTGAAGATCATGTCGAAGATGGGCATCAGCACACTTCAGGGCTACGCGGGCGCGCAGATCTTCGAAGCGATCGGGCTCTCCCGCTCCCTCGTCGACGCGCACTTCCCGGGCACGCCGTCTCGCATCGAGGGAATCAGCCTTCAGGACCTGGCGGAGGAGACCGTCGTCCGTCACCAGGAGGCCAGGGCCGCCTCCACGCTCACTGAAGCGGGCTACGTTCGATTCCGGCGCGATGGAGAGTACCACGCCTTCAACCCCTACGTGGTGAAAGCACTGCACCGTGCGGCCCGGAACGGCGATGCGGACGCGCACAAGAGGTTTAGTGACCTCATCGCCGCGCGGCCCCTGACTGCACTCCGGGATCTTCTCGAATTTGCACCGCGCGATCCGGTGTCGATCGATGACGTGGAGCCGGTGGAAGCCATCGTGCGACGCTTCGTCATCTCCGCGATGTCGCACGGTGCGTTGAGCCTCGAAGCCCACAAGACACTGGCGGTCGCCGCGAACCGCATCGGCGCGCGATCCAACAGTGGTGAGGGAGGCGAAGATCCGTCGCGCTACTGGCCCAAGATTGGGGGTCCGAACGCGAACAGCCGCATCAAGCAGATTGCCTCGGCGCGGTTTGGCGTCACCCCCGAGTACGTGCTGTCGGCCGACGAACTCGAGATCAAGATGGCGCAGGGCAGTAAACCCGGCGAAGGCGGCCAGCTCCCCGGCCATAAGGTCTCAACAGAGATCGCGCACATCAGGAGGGCGCAGCCGGGGATGACGTTGATCTCCCCGCCTCCGCACCACGACATCTACAGCATCGAAGACCTGGCGCAGCTCATCTACGATCTCAAGCGTATCAATCCGCAGGCGCGCGTGGCGGTGAAACTCGTCGCCGAGGCCGGCGTGGGCACGATTGCGGCCGGAGTCGCAAAAGCCTTTGCAGATACGATCCAGATCAGCGGATGTGACGGCGGGACCGGAGCCTCACCGCTGGACTCGATCAAAAACGCCGGCGTGCCGTGGGAATTGGGCCTGGCGGAAACCCAGCAGGTGCTGGTCGAGAACGGGTTGCGCAGCCGCGTGCGGCTAAGAGTTGACGGAGGACTGAAGACCGGCCGTGACATCGTCATCGGCGCGATGCTCGGCGCGGATGAGTTCGGTTTTGGATCTGCCGCGGTCGTTGCCCTTGGGTGCGTGATGGCACGGCAGTGTCATCTCAACACCTGTCCAGTCGGCATCGCCACGCAGCGAGACGATCTCCGGCTGAAATTCTCAGGGACCCCGGAGATGGTGATCGCGTATGTTACGTCGGTGGCAGAACAGGTGCGCGAAATCCTTGCCGCTCTGGGCGTACGGAAGCTGGAGGATGTGATCGGCCGGATCGATTGGTTACGGGCCAGGCCCGCGCAGCAAAAGAAAGTCCAGACCCTGGACCTCTCGTTCATTCTCCGCGACCCCGACACCGAGGACGGCGCGCCGCGGCGGAATGTGCTCCCTCGCAACGACCGGCCCGTGGACGAGAATCTCGACCGGCAGATTCTCTCAGACATCGGCGGGGCGTTGGAGGAGGGCCGATCGGCGCACCTTGCCTATCCGATCCACAACCGGCACCGCGCCGTGGGCGCAGGCGTGGCAGGGGCGATAGCCCGTCTCCACGGAGATCGCGGTCTGCCCGCGGATTCGATCACGCTGGAGTTCTCCGGCGCGGCTGGGCAAAGTTTTGGCGCGTTCTGCATCTCCGGTCTCACGCTGGTGCTGGATGGTGAGGCCAACGATTATGTCGGCAAAGCCATGGCCGGTGGGGCGATCGTCATCAGACCGCCACGGGCGCTTGCCGCCGAGTCGCATCGGCATGTGATCATGGGCAACACGGTTCTCTACGGCGCGACCGGCGGAAAGCTCTTCGCTGCGGGGCGGGCCGGCGAACGCTTCGCCGTGCGCAACAGCGGCGCGGTCGGAGTGATTGAGGGCGTGGGAGACCATGCGTGCGAGTACATGACCGGCGGGGTGATTGTCGTCCTGGGCGAAGCCGGGCGCAACGTTGCCGCAGGCATGACCGGGGGCGTGGCCTACATGCTCGATGAGCGGCAGGTGCTATCGGCGCGCTACAACCCTGAGCATGTGCAACTGGAGCGTCTCGCAGAGCCGGACGATGAAGCGCGCTTACTCGGATTGATCGCCGAGCACGCCCGCCTGACCAGGAGCCGGCGCGCCGCCCAGATCCTCACTGGTTGGGAGCACTTTGGGCCCCTGTTCTGGAAAGTGGCACCACGGCCGGTGCAGCCAGTGCAGCAGGTGCCTTTGACTCCAACGCTGCCCGTTGATAGGGAGGCTCGGAGCTAACGGCGAGACGGTGTCCCTGACAACCTCGAGGCGAGAGCGTCGAGGGTCGGTGGGATTGAACGCGGCGCGGTCGCTCGGGCCAGCACGACTTCCGGATCCTTCAGCCCGTGTCCCGTCAAGATACAGATGACCTCCGATGGAGCGGCACCCTCTCGCGCAAGTTTGAACGTACCCGCGACGGATGCTGCGGACGCGGGTTCCACGAAGAGACCTTCCCCAGCGAGCGCGACCTGCGCCTGGAGGATCTCGTCATCAGACACGGCCACAAACTGACCGCCAGATTCTGCGATGGCTTGCACGGCGCCCTCCCAGGTGGCGGGCCGGCCGATTCGAATGGCCGATGCCACCGTGCGTGGCTGACTGACGGGGCGTCCCCGCACCAGCGGCGCTGCTCCCGCGGCCTGCACGCCGATCATGCGGGGCAGGCGGTCGATTCGTCCTGCGCTGCGGTAATCCTTGAAGCCTAGCCAGCACGCCGTAATGTTACCCGCGTTCCCCACCGGGACCGCCAGCGCCTCAGGGGCACGGCCGAGCACATCGCAGATTTCGAACGCCACGGTCTTTTGGCCGGCCAGCCGGTGAGGGTTCACGGAGTTGACGAGCGTGAGACCGAATCGTGTTGCCGCCTGACGCGCAAGCCTGAGTACCCGGTCAAACGGTGCCCGGATCGGAATGATCAGTGCGCCGGAGGCAAGAGACTGCACAAGTTTGCTGGTCGCCACCCCCCGCGCTGGAAGGAGAACGACGCAGCGGAACCCTGCGCGCGCCGCATAGGCGGCTGCCGAGGCCGCGGTGTTCCCCGTGGACGCGCAGATGATACCGGAGGCTTTCGCCTCGAGCGCCTTGGAGACGGCCACGGTCATGCCCCGGTCTTTGAACGACCCGGTCGGATTCGCCGCATCGTATTTGACCCCGATGCGGATCCCGTAGGGTGTGCCGAGGCGCGAGGGAAGCAGCGGTGTTCCGCCTTCGAGCATGGTGATCACTGGCGTCGCGTGCTCCACCGGAAGAAATGGCCTATACTCTTCGATCAGGCCGCGCCACATTAGCTCATTATGACACTGCAGAACATGTCGCGAGCAGGCGGCGAGTCGAGGCGCCGTGAGGGTCTGTCGGTCGGACTCCTCGGCCTGGGCACCGTCGGGACAGAAGTGTTCC
>Ga0209887_1000005_pt1 | contig 64369 bp, 73 predicted proteins | sample GWRWN1_30_40_FD_187230 | JGI IMG/M metagenome (GOLD analysis project Ga0209887, IMG submission 187230) | Riverbed sediment microbial communities from areas with no vegetation in Columbia River, Washington, USA - GW-RW N1_30_40 (SPAdes)... | ecosystem: Environmental > Aquatic > Freshwater > River...
CGGAGCACGGGACACGGCACGCCACGCTCACGGCCAACATCGCGTATAATACGCTGAAGCGACTGGGGCATCCGGAGCGCGACGCACAGCTGGCCGCGGTTGCTGCCTACATGCACGACATTGGGAATCTCGTCAGCCGTGTGAACCACGAGCACACCGGCGCGGTGCTGGCGAACCGAATCCTGGAACGCCTGGGCGTGGATCCAGTTGAGCGGGCGATCATCATGGGAGCGATCGGAAACCACGAGGAGCGCGGCGGGGAGCCCGTCAGTCCGGTCGGCGCCGCGGTCATTCTGGCAGACAAGTCCGATGTGCACCGCTCCCGCGTCCGCAATCCCGATCCAACCACGTTCGACATCCACGACCGGGTGAACAATGCCGTTGAGCACTCGTTCCTCCGCGTCGACGAGAAGAACAAACGTATCATCCTCGAGCTGACGATCGACACGAAGCTCTCGCAGGTGATGGAGTACTTTGAGATCTTCCTCAGTCGCATGGTGATGTGCCGCCGAGCCGCGCAGTTCCTCAGCTGCGAGTTCAAGCTGCACATCAACGGCGCGAAGCTGCTCTAGGCTCCCGCAGGACTCTGTTTCCAGAATCCCGAAACTTCACCCAAGATTTCATAGATTTTTCACGTGCCGATACTTGTCGTCGGGGTCAACCACAAGACCGCTCCCCTCGAGCTGCGCTCGCGTGTCGCTTTTGCTGACTCCGAAGCGTCAAAGGTGCTCTTCGCAATCCTGGCGCTGCCAAGCGTCGAAGAGTGCGTGCTGCTCTCGACCTGCAACCGCACCGAAGTCTATGTCTACGCTTCACACGATCCAAGTTCCGACATCCTGAGGTCCCTGTGCAGTATCAAGGGCCTTCCGGTGACGACTCTGTCGGTTGCTTGTGTCTCCCTGCAGGGGGCCAGTGCAGTACGCCATGTGTTCCGGGTGGCGGCAGGGTTAGAGTCCATGGTGGTAGGCGAAGCGCAGATCCTGGGTCAGGTGCGCAGCGCGTACCAAACAGCACGTGAGTTGCATACCACGGGCCCGGTGCTTAACCGCGCCATGCAGCTGGCGATGGGGGCCGGACGGCGCGTCCGCCGCGAGACCGCTCTGGGTACCCGCAACGTGTCGGCGGCTCACGCGGCTCTATCGGCGTGCCGGCAGACACTCGGGTCGATCGATGGACGGCGCGTTCTCATTATCGGCGCCGGTGAGATGGCGGCCCTTGCGATGAAGGTCTTTGCTCAGGCGCACGCCCGCATCACCGCCGTGGCCAACCGCGACCTGAATGCCGCGCAGGTGCTGGCCGGCCGGACGCACGCGCGCGCGACCTCGCTTGACGGCCTTCCTCGGGTCTTGGCGGAGGTTGACGCGGTGGTCGTCGCCGTGGGCGCCGGCGAGCCCGTGCTGCGCCGCGATCACGTGGAATCCTCAGGCCGCATGCCGGCGCTCCTTATCCTTGACCTCGGGATGCCGCCCGGGGTCGACGCCGATGTCGGCGCGCTGCCAGGTGTCATTGTCTACGATCTGGACAGATTGTCCGAATTCCTACCGCCGGTTCCCGCTGATGCTATTGCTGCCGCCGGACTGCTCATTGACGAGGCCGCGGACAGGTTCATGCGCTGGTATGCTTCCCGTGCGGCCCAGCCAATTGTGGCCGGGTTGCGCCGCCGCGCGGATGAAATCGCGGAGCTGGCATATGAGCGGTTGCAACCCAGGCTTCAATCGCTCGACGCGCGCGGTCAGGCTCGTGTGCGCGGGGCGATGCATACCGCTCTGCGCCGGCTGCTCCACGGTCCCACGGTACGGTTGAAGGAGGCTGCAACGAACCGGCGTGTGCTAGAACTCGCCAAAGATCTATTTGATTTGAACGGGGAGGAGGAGCGAAGGTGAGGCGCATCGCAACGTCGGCCTCGGCCGCCGTCTTTGAAGAAAGCGAACGGCTCTTTCCCGGCGGGGTGAACAGTCCGGTGCGCGCGTTCCGGGCGGTGGGCGGCCGGCCCATCGTGGTCCGCGAGGGCCGAGGCGCGCGCGTCGTTGACGTCGACGGACGGGAGTTCCTTGACTATATCTGCTCGTGGGGCGCGCTCATCCTCGGCCACGCTGCCCCTGAGATCCTCGCGGCGATCCACGACGCCGCTCAACGCGGAACGAGTTTTGGGATGCCGACGCCATACGAGGCCGAGCTGGCCAGACTGATCCGTGATGTGGTGCCCTCGATGGAGCGGTTGCGCCTGGTGGCATCGGGTACGGAGGCAGCAATGTCGGCTCTGCGCGTCGCTCGCGCATACACCGGACGCAACCGCATCGCCAAGTTCGCCGGCTGCTACCACGGTCACGCAGATCACTTGCTGGCCCAGGCGGGATCGGGGGTCGCAACATTCGGGCTGCCCGACAGTGCGGGCGTTCCTCCTACAGCCGTGGCCGAGACACTGGTACTGCCGTACAACGATCTCGAGGCGGTTGAACAAGCCTTCGAGGCGCTTCCCGAGGAGATCGCGGCCGTCATCGTGGAGCCGGTTGCCGCGAACGCGGGCGTGATCAGACCAGTACCCGGATTCCTGGAAGCGCTGCGCAAGATCACCGCCGATCACGGCACGCTGCTGATCTTCGACGAAGTCATCACCGGGTTTCGTGTGAGCCGCGGCGGCGCTCAGCAGCGTTATGATGTGCGCCCTGACCTCACCTGCCTTGGAAAGATCATCGGGGGCGGGTTGCCGATTGCGGCGTACGGTGGCCGCGCCGAGATTATGGAATGGCTGTCGCCGCAGGGACCGGTCTATCAGGCTGGCACGCTGGCCGGAAATCCGATCGCCGTGGCCGCGGGGACGGAAACGCTGCGACGCCTGGCGGACCCTGCACTCTACCAAACTCTCGAGAGCCGGGCCGCTGCGCTGGAGCGCGGTCTGGTGGAGGCGATCGAGCATGCAGGCGTAGCTGCGTGCGTCGCTCGTGAGGCATCGATGCTCACCGTCTTCTTCACGCCTACGCCGCCTCACAATTTTGCGCAAGCGGCCGCGGCGGATCTCCACCGGTTCTCCCGCTTTTTCCACGGGATGTTGCAGCGAGGTATCCTGTTGCCTCCTTCGCAGTTTGAAGCGTGGTTCATCTCAACGATGCATACGGATGATGACATTGACCTGACCGTGCGCGCCGCGGCGGCGGCACTGCGGGAGGCGGCGTAGTGCACGGGGGATTTGTTATCGGGACGCGAGGCAGCCGGCTGGCGCTGAGCCAGTCGGAGCTGATTACCGCGAGTCTGTGCAAGGCGTTCCCCGACCTCGCCATCCGAACGCAGATCATCCGGACCACGGGGGACCGCCAGCCGGATCTCTCTATCGGTGAACTCTCAGGTGTCGGTTTCTTTGTGAAGGAACTGGAACTCGCACTGCACGAGCGGACCATAGACGCGGCCGTCCACAGCATGAAAGATCTCCCATCCACCGACACAGCTGGGCTGGTGATTGCGGCGATTGCGGAGCGCGACGACCCGAGGGATGCGCTGGTCGCGCGAGGGGGAATGACGGTCGGCATGCTGCCCCGCGGGGCGCGGGTCGGCACGAGCAGCGTCAGGCGGGCGGCATGCCTGCTGGCGATGCGTGCTGACCTGACGATCGTCCCGATGCGCGGCAACGTGGACACGCGGGTCAAGAAAGTCGATGCCGGTGAAGTCGATGCGGTGTGTCTGGCCGCAGCAGGGCTGCGGCGGGTCGGCCTGGACGATCGGATCACGCAGTGGTTTTCAGTGGAAGAGATGCTTCCGGCCCCGGGCCAGGGTGCACTCGGCGTGCAGATGAGTGAAAAGGACAGTCGCCGGCAGCAGGTAGCAGCAGCAGTCGATCACGCACCGACGCGCGCGGCAGTGCTGGCGGAGCGGATCGTCCTGCGCAGGCTTGATGCCGGTTGCAGCCTGCCGCTTGGTGCCTATGCCGTCGTCGAGAGTGACCGGGTAATCATACGAGCGGCAGTGATGTCGCTGGACGGCACGTACAGCGCTTCCGTAGAACATAGTGGTCTAGGGCACGAGTGGCAGGCCGTCGCGGCACGGGCCGCGGAAGATCTGCTCGCACAAGGCGCGGGCCTGCTTGCGGCGGCCGGGCGATGACCGGTCGGCGGATCGTTATCACAAGACCCCTGGAGCACGCTGAGCGACTAGCGGCAATGCTCCAGAAGCTTGATATCGAGCCTGTCGCTGTCCCCGCGGTATCGTATGAACCGCCGGCGACGTACGGCCCACTGGACGGTGCTATCCATCACCTCGATCAATACCAGTGGGTAGTGTTCACCAGCCGGACCGGCGTGCAGGTCTTCTTTGAGCGCATCGCCGCCGAGAGTGGATGGTTGTCAGGTCATCTCCGGTGGGCAGCGGTGGGCCCGGGCACGGCAGACGCTCTGCACGCTCACGGTATCGAGCATGTCTGGACTCCGTCGCGATATCTAAGTGCGACTCTGGGAGACGAGTTGCCCGCGCAGCATGGAGAACACGTGCTGCGGATCCGAGCGGACACAGCGTCCCCGGTGCCGGCTGAGCGTCTTCGATCGCGCGGCATAGAGGTCGACGAAGTCGTCGCCTACCGCACGGTTGAGGCGCCTCCGGAATCGGTGCCGCTTCTGAGGAGGGCAATTGTCCGCGGGGTCCACGGCGTCATCTTTACGAGCGCGTCGACCGTGCGAGGATTTGCGCGCCTGGTCCAACATGCAGATCTCAACGATGAGGTCGCGCCCCTTATCCTCATCGCGATCGGTCCAGTGACAGCAGACGCGATCCGCGCATTAGGATGGCCGGCGCCCCTGATGGCGGATGAGCACAGCCTTGACGGGATCGCAGCGCTATTGCAGAGGAGGCAGAGTGATGCTACAGGTGTCGCGCGAGGCTAACCTCTTACTGAGACCCCGGCGAACGCGCCGCACCTCTGCCGTGCGTGCCCTGGTGCGCGAAACGCGTCTCGACCCGTCACGGTTCATCTACCCGTTGTTTGTGCGCGAGGGGCGGGGAATACGTGAGCCGCTTCCGGCAATGCCGGGACAGTGGCGGTTCTCCCCCGACCGCCTGGCGCGCGAGATTGACGACGTTCGCGGGCTTGGGATCGGGGCGGTCCTTTTGTTCGGGCTGCCGGAGCACAAAGATGCGGCGGGCAGCGGTGCCTACGCCGAAGATGGCGTGATCCAGCAAGCGGTGCGAGCACTCCGCGCAGCGCATCCCGACCTCGTGATTGCGACCGACGTCTGCCTGTGCGAGTACACGAGCCACGGGCACTGCGGGATCATCCGGGACGGCGACGTGGACAACGACGAGACGCTTGGGATCCTAGCAAGGATCGCGATCTCCCAGGCCGCCGCGGGCGCCGACCTGGTCGCGCCAAGCGCGATGATGGACGGCCAGGTCGGCGCTCTACGCCGGGCGCTCGACGCATCGGGATTCACCGGCATCGCGATCATGGGATACTCGGCCAAGTATGCGTCTGCGTTCTATGGTCCATTCCGCGATGCCGCCGGCTCGGCTCCGCAGTTCGGGGACCGGCGCGGCTACCAGATGGATCCGGCCAACGCGCGTGAGGCCGAGCGCGAGATTGAACTCGACCTCGCCGAAGGCGCCGATATCGTCATGGTCAAGCCGGCGCTGCCGTACCTCGATGTCATCCACAGGGTTAGCTCGCGCGTTGCCGTCCCTCTGGCCGCGTACAACGTCAGCGGCGAGTACGCGATGGTCAAGGCCGCGGCTGAGCGTGGATGGTGTGATGAGCGCAGCGCCGTGTTGGAAATCCTTACCGCGATCGCCCGGGCCGGCGCCGACCTCATCATCACCTACCATGCCAAAGAGGCATCGCAATGGTTGACGAGCAGGTAGCCGACGCTTTCGTGCAGGTCCTCGCGCTCCGGCTCGACCCGGCGTGGCGACGTTTGGCCGATGACGAACGCGAGCGGGATCTGTCTGAGTTCGCGCGCGCAGCAGCACGTCCCCGAGACGAGATCCTCATGGAGAGCTACTCACTCGTGGGGCTGCGCAGCGATGCCGACCTGGTCCTGATGCGCATCGCGCCTTCGCTCGGGCGGCTTGAAGAGACCGCGGCGCAGTTGCTGCGCTCCGGTGTAGGCCGGTGGTGTACCGTGGCCAGGTCATTCGTTGGATTGATCCGGCCCTCCCGGTATGTGCGCAAGCCAGGCGCGCAGGAGCAGGCTTTCATCACCGGCGAACGCGCCGCATACCTCGTCGTGTATCCATTCACCAAGACGCATGACTGGTACCGGCTGAGCCGCGAGGCACGGCAGGGGATGATGAACGAGCACATCCGCGTCGGACACGAGTTTCCCCAGGTGCGCCAGCTGCTCGCGTACTCCACGGGGCTCGACGATCAGGAGTTCATCGTTGCCTATGAAACCGACGACCTCGCGGCGTTCCAGGATCTCGTCATCGCGCTGCGCGAGACTGAAGCCCGACGATTCACGCTGAGCGACCAGCCGATTCTCACCGCGATTCACCGACCGCTTGAGGATGCGCTGAGGCTGCTGGGGTAGATGAACGACCGTTTCTTACGCGCCTGCAGGCGGGAACCGGTGGATCGCACGCCGATTTGGTTCATGCGGCAGGCCGGACGGTCCCAGCCGGAGTACCGAGCGCTGCGCGATCGGTATTCCCTCATTGAGTTAGTCCGGAACCCCGAACTCGGCGCGGAGGTCACACTTCGGCCGGTGCATGAGCTCGGCGTGGACGCGGCCGTGTTGTTCGCAGACATCACGCTGCCGCTCCTCAGCATGGGCGTAGACTTCGAGCTGGCAGACGGCGGGCCGCGCATTCATCATCCGCTCCGCTCCGACGACGATGTCGCCTGCATGCGGTCCTTCGAGGTCGACGAGACGATCGCCGCGGTCCTGGACACGATCCGGATGATACGGTCCCACTCGCCGGTCCCGCTCATTGGGTTCGCAGGCGCACCATTCACCATGGCGAGCTATCTAGTCGAAGGCGGACCTTCCAAAGATTTTCTCCACACGAAGATGATGATGTATCGACTGCCGCGGGCATGGCAGGCGCTCATGGATGTGCTGACGGACATGACCATCCGTTATCTGCGAGCGCAGGTCGATGCCGGCGTTCACGCGTGGCAGCTCTTCGACAGCTGGGCGGGCTGCCTCAGCCCGATGGACTACCGGCGGTTTGTGTTTCCCTATACGCGCCGCATCTTTGACGCGCTCCGCTCAGCGGGGGTGCCGGCCATTCACTTCGGGACTGGGACCGCCGGCCTGCTTGGGCTGATGGCGGGGGCTGGGGGCGATGTTATCAGCGTGGACTGGCGCATCGATCTCGATCGGGCCTGGGAGGCGATCGGCTACGACCGCGGGATTCAAGGGAACCTCGAGCCGGCCGTCCTACTCGCGCCGTCTGAGGTCATCCGTGAGAAAACGACAGACGTCCTTCGTCGGGCCGGAGGCCGTCCTGGTCACATCTTCAATCTCGGCCATGGCGTATTGCCGGACACGCCGCGCGAGCGTCTGAAGGAGATCGTCGGCATCGTGCATTCACACGGCGTCGAGGTACTCGGTGCTATGCGTGGTGAATCGTGACCGCTCCATTCGGTGTGCTGCTCATGGCGTACGGCAGCCCCGCGACGCCCGAAGACGTCGAGGCCTACTTTGCGCATATCCGCGGGGGCCGCGCACCCTCACCGGACGCTGTTGACGCGCTTCGTGCGCGCTACCGGCAGATCGGCGGCCGCTCACCGTTGCCGGAGGTCACTCGCCGTCAGGCTGCCGGCGTGGAGGCACTCTTGCGGGAGCAAGGTGTTTCGATGCGCGTGTACGTCGGAATGAAACACGCACCTCCGTTCATCGACGAGACCGTGACCCAGATGGCCACTGACGGGATACGGCAAGCGGCGGGTGTGGCGCTCGCACCGCACTACTCGAAGATGAGCATCGGAGGATACATTTCCGCGGCAGCCTCGGCGTCCGCGGCGGCCGGGATCGACATGCGGTGCGTCGAGCACTACCATGACCATCCCGGACTTGTGCGCTCGCTCGCCGACCGCATCGAGATCGCCAGGAGCCAATTCCCGAAGCACCACGATGTCCCGATCGTCTTCACCGCCCACAGCCTGCCTGAGCGCATTCTTACGTGGGGCGATCCATATCCGGATCAGCTCCAGCGGACCTGCGAACTCGTCGCATCCGCGGCGTCGATCGACCGCTGGCGGTTTGCGTTCCAGAGCGCCAGCCACACTAGCGAGCGTTGGCTGGGTCCCGACGTGCTCGAGGTGCTCCGGGAGCTCCGTCAAGCGGGAGTGCGAGAGATCATCGTCTCACCGCTCGGCTTTGTGGCCGACCACCTGGAAGTGCTGTACGACATCGACGTCGAAGCACGCCAGACCGCCGAGGGGCTCGGCATGCGGCTCGAGCGTGCGCCGTCGCTGAACGATGGCCTCGACTTTCTGTCGGTCCTCGCCGACGTGGCGGGGGAAGCGCTTGCGTCGTTTCAGGTGCGGGAGAGGGTGTAGTCGATGACACCGGCGCGGCGCGCACAGAGGCCGGCGCTCACGCGGTCGCCTGGGTACCGGCTCGTCGTTCCTGTCCTGCTCGTAGGCGTCGCGCTAGTGACGGTTGTAGTACTCATCCTTGCTGGCGGCGTATTGTTCGGCTTGATCCCGTGATCAGACTGCTTCCAATCGCGTCGTCGGTCATCATCGTCAGTTTCGCGGTGATGGTGTTCCGCCGGTATCTGCAGCGTGGCGGAGCTCACCTGCTCGTGTGGGGCATCGGCCTGACAATGTTTGGGATCGGGAGCTTCTCTGAAGCGTACTCGACGCTCGCCTGGAGTCCAACGGTGTTCAGGCTCTGGTACCTGACCGGGGCGATCCTCAACGCCGCGTGGCTTGGGCAGGGGACCGTTTTCCTTCTGAGCAGACGCCGGGGCACGGCGCGAGCGCTACTGGTGCTGCTGGTCCTCGGCAGCATACTGGCTACGTGGTTCATCTTTACGACGCCGCTGAATGCCACCCGCTTCAATTCTGACGAAACCCTCAGCGCCCAGTACCGCGAAATCCTTCCTCGGGCTGCGACAGTGAGAAGGCTGACACCCATCTTCAACATTTACGGGTTGCTGACGCTCGTCGGCGGGGCGCTGTATTCCGCCTGGCTGCTGTGGCGAAAGGAAATCGTTCCCAACCGCGTCTTGGGCAATCTTCTGATCGCCGTCGGCGCTCTCGCGCTCGGCTTTGCAAGCGTCCTGGTAAGGTTGGGGCTGGGTGATTACCTGTATGTTGCGGAATTGATCGCCGCGATCTTCATGTTTGGTGGGTTCTTGCTTGCCACGAGCCGCACGGGGCTATCCACGGCAGCAGCGGTTTCGTCTCCATGAGTGCCGTCACTCAATCCAGCTGGATGAGACTCGGCGCGGCCAGCCGCTTCCTGGGTGTTGATCCATCAACGCTGCGGGCGTGGACGGATGCCGGACGTGTTCCTGTCTTTCGCACCCCGGGAGGACACCGGCGCTACGCTGAGCAAGACCTGCGCGCATTCTTAAACCGCAACCGGCAGAAGCGTGAGTCGGTGACTGAAATCGTCGGGCCGCGCGGCGCCAGGCTCATCGATATCGATCTCCGAGACCGTGTCCAGGCGCAGGACTGGTATCATGCCTTTGATCCCAAGGCGGCCGCTGCGATGCGGAGCACATGCCGGCGCATCATGGAGGGCTTAGCCGGCTATCTAGCGGGAGGATCGCGCGTGACGTCATCCCTTCGAGAGGGGGAACGCGCGGGGCAGGCGCTCGGAGCGCACGTGGCCAGACTCGGCATGACGCCGTCCATGGCCACCAGGGCTTTTCTGTTCTTTAGAAAGATGATCACCGATGCCGCCGCGCGCCGCCTTCCGCTCTCCCCCGACCGCAAGGTGCAGTCGCTCCAACGGCTCGATGTCTACCTGAATCAAGTGCTTCTTGAGATGATGAAGGCGTACGAAGCGCGAACGGACCGGGAACGCGGGAGCGCGGGAGCGCGATAGCGCGGCGGACAGATGGGCCGGACCCTTATCCTCGTCCCGGTATTCAACGAAGAGGCAACACTTCCGCGTGTTCTCTTGGAGGTGCGGCAGGCAGCTCCAGACGCGGATGTATTGGTCGTCGATGATGGCTCCACTGATCGCTCGCCACACATCCTCGCCGGACGCCGCGACATCCGAGTGATCCGCCATGATGAAAACCTTGGGTACGGACAGTCGCTGATCACTGGGTTCACCGAAGGGATTGCCGGAGGATGCGATGTTATCGTCACCATTGACTGCGATGAGCAACATGAGCCGCAGCGCATTCCGGCGTTCCGTGATGCCGTAGGGCGTACCGATATCGTCTCGGGCAGCCGCTATCTCGATCCGTCCGTTCCCGGCGATCCGGCGCCCCACGACCGGATGCAGCTGAACCGTGAGTTCACCGCCCTCTTGCGAGCGGTCACCGGATATGAGATCACCGATGCCTGGTGCGGATTCAAAGCGTACCGTGTCGAAGGACTCCGGAGACTGCACTTGACCGAACCGAGTTATGGGATGCCGCTGCAGGTCTGGGTGCAGTCAGCCTTTCACCGACTCACCGTGGCAGAGCTACCCGTGGCGCGTATCTACAAGAATCCCGAGCGCCAATTTTGGGGCGGACTCGACGACATGGAAACCCGCCGGGCCTACTACATGCGCGTTCTTGAAGAAGAGGTCAAGCGGTGGCTTCCGGACCGGCTGCCATTGTTGAAGGCAGCCGCACGGTGAACATTCTCGCCATCGGGCCCCATCCGGACGACGTGGAGATCGGGATGGGCGGCACGATCTTGGTGTTACGTTCGCAAGGGCACCGCGTCACCATCTGCGACCTGACCAACGGCGAGCCTACACCGATCGGCACGCCAGAGCGCCGCGCGAAGGAAGCCCGCGAGGCTGCGGAGATCCTCGGTGTGGAGCGGGTGACGCTCGAGATGCCGAACCGGTATCTCACCGATACGGTCGAGAACCGGACGCGTGTCGCCGAGGTGATCCGGAGTTCTCGGCCCGAGGTGTTGTTCGTCCCGTACTGGGTGGACGCGCATCCAGACCACGTCGCCGCGGCGCAGCTCACCGAGGCGTCGCGATTCTACGCGAAACTTACGAAGACCACCATTCCCGGCGAACCATTCTATCCGCGCCGCGTGCTGCATTTCCTGACGACTCACTATCGGCTGCATGTCCGTCCGTCGTTCGTGGTCGATATCTCAGCACATGTCGAGACTAAGATGCGGGCCGTCGCGGCCTATGCTTCGCAGTTCGGCCCGGAACGTGGCACCGAAGGGCTGCTCAAGGAGCTTCAGGACTATACGAGGTACTACGGTCAACTCATCGGCCGTCGGCACGGCGAGCCGTTTGTCTCGAGGGAAGAGATTGGCCTTTCAGGCCTGGATCAATTGGTGTGACCGTGCCCTTCGACTCGCTGGCGCTCGCTCAGCGCATTCGACTCGGCGCGGCCGAAGGCCATGAGCGAGCCTGCGTAGCAGGCGAGTCGAATGGATTGGATCAACTGGTCTGACGCAATGCAGACGACCGAAATGGAATTCACTATCCCGCTGGAATCCGGAGAGGTTTTCTGCCACCCTGACGTTCACGAATTTGAGAACATCGCTCGCGAAAACGCGGAACTTCTGGCGGGGAGCCAGCTAAGAATCGGGGACACGCCGCTCGCGGCTTTGCGGGGGTTCGCGCGCGCGCGGGTGCTACAAATGGGCGCGGCGTTCACGGCGCGCCTTCACGTCGATGCACCGACCCCGCCCACCAACGCGTTGCTGTTTGCAACCGGCCATCAACCGTTTCTCTTTCACCCGGGAATCTGGATTAAGCATCTGCTCGTCAGCCGCCTCGCGGGCAAGGGGATAGGGGCGATCAGCGTTCCCGTCGACAGTGACGCATTTGAAGAGATCGGCGCCGACGTACCGGTCCTGGACGGCGGTCTGAGAAAGATTCATGAAACGCTGGTGCGGGCGGCGCCCGAGGTTCCCTACGAGGCACAGCCCGCTCCGGCTCTGACGGCGTGGCAGGAATTCCTGGGCCGGATCAAGGCGGCGCTGCGGACGCTGAACGAACCCGAGATCGAGGCAGCGTTCCAGCAGTTCGTTCAAACGGCATCACGCGTGCCGCGTGTAGACAACATCGGGGCCTTTCTCACGCTCGTGCGCCGGCGCCACGAGGGACTCCGGCGGTACCTTGAAGTCCCAGCTTCACACATCAGCCGGACGCCCGAGTTTCGGCGCTTGTTCCTTGCCATCCTGCGCGACAGCCCCCGGTTCGCGGAGACATACAACCGCCACCTCGATGCGTATCGGGAGCGCCACAACGTCAGGACGGCTCAGCCGTTTCCGAATCTGGAGCTGGAGGCGTCGCGGGTCGAACTACCATTCTGGGTCGTCTCAGGCGGGAAACGGCATTCGATGTACGCGGAGCGCAAAGATCGGAATTGGATGGTCGGGACGCGGGACGATTCGAGTCTGGTCCTCGCAGATCGCGACGGCCCCGAGGAGCTTGAGCGCGTAGAGATCCGTCCAAAAGCGTTGACGCTGACCGCGTTCACCCGGCTCTGCGTCGCGGATCTGTTTGTCCACGGGGTCGGCGGGGGGCGGTACGATCGCGTCACGGACGCGGTGATCGCAGATTATTTCGGCATCCGGCCGCCTCGCTATGCCGTCGTCACCGCCACGCTGCATCTGCCCCTTCACGAGCACAACACAGACTCGGAACGCCAGCGCCTCCAGCGCCGAGTGCTCGAGATACAGCACAATCCCGAGCGCGTGATCGCCAGTCCGACGCCCGAGCAACAGCGCGTCATCGATGAAAAGTGGGGGCTCATTCGATCGCTTGATTCGAGCGGGATCACCCGTCGCGAACGGCGCCAGATCACCCAGCGGATCCGAGAGATCAACGACAACTTATCGCAAGTTCTCAAGGGAGAACGGGCCGAAGTCGAACTTCAACTCCAGTCCCTTGGAGATGCACTCGAAGCCGATGCGGCAGCGCGGCACCGTGGATACCCGTTTTGCTTCTTTCCGCCGCAGGCCGTTGATGCCTTGGTCGATCGGATGATTTCACATGGAAACACTCGGTAACCACGCCGGCGCAGAGCCGGCGATTCTGGCGCGCGGGGTGTGGAAATCTCTTACAGGCCCACCCGTTCTGCGCGACGTGTCGCTGACCGTACGCTCGGGTGAGACGCTCGCGCTGCTCGGCCCAAACGGTGCCGGAAAGAGTACGCTGCTGCATGTGCTGGCCGGAGTCATGCGACCGAGCCGAGGCGTCGTCGTGATCCTGGGGCGGTCCGTGGAGGATCCCGCGGTCCGGCGGTACATCGGGTTTGCCGGCCATCGGTCCGCACTGTACGGGCATCTCACGGCTATTGAGAATCTTCGTTTCTTTGCCGATTTGTATGCACTGCCGTATCGTCATGCCGAGTTGTCTCTGGAGCTCTTCGGTCTGGGTGAGTATCGCGACACGCCGGTCCGCCTGCTTTCCCGTGGCATCGTGCAGCGTGTGAGTCTTGCCCGGGCGATCCTGCATGATCCCCGCGTCTTACTCCTGGACGAGCCGTTCACCGGACTCGATGCATCGTCGGCCGCCCGGCTCCGCGAATTGTTGTCGAGTCTCCGGTTGCGAGGGTGCGCGATCGTGGTCGCGACACACCAGTGGAACGAGGCCCGGGAGCTCGCCGACCACGCCGTCGTACTCGTCGGCGGTCGGGTGGCAGCCAATGAACCGGCGGCGGGCCTGACTCCTGATCGTCTTGCCGCGCTGTACGAGGAACGACGGCCCGGGGTCCGGGGCCCGAGGCCCGGAGCACCAGTGTACGCGGAATCGACAGAATGAGAGCATTGCTTGCTATCTTACGAAAGGACCTCACGATCGAAGGACGGGCGCGAGAGCTCGCACCTTCGATGGCGGTTCTGGCGCTGCTGCTGCTCACTGCGGGAAGTGCGTCGGGCATGGTCAACGCTGCCCCCGCGATGCTGTGGATCACCTTGCTCGTCGCCGCTTCCCTTGGATTGGCCCGCAGCTTTCATCAGGAACTGGACCAGGATCAGTTGAGCGCGCTCGTCCTAGCGCCGATCAACCCCGTCTTGATCTATGTAGGAAAGGGAATCGCCAACCTTCTTGTCATGATCGCGGTCGAAGGTGTCACGCTCTTCGCCTTCACGATCCTGTATAACGTCGGCGTTCCAAGGGAGCCCGGCGCGCTCGCGCTGGTACTGCTGCTCGGAACGGCTGGTATTGTCATGCTCGGCACGCTGCTCGGCGCCATGGTTGCCGTGGCCCGCACCCGGGAGGTCCTCCTCCCGGTACTGTTGCTCCCGCTGGCCGTGCCGCTGCTGGTCGCCGCGGTCAGGGCGACGGAGAAGGTCCTCGCAGGACAGGGTATCGCGGCCGTGTCTTCAGAGGTGGGCGTGCTTGCCTCATTCGCGCTGCTTTTTGGGGCTGCGCCGGTTGTGTTGTTTGAGTTTGTCGTGAGAGAGTAGGTCCGTGATCCTTCCTGTCTTGGCCGCGCTGCTTGTCGCTACCGGAGTCTTCCTCGCATTGCGAATAGCCCCCGTCGAGGCGTTTCAGGGCGAGCCATACCGTATTCTGTACATCCACGTGCCGAGCGTCGTTGCCTCCTACGTCGCCTTTACCGTCACGTTCGTGGCGAGCGTGCTCTACCTCTGGAAGCGGGAACGCCGGTTCGACCGTGTCGCTTACGCATCGGCGGAAATCGGCCAGGTGTTCCTGACGATGGTGCTTCTGACCGGCCCGATCTGGGGCAAGCCGGTGTGGGGGACGTGGTGGACCTGGGATGCGAGGCTGACGACGGCGTTGATCCTGTGGTTCATTTTCGCCGGCTACTTGATGGTTCGGGCCTGGAGCGGGGCACAGGGGACGCGCACGGCCGCGGTGATCGCCATCATCGGGTTTCTGGACATCCCCCTGATTCACTGGTCCGCCCGGTTATTGAGGACGCTCCACCCGAGACCGGCCGTGTTCCGCCCTGAAGGACCGGACTTGCCATCCTCGATGCTTATGATCCTCATGGTCAATATGGCAGCGTTTCTGCTCATGTACCTGGCGCTGCTCCGTGTCCGTCTCGGGCAGGAGCGGCTGCGCGATCGCCTGCTGGAAGAGAGGGCCCTCTGATGGGATATGTCGCCGCTGCATATGTGTCGGTCGGACTCTTGCTGGCGATGTACGTGTGGACGCTGCGCGCGAGGCAACGGGAACTCGCTCGATTATTGCGGCAAGTGAAGTCTCCATGAGCCCGGCCCGTCGGCTCGCGATCGGGATCACCGTCCTCGCGATTGCGATGGGGATCATTGCCTACAATGGGATCCGCTCCGCGACGGTTTACTACCTCACCCCCACGGAATTCACGCGCAGGCCGGACATTCAGACGGCGCGAGTCCGGCTGGCAGGCACGGTCTCACCCGGGAGTGTACGGCGTGCGAATGGACACGTGGCCGGCTTTATGATTGGGGACGAGACCACGTCCATCGCCGTGCGCTACGATGGGCCGCTGCCCGATCTCTTTGCCGAAGGTCGTGAGGTGCTCGTGGAGGGCCGGCTCGATTCAGACGGGGTGATGAACGCGACGCAGGTCATCACGACACACCCCACAGGTTACAAAGAAAAGACGAGGCCGTAGTTCATGGCTGATCTTGGATCGTTCGCACTACTGGCTGGGCTGGTGGTGTGCGTCTACGGGGTCGTGGCTGGCGTGATCGGCATTCGGACGCGCGAAAGGCGCTTCGTCGAGACCTCCCTCCGTGCCGTTCGGGCCTGGGCGGCTCTGATGGTTCTCGCCAGCGGTACGCTGATGTTTGCGCTCGTGGCCAGGCATTTCCGGTTGGAGTTTGTCGCCGCGGTCACCAGCCGTGACCTGCCATTGGTCTATACGGTCGCCGCGTTCTGGGGCGGGCATGCCGGGTCGCTCCTATTGTGGGCATTGATCCTCGGACTCTACGGCATTGTTATCCTTCGGGTACTGCGGTCTTCTCCGCAGATGTATGCTCCGGTCGCGCTGGTATTGCTGGTCACGGCTGGATTCTTCACGTGGCTGCTGGCGTTTACCAGCAATCCATTTACCGTCATGCAGATACCTCCGCCTGATGGGCGTGGCCTGAATCCTCTATTGAAAAACCCTTGGATGTCAATCCATCCGCCCACGCTCTATCTGGGCTTCGTCGGGATGACGGTCCCCTTCGCACTCGCGGTGGCGGGCGTGTTGACCGGCCTCACCGCGGAGTGGATCAAGCTGGCCCGCCGATGGATGATGATAGCGTGGATCTTCTTGACACTCGGCCTGCTGTTTGGCGCGAAGTGGTCCTATGTCGTGCTGGGGTGGGGAGGGTACTGGGCGTGGGACCCGGTCGAGAATGCGGCGCTCATGCCCTGGCTAACGAGCACGGCGTTCTTGCATTCAATTCAGGTCCAGGAGCGCCGTGGTTTGCTCGGCGCCTGGAACGTCTCCCTGATGATCATTTCGTTTGTCCTGGCCATCTTTGGGACATTCCTGACCCGCAGCGGGGTGATGAGCTCCGTGCACGCGTTCGCCGATTCTTCGATCGGCGTATACTTCTTGATCTTCCTCGGCCTCGTTTTGGCGAGCTCGGGCTGGCTGCTTCTCGCGAGGTGGGATAGATTCCGCCAGGGAGGCTCCCTGGATGCGCTCGTGAGCCGCGAAAGCGCCTTCCTCTTGAATAACCTCGTGCTCGTGGCGGCGGCATTCGTGATCTTCACCGGCACCGTCTTTCCCATCATTGCAGAGGCCTTCACTGGGGATCGCATCAACGTGGGCCCCCCATACTTCAATCAGGTCATGGCGCCGCTCGTGATCCTGCTGCTTGTCCTGATGGGAACTGCGCCGCTGCTGGCCTGGCGGAAAGCTGACGCGCAGTCGTTCGGCCGCGCCGTGTCAGCACCGGCCGCTGTTGCGATCCTCGCGGGTCTGGGATTTGCCGCGTTGGGCGTGCGGTCGCCGGGCGCGCTTGCGGTGCTGGCGTTGGCTCTCTTCGTGGCCGGGGCCGTGGCCGTCGAGTTGCTCCACGGAGTGCGCATCCTTCGGACACACGGAGAGCCGGCAGCAGTAGCGGTCGGAAGACTCCTGCTCAACAACCGGCGTCGGTATGGTGGCTACGTCGTTCACCTTGGAATTCTGCTTATCCTGACCGGTGTCACCATGTCCTCGGCGTATGCGACGCAGGTTCAGGTCACACTTCGTCCCGGTGAACAAACATCGCTGGGGGGCTACACGTTGCGCTATCATGACGCTCAAGCGTGGCGGCTCCCGGGACTCCAGATCACGTCCACCACCGTCTCTGTGTCCACCGGGCCGCGTCCGCTTGGCCTGCTTCGCCCCCAGCACGTCTACCATGAAGTTCAGGATCAGGCCACGAGCGAGATCGCTCTGCGCAGCACATGGTGGAATGATCTCTACCTCGTGCTGGTCGGCGTGAGCCCTGACCGGCGGGCCACGTTTCGGATCATGGTCAACCCCCTCGTGACATGGATCTGGTTTGGTGGTGGTGTGATCCTGACCGGCACGCTGATCGCCCTCGTACCTGCTGCTCGGCGCCGCGATGTGCCTGAGGTGCGGCGCGATGTGGCGGTGCCCGCCGGTGCGAAGGCGCAATGATCCCGGTCCTGCTCCTTGGCATCGCCGCCGCGCTGTCTCTCTATCTGCTCTGGCCGCTGTACTCGCGTTCGGGAGACATCTGACTGTGACGATCGTGCTGTTCCTCCTGAGTATCGTCTCCGTCCTGTGTGCTGTGACGCCGGCATGGGCGGACCAGCACACGGGCATCCGGGTCGGACTGCTCCTGATGGCCATCGATGCGCGACCAGATCATGTCCGCATTTCTGAAGCGCTCCGCGTCACCAATGCGGGCGATCCGAGGCGCGTCAGCGTCGAGATCTCGCTTCCCCCGCGCGCGCAGTATGTGACGTTCCACCGAGGCGTCGCCTCGCCGGTTCAAACAGAGCACGGATTCGGCGGCACGATCCCGCTGCGACGCGGGATCACCGAGGTCGCGTACAGCTACGCGATTCCAACGGGATCCCGCGAAGCGATCGTGCGCGTCCTCCCGTTTGATGTGGAGCGCATGGAAGTGGTCGGCCGGGGAGCGCAGGTCCGCCTGGCTGACCTAGCGGGCCGTGAATTGACGCCGGTCATCGTCGGCGGAGAAGTGCTTTCGAGGTGGGAAATCCGCGGAGTGCGCGCGGGGCAGCCTGTTGTCGTCGAGCTGGCCGGACTACCGGTGACGTCGCGCTGGTGGCCGCCCGGTGCTGCAGGCGGCCTGGCCGTGATTCTCGCCCTTGGGCTCCTCAAAGGAGTCACTTCCGCTTCGCAGAAATCGTAGGCGGTATGTCGATTCGGACCCGAGTGACCCTCGCGATGCTCATCGCGGGGGCGATGTTCAGTACGGCCTGCCAGCCACAAGTGAGCGTGTCCCGTAGCGGCGCCAACCTGCAGGAAGGGCTGCCGCTGGAGCCCGCGGCCGAGTCCTTGGTGCCGGTCAGGCCATCTGCGATTGAGGGCTCCAAGGTTTTCGTGAAGGCGCAATGCATCATCTGTCACGGTAAGGAGGGCTTTGGCGACGGGCCGTCGGCAGCAAACCTGACCGCTGAGCAGAAGACGCTCCTGCATGATCTCTTGGGCCTCATCGGTATCAGATTGGCCCCCACGCAGCTGCCCAGCCGGCCGGCGAACTTCCACAACGCCGTGGCGATGCGGCTGAACAGTCCGTTCAGCATGTACGAGACGGTTACGCGCGGACGCCCCCACACGGGGATGCCCTCATTCCCGCGTCCGAAGGATTATCCGAGGAAGGGCATGCCTGCGGGCCGGCCATCGTACGGCGCCAGGCTTTTCGGCGTGTACCTCACCGATGAGGAGCGGTGGCACGTGATCTTCCACGAATTCAGCTTCGCGACTACGCAGGCCGAGGTCGCCCGGGGCAAGCAACTGTACGAGACAAAGGCGATTCCGGTGGACGTCCGCGGCGTGAGGGGGACGTACACCTGTGCAGATTGCCATGGGACGAAGGGAGACGGTCGCGGCCCTCGCGGCGTGGAACTCTCCCGATCGTTATGGGGGTGGGCGCGGGGCGAGGGACCGGGAATCTTCACCGACATCAACCTCATGGCGCAACGCAAATCAACGGAGCTGTTCCAGCCCATCGTCGACGGAGGACGGGTCATGCCGAGTTACCGCGGCAAACTCACCGAGGACGAAATCTGGGCGCTCGTGAACTACATCTGGACGTTCGTGTACGAGTATCCGTGGCCCAAATGAGAGGTGAGAGCTGCGGCTCTTGGGAGAACGTGGAAATTGATTTTCGGATCGTAGATTTCGCATTTGATATCATAGAGTTGTGAATTCCGATGGCTGACGAGCAGCAGTTCCCATTCAACCGGCGGAATTTTCTGAAGCTGGTGACAACTGTGCCCGTCCTCGGAGCGATTGCGGCTCTGGCGTCTCCGCTTTTACGATTCCTCAAACCGAACGTCGAGAAGTTTCAGATTTATGCGCCCACCGCGCAAGACGTCGCACGGGGCGAAGCCATCTCCGTCGCCAAGCTTTCGGAGGTAGCGAAGCCGTGGGACTCTAAATACTTCGTCTTCTCCCAGAAGTACCCGCAGTACACACCTGAGGGGTTCAAAGCGGCGAGCGTTCCCGGCGTCGTGATCCGCTTGCCCGCGAAGCTCAAACTGTATGATCCATCTTCAGGCAGCGGCCCGCTGTCGTGGGCTCGCGATATCGGCAAAACACCGAAGGTCACCGAGAGCGATGTGGTCGTGTTCTCGCGGATCTGCCCCCATCTCGGCTGCATCTTCAATTACGTTTCCAACTATAGAGAAGTGACCTCGGGGTATGGAGGTTTTGTGCCGCCCACGACCCGCCAGCATGCGCTGATGGCATGCCCGTGTCACCTTAGCATTTACGACCCTGCCGATCGTGAAGTCCCGGGCCGGGTGCTATCTGGTCCCGCACCGCGCCCGCCGCGCACCTTCCTGTTTGAGATTGAGGGCGACGATATCGTGGTGACCGACGTGGAGCCGGGGGGCATCGCGAAAAAGAAAGACGCGGGGGGCACGGCCTGACTCAGATGGTCGCAGATCTTGCCGGAAGAACCAGGGACTGGTTCCGCGAGCGCCGCGAGAAGCTCGACCTTTTCGATGAAACGCTCGTGGCCAGGCAGGAGAACCCTATCTACCTGCTGGGACCGCTGCTCTACTACTTCTGGCTCATTACGGTCGCGACCGGCCTCCTGCTGATGATCTGGTACGAGCCGACAACGACGGGCGCGTACAGCAGCATCGAGCGAATTCAGCACGAGGTTCCGCTGGGCTGGCTGATACGCGGGCTCCATAAATACGGCGCCGACGCGCTCATCACGGTCATCTTTCTGCGGCTCTGGCGGATGTACTTCCTCGCTGAGTATAAGAAACCGGGCGAACTGTCCTGGATGCTGGCGTTCCTCGGGTTGGTGCTAGGAATGATTTCCGGCATCACCGGTTACCTGCTCATCTGGAACCAGCGGGCGTTCTGGGCGGCCAAGGTAGTGCTGACGACGCCGGTCTACTTCGATGAGCTTCCCATCATCGGGAGCTTGAAATTCGGCTCGATGATCGCATACGTCTTTCTCGGGGGACCGGCGATCGGGCAGGCGACCATTACGCGGTTCTACGCGCTCCACTTCGGCATCTCGCTGGTGCTGCTCATTCTCGCCGAAGTGCTGTTCTTCCGCACCCGGCGGAAGCGGATGAACATGTCGCTGCTGCCGATCGTGCTCTTCACGGCGATGCTGATTGTGATCTCGTACATCCTTCCCGCAGAGTCCGGTCGCCGCGCCGACCCGACCCGCACACCGCTCCCCATTCTCTCGGACTGGTACTTCCTGGCGCTCTATCAATACGTAAAATATACGCCGCCATTGTGGGCGGGGCTGGGCCCGGGGTTGCTCATCAACTTTGGAATGCTGGTGCCGTTCCTGGATCGCAGCAGAGGCCGGCGCCCACTCGAGAGGCCGTTCTTCTTCGTCGTGGGCGTCCTGGCGGTCGTGTATTTCCTGGTCTTCACGGCGCTGATCATGTTCAACATTGCCGTCATCGACCGTGACCCGTTCCTGATCATGCTGTTCACGTTAGCGGTCCTCTCAGCCGGATTCGTATGGGAGTTGCGGTACCGCAAGAAGCAGGCACAGCGTCCGACTGTCTCGCCGGCGCCGGCGCGCCCTGCCACGGTGCACTCATGAAAACGGCGGGGTACCTGATGGCATTTGCCATCGCCATCTGGTCGTTGTCGGCAGGATACGCGTCTCTGCGGCAGACCTGGCAGGCTCCGCAGCCGGCCGGAATCGTCATGACGCTCTTGTACGCGATGTTGTTCGTGGCCGCGTTTCTGTACTTAGGTTACTGGAGCTACGCCGCGGAGCGGGCCGCGGGGCGGGTGCGCCGGCGTATCGGCTTATACGAGTGGTTCCTTCGCAGTTAGTTACACACCGAGGGAGCAGATTTGCGCGCGCTGTACGGAGTAGGAGTCGTCGTGCTGTCGGGGCTGGCCCTGTTGTTCGCGGCCGGAATCATCGTCGGCGAAGCCACCGATCTGTGGTTCTTTGGCGGCGCCATGGTGGGCGCATTGCTGATCACCTATTCATTCATCGTGCTGATACTGCGGAAGATGGGGATCATCGGACCGAGGAAGGCAGAGCGATGATCTGTGGCGACCACTTAAATTTGCCGCGAAGCGGCTCTTCGGCGCAAAGAGACCGAGCTGGGGCGAGGCCGGGGGAATTTAGCTTGGTGCCGGGTTAAACGATGAGCATCGTTGCGGCACCACCCAGCCGGTACGGGCGTGTCATGACGAGCCTGCTGCGGGTGACGCTGCGGCTGGACACCTTCATCAACAAAATCTATCCGACCGAATTCAACCCGCTGTACTACACCGGCGGGTTGAGCAACCTGTTCCTGTTTGTGCTCGTCCTCTCCGGCATCTTCCTCTTCTTCTATTATGAGGCCAGTCTGGGCGCGGCGTTCGAGTCTGTTCGATACATCAGCGACGTCGTGCCCTACGGGGGAATCATCCGCGGCGTTCACCGGTATGCGGCCGATGGATTCATCGTCGGGGTCCTGCTGCATTTGTTCAGGAACTGGTTCACCGACCGCTATTTGTTCTCACGTGACAATCCCTGGATTTCCGGGATGTTCCTCTTGCTGTTTGGCGGCTTCATTGGGTTCACGGGTTATCAGCTCGTGTGGGACGAGCGCGCGCAGCTGCTCACCTCGATGTTCATCGCGATGCTGCGGAGTATTCCGGCCGTCGGTGAGCCTCTCGCCAGGGTCTTTTTGGGAGGCGAGGGGATCGGCGAGGGGACACTCGTTCGGATCTTGTTCCTTCACATCGTTCCGGCGTCGACATTGTACGCGCTGCTGTGGTGGCACTATCTCCGGTTACGCCATCCGAAGATCTGGCCGCCTGGAGTCTGGGTGCTGTTTGTGGTCGGCATTGTCTTCCTTCTTGCCGGGGTCATCCCCGCAATCAGCGGGCAGCCGGCGGCGCCGGCGTCGCGGCCCACGTCCTTCCCGCTGGATGTGTTTTTCATGCTGCCGTTCTGGCTGCTGAACTGGTTGAGCCCGGGCGTCGTCGTCTTCCTCAGTGTGGTGCTGTTCGCCGCGGTGCTGGCAGTGCCGTATTTCAGTAGGCGCGAGACACCGGCGCACATGGGGGTGCGTCACGCGGGCGTGGCGCAGGTGATCGACGGCAACTGCACAGGCTGCGAGCTGTGCTACTTCGATTGCCCGTACAACGCGATCATCATGGTGCCATCACCGGGTCCAGGGCTGAGCAAGGCGGCAGCAAACCGAACGCTGCTGGCGGTGGTGCTGGAGTCTCGCTGCGTCGAATGCGGGATCTGCATCGGGGCGTGTCCATTTGAAGCGCTCGAATTGCCGAAGCTCATGGAACGAGACGTGCTCTCACACATCGCGAACGCCGTGCAACCGGCTCAGATATGACCTCCCCTAAGATCGTGGGATTTATCTGCGACTGGAGCATCGACATCGCGCCGTTGCTCTCGGGGAACCGCCTGAGCGATTTGCCGAACGTGTATATCATCCGCGTGCCGTGCTCGGGATTCGTCCGGCCTAGCTGGCTGGAAGACGCACTGAATCAGGGGGCGGACGGAGTATTTGTGACCGGCTGTCCGTACGGTGATTGTCTGAACCGTGAGGGCAACTTCCTGATTCGGGATCGTGTCGATCAGTTGCAACGCCGCCTCCAGCGGCGCCGGATCGATCCGGCGCGGATGGCCATGCTCGCGCATGGGTTGCACGATCGAACGGAATTCCTCTCCGATGTGCAGGCGTTCTCAGATCGACTCTCGGAGATCGCTACTGCCAAAGCGAAACCTGTCCCCTCGGCAGAGCCTGCGCCCGCTCCGGGAGGGTCTCCATGAAGAGACGGCCCCTGCGGGTACATATCGCGTATCTGATCTTCTACCTCCTCTGGTTCATCTTGCTGACATTCATCGCAGCGTTCGGATTGGTTGCTGAAGCGTAAATCGTGAATGGTGAATGGTATGGGAGGGATGTTGTGAAGGGACGTTTGTGGTTTGTCTCGATCACGATTCTCGTTGGTGTGACGAGTGCCGCGTGCGGACCGGGTGGCCCGGGCGGAGGGCCACAGGCCGGGCCGCCGGGCCCTCCCGGCTTAGTTCCGGTGTCAGAAAAGGAATGGACGATCACCTTCCCCAGCAGCCCGATCAAAGCGGGCAGAATCACGTTTCGGGTGAAAAACGATGGGGCGATCGAGCACAATTTCGTAATCGAAGCCGCGCGTCTACAGATCGACGCCATTCAGCCGGGACAGGCGAAGGAAGCCGCAGCCGACCTTAGGGCGGGAACGTATGACGTGTTGTGTAACATTCCCGGCCACAAGGAAGCAGGGATGAAAACAACAATCACGGTCACACCGTAGGGCTGGGCTTGAGCCAAGAAGACGGCGGCCGGGAGGCCGCCGTCTTTTCTTATCGAAGACGAGCGTGATGGATCTCTCGCACCTGTATACACCCGTCCAGCACGATCTCGAGAGGCTTCAATCCCTCATGGAACAGGAGCTTGCTTCCGACGATCCTTTTATCGCTGAACTCGTTCGTCACGTGCTCCGGACGCGGGGGAAGTTGCTTCGACCGGCACTGGTGTGTCTGTCGGCCCAGGCCAGCGGCGGGGCCGGAGATGCGCGGCTGTGGATCGCTGCCGCGGTGGAGCTGATTCACATTGCGTCGTTGATCCACGACGATATTATCGACGATGCCGATCTGCGCCGGGGCGAGCCGACCGTGAATGTGCAGTGGGGCAACCAGATCGCGGTCCTCCTTGGGGATTACTTGTTTGCGAAGGCGTTTGATCTGCTGAGCCGCGTCCGCCATCCCGAGGTGGCGCCGACCATGGCCCTGGCGACCGTGAAGATGAGCCAGGCGGAGATCATGCAGATCAAGTACGGCCAGCACCCACATGAGGACGAGGATGTCTACTTTCGCATCATTGCCGGAAAGACGGCGCACCTGTTCTCTGCCGCCTGCAAGGCCGGGGCGCTTGTCGCAGGAAACGCGGACGCGGCCCCGCTCTTGAGCACATACGGGCTGGAGTGGGGCATGGCGTTTCAAATCACTGACGACGCACTGGACCTGACGAGTAGGGAAGAGTTCCTGGGCAAGCCCATCCATAGCGATATTGAGAGCGGCAAAGTCACGTTGCCGGTGATCCGGGCGCTTCGTGACGCAACTTCCGAAGACCGCGACCAGTTGGTTCGCCTGCTCAGCGGCCCTGCGCGAGACGGACAGCGAGAGGAACTGTTCCAGTTGCTGCACCGGTATCGCGGCATTGACTACGCGCTCGACGTGGCGGCGCGATACTCGCGTCGGGCCGCAACAGCGCTGACGCCGCTTCCAGATGGAGCCGCCAAGGACAGCCTGATGCGTCTCGCCGAGTTTGTCGTCGTCAGGACCCGTTGAATGCCGCAGGGGGTTGTGGCGGTGGTAGGCGCATCCGGATTTGTCGGATCGCTGCTCACGAGAGCGCTTGCCGGTGCCGGATGGACCGTCCGAGCCATCGTCCCGTCGGCGGTCGCGGTCGACCGTCTGCGCGCCCTTGGGTATCAAGTGGCACTTGCGGATGTGCGGGATCGACGGTCACTCGACGCCGGGCTGGCCGGGTGCCGCGCAGCCGTGCACCTCGTGGCCATCCTTAGAGAGTCGGGCGATGAGACGTACGACAGCGTCAACCGGCAGGGCGCGGGCAACGTCGCGGAAGCGATCAAAATCGCCGGCCTCGATCGACTCATACACCTCAGCGCGCTTGGGGCTGGTCCGTCGTGCACGCGGTACTTGCGCTCGAAGTGGGCCGGTGAGGAAGAAGTCCGGCGCTCCGGCGCCAGGCATGTTATCTTCAGGCCTTCCTTTATTATGGGGCCGGGCGGAGGCTCGGCCGAGCAATTCGCCCAGGCCGTCACATACGGGCCCTGGTACCCGCTCCGGCTGCTACTGGGCGGGGACAGCGTGTTTGCTGCGTTCGCCAACCTCACGCCGGTCATCCCCATTCTTGGATCGGGGCAGGCGCGCTTCATGCCCGTCGATCATCGCGACCTCTTCAGCGCCGTGCTCCAAGCGCTCGAGCGCGACGACGTTCTCGGAGAAACGTTCGAGTTAGGCGGTCCGGACGTGGTCACGTTTGATCAGATCATGGACACGGTCGCGGAGGTCCTCCGCCTGAGGCGATGGAAACTTCACATCCCAGGCGGTGTGGCATCTATGATCATCCGCATCTTCAGCGTGCTGCCGAATCCGCCTATCATGCCGGACGAGTACGAGACTCTGCAGGTCGACAATGTGTGCGATAATACGAACGCCGTCCAAACATTCCGGCTGTCGCTCCGCCCGTTCGCAATGTCACTTCGGGATGCGCTGCAAGGGAGCGTGAGCTCTGGAGGGCTCGTTGGTGGAGAATAGGGACTCGCCCGGGTCGAGAGAAACTCGGGTCAATCGGATCCTGAAGAACATCGTGGCGCTCGCTCGCGCTCGATGGGAGCAGGCGCAGCGGGAAGGGCGGGCGGTCGTCCGCGATCTCATTACCGGTGCCGTCCTGATCGTCGTTGCGATCGTCCTGCTGGCACTGTCTGTGCCGCTTGCCGTGGTGACCATCATCCTCTTGCTCGCAGAAGTCATGCCTGCCTGGGGTGCCACAGGAATCGTCTTTGCGGCGATGCTGGTGGTGGCGGGCCTGCTGGTGCTCGTCGCCCGGAGCAAATTCCGGCGGCGAGGCTTTCAGGTGGTGCGCGATCTGGGGCAAGATTTCATCACCATGCGCGAGTCGCTGAGGCGGGAGGCGTAGACAGCCGATGTCCGAGGTCCGGGGTCCGAGAACCGATCCTAGGAAGCGCGCTGAACAGCTCCGAGCGGATATCAGTCGAGATCTTCACGCGCTGAGAGTAGTGGTGAGTAGGGGCAACCCGGCGGCCATCGCCCGAGAGGCCGCGCCGTCGGTCCCGGCATGGGTGGCCGGTGCCGTGGCGGGGATTGCAGCAGGTGTCTGGGCGGTATCCCGCCGCAGAGCCCAAACGGGGACGGCCCGTTACTCGTCCAAAGCTACAGAGCAAGTTATAATTGGACGTGGAGGTGGCTGATGCCCAATATCGGCTGGCCCGAATTGATCGTCATCCTTGTCATTGCTCTACTGATCTTTGGACCGCAGCGGCTTGCGGGTATCGGCTCCGCCATGGGAAAGGCCATCAGGGAGTTCCGGGGAGCCGTACGCGACGCCGAGAACGAGATCGACAAGTCTACAACCCCGGACAAAAGACCTTAACTGCAAAGGCTGTTGAAGGTTGAAGGTTGTAGGTTGAAGGTTACGGCGGGTGTGTCCCGTTTGAACCTTCAACATTCAACCTCCGACCTTCAACGTTTCTGGTGAGTTATGGAAGACCGGCCGATGACGTTGATCGAGCATCTGGAGGAGCTGCGGAGGCGGCTGCTCATCTCAATTGCCGCTTTTCTTGTCGGCATGATCGTGGGTTGGTTATTTGTGGATCGCGTTCTGGGGGCGCTCATCCGTCCCATCGGGCACGTCGTCTTCCTCGCACCAACCGAAGCGTTCTTTGTCCGCCTGAAGGTCGCAGCCCTCGCCGGAGTCTTCGTCAGTCTTCCTGTGGTGCTGGTCCAGATCTGGCTGTTTGTCTCAGTCGGCTTGACGCGGACGGAGCGCAGGTACACCCTTTCGCTGCTGCCCGTATCGCTGGTGCTCTTCGTCGCCGGCGCTCTGTTTGCGTTCTTTGCCATCCTTCCCGTCGGCGTGCGCTTCCTGCTCAGTTACCAGACGCCTGATCTGGTCCCGATGATCTCGGTCGCCGCGTACACGTCATTTGCCACCGCGTTTGTGCTGGCGTTTGGTTTGGTGTTCCAGCTGCCCATCGTGATCCTGTTCCTCGCCCGCCTGGGGATCGTGACCTCCCAGTCGCTTGCCGCCTGGAGGCGCTATGCGGTGCTGGGAATCGCCGTCGCCTCAGCCGTACTGACACCGGGCGGAGATCTCTTTTCCATGGTCCTGATGGCTGCGCCGACGTATCTCTTGTACGAAGCCAGTATCTGGATCGCGAGATTCGTGGCGCCGAAGTCCGTCGAGCGGCAGCAGTCCGCCCTGGGCAGCGAGTGACCTCGTAGCACCCCCGAAACACCGCAGGTTCCCTTTTTCAACGCGGAGAAATCCTGTGGCTGCTATGCGCGTGGCCAGGCGGCCCAGAAGCCCGTGGTGGATCCTGGCGATTGTGATCTTCCTCGGCGCGTTGCTAGGGAGCGTGATCGCGGAGGCCCTCGTCGGCTATCCCGTGCTGTCATTCCTGTCGCGGGACCTCTTCTACGGGGTCGATCCTCCGTTCACGTTGAATGCCCGCGTCTTCACATTTACAATCGGCGCCACCATCCGGCTGAACCTAGCGATCGTGCTCGGCATCGTTCTCGCGATATGGCTCTTTCGGCAACTGTCTTGATTGGCAGGTCGTTTGGCTCACATGGGTTATCCGTTTCGCTGCTATACTGCGCGTCATGGGCCGGCGTCACCATCTCACCATCCAGGCCCTACCACCTGAGCTAAGACCCCGTGAGCGGCTCTGCATGCATGGTCCCAGGGCCCTCTCGACCGCTGAGTTGCTCGCGATTGTCATCGGTGCTGGAACACGCGATGCTACAGCGGTTGACGTAGGGGTTGCACTCCTGGCCCGCCATGAAACGCTGGGCCGCTTGTCCCAGGCATCGGTGCGAGAGTTGGCCGCGCACCGTGGGATGGGGCAGGCGAAAGCCGCCAAAGTCGTGGCCGCCCTCGAGCTTGGCCGCAGGCTGCTGGAGCCTCGTCCGATGCGGCCAGTGGTGCGGAGCGCGGCCGATGCGGCGGCCGTCGTGAGGCCGTCGATGGTGGGCCTTGACCGGGAGCATTTCCGCGTCCTCATGCTCAACACCAGGCACGAGATACTTGATATCGTGGAGGTGTCGGTGGGCGGGTTGAGCTCGGCGCCTGTGCACCCGCGCGAGGTGTTCAAGGAAGCGATTCGGGCCAGTGCAGCCGCGGTGATCGTCGTCCACAACCATCCGTCCGGCAGCTCTGAACCGAGTCGCGACGATGTGCTCATTACCGAGCAGCTCCGGGCCGCAGGCCGCCTCGTGGGCATCGAACTCCTCGACCATCTCATCATCGGCGAGCGGTCATACACCAGCCTGCGCGAGGCGGGGCAGGGGTTTCCGTAGAAGCGTGTAAACAGTCGGCGCCTAGAGGAAGGCAAGTGACGGGCAATCAACAACCAGGACGCATCTCGGGGGTCTAGCAGGATGGCATTCGGGTCGCTGTTTTCGCGGTTCAGCCGCGACATGGGCGTTGACCTCGGCACTGCGAACACGTTGATTTACGTTCGGCGCGAGGGCATCGTCGTGCGCGAGCCTTCCGTGGTCGCAAAGCGCGCCGACGACGGACAGATTCTCGCCGTCGGCGAGGAAGCGAAGCGTATGATCGGGCGGACGCCCGCTGAGATCATAGCGATACGGCCGATGCGCGACGGCGTCATCGCCGACTTCGACACGACCGCGGCGATGCTATCGTACTTCATCCGCAAGGGCCTCAAGAACCGCACGTTGATGCGGCCGCGCGTGATCGTCGGCATCCCTTCGGGTGTCACGGGGGTGGAGAAGCGCGCCGTGATCGACGCCACCGAGCAGGCTGGTGCCCGCGAAGCATACCTGATTGAGTCCCCGATGGCCGCCGCGATCGGCGCCGGACTTCCGGTCTCCGAGCCTGTGGGCAGTATGGTCGTTGATATCGGTGGCGGCACGACCGAGGTGGCGGTGATCGCGCTCGGCGGGATCGTGACGGTGAAGTCGATCCGCGTCGGCGGCGACGAGATGGATGAAGCGATCATCCAGTACTGCCGCCGCGCGTACAATCTGCTGATCGGCGAGCGCACGGCCGAGGAAATCAAGATCTCCATCGGGTCGGCGTACCCATTGAAGGAAGAGCAGACAATCGAGGTTCGCGGGCGGGACCTTGTGAGCGGCCTCCCGCGCACGGTCAGGATGACGAGTTCCGAGGCCCGCGAGGCACTCGCTGAGCCTGTCGCCCAAATTGTCGAGGCGGTCAAACAGACGCTAGAGCGGACACCGCCCGAACTGGCGGCCGACATTGTGGATCGGGGCATCATCCTGGCAGGAGGGGGATCGCTGCTCCGCGGCGTGGACCGGCTGCTGGCCGAGGAGACCGGTATGCCCGTGACAATCACAGACGATCCGTTGTCAGCGGTGGCGCTCGGGACCGGTCGGGCCCTGGAGGAAATCGAAATGCTGAAGCGAGTCCTTATTACCTCGCGAAAGCTCTAGGGGATTGGACGTGTTCGACGTCATCATCGCTCGGCGACGGATCGCGGTTCTCGTTGGGCTGATCCTGTTCACGCTCGCGCTGCTTACGAGTCAGGTGCGCAGCGCCGACCGGCGGCAGGTCGGCCCCCTAGGGACTGCGGTGCTGACCGTGTTGCTGCCCATTCAGACTGGGATGGCGCATGTCGCCGACGCCGGAACGCGATGGTGGCGCCTCTACACGGAGATCGGGCGGCTTCGACAGGAGAATGCGCGGCTGCGCTCCGAGGTCGAACGCCTGTCGCAGGATCTCACCGTTATCAGGGAACAGGCGATCTCCGCGCGCCGCATGGAGCGCCTGCTTGAGTTCCGGCCTCAGCCTGGATACCGCACAGTCGCCGCGCGCGTCATTGCGCGGGATGCGGAGCGGTGGTTCTCGACGCTTCTCGTTGATCGTGGAAGCCGCGACGGTGTACGGCGCAACGCGGCTGTCGCAACCGCGGATGGCGTCATCGGCAGGGTGATCGAGGTGACGCCTACGGCCGCGCGGGTACTGCTCATCGGAGACTCGCGTAGCGCCCTCAGTGTCATCGTGCAACGGTCCCGCGAAGCCGGAATCGTCGAGGGCCGAGGCGGAGAGATGCTGCATTTGAAGTACCTGTCGCGGACGGGTGACGTAGCCGCGGGTGACCTCGTGGTCACCTCCGGGTTGGGCGGCGTCTTCCCCCGAGGGCTCGTGGTTGGGCGGATCGTCACGATCAATCGCGAGCCCGGGGCGCTGCAGCTGGAAGCAGAAGTGAAATCGGCGGCATCGGTGGCGCGGCTTGAGGAAGTCGTGATCCTGATTGCAAAACCTTAGTTGGCAAGTATTCAACTTAGATGAATAGGGTCGTAACGTACGGGAGCGTGCTGATCGTGGCGGCCCTGGTCCAAACCGCATGGCTGGCCAGGCTGCCGGGCGTCGGTGCGGTGATTGATCCCGTGTTGGTGCTGGCCGTGGCGACAGGCTTTCTGCGGGGAGCAGAATCCGGCGCCGTGATCGGGCTGGCAGGGGGGTTGTTGCAAGATTTACTGAGCGGTGGCCCGCTCGGGATGCATGGGTTGAGCAAGCTGGTCGCCGGATTTGGTTCCGGTCTTTTTGAGCGGAGTATCTATATCGAGAACCCCTTTCTGCCCGCCGTCGCTGCCTTCGCAGGGACCCTCCTCGGTGAGGCGCTGTTGAACGTTATCGGCGTGGTGACCGGACTGGGATCGGTCTCATGGACAGAGGCTGTCCCCCGGGTGGTCATCCAGGCGGGACTCAACAGTGTCATCGCCCCGCCGCTGTTCCGCGGCGTCCGATCCCTCGATGAGAGGTTCGAGAGACAACATTGACGTACCGCGCGCCGCGGAACGCGTACCGCGGAACGCGATACGGTAGTTAGGAGCTAAGATGGATTTTCAAGCGCCGCGACAGCGCCTGTTCGCGCTGTCCTTAATCATCGCGATTGCGACCGGAATCCTGGTGGGCCGGCTCTGGCAGATCCAGGTCCTCCAGGGTACGGCGTACCTGCGCCAGTCGGAAGAGAACCGGATTCGCGATTACGTACTCACCGCGCCCCGCGGGATCGTCTACGATCGAAAGGGACGCCCCCTCGTTACGAACCGACCCTCGTTCACGGTCGCGATGCTCCCGCTCGAACTGAGAAGGCCTGCCGAAGTTATGGCAACGCTCGCGCCGATGCTCGGTATGACGCCTGGAGAGATTCGTGCCAGGATTGAGAGCAGCCGCGCCCGTCTGTTTGAGCCCGTCCGGGTGAAGCGCGACGTGGGCACGCGCGTCGTGGCGATGATCGAGGAGAACCGGATGGATCTGCCTGGCGTCATCATCCTCGCGGAGCCGGTGCGCTACTACCTACACGGGAAGATGACTGCGCACGTCATGGGGTACATCGGCGAAATTGATGAGGACGAACTCAAGGCGAGGAAGATCGAGCGATACAAACTCGGAGATCTGGTTGGGAAGTCTGGCGTCGAGCGCAAGTACGAGGCGGCGCTGCGAGGAAGTGACGGCCGGCTCCGGATGGAAGTCGACGCGCATGGCAGGCCACTGCGGGAGCTGGGGCGTGTGGCCGCGGTTCCGGGACGATCGATTGTCCTGAGTCTCGATCTGGACGTCCAGCGGGCCGCCTTCGAGGCGCTGCAGGCCAGCGGCCTTCCCTCAGGCGCGGTCGTGGCGATGGATCCCCGCAGCGGGGAGCTGCTCGCGATGGTGAGCACGCCATCGTTTGATCCCAATCTGTTTGCAACCGGTATCTCGCCTAAAGCCTGGCAGGGGCTGGTCCGCCACCCGCTCCGACCGCTCCTCAACCGGGCCGCCGGGGCGGCGTTTGAGCCGGGCTCGGTGTTCAAACTGGTGACGGCGACGGCCGCCCTGGAGCGCGGCATCGTCAACAGGCAAAGCACATTCCATGCACCGGGATACTTCCGCCTCGGCCGGTGGGTGTTTCGCGACCTCAAAGCCTGGGGCACAGTAAACTTCATGACCGGCATGGCGAATTCGATCAACGTCGTCTTCTACACCCTCGGCAACCGGCTGGGCGGGGAAGTGCTGGCTCTCTACGCGAAGATGCTCGGCCTCGGGGAAGTCACCAATATCGATCTGCCCGCCGAGGTTTCCGGAACGATCCCGAGTCCCTCAACGAAGAAGGCGCTGGTCGGCGAGCCCTGGTATCCCGGTGACAGCGTGAACATGTCCATCGGCCAGGGGGCAGTGACCGCGACTCCATTGCAGGTCGCGCGGATGGTATCGGTTATCGCCAACCGCGGAACGTTGTATCAACCGCACGTGCTGCTGCTGATGCATGACAGGGGCGGCAAAGCGCGCCGCACAGGACGCGTCCTGCAAGGACGGGTCACGCTGAAGCCCTCGACGTTCGACGTACTGCACGAAGGGATGCAGGCGGCGGTGGATCGCGGTACAGGCCGCGCTGCGGCGATCAGCGGAGTCATGATCGCGGGCAAGACCGGGAGCGCCGAGAACCCCCGCGGGAAGCCACATGCCTGGTTCGCCGGCTTCGCACCCGCCCGCGCGCCGACGGTCGTGGTCGTCGCATTCGTCGAGCACGGATTCCGCGGGGGCATTTCGGCCGCACCGATTGCGCGCAGAGTATTTCTCGCAGCGCTGTCGCAGTCAACACCGGACCGGGGTGCGACCCCGCACCAGACGGCGCGCCAGATGGCGCGGGGCAGCGTCCGTGGTACCTCGGAGCCACGTCGATGAGCGCCCGGCTGCTCCGTTACGTCGACTGGACTCTGCTTGGGACGACACTGGCCCTGATGGCGTTCGGGGGCGTGATGATCTATAGCGCCACGCAGAACACCGGTGATCCTATGGGCTTCGTGAAGGTCCGTGTCCTTCACGCGTTATTCGGGCTGACGCTGTTGGCTGTGGCGGCCGCGGTTGACTACCAGGCGATCGCTCGGGCGTGGCGCCCGGTGTTGGGCGGCGCGATGTTCCTGCTCGTGATCGTCATGCTCGTCGGTATCACCACGATGGGGTCGCAGCGCTGGATCCCACTTGGACCACTGGGAGGCTTTCAGCCATCCGAACTCGCGAAATTAGCGCTGATCATTGCCCTTGCCAGGAATCTTGAAGCGCATCCCGACCTGGACTCCTGGCGCACGGTGATTCCGGTGTTGCTCATCGCGGCGGTGCCCGTAGGGCTGATCGTCGAGCAGCCGGACCTGGGCACGGCAATGGTGCTGGTGGCGATTACCGCCGCAATGCTCTTCGCTGCGGGGGCGCCCCGCCGGATCATGATGGCCCTTGGCGGCGCGACCCTCGCTGGCGTTCCCGTGCTTTGGCAGATGCTTCACGATTACCAGCGCCGTCGCCTCATTGTCTTCATCGATCCGGGTCTGGACCCGCAGGGCGCGGGCTACGCGCTGATCCAGTCCAAGATCGCCATGGGCTCGGGTCAAATGTTTGGGAAAGGGCTGCTGCACGGCACACAGAACCTGCTCAATTTCATTCCCGAGCAACACACGGACTTCATTTTCACGGTCGTGGGAGAAGAGCTGGGATTCCTGGGCGCGATGACTGTGCTGGCACTGTTCGCGATCTGGCTGTGGCGGGGCATGACGATTGTCTATCTGGCGAAGGACAGGCTCGGCATGCTCATGGCGGTCGGCATCGTGAGCATGATTGCGTTTCACGTGGTCGTGAATATCGGGATGACGGTCGGGCTGATGCCGATCACGGGGATTCCTCTGCCGTTTATCAGCCACGGCGGGAGTGCGCTCGTCGTCATGTTGATGGCGACGGGCGTCCTGCTCGGCATCGGGATGCGGAGAAAGAAAATCTTGTTCTAATGACCGAGGAGTGTAGCGATGAGCAAGGAGATTATCGCCAATATTGAGCCGTTCGAGACACGTGTCGCTATTCTCGAGGACGGCCAGCTCGTAAATCTCTTCGTCGAACGGGGGGAGCCGCTCGCCGGTAACATCTATAAGGGGCGAGTGGCGAACGTCCTGCCGGGCATGGACGCGGCGTTCATTGACATCGGACTGGAGCGCAACGCGTTCCTGCATGTCGGCGATGTCCGGGCGCAGCGCCTTGCGGGGGAAGAGGTCGACGACTCGTTTGGCCGCGGCGCGATCGCCCAGCGCTTGCGGGTCGGTCAGGAGATCTTGGTGCAGGTGACCAAGGAGCCGATGGGCACGAAGGGCGCGCGTGTGACGACATACGTGGCGCTGCCGGCCTACTACCTCGTGCTCATGCCGACGGTGAACTACGTCGGGGTCAGCCGCCGGATTGAGCGTGATCAAGAGCGCCGGCGTCTGCGTCAGCTCGCGGACAAGCTGCGCCCGAAGGGCATGGGCGTCATCGTCCGCACCGCTGCGGAAGGCGCGAGCGAGAAGGACCTCGCCGATGACATCCAGTTCCTGCTGCAGGTGTGGTCCCGGGTCGAGGAACGGTCGAAGAACAGCCGCGCGCCGGCGCTGGTGTATCAAGATCTGCGCCTCATCCGGCGTGTCGTGCGGGACCTGTTCACCGACGACGTAAGCCGGTTTCTCATCGACTCACCCGAGGAGTTTCAACGGGTGCAGGACCTCGTCGCATCATTTGCGCCCAAGCTGAAATCGCGCATCAGCCTGCATCGCGCCAGTGAGCCCGTGTTTGAGGCGCTCGGCGTAGAACGCGAGCTGGAGAAGGCTCTGCGGCGCAAGGTGTGGCTGCGCTCCGGCGGCTACATCGTGATCGACCGGACCGAAGCCCTCACCGTGATCGACGTCAATACCGGCAAATATGTGGGCAAGACTGACCTCGCCACGACGATCTTCCGCACCAACCTCGAGGCCGTCGGCGAGATCGTGAGGCAGATCACGCTGCGGGACATCGGGGGCATCATCCTCGTCGACTTTATTGACATGGAGAACGAATCTCACCGCCAGCGCGTCATGCAGGCGGTCAATGAAGCCGTGCGCAAAGACCGTTCGAAGATTCACATCATCGATCTCACTGGGCTCGGACTGGTTGAGATTACCCGCAAGCGCGTGTATCAAGATCTGGAAGAAATCATGCGGATTCCTTGTCCCTATTGCGAGGGCCGCGGACGCGTGCTGTCACCGGAGACGATGAGCATGCGAACCCGCCGGGAAGTACGGCGGCTGATGCGCACGGCCTCTGCCGCGGCCCTCCTGGTCGAGGTGCATCCGGATGTGTATAAAGAACTGTTCCGCGACGGGCCATCGTGGGTGCGACAACTGGAGGAGCAGACCGGTCGCCGGCTGACCATCCGTGGACGGGATGGGATGCATTTGGAGCGGATGCGCGTCGTCGAAGGCGAGCGCGTCGAGGACCTGGGCCGGGAGGAGACGGCGCGTGATCGGCGCGGTCAAGTCTACTGGCTTGATCGCGAGGGAGAGGACACGCTCGTATTCAGCGAGCGTGATGTGGAGCAAGAGCTGGCGCTGGCGGCTGCGGGCAACTCTCGCAATGGATTGATGCGGCGGCTGCTCAAACTTCTCGGGCGCTCCTAGCTCCGCGAGGCGGTGGTGAAGAGCGGCGGGACGGGGACCTTGGACCGGGGACCCGGCAATCGGCTATGGAGTGACTTAGTTATGGGTCCCCTTTCTCCAAGGTCCCCATCCCGCCGCCAAGGCCTCCTCGGCGCAGGCGACGGCCATTGAGGCGTGTGTATCTAGTGTGATAAAATACGCAAGGTCATGAGCGCCGCGCGCGAGTTGCGCGGCGCGTGTGTCTGGAGGATGGGATGTACGCGGTCATTGAGACAGGCGGAAAACAGTACAAGGTTGAGAAGGGTGGCACGATTCAGGTCGAGCTGCTCGACGCGGAGCCAGGCAAGGATCTCACGCTCGACCGAGTCGTGCTGTTCGCGGACGGCAAGACGGTGAAGGTCGGCTCGCCCGTGGTCAAGGGTGCGAAAGTACAGGCGAAAGTCGTTGGCCACAGCCGGGGGAAGAAAGTGATCGTGATGAAGTACAGGGCGAAGTCGCGCTACCGTCGAAAGACCGGACACCGGCAGCACTATACGACCCTGAAGATTGAAGATATTCTGTTGGAGTAGAGTAAAGGGGTTATCGAGGTGGCTCACAAGAAGGGCATGGGCTCGTCCCGCAACGGGCGGGACAGCAAAAGCAAGCGGCTGGGTATCAAGCGCTTCGCCGGGCAGTTTGTCACTGCGGGAAGCGTGATTGTCCGCCAGCGCGGCACCAAGGTGCGGCCCGGAACGAATGTCGGTCTCGGTCGAGATTTCACACTGTTCGCACTCGTCGATGGTGTGGTGGCGTGGGAGCGGCGCGGTCGCGACAATCGCCAGGTGAGCGTGCATCCAGCGCAAGCATAGAGTTCGCAGACGGTTTCGGCAGGGGCTTGGTCGTCCGTGACCGGCCCCTGCTGCTTTCCATCGTATGTTCATCGATAGAGCGATCATCAACGTCAAAGCGGGTGACGGCGGGAATGGCTCTTTGAGTTTCCGCCGCGAGAAATTTGTGCCTAAAGGCGGCCCGGACGGTGGAGACGGCGGTCACGGCGGTGATGTCGTCCTCGTGGCAGACCAGAGCCTGTCGACGCTGCTGGATTTCCAGCACCGCCAGCATTTTCGCGCGCAGAGCGGAAGCCACGGAGAAGGCAGCAAGCGACATGGCAAGCGCGGAGGCACGCTCGTTGTTCCTGTTCCTGTGGGCACCGTTGTGAAGGATGCGACCACCGGCGAGGTCATGGCCGATCTCGCGCAGCACGGACAGAAGATCGTCATCGCCCGGGGTGGGAGAGGGGGCCGGGGGAACGCCAGGTTTGCGACACCGACCCGCCGAGCACCACGGATCGTGGAGCCCGGGGGCCCGGGTCAGGAACGCCGGCTGGAACTGGAACTCAAACTGATTGCCGATGTGGGCCTCGTTGGCTTTCCTAACGCAGGGAAGTCCACGCTCCTGAGTCGTGTGTCCGCAGCCCGCCCGAAGATTGCCGACTATCCGTTCACGACGACCGAACCACATCTTGGCGTCGTCGTACTTCCCGACGGGCGCAGTTTCGTTTTGGCCGACCTCCCCGGTCTCATCGAAGGAGCGCATCACGGCGCGGGCCTGGGTCACGCGTTCCTGCGTCACATATCGCGTACTAGAGTCCTGATCCACCTTGTGGATCTCTCGGTACCGGATCGCGATTCGCGCACAGACTTCGAGGCCGTCAATTCTGAGCTCTGGCAGTACGATCCCGCGCTCAAGGAACGTCCGATGCTCGTGGCGCTCAACAAGATCGACGTTCCAGAAGCGCGCGCAAAAGTTCAGGACCTCTCAGCGGCATTGGGGGCGCAGGGGTATCGCGTCTTCGCGATCTCTGGGGCAACGGGCGAGGGCGTGGACGCGCTCATGAAAGCCGCCGCACAGGTCCTCGATGAGACTCGCAGCCGGGAGCCAGTGTTGGCCGACCCCGGATCCCGGGCCCCGGACGCCGGGAGCTAGGAGACGCGCGTGGCACGAATCGGCATCATGGGCGGGACATTTGATCCCATCCACTACGGACACCTCGTGACTGCGGAAGAGGCGAGAGTCCAGTTTGAGCTCTCACAAGTCCTGTTCGTGCCCAACCACTATCCACCGCACAAAGATCTCAACGGCGTCACCGATCCCGAGCACCGCTACCGGATGACATTGCTGGCGACCATGACGAACGAGCACTTCGCCGTCTCTCGGATTGAGATCGACCGGCCCGGGCCATCGTTCACCATCGAGACGATCGAGATGCTCCGGAAGCCCTATGCAGCGTCGGATCTGTTTTACATCACAGGCGCGGACGCGATCTTGCAGATTGTGCGGGGAGAATGGGAACGTTCGGCGGAGCTGCTGGCGCTGTGCCAGTTCATCGCCGCGAGCCGTCCGGGATTCTCGCTGAACGCAGAGGACATGCGCCGCAGCAACGCGACGGGACGCCGGCTCGACAATGTCCATGTGATGGAGATCCCAGCGTTGGCGATCTCCTCGACCGATATCCGCCGGCGTGTCACGCAGAGCCGTCCGATTCGGTACCTCGTACCAGATCCGGTCGAGGCTTACGTCGTCAAACACCGGCTCTACCGATGACGTCATCACTGCGCTTGGCCCAGGTGGCCGCCGGGGCGATGGACGATCGGAAGGCCGAGGACGTGCTCGTGCTCGACATCAGCAAGCACACGCTGGTCGCCGACTATTTTGTGATCGGTTCCGCCGAGACAAACGTGCAGATCAAGGCGATCACGGAGGGTGTGGAGGAGGCTGTGGAGGAGGCGGGCGGCAGGTTGCTGGCCCGCGAGGGCCATGAGCGGGCGCGATGGGTGTTGCTGGACTTCGGGTCAGTTGTGGTGCACGTGTTTGGGCCCGAGGCGAGAAATCTGTATCGGCTGGAGCGTCTCTGGGCCGACGCGCCCATCGTCGCGCGTTGAGGAGTGTGCCTTGACGTGTCTTATCAACGCTGCCTATAATGTTCAAAGTCTCATATAGCGATGATCGGAAGTAGTAGGCAGGTGATGGGCGGAGCGAGCCGGAGGAACGGGTGAGATGACCGGCGCCTGAGCCAGCCGAACTCGTCCGGGAGCAGCCTGCCCGAATAAGGCGGTCGTGGGTCGTAGGTCATAGGTCGTAGACAAGACAAAAGAGGCATTTGCCACGACCTACGACCGACGACCTATGACCGCAGTTACCAGGGGGGCCGGGGCTTCACTCACGATACGAGTGATGAGCGGATAGCGTAAGGGCCTGTAGCTCAGGGGGAGAGCGCCCGCTTGGCGTGCGGGAGGTCGCGGGTTCAATTCCCGCCAGGTCCACCATTCGACGGGCACGCTATCAAATTGGGTGGTACCGCGGAGACCCTCCGTCCCATTGACGAGAGGGCCTTCCTATTTCTTGACGTCATGCGTGGGGAGAAACAGAGATGACGATCGGAGCGCATGTCTGGATGAATGGACGGGTGGTCGCGGAAAGGGAGGCGACCGTGTCCGTGCGCGCGCACGCGCTGCACTACGGCAGCAGCGTGTTCGAGGGCATTCGAGCATATGCGACCCCGCGGGGGCCGGCCGCGTTCTGCCTCCAGCAGCACGTGGACCGGCTCTTCGACTCATGCCGGATCTTCAGGATGGCCCTGCCGTACGCGCCCGATGAGATCACGAAGGCGATCGTCGATCTCATCCGCCGCAACGGCCACAACAACTGCTACGTCCGGCCCATCGTCTACCGCGGAGCGGGCTCATTCAACCTGGACCACCGGAAGTCTCCGCTAGAAATGGCGATCATAACGCTGGAATGGGGTCGGTACCTGGGGGTCGAGGCAATTGAGCAAGGCGTTGATGTCATGGTCAGCTCCTGGCGACGAATGGCGCCGAATACGTTTGCTCCCATGGCGAAGATCGGCGGACAGTACGTGAATTCATCGTTTGTCGCCATGGAGGCCACAGACGGGGGATTTGTGGAAGGCATCGCGCTGGACGTCGAGGGTAACATCAGCGAAGGCAGTGGCGAGAACATCTTCCTCATTAAAGAAGGGGTCGTCTATACTCCCCCGCTCAGCAGCGCCATTTTGCCAGGTGTCACCCGCATGGCCGTCATGACGTTGTGCCGCGATCTCAAGTACCGTGTTGAGGAGCGGGCGCTGCCACGTGAGTTCCTGTACACGGCGGATGAAGTATTCTTTACCGGCACAGCCGCGGAGATCACACCCATCAAATCCGTGGATCGGGTACCCGTGGGGAAGGGAGGCAGAGGAGCCATCACGGCCCGCCTGCAGGGCGAGTTTTTTGGGATCACCGCCGGCAAGATCCCCGATCGCCACATCTGGCTTACGTATGTGCACGCAGGTAAGCAGACTGTGAAGACCGGGTAGACTGTGCAGACGTCATTCGAGGGAATTGGATCGTGACAGAACGCCATAATCCGACCGCAATCGAGAAAAAGTGGCAGGCTCGGTGGGAGCAAGACCGCCTGCATGAGGCTAAGGATTTCGATCCAAAGCCGAAGTGGTATTTCCTGACCATGTACCCGTATCCGTCCGGCGATCTGCACATCGGCCACTGGTACGCCATGGCGCCCTCCGACGCCGCAGCCAGATACAGGCGCATGCAAGGGTACAATGTTGTGTTCCCGATCGGATTTGATGCGTTCGGGCTGCCGGCGGAGAATGCGGCGATCCAGCACGGCATTCACCCCTACAAATGGACCACAGACAACATCAACCGCATGCGCACGCAACTGCGGTCGATGGGCGCGATGTGGGACTGGTCGCGGGAGATCGTCACCTGCGATCCTGAGTACTACCGGTGGAACCAGTGGTTCTTCTTGCGTATGTACGAGCGCGGACTGGCGTACCGGAAGCTAGCGCCGGTGGACTGGTGCCCGAAGGATAACACGACACTGGCACGCGAGCAGGTGGTGGGCGAGGAGCGCGTTTGCGAACGATGCGGTACCCCCGTGATCAAGAAGAACCTGGAACAGTGGTTCCTAAAAATCACCGCATACGCCGAGGAACTGCTGGACTTCTCTGGGATTGCGTGGCCGGACCGTGTGCGGGTCCTGCAGGAGAACTGGATCGGGAAGAGCGTCGGCGTGGAGTTCGCCATGGAGGTGAAAGACCACCCTGGCGTCTCGTTCCTGGTCTTCACGACCCGGCCCGACACCGTCTACGGAATGACATTCGCGGTGCTGGCGCCGGAGCATCCTCTGGTCGATCAATTGGTCACGCCGGACCGGCGCCGTGAGGTCGAGGCGTACAAGTTCAAAGCCGCCCGCGCATCGGATATCGAGCGGCTGTCCACTGAAAAGGACCGCGACGGTGTGTTTATCGGGGCCTTCGCCGTCAATCCGATGAGCGGCGAGCCGATGCCGATCTACATCGCCGATTACGTCCTGCTGACCTACGGCACCGGCGCCATCATGGGCGTGCCGGCGCACGACGCGCGCGATTTCGAGTTTGCAAAGAAATACCAGCTCCCGATCCCGGTAGTGATCGCCCCACCTGGATGGGACGGCACGCCGTTGCGCGAGGCCTATCTGGGAGAGGGTACGATGGTCAATTCAGGCGCCTTCAGCGGCCTGCCATCAGTAGAAGGCTGGGAACGGATCGCAGACGCGATGGCAGCGCGCGGCATCGGTGAGCGAAAGATCAATTACCGCCTGCATGACTGGCTGATCAGCCGTCAGCGGTACTGGGGCACGCCGATCCCGATTATCTACTGCACGCACTGCGGCACCGTGCCTGTGCGGGACAATGAACTGCCGGTGGTGTTGCCGCTCGATGCAGAGTTCCGCCCGACAGGCGAATCACCATTGAAATTTCACGAGGGTTTCCGCCGCACGACATGCCCGAATTGTGGGCGCGGGGCCGAGCGAGAGACGGACACGATGGACACATTCATCGACTCGTCCTGGTACCAATACCGCTACGTGAGTCCCCATGAGGAACGTCACCCGTTCGAGGCCAAGAGGGGAACGTACTGGCTGCCGGTTGACCAGTACACCGGAGGCGTCGAACACGCGGTCATGCACCTCCTGTACACGCGCTTTTGGACGAAGGTGATGCGCGACATGGGGATGGTGCCGTTCGGTGAGCCGATGCTCCGGCTGTTCAACCAGGGAGTCATCCTTGGTGAAGACGGCGAGAAGATGAGCAAGTCTCGCGGCAACGTCGTCAACCCCGACGATTATGTTCAGAACGCCGGCGCCGACACGGTCCGCGGCTATCTGATGTTCATCGGTCCCTGGGACGGTGGCGGACCGTGGAACAGCAGGGGGATCGAAGGCATCAGCCGCTTTCTCCAGAGAGTTTGGAACCTAGTCACCGAGACAACGGGAACACGGGAACACGGGAACACGGGAACACGGAAGGATCCCGCAGCGTCTGATACGCGTTCCCGCGTTCCCGCGATCCCTGGTTCCCGAGATTTGGAGCATTGGACTCACAAAACCATTAAGAAGGTCACCGAGGATCTGGAAGGGTTCCACTTCAATACCGCGATCTCGTCATTGATGGAATACGTCAATTTCCTCTACGGCATACGCGATGAGCAGGTTGGTTCGGCGCAATGGGGTGAGGCGATGCGGAGCCTGGTCCTGTTGCTGGCACCAATGATGCCGCACGTCGCGGAAGAACTGTGGGAGCAGATGGGTGAACCCTACAGCGTCCATCTTCAGCGCTGGCCGTCGTACACGGAAGGCTTGGCGAATGCCGAGGTGGTCACGCTGGTGCTGCAGGTTGATGGCAAGGTTCGGGACCGCGTCCAGGCAGCGGCGGGTCTGTCTGAGTCTGAAGCGAGGACGATTGCGCTCGCCAATGAAAGGGTGAAGAAGTTCATGGATGGCCGCCAGGTCGCGGACGTGATTGTTGTACCCGGAAGACTCGTGAACGTCGTCACAAAATAGCGGTCGTGGGTCATGGGTCGGAGGTCGTGGAGACTGCATACCTACGACCCACGACCAACGACCTACGACCGCAGTCGAGGGAGTTGATGCTGTTGGAACTCATGTCAGGAAGGTGAAGCAGAAGTTTGACGTTCGCGCCATCGAAGACCGGTGGCGCCGGGCCTGGGAAGAGCAGGGGATCTACCGCACGCCGGAGCCTTCCACCAGGCCGAAAATGTACGTCCTCGATTTCTTCCCTTATCCCTCCGGCGATGGGCTCTCTGTGGGCCATGCGAGGAATTACGTACCCACCGACGTTCTGGCCCGCTATTTCCGCATGCGCGGACATGCCGTGCTTCATCCGATGGGCTGGGATGCCTTTGGACTTCCCGCTGAGAACGAGGCTCTCCTAAAGCGCCGTCACCCGCGCGACACCACCAGAGATTACTCGGCGAACTATCGGAGGCAGCTGCGGTTGATCGGCTGCTCGTACGATTGGTCGCGAGAGATCAGTACAAGCGATCCCGAGTTCTACCGGTGGACACAGTGGGGATTCCTCCTGCTGCTGCGTCGTGGGCTGGCGTACCGAGCGATGGGCTGGCAATGGTGGTGCCCGAAGTGCCGCACGATCCTGGCGAATGAGCAGGTAGAGAACGGCCGTTGCTGGAGGCACACCGACACACCTGTCGAGAAGCGAGAGCTCGAGCAGTGGTACGTCCGCACGACTGCATACGCCGATCGACTTCTGCACGATCTCGAGCGCGTGGACTGGCCCGAGCACATCAAGACGATGCAGCGGAACTGGATCGGTCGTTCCGAAGAGGGGGGAACCGTCCGCTACCATTTGCATGACTGGCTCGTCAGCCGCCAGCGATACTGGGGCGCTCCAATACCGGTTGTGTACTGCGATCAGTGCGGGATCATCCCGGTGCCGGAACACCAGCTTCCTGTACTCCTTCCTGAAGTGGAATCGTACGAACCTGCGGGGACGGGGCGGTCACCGCTCGATGCGATGCCGGAGTTCGTGCACACATCGTGCCCGCGCTGTACGGGTCCCGCCCGGCGCGAAACTGACACACTGGATGGGTTCGCGGACTCGAACTGGTACTTCTTGCGGTTCGCCGATCCTTCGTATCGAGCCGGTCCATGGAATCCCGAGGCGATCCGCTATTGGATGCCGGTGGATTGGTACGTCGGCGGCGCGGAACAGGCGATCATGCACCTCCTGTATGCTCGGTTCTTCACCAAAGTGTTATTTGACGAGGGCCTCATTGAGTTTGAAGAGCCGTTCACCCGGCTGCGGAGCCAGGGGAGCATGCTGTCGCCGGTTGACGGTCTGCGCATGAGCAAATCTCGGGGCAACGTCGTGACGCCTGATGAGGTCGTAGACATCTACGGTGCTGATGCGCTGCGGGTCGCCGTGATGTTCATTGGACCGTTCGAGCAGGATGTCGCTTGGAATCCGGCGGTCGCCGCGGGCGCTGCGCGATTTGTGAGGAGGCTGTACCGGCTGCTGACACAACCTTCCACACACGGAGTCGGAAGTCGGGCCTCGGGAGTCGCCGGACAGAGGCATGATGTCCGATTACGCGTACATCAACTGATCAAATCTGCCGGAGAGGCGATTGAAAAGTTTCGGTTCAACACGCTGATCTCGGAAGTGATGACGTTCCTCAACGACGTAGAGGCGTGGAAACCTCAGTTTACAGGCACCGCGCTGTGGGACGAAATGACGGACACCCTGGTCAGAATCTGCGCACCTGTCACCCCCTTCGTGGCCGAAGACGCCTGGCACACCATGGGTCGGGAGGGTAGTGTGCATCACGCTCAATGGCCGGAGTATGATGCGTCACTGGTCCAGGACGTGACGCAGACCGTCATCATCCAGATTGATGGGAGAGTGCGAGACCGGATCACGGTGCCGCCGGATGCCGATCGCGATACCCACGTGCAGCTGGCGTCCGCGCGGTCTCGGGTGCGGGATGCCATTGGAAAACGGACCGTGAAACAGGTGGTGGTTGTGCCGGGAAAGGTCATCAACTTCGTGACCATAGACGCCTGACGGGTCACAAGAAAAGAGAGCACGGGGATCTCGGAAAACGCAATCCCCGTGCTCCTGTCCTGCTTGCTTGCCCTGAACCAGTGTTACCTTACCGTGATCGTGAACGACCGCTGTTCCTGACCGAGGTCACTGTGCGTCGCCGTCACTGTGAGATTGTGGGGTGTATTGGGTGCGATCAACGTCACCGGCACCCGCATGGTGAACTGTCCCTCGCTATTAGCCGTCACGGTCTGACTTCCGACCGGGAAGCCCAGGAAGAATGTGACGGTGGCTACGACCTGCGAACGCGCGGCCGTACGGCCGCGCACGGTGAACGGATTGCCCACCGTGGCCCCCGGATCCGGCTCGCGAATGTTCAGGATCATCTGGCCGGACGGCGGCATTTGGGCGGCGCCGCTGACGATGTTGATCTCCCACGCCTCGCGTGAGGTCGGGTTCAGCCTGAGGGGATCCAGGACCTGACCCGCCTGCAGCGCATCGGCACCACCTTGGGCCGGCTGTCCGTTACGGGTGACTACGACGTTCGACACATATCTGATGGTGCGCCCATCGGTGAGAATAATCGTTCGTCCGGATTTGGCAATCTGATCAATCCGGCCGATGGTCTCCATGTAGGTCGCGCGGATGCGCGTGGCGACGTTGTTCGTAAAGGTCACCTCAGCATCATCACCACGCCGCAGCGCTGCGACGCCCACCGAGCCACCCACGTTGCTCGACACGTTCACTCGCGTGACAGCTGTATCGACATTGATGGTGATTGTGTAGGCGACATTACCAGACTCAATGACGATCCTGGACTGATCGCCGGCCTGCTGCGCCGGACGAATGTCAGTGACCACGCCCTTGATCGTCTGACCCGCCGTAGGTGGCGGTGGCGGTTGCCCAACAGGCGCGCCGGTGGTCGAGATCACGACCGTGCGGCTCTCCTCACGGTACTCGACGGACGCGCCGAGCGACTCGCTGATGAACCGGAGCGGTACAAGCGTCCGTCCCCGGAGGATCGTTGCCGGAACGTCCAGCGTCACCGGCCGATCGTTCACCCTGGCGATGCGGCTGCCAATCTTCAGTTCGACCAGGGTGTTTGTTCTCGCCGCCAGCACCGTTCTGGTCGACGGATGCCATTCCACCGTGGCGCCCATCTTCTCAAACACGCCACGTACGGGTACGAGCACCCGGCTGCCTTGAACGACAGGCGGCTGATCAAACAACACCTGCTCACCGTCGACGAATACCCGAACGGCTCCCTGACCCAACACCGGGACGGTCACGAGCGAAGCGCTCAGGAGGACGGTCAGCAGGAGTGCGAATAATCCACGAGCTTGCATCTGCATTCCTCCTCGTTATTCGATCTTGTGGAACTGCCTCGCCCGTACGTACGGCCCCGACTGTCTTACGTTCGGATCCCCGACACGGTTCCGAGGGTTGGTGAGTTTGCGTACAGACAGCCCGGCTCGGATGCACCGGGCTGTCTGTGAATGCTATTGCTTGCTAGAGAACAGACCTATCGGCCGGCCGCAATCTGCTGCTGCACGATCCGGGCCGCCTCTGCATATGTGATCCAGCTTCCAGTCTGCTGGAAGACCAGCCATCTGAGGTAGCCGGGCAGTGACATAAAGCCCGCTTCCGGTGCAAACGGCTTCAGGTTCGACACGTTCGGATACTGCTGCGCGAACGCAGGCGCGATCGCGGCGGCGAGGACCAGAACGGTGAGAACCATCACGAAGATGCCTCGAAGCGTCATGTTGTTCTCTCCCTTCCTTCAGGTATAGTGCGCCGAGACCATTGGTCTGCGCGCTGTTCCCCTGCAGGTCGTGCAGGGCTTGGCGATTATTTCCCCCTCCGCACGCTTCTCAAACCTCAGAAAGGTCGGGGAACCACGATCGGAACGACGAAGTTTCTACACATATCATGACGCCCGAGATCACGACCCTGCTCCTCATTCTGGGTGGCGCACTTATTCTGTTTATCACCGATTGGGTGTCCGCGGACGTGGTCGGCCTCAGTGTGCTCGTGCTCCTAATCCTTACGAATCTGCTTCCTGCGAAGGACGCGTTTGCGGGCTTCGGCAGTGATACGGTTCTGATGATCCTCGGCCTGTTTATCCTCACCGCCGCTCTCCTCCGTACTGGGGTGGTCGACCTCGTCGGCCGCTTCATCGTGCGGCGCGCGGGGGACCGTCCCGAGCATGTGATTGCGCTCGTGATGCTTGGTGTTGCGGGATTGTCGGCATTCATCAGCAACACGGCGGCGACGGCGTTTTTCCTGCCAGTGGCGATTGGCGCGGCGCTGCGGACCAAGATCAGCCCTTCACAAATCCTGATGCCGCTGGCGTTTGCCTCGATTCTCACCAGCTCGGTTACACTTGTCAGTACGTCGACCAACATCGTTGTGAGCGGCGTGATCGCCAACTATCAGCTACCGCCGATTGGAATGTTTGAACTGGCGCCTGTGGGGATTCCGATTTCGATCATCGGCCTGGCATACATGTGGGTCTTTGGACGTCGCCTCATCCCGACCCGCGTCGCAGCATCCGACCTGGCTGAGGAGTTTGGACTCGGGTCGTACCTCAGCGAGGTCCTGATTCTGCCCAACTCTAAACTCGTCGGTAAGACACTTGCGGAGTCAGCGCTTGGGCGAGACCTTGATCTGACCGTGATGCAGATCGTCCGCGACAAGGCGCGCACCTTAACTCCCCGCGCCTCCACCAAGCTCGAGAGCGGCGACGTGCTGCTGGTTGAAGGACGCCGCGACGAGATCCTCAAGATCAAAGACATTGCGGGCATCGAGATCAAAGCTGATGTGACGCTTTCGTTTCCTGAACTGCAGTCCGAGGACACCCGGCTTGCCGAAGTCGTTCTGCTGCCGCGATCCCGGTTAATCGGTCGCACACTCAAGGGTGTGGGGTTTCGCGAACGGTACGGGCTGCAGGTTCTGGCGGTCAATCGTGCCGGTGCGTCCATCCGCACGAAAATCAGCGAGGTTCGGCTGCGGATGGGGGATGTGTTGCTGGTGCAAGGTCACCGAGAGAACCTGGCGGCCCTCGACAAGGATGGGACGTTCCGAGTGTTAGGAGCGCTGCAAAGTGAGCGTCCGAAGGTGCGTCGCGCGCCTGTGGCGATACTGATCTTCGTCGGCGCGCTTGGAGCAGCCACGGTGGGTGTGGTCTCTTTGCCCGTGGCCGTGCTGATCGGTGCAGTCCTCGTGTTCCTCACGCGCTGCCTTACGCCAGAAGAGGCTTACCGTGAGGTGGAATGGAAGGCACTCGTGCTTATCGGGAGCATGCTCGCGCTCGGCGTGGCCATGGAACGCACCGGCACGGCAAAGTTTCTGGCGGCGCGCATCGTCGACTTCGCGGGCGACGCCCGTCCCCTCTGGTTGCTGTCAGGCTTCTTCGGACTGACGGTCTTGCTCACCCAGCCCATGTCCAACCAGGCGGCTGCGGTCGTCGTCGTTCCGATCGCTGTTCAGATGGCCATGCAGTTGGAGTTGAATCCAAGAACGTTCGCCATGATGATTGCCATCGCGGCGAGCACGTCGTACCTGACCCCATTGGAGCCGTCTTGCTTGATGGTCTATGGACCAGGGCGATACCGGTTCATGGATTTCTTGAAAGTTGGGGCGTTGCTGACCGTCCTGATCTACGGTGTCTCGATACTCCTCGTGCCGAGAGTCTGGCCATTGTAAGGATCCTTTCCTCTTCCCTCTGCCGGAGGAAAAGCGGAGAAATCGGGCAAATGACGGTATGAGATCATCAAATCCAATTCGAGAAGGGTGATGCCTGTGGAGCAACAGTCCCAAGCGCCGGACGCCTCGTCCGTGGAGCGAATCGAGCTCACCGTTCCCGGCCGGCCGGAGTACGTCGTCGTCGTCAGGCTGGCTGCCGCGGCGGTCGCCGGTCGCATGCCCTTTTCTTTCGATGACATTGAAGATCTGAAAGTTGCCGTCGGCGAAGTGGCCACCGCCGCCATCCTCTCCGGCGCGCCGAAGATTTCCGTATGGTTCGACGTCGGCGCGCAGCGCCTGGAGATCCGGGTCGTACACCGTCCCACCCGCACGGATCGCCCCACACAGGAGCGCGAGCTCGACAAGCTCCTCGTTCAGGTGCTCATGGATGAGGTCCGCACCGACCAGGATGGGGCCGATCACGTCACCCACATGGTCAAAAACATCCCAGGGTAGGTTAGGTTACCTGTGCCGAGGCAGCAGCGTAAGCAGGCAGATCGAGAGGCGATCCGCGTCCTCTTCCAGGAGCACTGGAAGACGAAGGACCGCGCGATCCGCGAGCAGCTCGTGCTGGCCCACGGCAGCTTGGCGAGCTATCTCGCCCGGAAGTTCAGCAACCGTGGTGAACCGCTCGACGATCTCGGCCAGGTCGCCCAGATCGGATTGCTGAAGGCGATAGACCGCTTCGATCCGACTCGAGGCATTGCGTTTACGACGTACGCGACCGTGACGATTGTCGGCGAGATCAAACGGCACTTCCGTGACAAGTACTGGTCGGTCCGTGTCCCAAGGCGCCTCCGAGAGCTGAACAACGCTCTGATGAAGACGGTCGAAGTGATGGCCCAGCGTCTGGGACGTTCGCCTACACTCCCCGAGATCGCGGCAGAGACCGGGGTGCCGTTTGAAGAAGTTGTCGAGGCGTTCGAACTAGGGCGCGCGTATAACCCCGCGTCCCTGGACGCCGAGGTGGCGGAGGGCGATGATGAGCATCCGTCGTCGCTCATGGATTATCTGGGAGAAGTTGATCCCGCGCTCAGCCGGTTAGAAGATCGCCACACGGTGCAAGGCGCGCTGGCCTCGCTGCCCGACCGGCATCGTGAGGTCCTAAAGATGCGCTATTACGATGGACTTTCTCAGGCCGAGATCGCGCGGCGCCTGGGAATCTCGCAGATGCACGTCTCGCGCATACAGCGGGATGCTTTGAAGAGGTTGAGGGCGATGATCGAGGCTTAGCCTTACGGCTTACTGCCTAGTGCTTTCTGCCTTCGCCGTTTCTTTCTCAGTGAGTGTCCACCGCAATTCGACCTTCGTTCCCGCAGGTCCGGCCACGGTCTCCACGCTGTCCGCAAAGCCTTCCATAAGCCGGCGGCCTCGCCCGCGGCCACGCTCCTGCACGGGGCGCCATTCCCCGGTGTCACGTAAGGACACGGTAAGCGTGCTGTCGCGCACTCTCGCGTCTACTGCCACCTCGCCGGTCTCGCCCCGGTAGGCGTGCTCGACGATATTGAGCGCAGCCTCCCCGACGGCGGCGACGATCTCCTCGACTCGGCGGGGCGGAAATCCCACCCGTTCAGCGTAGATTCGCACCGCATGGCGGACGCGGCGTAAATTTTCTGGAGCGGCCCGGAGCGCAAAAGATAAGGGCGCGGAGGAGGGCAAGACGTCGAGCATCAGGAGGGCGATGTCGTCTTCTTGCCGGTCGCCTCGCAACACATCCGTGACTAACGTGCGTGCTGCACGGTCGCCAGGCTGCCCGAGCGTGGCGGCGATGGCGTCTCTCAGCCGCCGTTCACCTTCGATCGGGTCCCGGGTCACTTCAATGAGCCCATCTGTGTACGCGATGAGCCGCTCTCCGGAAGCGAGTTGCGCGCGGTCATCTTGATACGTAACGGAAGAAGAGAATCCGATCGGCGGCGATTGGCTGGTCAGTTCGCGAATGCCATCGGTTCCCTGCACGAGCACCGGTGGGTGTCCCGCCCCTCCATAGATCAGTTCGCCCGTGGTCGGGTCGAGCGTCGCGAGCCACATCGAGAGGTTCGTGGGTTCAGGCAGCTGCAGGAGGTAATGATTGACCGCCGCCATCACATCCGCAGGGCGGCGGCCCTCGATCGCCAGCGCCCGAACCAGATAGCGGACCTGAGCCATGGCCGCGGCTGCAGCGATCCCGTGTCCGGCCACGTCGCCTATGCTGATTAACAACCGATCGTCGGGCAACAGCAACGCGTCGTACCAATCACCTCCGACGCGGGCTTCCGGATCCGCTGCCTGGTAGAGCGCCGTGATTGCCACGAAGGGGACCCGGGGCAATTCCGCAGGAAGAAGCGCACGTTGCAGCGTGACGGACAATTCACGGGCTTTGCGCTTCGTCTGTTCGAACAACTCCAAGCGCGATACCGTCAGCCCGAGTTGGTCTGCGATCGGTTGTGAGAGCTGCGCGTGCTCGGCGGTGTAGAACCCCGGCACATCGTGCCCAAAGTTCAGCGTGCCGATGACGCGTCCACCCACGGTCATCGGCACCACGACGTAGGAGCGGATGCCCGCTTCCGCGAGCAGCGCATCCTCAGCAAACTGCTGGGACTGAACGGTGTCATCACGGATGAACGCCTGGCCGAGGTCGATGACCCACCCGCGGGCGGTGTCGGCTTTCGGCCCTTCTAATCGCTCCGGTGGGGCGGTGAGTCGCGGACCTTTGAAGTACGGCATCGTCAGAGTCTCGGACTCGGGATTGTAGAGGGAGACCGTGACGCGAACGAACGGCACGAGGGTGCGCAAGACCTCGCTAAATTCATCGAAGACATGGCTCAGGTCGAGCGCGCCAGCGGCCATGGCGATCAGCCGGTTCGTCGCGTTGACTCGGCGAAGTGCAGCCTCCGTCTCGTCCCGAGCCTGTCGCTCTGCTGCGAGCAAGTGCGCGTTGTCGATAGCGACAGCGGCACGGGCGGCAAGTTCTTCTGCTAATGCGAGGTCCGCGGCCGAGTATCGCCGGGACGGTCCGCCGATGAAGGAGATTGCCCCCAGGGTGCGGCCGCGCGCAATGAGGGGGACCACGATGTGTGAGTGGATTCCCAGGGATCGGAGAAGATTGAAGTGCACCTCATCCCGTGCCCGGTCGCGGAGGTCTGCTTCCGTGACTTCCGGAGTGAGTTCGGCCTGACCGCTGCGAAGCACGCGCAGGATCACGTGCTGGGGATTTGGAGTCGGCGGGTAGCGGAGGCGCAACTCGCGCACCAGGGATTCTTTGCTGGGATCGCTGTGCGCGATGCCGACCTGCCGGATTGCGCCCTGATCGTCGAGCAGGTCGACGATACACCAGTCGGCGATCGTCGGGACTGCTAGCCGCGCGATGCTCGCCAGCGTCGCCTCATACTCGAGCGATGCGGCGAGAATGCGGCTGGCTTCGGCCAACAGGGCCAATCGTCTGACGGCCTCTTCTTCCTTCGCTAACGCGCGGTCCAGCATTTCGGTCAGGGCGACCGCGCGACGATGCCCCGCTTCGGCTTTCCGCGCGCGCTCCGTCACCATGCGAAGCTTTCGCTCGGTCCGCGAAGCCGTCTTCGATGCGCGGCGCCGCGCCAGAGTGGTTCGACTGGGCACGTTTCGCTTGCGTTCAGTCATTGACGGAGTAGAGGGCGGGCCTAGATGAACAGAATCGGTCGCGGAGGTGTCAGGCTTTGGGCGAGCCTTTCGCCCAACTCCTGGCGGCATTCACCGCGTCGCCCTCGGCGTGGAACACGGGAAACACGTCGTGAAGGCCCGTAATGGAGAATATCTTCTCGATCTGAGGCTGATTGTAGACAACTGCAAGGTCGCCTCCGTTCTCGCGCGCCTGCTTGAGGGCTGCGGTGAGGACCGAGAGCGCCGTGCTGTCCAGATAGGTCGTTTTCAGGAGGTTCACGACAAGCCTGGCATGGCCTTCACTGATGAGATCCTGAATCGCAGTCTTGAGTTTCGGAGACGTGTAGATATCGAGCTCGCCCGCGACGTCGAGGACCGCCACACCGTTCACAATGCGCCGTTGCAGCTGGACTTCCACTCTGGCCTCCTCTAAAGAGGGCAATGACAATTCGTCCGACCGGCAAGTAACAGTGGTATTTACCACGGCGCTGCGGCGCTTCCTTCCCGTTTGCGCTGAACGGTTTGAGTCCGACCCCCGAGGGAAAATAGTGGCAAACAGTTAGGGAAGGAGGACTTTGGGATGAGAAAGCACGGCGCACAGATTATGCTGATCCTCTTACTGATGCTCGTCGGCGGGACAGGGCTGGCGTTTGCCCAGGAGCAGCCGCCGGCCGCTCCGGGCCCACCTGGACCGCCTGGACCTCCCGGGGCGCCCGGTGCACCTGGCATGCCTGGCCAGACCGCAACGGTCTTCGGTCTGGACCCCACAACGGCGATTATCATTGGTGTCGTTCTTGTACTGGTGGTGATCGTCGCGATCGTCGCGGTATCCCGCGGGGGCGGCAGCCAGACGCAGCGATCGACATAATTCGTGGCCGATAAGGCCAGCGCATCTTGCGAGTCGAACAAGGGAATAAAGGAACACACCAAGGTTCCTGCGTTCCCTTGTTCAATATGTAGGAATATAAGGGGGTGATCGAAGTGAGTTTCCTGGCCTGGATTGTAGTCGGACTTATCGCAGGCTGGCTTGCTAGAATGATATCTCCCGGGCCGGAGCGCGGGGGACTGCTGGCCACACTGCTGATCGGCGTCGTCGGGGCGATCGTCGGTGGATGGATTGCCGGTGCCCTGGGGTACGCAGGGGCCGGCGGCGTGAACTTATACTCAGTGCTCGTGGCCACGCTCGGCGCCGTCGTCTTCTTGTGGATTTGGAAGATGATGTCCCGGCGGACGGCATAGATCGACTTCAGCACATACGGCGGTGGCCCGCATGGGTCACCGCCGTATGACCAATGCGAACTATCCCGCGGCATCGCAGACCACACTGGGTCTGTGTTGTTATAGTGAGATGGAAGGCGGCGCCCACCAGTGTTGCGCAGCCGGCGGCGCACAGAGGCCGAGCTGCAGCAAGGCCGGGGGAATTTTGCTTGGTGCCGGGTTGAGGAAAGAGGCAGGCGTGGAAGCTCCGGCGAGGGCGGAGGCAATCCGTGCGGTGGACTCGCGCCGAGGAAGTTGCGGCGCTGCTTGTTTCGTGCGCGGCAATCCTAGGCAGCGTCGTGTTGTTGGCAGTGCGCCGTCCAGCGCCGCCCGTGGAGGTCATTGCCCAGGCGCTGGCCGCAACCATCGTCGTGCAAGTAGACGGCGAGGTGCTCCGTCCTGGAATCTATCAACTACCCGCCGGCGCTCGAGCCGGCGATGCGATCCGTGCCGCGGGTGGGCCGTCCCCGCTCGCTGACGCTGCGGCGGTCAATCAGGCGCGGTTGCTCCGTGATGGCGACCGGCTCACACTGCCAGCGCGTTCGGCCTCCGCGGTCGTGGCTGAGGGATCGCGCGTTCTCCTCAACACAGCGGGCGAGGCAGAGCTCATATCGCTTCCCGGGATCGGTCCGGTGCTCGCCCGAAGGATCATTGCCCACCGGCAGCGGGACGGACCGTATCAGCGCCTGGAAGATCTCTTGCAGGTCGAAGGCATCGGCCCCAAGCTGCTGGAGCGGCTCAGGCCTCTCGTAACCGTGGAATAGGAACGGAACTATCAGCCCCGCCCGTCCCGTATGTAAGAGTGGCGGACGGGTTGACGTTGGAGAGAGACGTGGCTCGATCCGGCGCGACATCGTTCCCGAGCTACCGGCGTGAGGAACTCGAGGCGTTCGAGGTCCTCATCCAGCGGTACGGCCGGCGAATCTATAACATCGCATACCGGATGGCGGGAAACGATGCCGATGCGAAGGACCTCACCCAGGAGGCCTTCATCCGGATCTTCCGCGCGTTCCGGCGGATCAATCCTGACGCCAGTCTGGAAAGCTGGCTGTACCGGATCGTGTCCAACCTCTATATAGATATGCTGCGGCGGCGGCCGAAGGTGCGGATCGAGTCCCTCGACGCACCGGTGATGACGCCCAAAGGCGGAGAGATACAGCGCGAAGTTCCGGACGAGCGCGCAGATCCAGCGGTGGAGGTACTCAACACCCAACTGGACGCGGGTGTGCAGCGGGCGCTGCTTGCCCTCAGTCCTGACCTACGCGCCGTCGTGGTACTGAGCGACATCGAAGGCTACTCGTACGAAGAAATCGGGATGATTTTGCGCGTCCCGGTGGGAACCGTCAAGTCAAGATTGCACCGCGCACGACGAACGCTGCAAGATCGCTTGCAGCATCTCAGACCACAAGGGAGTGAAGGATAATGGGTCACGCGCGTCTGGAGCGGCAGCTCTCGGCGTACATCGACAATGAATTGACGGCAGATGACACGCAGCAGGTGCGCGCGCATCTGGAAACGTGCGTCGGGTGCCGTGAGGAACTTCAGCGCCTCGAGCACGTCAAACGGCTGCTCGGCTCGCTGCCCGAGCGCGCACCCGTTCCGCAGGTGTTTGAAGAATTGCGCCAGCAGATCATCTCGCAGGCACCGCGAGAATCGGGGAGTGTACTCGAAGCGATCAGCAACGCGTTTCGCCGGCCCGCCCTCGCGTTTGCGGCAGCCGCGATCGTCGTCCTGCTGATCGCGTTTCCGCTGGTCAAAGGCCGCATCGACCGGCTCCGAGCCGCGGAAGTGGGGCCAGACGTATTCGTGCGGGAGCACGCCCTCTCAGCCGTGGCCGATCCCTTTGCTGACCGCGCGTACGTCGGCCTGCTTGTCACCGATGCGAACCTCGCGCTCATTGGGGAGCCGCGATCTCGCGGCGGGAGTCTGCGGTGAGGGTGAGCTCCACCGCTCTGGCACTCGTCTGGTGTGCGGCCATCCTGGCCGCGGCCATGCCGGTGTGGGGACAGAGGACTTCGAAGCCGGGGCTGCTGGCGGGGGCAAACGCGGCATCGGTGATCCAGTCCGTTTTGAGTGCACCGACACTTGTCGATTACGAAGGGACCAAGATCGTCACGGCAGTCCGCGGGGAACAGGCGGAGACGGTTACCATCCTCGAGTCATACAAGCGGTTTGGCAAGCTGCGACTGGAGTTTCTTTCTCCGGAGTCGACCAGCGGCCGCCTCATCGTGGATGACGGCGCGAGCAGCTGGCACTATGAACCGTCGCTGCATGTGGTGATTCGCGGTCCCTCGTTCGTCACGACATCTACACGCACAGACGCCGAGGCAATTCTGAAACGCTATGATGCACGCGTCCTAGGCAGTGAGCAGGTCATCGGACGCCAGACCCTGGTGCTGGAGCTGCTACCCAAGACCAGGCGCCTGACGAGACGGCTGTGGGTCGATCAGGCGACCGGCGTCGTTCTGCGCACGGAAGAGCGATCGCAAAGTGGCGAGCTGCTGTTCAGCAGTTTCTTCAGCCGCATCAGCTATAGCCTGAATCTTCCGTCGGCGCTCTTCCGGTTTCATCTCCCGGCCGGCGCCAAGATCTTTACCTTCTATCTCTCCGGCGATCCCATCCAGGATCTGCAGGAGCTCTCCAGGCAGGCGAAGTTCGCGGTGAAGGCGCCGGGCACACTCGGTGGTGTCTACACGTTCCAAAGTGGCACGATCGCGCGGCACGGGGCGCTCATGGCCGTCTCGCTGCTCTATAGCGACGGCGTCAACATCGTGTCACTCTACGAAACCCCATCGTCCAAAATGGCGTTTCCCGCATTGGGCACATCTCTGGTGATGCGCAGCGGCCGGGGACGTTGGCTCGATCTGGGCTATTTTCGCGTGGTCATATGGGAATCAGGGGGCATTTCCTTCGCGATCCTCGGTACGCTTCCCGCCGAGTCGCTCGTGGCCATGGCCGAAGAACTGAACGCCGTCAAACCCTAAACTGCGGTCGTGGGTCGTTGGTCGTAGGTCGTGGCGCAACCCCGCCGGCCTCGCAAGGAAATCGGCTGCCATTTCCGAAAGGATTCCTATTTTCAGGCGTGTTATCTACGAGCTACGACCCACGACCTACGACCGCTGTCCATGACTTTGCGTGAGTTCCAGCAGCGTATTGATGCCATCTACGGGGCCAGGGACCGGCGCCGCGGAATCGATGCGACATTCCGCTGGCTGGTCGAGGAAGTCGGCGAGCTGGCGCGCGCTCTTCGAAGACGCAACCCACAAGCTCTGGCAGAGGAAGTCTCAGACGTGCTGGCCTGGACTGTTAGTGTCGCGACGCTGGCCGGCGTGGATGTCGAAAAATCTGCCGCCCGTTACGCGTCCGGCTGCCCGAAATGCGGCGGGACACCATGCGAGTGTCCGGCCGATCTCCCCGCCTGATGCTTGGGGCGGCGACGTTCGCCCTCGTGGTGTCCACCATCTCACCGGCTGTGTCGAGTTTGCACCGTGAGGCCAAAGTTGTCGACCTTCACAGCGACACGCTGCTCGATGTCGCCTCAGGCAAACGCGACATTTCGCGCCGCGGGACGGCCGGGCACATTGATCTGCCCCGACTGCGCGAAGGCGGTGTGGACGTCCAAGTATTTGCCGCATTTATCCATCCGCGCGAGGCGGAGCGGGGGTTCGAGCGTGCCCTGGAGCTGCTCGATGCCTTCGACCGAATGGTGAGCTCACACGCCGACGTGCTCGGGCGGGCGCTTACGTTCGCAGACATCGAGCAGCTGGAGCGCAGCGGCAAGGTGGCTGCAGTGCTGTCGATCGAGAGTGGGGACGCCGTGCAGGGAAATCCGGCCAACGTCGATCGGCTGTACCGGCGCGGCGTGCGGATCATGAGTCTGACCTGGAACAATAGTACGGCCCTGGCTGATGGAGCGCTGGAACAACGGCACGGCGGGCTCACTCCTGTAGGCCGGAGAGTGCTCGCCAGGATGGCGGCGCTCGGGATTGTCGTCGACGTGTCACACTTGTCTGCAAAGAGCTTCTGGGACGTGCTCGAAGCCACGCGCGGTCCCGTGATGGCCACGCATTCCAATGCCGCCGGACTCACGCCCCACGTGCGAAACCTCACGGACGAACAGTTGCGGGCTCTGGCCCGGCGCGGTGGCGTCGTGGGTGTCAACTACTACCCGGCGTTTACAGGCGGACCGACGCTCACGCATGTGCTGGCGCACATTGACTATCTCGTGAAAGTCGTCGGCGCTGACCACGTCGCATTGGGGTCAGATTTCGACGGGTTCGCGCAGACCGTCGATGGACTCGAGGACGTCTCGCGCCTCCCCAACCTCACCGCTGGGCTCCTCGCACGGGGCTATTCCCGCGACGACATCAAGAAGATCTTAGGAGGGAATGCTCTCAGAGTGTTTAAAGCGGTCTGGCGGAAATGACGAGGATGGCTTCCCGCACAATGGTCGCCGCGAGTACCGCGGTTCGGCCTGATGGGTCATAGGGCGGAGAGACTTCCACGACATCAAATCCTACAATGCGGAGACCACCAAGCTTCCGGATGAACGAGAGAAGCTCACGCGCGGCGATTCCTTCAGGCTCGGGATTTCCCGTACCCGGCGCATCGGAAGGGTCGATGAGGTCGATGTCAAGCGTGACGTAAACTGGACGCTGCTCGAGCCACGACCATATCTCCGCCGGCATGTTCAGCGCAGAACTACTGAACCGCAGCGATCGCGCCGTTTCAAACTCGCCGGCGGTTCCGGCCCGCGTCCCGATCTGGACGACAGATTGGGAGCCGACTAAGTCGGCAACCCGCCGCATCACGGTGGCATGAGATACCGCTAACCCTTCGTACTCGTCCCGCAGGTCGGTGTGCGCATCGAGCTGGAGCACTGCGAGATCGCTGTACAATCGGTGGAGTCTTTCAACAATCGGAAAGGTCACGGTGTGCTCACCCCCGAGCACTGCCGGCACCGCATGGGAAGGTAGAGCCGCGAGGTGTGCGTCAGCCGCGGAGCGCATGCCGTCGACGCCGGCGCCGGCCACATCGACATCGCCAGCGTCAAACAACTCGACGTCTTCCAGTGCTCTCCGCAACACTGGGCTGTAGGTTTCGATGCTCTGGGAGGCCCACCGGATTGCCGCAGGCCCATGCCTGCTCCCGCGCCGGAAGGTCGAGGTACCATCGAACGGCACGCCGATGATGGCCATGGCCCCCTTGCCCTCACGCGGAACGGGGGCGGTTCTGGCAGCGAGAAAGGTCATCCGTCGATGAGGGGCGGAAGGGTGAACGCCATCGGGTGCATGTGCGGCTGGTAATAGCGCGTCGAGACCGATTTCAGCCGGCCGGCGATCTGCTCGGGGGGCAACGCGCGCGGATCATGGCGCTTGCTTCCGCATGTGAAACTCCAGAGCACGCCGGGGTACGCGGGGATCGCCGCCCAGTAGGTCATTGCCAATGGGAACAGAGAGCGCAGATGCTCCCGGACGAGCTTTGTGAGTCCACGTTGAAAAATGTACGAACCACTCTGAGCGACAACCATTCCCTCATCCGTCAGCACGCGGCCGCAGGCAGCATAGAATGCCTCCGAGAACAGCGCAACCCCAGGGCCTTTGGGATCGGTCGAGTCCACCAGGATGACGTCGAACTTCTCGTGCGTCCGCCGCACAAACGCGATGCCGTCGTCGATCAACAAGCGGACGCGGCCGTCGTCAAACGCCCGCCCGCAGATCGATGGCAGGAGCGCGCGGCTGACCTCGACCACGTCTCGATCGATCTCCACCAGCGTGACGTGCTCGACGGCATGTTTGAGCACTTCTTCCAGCGTGCCTCCGTCTCCACCACCGATGACCAACACGCGACGCGGGTGGGGATGACTGACCAGAGCCGGGTGGGCGAGCATCTCATGGTAGATGAATTCGTCCACCTCCGTCGTTTGCACCGCGTGATCCAGGATAAGCATGCGCCCGAACATCGGACTGATGGCGACCTGGATGTGCTGAAACGCCGACCGGCCCTCGTACAGAATGGATTCCACTTGAATCGATTGGGCATAGCCCGGTCCCACAACGTCAGAGATCCACTGCGTCATGGCCAAAACACCGCCGCTGCTACCGCACATCCAATCCGTTCCACGACGTGATCTTTTGCCGCCACGATGACATTGTCGATAGGAAGATCGCGCCCGGCCATGGCCTCCTCCACCATGCCGCGAACGATCGCCTCGGCGTTGTCAGCCGTGCCAGGGTGCTCGTATTCCATGATCACTCCATAACTATGTTTCGAAAGCCCGAGCCCGATTGCGGCCGCGATGCGCTCACCGGGCGTGTGACTCGCGATGCGCGCGTACACGACGGGCGTCAGCCCGCCGGGCGCAAACGAGGGAACGGGCACGATCCGGACCCCGGCAGGCAAGATGCTCGTGACGCGAATGAAGTTGAGGTTGGCGATTCCCGCATCCATGAGGGCGCGGTCGAAGGCCGTGAGCTCCGTGCGACCCTCCCCACTCCCGGCGACAACTGAAACTGATGAAGGTCGCTCCCACATGCGGAGGATATTCAATTGGAGAATGACTTGACCTTCGCGACTCGTACTTACCCATGCAGGGTAAATACTTGCCGGATCGCTACCAACCAACAGAGAAGGAGCCTTCTCATGCCGCATCGTTTCATCGCACTTGCCATTGTGCTCACGTTGCTGGTGGTGTCGCTTCCCTCAAGCGCCGCGGTTGCGCCAGAGCCGTCTTTGCCCGTGGGGTTCGTCACCGCCGGGCCCGCCGATTTTGCCGGAATGCGCGCCGCTGGGGCCACCGCGGTCAAGTTGATCGCCGACTGGTCAGCGATTGAGAGAGACAAAGGGAAGTTTGTCTGGGAAGTGCTCGACGAGTCGGTGACCGCCGCCCGGCGCGCGGGGCTGAACGTGGTGATGGTGCTGTCGTACACCCCCAAGTGGGCCTCGCTTGCGACGGGCGTCGAGTTGAATGATCCGATGATCTTCAGCCGCCAGCCTCCAAAGCGCATCGCTGATTGGGAAGCGTTCGTGACGGCCATTGTGACCAAATACCGCGCTCAGGTGAAGGACTGGCAGGTCTGGACGGCGCTGAGTCTCCCGCTCTATCGTGGCACCGATCGGGAATATCTCGCGCTGGTGCGGGCCGCGCGCGCGAAGGCCAGGGCGGTGGATTCATCGAGCCGCATTGTTCTGGCGACGCCCTTTGGTGTCGACCTCATTTCTATTCGCAAGGCGATGCTTGAGGCAGGCGACGCATTCGACATCATTTCCCTGTCCCCCCGCGCGCTTGCACCCGAATTGCTCATGCGCCCGCTGGGCGTGCTGACACAGCGTGTGCTGGGACGAACCGGGAAGCGAATCTGGATTGAATGGGATCCGCGTTCTGTGGGTGATCGTCAGACGTGGCCGGCACAGGCGATGAAATTAATGGCAATCGCCAAGGCCTTCGCCGTCGAGCACGTGTTCTGGGCTGCTGAGCCGGTACCCGGGATGACGGCCGCAGTCAGTGCATTCACCGCCGAGGTGGGCAGCCGTCCGTTCGCAGGCTTTGTGATGGCCGAGCGTGGCATTGCATTCCTTTTCGGGGATGCGGAGCCGGCCGCGGCCGTGGCATGGAGCATGACCGGCGAGGCATCGTTCAAATTTGATGGAAACCTCAAAGCGCTGTCACCAACTGGAGACGCCAAGGCTGTCGGGAGTGTCGGAACGGAGCCGGTCCTGTTTGCCGGGATCGGCCCCGCGTCGGTGGCCGAGGCGAAGAGCACACTGCAGTCGCGCGGACTTCCCGTGCCGCCTCCGCAAGAGGATTTCAGCCAGCAGACCGAGGTCTCGGCAAAACTCGGCCGCACGAACGTCGAGCGTGGCCTCTACAATGCGCCGTACCGCAGCCGCCGGAATGGTGCTGTCGAACCGGTCGAGGTCGGTGGCTCGGACGCAGTGCGCACGAGCAATGCGAAGGATATTGTGTTCATCTATTTTGATGTGGACGACAGCTTCCTATTCTATGTGGACGGCCGGTCAGTGGTCGAGATCAGCATTGAAGTGCACGGAGCGTCCGCGCCGGACCAGCTTGGGTTCAACGTCCTCTACGACTCAATGAGCGGATATCGTTTCACGAGCTGGCAGGTGGTGGAGGCCAAGGATGGATGGGTGACGCAGACCATCCGCCTCAATGACGCCGGCTTCTCGAACACCTGGGGTTGGGATTTCACCATCAACGCCGGCGGCAACCGCAAGGAAGACCTCACCGTCCGCAGCGTGACCGTCAAGAAAGTCCCTAGGCCGTAGGCCAGCTTTCGGGGGCTCCGAGGCCTCTCCCCGAAAAGAAACTACCACGGGGACCCCTCTGGCCTCGGAACCCCCGGCGCTGGCCTCTTTCGATACGAGGGGCTGGGGAGGGCCTTCCTTCCCTAGCCCCGAAACTTTTCCTCGAATCCCTCGTCAAGGATGGACCTTATCCGCAATTTAGCGTGAAGAGGTGAGAGCAATGGGGCGAGACTCGCATTGGCCGCTCTGGCGGGCGGTGCTCTTGCTGCTGGCAGCCGTTCTGGCGGTCGGCTACGCACCGGCGCAGGCACAGCAACCCGTTCCAACTTCGATCAAGGTTGGGGCTCTGTTCGACACGACGGGTCCGACATCGGACGTGGGCGTGGACTACTCGAGGGGCGTGCTCGACCATGTGCGATACATCAATGAGGTCGAAGGCGGCATCCGCGGGCGGGTGAAGATCGACCTCGTCTGGTCTGACTATGGGTATCGGATCCCCGACGCGCTCACACTCTACCGCAAGTACCGGGACGTCGATCGGGTAAACGCGATCCTGGGATGGGGGACGGCCGATACGGAAGCGCTCTCCCAGCAAGTGGGGGACGACCAGATTCCCTACATTTCGGCCAGTTACTCGTCGCATTTGAATGACCCGGCAAAGACACCGTACAACTTCTACCCGGTGAGCAGTTATTCGGATCAGATCCGTGCCGTGCTGAAGTACATCAGTGATGTGGCGCGAGAAGAACGCATCAGCCGGCCAAAGATCGTGTTCATCTACCCCGACCACCCGTACGGTCGCGCTCCGATTCCCGCGGGCAAGGCGTACGCCCAAGAACTAGGCTTCGAGGTAGGGTCGGACCAGATCGTGGCCCTGACGGCGCTCGAGGCCCGCTCCCAGGTGGCAGCGGTGAGGGCATTTGGCGCGCACTTTGCGTGGATCGGCGGCACAACGAACTCCGCTTCCGTGATCGTGCGTGATGCGAAGGCGGCAGGGCTCACTACTCGCTTCTTCGTGAACGTGTGGGGCTTTGACGAGAACATGATCAAGCTCATCGGCAGAGACGCCGAAGGCGTGCTGGCCAGCACGCCCCATATCTATTATGGCGAATCGGCCTCCTCTCCCGGGATGCGGAAGATGTTCGATGCCCTGCGCCGGTTCCACAACAGGCAACCAAACTTCACCTGGGGTACGACGGACACACCGTTCATCGCGTCGTATGTCCGCGGGTGGCTCAACGCGTTGATGCTGAGACGGGCCTTGGAGGTTGTGGTCGACAACTGGAATACATACGCGCGCCTTGGAGGCGTCAACGGTCCTGGCGTGCGCGTCGCACTTGAGACGCTGAAGGACTGGGACCCTGAGGGCCTTGCTTCGCCGATTACCGTGACCCGCACCGATCACCGGCCGTCGACGACCACACGTATCGTGACGGTGCGAAACGGACGCATCGTCGTGCTGCGGACGGTGAACATCGAGCGGAGGAAGGACTGGCTGGGATTCTAACAGTTAATAACATCGAGGTCGTGTATGGGGGGACGATTCTCGTCCTCAAGGGCGTCTCGCTGAACGCCGCCGAGGGGAGGATTACGGCACTGATGGGGGCAAACGGAGCGGGGAAGACGACGACGCTGAAGGCGATCTCAGGATTGCTGAAGCTGGAACGGGGCGAGGTGACACGCGGCAGCATCGAGTTGGAAGGCCGGCGAATCGAAAACCGGCTCCCCGAGGAAGTTGCCCGCATGGGCATCGTTATGGTTCGCGAAGGTCGCCGGTTGTTCGAGGAGCTGACGGTTGAGGAGAACCTGCTGGTTGGCGCGGCGTTGTATCACGGCCGGCGGAGTCAGATTGACGAAGTCTTCCGGTTTTTCCCGCGCCTTTCGGAACGCCGCAGGGTCCGTGCCGGCTACCTCTCAGGCGGCGAGCAGCAGATGCTGGCGATTGGATGCGCCATGATGGCCGGGCCCAGGTTATTGCTGCTGGATGAGCCCAGCCTCGGATTGGCACCGCTCGTTGCCCGCGAGATCTTCGATCTCATCCGCCGGCTTAACGAGGACGCACGGATGACCATCCTGCTCGTTGAACAGAATGCCAAGATGGCGCTCGAGCTCGCGTCGTATGGCTACGTGATGGAGAACGGGCGCCTTGTCCTGGATGGTCCGACCGAGAAACTCCGCGAAGATGCGGACGTCGAGGAGTTCTATCTAGGGATTCGCGGTGCGGAACGACGCAGATTCACCGACGTTAAAAGCTACAAAAGGCGTAAGCGCTGGCTGGCGTAACGCGGAACGATAATTCGCCCGATTGGCGGGACGGGGACCTTGGACCGAGGCCTTCCCGGTCTCGCCACCAAGCACCTGCATTAGTACGCGAAGGGCCATAAGTCGAGTTTCCGCTTCAGTTTCTTCAGCAGCACGGCGATCCCGCCCGGTTCCCAGATCAGGAGGGCGATCAGGATCGAGCCGAACACGATCTCCCGCAGCGGTGTGGCGATTTTGGCGAAGACTGGAAGCACCGCGATGACCTCCGGCGTGATGATTTTCAGGCCCTGCGAGAGCAGGATGACCAGCGCTGCGCCCAGGTGTGGACCCCATACGCTCGTCAGCCCGCCCATGACGACCATCGCCACGTAGTCGATCGATGTGACGATACTGAAGTGCTCCGGAGTGATCAGTCTGCTGTAGTGTGCCCACAG